>JAAGKN010000907.1_pt1 | contig 66926 bp, 45 predicted proteins | sample 6206371 | NCBI WGS metagenome assembly JAAGKN01 (sample SAMN11533720, study PRJNA540317) | gut metagenome | isolation source: fecal pellets from male and female animal of same cohort | host: Peromyscus leucopus | place: USA:CA | collected 2017
ACAACTACTGCGGCGTGAACTGCGGCATCATGGACCAGTTCGCCTCAGTCTTCGGCAAAAAAGACCACCTCATGCGCCTCGACTGCCGCTCGATGGAATTCGAATATTTCCCGTTCGACCCAGGGCAGCATGGCTACAGACTGGTGCTTCTTAACTCTTGCGTAAAGCATGAGCTTGTAGGCTCGCCTTACAATGACCGCCGCGCATCATGCGAACGCGTTGCCAAGGTACTTGGACAGGAATTCCTCCGTGGTGCAACAATGGAGCAGCTTGAGGCTGTGAAGGACCGGATCTCAGAGGAGGACTATCTGCGTGCACGCTATGTCATCGGTGAGGAGAAACGTGTCCTTGATGTCTGCGATGCGCTTGCAAAAGGCGACTATGAGACTGTCGGGAAACGCATGTACGAGACACACTGGGGAATGTCAAAGGACTACGAGGTATCCTGCGAGGAGCTTGACTTCCTAGCCGAGGTTGCAGAGAAATGCGGAGTGACAGGATGCCGTATCATGGGCGGAGGCTTCGGAGGCTGTACCATCAACCTCGTAAAGGAAGACCTCTATGACAAGTTCATCGGGACTGCAAAGGCAGAATTCGCTGCAAAATACGGCCACGAGCCAAAGGTAATCGATGTTGTCATCAGCGACGGTGCCCGCAAGCTGGAGTAGCTAAACATTATCCAGTTATTGAAAGGAGAGGGACGGCTCATGCTTTTGAGCTGTCCTTTTTTTATCCATACTCCAGATGGAGGCTTTCTTCAATTTCTTGTACACCGGTGGAAATTCCAGGCACTAAGAGCTACTATACTTTGCATTCCATGCCGCCCTGCATTCCGCCACACTCACACTGCTGCCATCCGTTGCCGCATGTTTTACCTGCATATCTTCTGCCTTCCAAGAAAGGCCTAATTCACCGTGGAAGCATGAGAAGCCCCGCCCTCAGGACAGAAGAAATATAAATACATTCTATATTTAGATATCCTATGTTGTATATTATATTTTTGTTGATATGTTGAAAAGCACCTGGCCTATATTGTAAATCAATAGCTTGACATGTTACTAAACTGTTGAAAACCGTTGTGCAAACAGATTTATAAGTTTTTGCTAAAATGTTTGCAGCATCGGAAGCCCCGTGGTATATACGGATTGCCGTCATATTATAATTTACTTTTAATAAGATTTGAACAGGGTTATCAAACGGTTTTCAACAGGATTTCAGCATAGGATGTTAATAAGTATCCTCCATAAAGACATACTTCGCATAATTGTATCCAAGGTGTCTATATAGTCGGACCTGGGACTGCAGGCGGGAAAGGAAATCATCATAGTCCATATTGTCCCTTTTGCACCACTGCACTTCGGATAGGGCGTCTATCCTCGGGATTACCATGTGCTCGGCATGCTCTCCGGTTGCGACATGCTCTGTCCACAGGTTCGCCTGGACTCCGAGTATATATCCATGGAACTCTTCAGGTACCCCGTCAAGAGGGTCATAGCTGTAGACCTTTTCCACAGTCACCTTGCCTCCGATTGAGAACGGCTCAAGGGAACGCCTGTCCGTCTGGTAATAGTCGAAATACAGATAGGAATGAGGAACCATGATTGCTTCCGTCTTCTGTCTCGCAGCGGCAATTCCTCCCTGTGTACCACGCCATGACATTATGACGGCATTGCCATGTACGGCCCCTCCTTCGAGAAGTTCGTCCCATCCGATCACTGTCTTCCCCTTTTCTGCAAGGAACGATGCCATCTCCTGCATGAACCACCCCTGCAGGGCATCCTCCACAGACTTGGCATTTCCTTGCACAATCCCTTCCTTCGCAATTCTCGCCTGGCAGTCCGGACATCTGGCCCATTCCGTCTTAGGGCATTCATCACCTCCGATATGGACATACCTGCACGGGAACATTTCTACAATTTCTGAAAGGATATCCTTGGCAAACTGCACTGTCTCATCCTTCCCGGCACAGAGCACCTGGTCCGAGACTCCCCACCTTGTCCAAACCTTATACGGTCCTCCGGTACATCCGAACCGGGGATATGAAGCGAGTGCAGCAAGCATGTGTCCAGGCATGTCTATCTCCGGGATAATCTGGATGTGCCTGTCAAGTGCGTACTGCACAATTTCACGTATGTCATCTTTTGTGTAAAAGCATCCTTCTCCGTATGGAGTACCGTCGCTTGTGCCATAGTCCCTTTCTATGACAGTGAAATCCCTTCTGCATGACTTCTCGGCAAGCAGCGGATATTTTTCAATTTCTACCCTCCAGCCCTGGTCATCTGTAAGATGCCAGTGGAAATAGTTCATGTTGTGCAGGGCAAGCAGGTCAATATACTTCTTGACAAAGTCCTTGTTGAAAAAATGCCTTGAAACGTCGAGGTGCATGGCCCTGTAGCTGAATCTGGGGCTGTCGTGTATGACAGAATATGGCATGACGACATTGTCGCATATACCCACAGGCAGGCTTTTCCTCAATGTCTGGATTCCATGGTAAAGCCCGTCAGCTGACTGTCCGGTGATATGTATCCCGGAGCGGTCGACACTTATTTCATAGGCATCCGGATGTCCGGAATGAGCCTTTTCTATCTCAAGAAAGATTGCATTTCTCCGTCCCTCTTGTACAATGCGGCAGTCAATCCCTGTACTCTGCCGGATATATTGTCTGAGAAAGTCCGCATCCTTTCCGGATACAGACTTGCCTCTGACAATCTTTGTGCTGCCTGTCAGAATGAAAGCCCCTTTGCCGGAAATCTCTATGGATTCCGGCTTTGGAATCACCATATAGTCTGCCGTCTGTGCCGAGGAAGATATGGACATAAGCGTATAAAGACACGCTGGCAGGACAATTCTCAGGATATCGGTCTTTCCCATGGCTACTGTACATTGGCTATCATCTTTATGCAACGTGCGTATCGGCTTGCTGTCTGTGTCTTTGACGACTGGTCTGCAGGCGCGGACATATATGCTTTCCCGAACTGCATGAAGGAACCATAATACTTGCCGTCCTTTGCATAGTAATATTCTGTACTGCACCAATACCTGTCACCGTTGGCAGACGGGTCTGCCAGGTTCATTGCTGTGCCGCCATAAGTGGTCAGCGAAAGGTCGAAATCAGCCCTTGCAGCCTTTTCCTCATCAGACAGGGCTGAAGGTACCACATTGCCATGTTCCTGATAAGGTCTGCCGTTATATGCTTCGAATATGGTCCTCATTTCATTTATTGCAGGCCAGTACCATCCTTCTCCCATTGACTCACAGAACGCAAATGCAGGCATGTCTGCCGCTTCAGGGCTTGCCTTGATTACAGGCATGTTCAATGAACCGTCATCCTTGTTGTCGCACCCTATGGTATTCTCACCGTTGTATGACCATGCTATCTGCCCTGTCCTCTGAAGGCTCAGCACCATCGATGTTGCTCCATCCTCGGATGTCCAGCAGATTATGCCCATGTTCCTGCCGTCTTCCCTATACACAGGAAATTTAGTTTCCACCGGTTCTTCCGGCCCTGCCTCTCCGGTGCAGGGGACAGCCTTGATTGCGCGGACATATTTGTTGGCACTTGTCTTTCCGTATGGTTCGCCATCTCCGTCATAATATTTTCCGAACCGAAGTGCAGAGCCGTAGACAACCCCTTTGACAGTCTGCTCATTGCTTGCCCAATAATTGTCTCCAGTAGCGTCTTCTGCAGCAGTGTTCATTGCAGTACCTCCATTATCTGTAAGAAGCTTGTCAAAAGCAGCCCTTGATGTCTTCTCGGCCTCGGTGATATTGGCCGGCTTGTCCTTGGTCGCATTTTCTGTTGAAGTACCGTTGTATGCTTCAAAAAGCAGCTTATACTCATTTATTGCAGGCCAGTACCATCCCTCTCCGTGCGCATCACAGAATTCCAGGGCAGGCACTGATGCTGCTTCTTCACTTGCCCGTATGGCGGCAGTATTCAAAGCTCCGTTGTCCTTGTCGTCACAGCCTATCGCATGTGTCCCGTCATAGGACCATGGAATCATGCCGGTCCTGTCAAGGCTTGCCACCAAGGCTGATTTCCTGTCTTCTGAAACCCAGAAGACGACTCCTGCCACCTTTCCGTCCTCGTAATACAGGTCATACATTCCGTACGTATCCTTCTCCACTGGAGGCTCAGGCTGTTCCGGCTGCTGGGGCACGTATGCCGGCTGTGTGACAGTTACCGTCATCTGTATGCTTCCGGCAATTACATTTACATGGCCGGTGCGGGCCTCTTCAACAGTGTTTTCAGGATATGACAATGTAAGGCAGCGTCGGGTTATCTCCGCGGATAGCCATTCCTTTGCTGCGTCCTCGACGTATGCTACAGGGTCACGGTTGGTAGCAAGCAGGATATCCGTGGACCCTGCGGAAAAATCTGTAAGCACCACGTCGGTGGCATCTATATTGAAACGGTCAGGTTCTGATTCAGCCTTATTGCATGCCGGCAGGACAGAAGCCAATGCCAGCAATGGATATAGAATTCTTGATATTTTCATGATATATTGATTTTAGTTCCAGCCCTCGTTCTGAGGATATACGGATGAGCCTCCCATAAGAAGGATCTGATTGCTCGGGATAGGCCAGCGTTCATGTTTGCCTATCACAAAATTCTGCCTTGCGTAAGTATAGTCCTTGTTTAGGTAAGGGTTTTCGGCCATGGACTCTCCCTCCCATTTCCTGCAATACTCTCCGAGAAGCCCGAGCCTTTTCAGAAGAGGCCATCTCACTCCCTCGAAATTTAGTTCCCTTGCATACTCATCGAGCAGGTCTTTAAGGGTCAGAGTCCCCTCGAACCTGTCATTTCCGGCACGCTGCCATGTCATATTGAAATATTTGACAGCCATATCATTTTCACCTTTATGGAAGTAAGCCTCGGAACACATGAGGACGGTCTCTGCAAGGCGGTAGACCACCAGGTCGCGGAAGCTTGTCTTCCTTTCCGGGTCGTCCGCATTGGTCCAATAGTCAGCGTGCTTGCGGCTCATCGGATGGATATTGGTTATATATACCGATGACTGTGTGCCGTTGCCGGTACCTGGGACAATCTCCTTCCCATAGTTCGCTGACTTAGGGTCATTATAATGGAATTTGACAGTGAAATAGCAGTCGATACGTTTGTCCTTGGGCCCGTACATTTCCAGAAGGTGCATATTGGGATAGTCCCTCCCATATCCGAATCCCCCCTGTTCTGCTGTACATAGGGTCCCTGCCACACTTGAGTATTGAGAAGTCACATAGACCGGAACAGGATGGCCTTTCAGGGCTGTTCCGCTGAGGACACCGCCTCCTCCGATATTTTTTGAGAACTGGTAGGCATACAGGATTTCCTTTGAACGGAGATTGTCCGATGAGAAGATTGCAGAAGGGTCACTCTCAAGTTCAGTAATGCCTTTGGCATCCCTCAGTATGTCTTCTGTCTGCTCTATCACGCAGTCCCAGTCTTCCTCCCACATGGCTACCTGTGCGCGGACATGCTTCGCTGTGGCCTTTGTGAATCTTCCGTACATGATGCCATTGTTGTATTCCGGTATTTCATACGGAAGGGCATCTATTGCATCAGCGAGGTCTGACTTGATGAGAGTGAATATTTCTTCCCTGGTGGCAGGCCTGTATGTCCTTTCGAGATTTGAAATGTCCGTAGGGTCAGTGTTGAGGTAAATGCGTTCGAACCTTTTCCAAAGTTCAAAGTATGAACGTGCCCTGAACAGGCATGCCTCACCATGGATTGATCTGATTTCCGGGTCATCCAGGCCGATATTCCCTGCAGATGCAATGATTTCATTTGCCCTGCCTATGATGCCGTACCAGAATACCCAGTAGTCGTTCATTATACCGGAATCCGGTGTCAGGTCGGTAAGCCTTCCGAGAGAAGCCCAGTTGCCGGCATTGAACAGGAAGATGTCTGTGTTGAAGTCGAACAGCTGTGGCAGGATTACTATTCCCTTCTCGTTGGAATTGTCCACGATGTTGTCCCTTTCATAGACATAAAGGCCGGCAATCGCCCTTCTCAGCCCCTCCTTCTCTGTCTGGAGATAATTGGTTGTGACAGAAGTCTCTGACTCAAGGTTAAGAAGTCCGTCGCATGACATTGTCAGGACCGGGACCGCTGCCATCAGGAAGTATGATATATATTTTTTCATTTTCATGTCCTTTAAAAAGTAATGTTGACACCGAATACAGTATGGTGAGGCTCCGGGTACAGGTTTCCGGTAACTTCTGGGCTATATGAGAGCACCTTTGTGAAAGTAAGCAGGTTGGTAGCCGTTACATAGAACCTCAGATTCTGAAGCCTTATCTTGCCTATGGCCTTTTTAGGAAGGCTGTAGCCTATCTGCAATGTGCGCAGTCTCACGTATGATGCGTCCTGATATGCCATTGTCTTCATATAAGGGACATCGGCCCCGAAAGACGGACGCGGGAAACTGTTTGTCGGGTTGTATGGAGTCCAGTAGTCCACTTTCATCCCGTTTGCCCTTCCCCTGAGATTTCCGCCATATTCCCCGTCATACATAAGAGGGTTGAGCATATATCCGCCCATTACGGCGTACCAGTCCATATAGAAGTCGAATCCTTTCCAGCTGAGGCTTGTGGATATGGAAAGTGTTGCATCAGGATCCCTCTTGTACACGACACGGTCATCCTCGTTGATCTTTCCGTCTCCATTTACATCGCGCAGCTTCACGCTTCCTGGCTCCACCACGTCATTTCGGGAGAGCACTGCATCTGCCACTCCGTCCCCGTCAGAATCGTATGTCGGCCTGAGTTCATAATACAGGTTGCCCCTGTCGCTGTAGACATGGAAGTCATCATACTGGTAGATTCCTTCGGACAGGTAGTCGTAGTAGATATTGATAGGAGCACCTATTATCCAGTTGTTGCCTGGCTGGCTCACATAATTGCCTTGTCCGTCCTTTGTGTCGTCTATCTTTACTATCCTGTTGTTGAAGACACTGAGGTTCGTTGATATGCTCCAGTTCAGGTTCTCTTTCCTGATTATGTCAAAATTGGCGTTGAAGTCCACACCGCTGCTCCTTGTCTCCCCGAGGTTGTCAAGCATCGAAGTATAGCCAAGGGATGCGTTAAGGGCACGTGAGACAAGAAGGTTGGTTGTCTTTGTATGGTAATACTCTATTGTTCCGGATATCCTGTTGTCCAGGAAACCGAAATCAAGTCCGAAGTTGGCTGTTGCCGACTGCTCCCATTTCAGGTTCTTGTTCGGCAGTTCCATGCCAGGGAGGTACCCCATGTAGTATGTGTCACCGAATTCCCCAGGCATAGGCTTGGCTACTCCGAGCGTAGCGTAGTTGTCGATTCCGTTCTGGTTTCCGACAATTCCGTAGCTGGCCCTTAGCTTCAGGTTGTTTACCCATGACACATTTTTCAGGAAATTCTCCTGTGACAGACGCCATGCGAAAGCAAACGAAGGGAATGTCCCCCATTTGTTTCCGGCCCCGAAACGGCTTGAACCGTCACGTCTCACTGCCACATTGAACAGATATCTTTCCATGAGGTTGTACTGGGCACGTATCATGAAAGACACGAGATTGTTTTCAGAATACTGCCGTCTTTGCCCTGTAACCTCGCCATTGGCTATGTAGTTGTAGGTCTTGTCCACAGGAAGATTTTCAACTGAATATCCGAGGGTCTTGCGCATCTGCTTGTCTATTGACTGCACGGCTGTCAGGTTCAGCCTGTGATTTTCATTCCTTATAGGAACATCGTACCTTATGGAGTTTTCTATGAGTGTCTGGCTATTGGTCACATTGTCAAGAGATGCAGTCGAGCCGCCTCCGTTGGGATAATATGAATCCCTTGAATGCCCTGTCTCGCTCACCCTGCTGTAATAGGATACGTTGAAGCGGTATGTGAATCCCCTGAAAGGCATTATGTCAGCAAAGGCATTTATCCTGTAATTGTTTGTCTTCTCATCCTGGAAGTCATGGAGTGCACTGTATATGGGGTTTGTATCCTTGTTGCTGTTGATATATGGGGTATAGTTGCCGTCCTTGTCATATATCTTCGAAAGCGGAGATCTTGTAATGAACTGATAATATGCTCCGTTCTCTATGTCCCTGCGGGAAAATCCGAATGATGTATTGGCTCCGAGCTTCAGCCATTTCTTGACTTCATAGTCTATGTTGACACGTGCGCTTAGCCTTTCATATCCGGAATTGATCTTCATTATACCATCCTGGCTGAAATAGCCGACACTCGCCATTGCCTTCAGCTTGTCGGTTCCGCCCTTGAAACTGAGTTCATGGCTATGGTACACAGCAGCCTTCTTGAACATAAGTGCCTCCCAGTCTACGAAATTCCCGCTTTTGTATACTTCGGCCATGATATCATCTGCAAGTACAGTGGCAATCGGGACTGAAGTGGCATCTATTATGCCCATGTCATGGGCCACGGCTTCACGGCGCATGGCTATATATTCATCAGTATTGTAGAAGTCGAAATTCCTGTGAAGAGTCTGCACACCCACATATCCGTTATATGTGACAGTGCTTTCGCCTGCCTTTCCACGCTTTGTAGTGACAAGGATTACCCCGTCGCTTGCACGCGCACCGTAGATGGCCTGGGATGCGGCATCCTTAAGTATTTCAATGGACTCTATGTCCCCGGCATTTATCATGGCAAACTCCGTGTCAGAAGCGACACTGCCATCTATGATATATAGCGGGGAGTTGCTTGCAGATATGGACCTTGTGCCTCGTATCTGTATGCTGGGGACAGAGCCTGGACGTCCGGAGCCGCTTGTGACTGTGACACCGGCAGCCCTTCCCCTAAGCATCTCTGCAGCAGAGGAAGACGGGAAGATCTTCATGTCATCAGTGTTGACAGAGGAAATGGATGTGGCAAGGTCGCTCTTTTTCATTGAGCCGTAACCTACAACCACCAGCTGGTCAAGCATCATCGTCTCAGACTCTATGTATATCTCGTAATAGTTCTTGCCAGTGACAGCGACTTCTTTGGTCATATAGCCGAGAGAACTGATTTCAAGTACATCATTGCCGGAGACAGAAATGGAGAAGCTTCCGTCTTCTGCGGTTATGGTTCCGTTGACAGTACCCTTTATCATGACTCCGGCACCTATTACGGGAAGAGCCCCGTTTTCTGTGTCTTCAAGGACTACGCCTTTTATGCTCCGTGCCTGTCCGGATCCCGTGACTGACATCATCAGCATGACAACAGCCATCATAACATTATATAATCTGTTCATTTCCATATCGGTTAATCAGTTCTTGTCATTCTTCCATTCCCACATCGTCTCAAGAGCTTCGTATGTAAACATGTCAAGGCCATTGAAACAAGTGTATTCCATTCCTCTTGCTTTCAGTTCGCCCATTGTTTCAAGCAAGGCATTCCAGCCATTATGCATCAGGGTTGTTGAGGCTTCATCATTGGTTGCCGTCTTCACGCAGATGTTTATGCTCTTCTCCCTGTCACTGGCGTCCATGCTTGGGGTGCTGATTTCCCAGATTCTGTCAGTGGAGCTTCTGTATGCCATAAGTGATACCCAGTCGCAGGCATCCACAAAGGAACCGATATCTCCGTGGGTCACCTTGCCGGCTTCATACATTTCCTGATAATGGCACCAGATTGCCTCATGCAGCCTGAGTCCTGAAGGATGAAGCTTTTTCTGCGCATAGTACAGCCTGTCTATGGTGACTTTCAGTAGATTGTCGTTCTGTCCTCCGGCTCCGTTGTGGTTCTCTGTGTCCCATATCCATCCAAGTCCGATGTCTGTCTTTATGGTATGCGGTTCGAGGTCTGCAGAGACACCGGCAAAACGTTCCTTATAGGTGACACTTCTGTTGTACAGCATCACCTTGTTGAGGCAGTTGTCTGCAGCCGCCTCGCTGACAAATACTTCCGGGTCTTCATAATATGTGGCATATACCTGCATTGAAAGGTCGCTGCATGTGGAGATAAAGGTCCTCAGCCAACTGTCAGAAGTTGTCAGCCTTGTTCCTCCTGGACTAAGATACACGCCCTTGAAGCCAAGCAGGGAAATCCTTGCTGCCAGTTTTTCCGGAGCATCCTTATATTGTTCAATACTCTTGGCATATACATATATACAGTTGTTGAGTGTCTTTTCCTCATTTTGCGATGCCTCTGTATAGGCTTCGGCTTTCAGTGCCATGAGCTCTGTAATTTCAGCCATTTCAAGGCATCTGTCATGATCTATTGCAGGAGGATCCTGCGAATGGTCGACCTCTATGATGTCAATTTCGTCAATTGACGGTCCCATCTTCACCTTGTCCGTGCTGCATGAGCATCCGAGGCTGCATACGGACAAAAGAAGACATGCCATTCTAAAATTATTGCTGTTCATCTTAATGTATAATTTGTGTTTATATGTTTTCGAGCACAGATATCAGATTCTGGATTTTACCGTAGTAGGTCCATTCATTGAAAGACTTTTCCGGATCTTTCAGGTAACCCTTGTTGAGGGAAATGAAAGTCTTCTGCAGCTTTCTGCATTCCGACGCTATGCCTGTCAGCTCCCTGAGCATGGCTTCCTGGTTTCCATGATTGAATCCACTGGACTCAATCTTTGATTCCACTGCTTTGAATTTCAGATAATTGATACGGATTCTGAGCATCAGGTCAAGATGCCTTGCCGTCATTTTTGCATCTCCGGAAAATTTCACTGCACTGAATCCTTTCATGACCTGGAGGCATTTCTCAATTTCCCTGTCAATCCGCCCGTCCTTTCCGTTGAATGTATAGACCGGATTCTGCTTCATGTTGAAATATGCTTTCACGGCAGCAATGTCGTCATCTTCTGTCAGTCCAAGTACCGTACGGCACCAGTCGTCAAGGAATGTATCGGCATCCTTATGCTTTCCGGACATTGCAGAGGCGAATGCATCATCAAGCATACTGAATCCTGTTTGAGGATAGACCTCCCTTACTGGCTGTATGGCAACAACTTCATCATTGTCATCATAGATATATCCATAAGTGCCTGATGTGGACCATGATGTATTTATAAAGCCTTTGAAACCATGTTTTTCCGCGTATGAGGAATATTCGAAGATGTTGTCAAGGTGCTTCCTCCACTGTACAAGGTAAAGGTTGTCAGGATGGGAACGGAGTGAACTTGCGCCCCATATCTCATGGCCGGATTTCTCTATGTTTTCCATCTTTCCGAAATGGTCCGGCTTCCATCCATAGTTCCAGTCTACTACTATCACATTCTCCGGCAATGAAGGCAGTGCTTCCGGATGTCTGAGAAGTATGTCAGCCCATATCATAGGGGTCTTTCCAAGTTCCGTGACAATGTTGCACATACGGGACACATAGTCCACATAAAGCCTTGATATGCCTTCCTCAGCCACAACTTTATGGCATTGCCGGCAATTCCCGAGAAGCCTTGTCTCATCGCAGCCTATGTGCATATATTCAGACGGATGCAGTGCAGCGATTTCTCCGAATATGCTTCTGAATACCTTTTCAGCGTCTTCAGATTTGCATGGACAGACCTGTGAGCAGTCCCTGCGGTTTTCTTTCAGTCCGGCATAGCGTCCGTGCATAAGGATATACTCTGCATGGCCAAAGCAGTTCTGCAGAGGAATTACCTCTATTCCGATGCCGGAACAATATCCGATGAAATCATTTATTTCACTTTCCGAAAATGCGTAGCGGTTTCTCAATGTAAGGTTATCCTTGAACGGGAATGTTGCCTCATATTCGACTACAATTGCGTTAAGTCCACGGTCTGCCGCATCTTTGGCAAAAGCTTTCATGGCAGGCAGTGTCATCACCTGTGTCCTGAAATCCAGATATGCAGCTCTTATATTGAATGCCCTGGATTCGGTCATTGCAAGGCACAGCAGGCTTATGGCCAAAAATATTATATGACGGTATCTTTTCATGTTATCGTATATATTGTGAACTGTCTGCATCGGCATACAGGATTGCATTATGATGGGTTCTGAGGATTGATGCCGGGCACTGCTCCGAGACCGGGCCATAGATGGCTGCCTTTACAGCTTCAGCCTTTGTTGCAGCAGGGACTATGCAGAAAATGTTCTCAGCGGCATACATTGCAGGTATGGTAAGGGTGATTGCATATTCCGGGACTTCAGAAATGTCTTTGAAGCAGCCGTCATGGACCTGCTGCATCCTGCATTTCATGTCAAGGTCTACCTTTTTGACTGTAAGCGGGTCATTGAAGTCTGCGACATGCGGGTCATTGAATGCGATATGTCCGTTTTCCCCTATTCCCATACATACTATGTCCACTGTAACGGAGTCCAGTATCTCAGAATATCTTCTGCAGGCTTCTTCCGGTGAAAGCTCTGGACCGATATAATGCACATCTGCAAAAGGTACTTTCCCGAAAATTGCCTTGCGGAGGAAATTTCCGAATCCCTGTGGAGCATCTGACGGCAGTCCGACGTATTCGTCCATGTGGAGAGCGTGTATCCTGTTCCATTCTATACCTTCCTCAGCCACAAGGGCTGCGAGAAATTCATTCTGGGATGGTGCAGCTGCGAAAATCATATGGATTTCCTCCTTGCATGCAAGAAGATGCCTTATGCATGATGCAACATCCTTTGCTGCAGCCTTCCCCATATTCTGACGGCTGTCATAGATCCTTACATCCAGACTGTCCGCCTTGAAACTTTTTGTCAGCATTGTCTAATAGATTGTTTTTCCGTTTATTATTGTTCTTTTTACATCGATGTCCATGTCAAATATCACAATATCAGCATCCATCCCTTTTGCAAGTGCTCCTTTCCGGTCTGATATTCCCATGATTCTTGCAGGGTTTAAGGTAATCATCCTTACAGCGTCATGGATACTGCATCCTCCGGACGACACCATTGTCGAGACAAGGCGGTCAGCAGTGGCTACGCTTCCGGCAAATGCGCTCCTGTCAGGAAGCTTTGCGACACCATCCTCCACAATCACTTCCTGCCCACTTTCCAGGCCACCGAGTATGCTTTTCCCTTCAGGCATCCCTGCTGCTCTCATAGAATCCGTAACCAATGCTATGTTGTTGACACCCTTTATTTTCAGAAGCAGTTTCAACAGGTCCTTGGGCACATGTATTCCGTCTGCGATTATTTCCACGTCCATTCCGTCCTGCCAGTATCCATACTCTATGGTTCCGGCATATCTGTAGGCATTGCGGCGTGAGACTGTACTCATGCACGAATAGAAATGTGTCATCAGGGACGCACCTGCCTTGAATGCAGCGTCACATTCCCTGAATGTGGCATCCGTGTGTCCGATTGAAGCAACAATCCCTCTTCTGCAGAGTTCTGCTGCAAATTCAGCGGCTCCTTCAAGTTCAGGTGCAAAGCTCCATCGTGCTATGTCAGGGCAACGCTCAAGTATCTTCATGTATTCTTCAGGCCGCGGGGTCTTCAGATATCTTGAATCCTGTGCTCCTGCGAATACAGGGCTGAAATAAGGCCCCTCCAGATGCATACCGCCGAAAGCTGCTCCGTCATGATTCTCGCACTTGGCCTTTCTGTAGGTTTCAAAAGATTCATATAGAACTTCATCCGTACTTGTAAGCGTAGTCGGATAAAGAAGTGTCGTACCATGCGTGGCATGCATTCTCGCTGCTGTAAGCCAGGCGTCCACTGTACCGTCCATGAAGTCCGCACCTCCTGCACCATGGGTGTGCATGTCAATGAATCCAGGGCTGACATAATTGCCCTCGGCATCTATTTTTTCTGCACATCCTTTCAGCTGTGTGCTGTCACATATATCTGTTATGACACCGTTTTCAAAAACTATAGTCCCGAATCTGATTCCATCGGGCAGAATCAGCTGCCCGTTTACAATTGCTGTTGCCATTTTTCTATCCTATAACCGTAGATTGCATAAAACACCATATAGACAAAGCAAGGTATCAGGAGCCAATAAGACATCTGTAGGCTCATGTGGTCAGACATATAGCCGTACAGAAGTGACAGTACTGCATTTCCGCAGAGAGCCATAACCAGCAGTGAGGAACCTGTACTTGTCCATTTGCCGAGTCCCCTGATTGCGAGAGGCCAGATACCTGCATAGATAAGCGAATTCGGAATTCCGAGGAGCACCAGGCTCCATATTGACAATTGCTCCGGAAGGATCAGTACAAGGCACGAAAGTACAAGCCCTGCAACTGTACACACCACCAAAGATTTCTGTTGGCTGATATATCTGGGGATTGCTATGGCTCCAATGAGATATCCGAGCAGGATACATGCAAGCGTGTATGAAGGGAACATCTTGGCAGTTTCCAGGTCCATCCCCATACCCTGTGCATAGCCTATAATTGTGCTTACCGATATCTGCTGGCTTCCTAAATGTGCGAACAGGGCAATGACTCCGAGTACAAGATAAGGATATTTCCACACTGATTCCCTCCCGTCTGCATCATTATCGGAAGCTTTGTTGTCCTTGTCAGGATTAATGTCCTTTACCGGAGACTTGTAGAACAGGATTCCGAATATGAAAAGCAGGATTGCAAGTACCGCATACGGCAGTATGATACCCTTTATCATCCCGTCAAGGGCTGCCTCCATTGCTTCACCTGTAAGCACTCCGTTCTCTACCTGCTCCATTGTCACCTTGTCTTCAGGACGTATGACAGCGGCAGCAAAAAGGAGAGGGGCCATGATGCCGGCAAGCTTGTTGCAGATTCCCATGACACTTATACGCCTTGCCGCGCTTTCATGCGGGCCGATAATGGTTACGAACGGGTTTGCAACAGACTGGAGTATCGCAAGGGCAGTGCCTATTGTAAACAGGGCAGCAAGGAAGAATGTATAGCTTCTTGTCAAGGCAGCCGGCCAGAACATCAGGGCGCCGGCGGACATTATCCAAAGCCCTGTCAGTGCACCACGCTTATATCCGGTCTTCCTCAGAAGAAACGATGCCGGAATGGTCATTACCAGATAGGCTATATAGAATGAGAATGTCACCAGATAGGTCTGGACACCGCTTTCAAGTCCGCATGCAACCTTGAAATAAGGTATGAGAATGGAATTTACCCATGACACGAGCCCGAAGATGAAGAACATGCATCCGAGCATCATGAGGGAGATGTAATACTGACGTTTATTTTCCATATACAAGAGTGCATTAATTATGTATCTGCAAAGGTAATTGCGACTCTTGTACTTTTAGCAAAAAATAACGAAATTCAATATTCAAAAAACGCAAGTTCTCTGTCTGTATTCAACCGGTGAACATCCTTTGTATTTCCGGAATACCCTTGAGATGTTGAAGCAGTCCCTGAACCCTACCTCGTATGCTATGTCCGACACAGGCCTGTCTGTCGTTGTCAGAAGATAGGACATGTGTTCAATACGTTTGGATATGATGTATTGGTATATGGTTGTTCCCATGATCTTCTTGAACCTCATCTCAAGGCTTCTCCGTGACAAGGGCAACATTTCAAACAGGTCCTTCAGCTGAAAATCTTCCGTATAGTTTTCATCTATATATTTTACGGCCTTTTCGACAGCTTCATCGGCAATGTTATATCGCAGGGATGACTCCCTTTCTATTATGTCAATAGGGTTGACTACCACATTGAAAGGCTTGTCTGACTGTTTCTGTATCATTTCATGCAGAAGCTTGCATGTCATATATCCGCCATGCTCCACATCCAGCTCTATGGAAGAAATCGGAGGGTCCGAGATGCCGCAAAGCAGTTCATCGTTGTCCACTCCGAGAAGCAGTACATCTTCTGGAATACTGATTCCGGACATTCTGCAGATTTCGGTAACTGACAATGCATGGGCATCGTCACAGCAGAACAGTGCAACAGGCTTAGGAAGACTTTTAATCCATTCTGTAACCTTTTCCCTAGACAGGGAATCTTCCGGATTTGCCTTATATGAATAGAAATTGCCTCCATACCTGCATGCTTCTTCCTGAAATCCGCGGCATCTTTCTTCAGACCATATTATGTCCCTGATGCCATAGAATGCATAGTTGGTGAAAAATTTCTTGCTGAAATATCTTGCAGCAAGGCGTCCTGTCCCCTCATAGTCACCTGTAAGATTGGAATAGATGTCACTTCTGCTGCTGTTGTTCTGCAATACAATGGGGATATTCAGACCGCTCAGAAGATTGACCTTAGTCTCATCCCACCGTCCTATTATGGCATCTGCCTTCCATGTCCTTGCCCAATCAGCCACCCACGATTCCTTATCCTGGTCCATACGGAAATCAGAAGGTATCCTGTAGAACAGCCACGGCCCGTTTTCCTTGGAATACCTCATCATGCCGCGAAGCAGTCTCCTGTCAAATTCGCTGGCGCAGTCTATGAGCAGAATGACCCTGAGCATCCCCTACCTGATAATGGAGTCAATCCAGGAGGAATCTATCTTTATGAAGCCGTCTCCAGGCTTTGCGTGCGGATTGCGCTCCAGGATTCCGAGGCAGTCATAGTAGACATTGATTCCGATATTGATTCCAAGCATCTTCCCGTCAAGCGGATACATGAATGTCATGAGCCTGTCATCGCCTTCGCCTTCAGTCCTGTAGAAATGGAATGTGGAGGAGAACAGCCCGGCAGCCTTGGCGTTGTCCCCGAGCTTTGAAGCCATTTCCATCTTTGTCACATATTTGCACATCTCGATTGCAGTGTCCTCCAGTCCGGCATCCATTATGAGAACCTTCTCCATAAGGCTTCCCATGTCGGGGACTATCCTCAATGTATAGCCTCCCATGGCCTTGGTATGGTTGGCTATCGCCTGCATCTGTGTCTCTGACACATCATCTCCCTCCACGAGCCAGACCATCAGCTTCTTTTCCGGGTCATGGTACAGGGTCCCGTATCTTGCAAGGTTGAGCTGACAGCAGTGGGGGCATTCCCAGAGGAAAAGCGAACCGTCCTTGACCCTGTCCTTCAGTTCGGGATTGTCAGCGACGTTTATGCTTTTGTATATCTTTATTGTATTCTGTGCCCCGCATCTGGTGCAGGCTCCGTTTGCTTCGTTGATAATTGACATCTGCTGTAAGTGTATTTCAAGGTTAATTTGGCAAAAATAGTAATTTTATGCAAGAATGTCCCCGATTACCATGCCCATATCTTCACTGAACTGGATTGTACGGCTGCTGTTCTCTGCAATGCCCTCTGGATAGTCCCTGTTCAGGCGGATGAGTACAGCCTGTGGATTGCGCCAGGTCATCTGTTCAAACGGGTAGCGGATAATTGCCGGTGTGTTGAACCCTACACCCAGCTCAAGAAAAGCTATACGGCGGCTGGCATAGCGTGATACGAAACTTTCATAACGGTCTGCCATGGCATGCCATGCTTCGTCCTGGATGAAACTGGAGTCTGCGCGGACGTGTATATCCATCGGACCTCCGCAGACCGGGCATACTGGAACAAGCCGTGAAGGGATGCTGCAGGCGTTGATTGCAGGCAGGATGGCAGAGACGGCCTGCCTGTTGCTGTAAAGCCTGTCGTGGCATGGCTTGCGGCACTGCATCAGTCCATAGTCGCCCTGTACCTCAAATATGCGTTCCGGTGCAAAGCCTGCTTTCCGGAACTGCCCGTCCACATTGGTAGTTATTACGAAATGTTCCTTTTCCCTGACAGCTTCCAGCAGTGCGCGGTAAAGCGGCATTGCCTCAGGGGCATAACGGATCATATTGACGTGTTTTGCCCAATATGCCCACCGTACTTCCTCTGAAGGATAGGGGTAGAAGGAAGAAGTATAGAGGTCTGTAATCCCGAACCGTTTGATGAAGTCTGCAAAATACTCCCTGAACTCCTTTCCGTCATACACAAGTCCGGCGGCAGCCGAGAATCCCGCACCGGCACCTATCAATACAGCTTCCGCTGAATCTATGGACTGCTTGGCCTCCTCTATGCGGAGTCGGTAGCCATCTGTCTGTTCCCTATCCGAGAAGCTGTCTGTATATAAGGTAGTCTTCATCTTTGAATACGTTAAAAATTACATTCTTTATGCTTGTTGCCTTATGGATTTCCAGATAGTCTGTTACTGTGGCGATTGCTATCTGTGCAGCCAGCCGGTTTGGAAAACGGAATTCACCGGTGGATATGCAGCAGAATGCAATGCTGTCCAACGCATGGCGGTCAGCAAGTTCGAGGCACGAACGGTAGCAGCTGGCCAATTGCTTCTCCTGTTCAGGGGAGGGGACTCCATCGGGCACAATCGGTCCTACGGTGTGAATTACATATCTGGCTGGCAGGTTGTAGCCTCCTGTCAGTTTGGCACATCCTGTAGGTTCCGGATACCCCTGAGTCTCCATTATACGCTGGCATTCCAGGCGCAGCTGCACACCTGCTGCCGAATGGATAGCGTTGTCTATGCATCCATGCAATGGGACAAAGCAGCCGAGCATCCGGTTGTTGGCTGCATTTGTTATGGCATCTACATGCAGGCGTGTGATATCACCTTGCCACAGGCGCATGCAGGGATGTCTATGGCAAGATGGTATCCCTTCCAGTTCCACCACTCCTTTTTCTGCCAGCTGCTCCTGCAGTTCCTTGTCCTGTGCCTGCATAAACTCCTGGCTGACGGGGTGTGGAGGACGTATGTTAAGCAGGGCACGCATCAGATGCTGCTGCTCCTTCAGACCGGCTGGCATCTCGATATGGCTGTATTCCAGACGCTCATCGAGCAGTGTGCGCAGTATGCCCTGCAGACGTTTTTCTCTTTCAGTCTTCATACGTTTATATTCAATGGAAGACAGTTGAGGGTCAATATGCAATAGTGAAACGTTCCTTGTGGTGGTTTTCCTGTTCCAGTTCATCAATCATCGCATATGCATAGTCCTCTACAGAAATGAAACTGTCCCCTTTCTCGTCAAACAGCATATCATCTTTGCCAAGACGGAACTTACCAGTACGCAATCCAGGACCATTCTGCCCCATATTACCAAGATTACCGGCTGGAGAGAAGAAGACCCAATCAATGTCATTTTCTTTCATCAAATAATCAAGATAGAACTCACCCATCGACTTCACGCCCGGCAGCCATTCGGCAGGCAGGTTGCCTGTATCTACCAGACGCACTCCAGGAGCGACGAAAAGTGTTCCGGCCCCGCCAACGATGAGCAGACGGCGCACCCCGGCACGCTTCGTGCCTTCAACGATTTTAGGATAGTTCTCCAGAGTCTCTTCGTACTGGCGTGGATTTTTCCAGCCAGGATTGTATGCACTGATGACCGCATCCTTGCCATGTGCAATTTCTGCCAGTACATCTGGGTTGGTGGCATCTCCCTTTACAACAGTCAGGTTCGCATTCTTTATTGTTATCTTTTCCGGATTAGGTGCGATGACTGTCACTTTGTGACCACGGTACAGTGCCTCGTTCAAGATGGCGGAGCCTACGAATCCGCTCGCTCCGATTAAAACTACATTTTTCATGTGCCTGTTGTATTTATGTGTTAAACTTTGTGTGCGGATTATCCTTATAGCAAATTTGCTGCCGAAATAATTATAAAACAATAAGTTACAGTTAAATCACAAAGTTACCTCAAGGTTACTGTTGTTCTGTTTCAGGAGTTTATGGAAATGATTTTTTCAGGCTTTCATAGGGATATTCTGTGTCAGGGCTTATGTCTCTATACTGCAATTGCGACAGCCATGGATACAGGATATTGACCAATCTGTACTGTCAATGCTGATTGTCTCCTTCCATTGTCGCCAGGTAGACCGGAATTGGAAAACAGGTCTTGCGCTGACGTACTCCATGGTGGATATACCAGTGCAGAACCTGCTGGCGGTCAATTAGGCAGCGTCAGGAAATGTACTTGTCTTTTGACGTAATTTGTCTATATTTGCAAATGCACTAAATTGATAACTGCTACATGAAACGTCTGATTTTTCCGCTCTTTATGGTAACCTTGCTGTCGTGCAGTGACAATGTCTTTTCCTATGCTGAAAAGTATCTTGACGGAATTGTCGGGTACACTGTTGTAAATGACAAGAAAGTCCTGAAATCCACAGATATTACAGGAATCCAATGCGATGAAGATGAAAGGATATTGGAAGCAATTTATTATCAATAATATTATAGTTATGAAAACAAAGATTACAATTATTATGGCATTGAGTCTTGTGCTGTCATGTATTGATACCAATGCTCAGATAGCGGTCAATGGTGTGAATATATTTTCAAAGATGACGAAATCCGAAGTTATTGCGAAATTTGGTGAACCTACCAAGTATAAATATTATGACTCACAGGATAATGGAGTTGATGAATGGTATTATTATTCGGAAAGTCATTTAGTATTTAAGGAAAATTATTTTATTGAATTTTCCATTAGTGACAACAGGTTTGCATTGACTTTAGATGGTTTGGACAGGAATGTAGCTGTCGGTGACAAATTCTCAGTTCTTGCTCCCTTGGATCCACACTATATGGAATGGTTTGAAAAGGACTGGTATTGCATTGTCTTTGAAGATGAAATAGTCCGCTTTCTTGTCAAGAATGGCTTGATAGATGCCATAGTTTTTGTAACATCTTCAATGCCTATAGAACTATGAAAATAAGGCTAATATTAATTATGGCTTTCTGCCTTATGTTTCCATGCCTGGATTCTGCAGCGCAGATAGCGGTCAATGGCGTTGAGGTGTTTGCGAAGATGACCAAGTCAGAGGTCATTGCTAAATTCGGTGAGCCTGTCAAGTATAAATACTATGACTCACAGGATAATGGAGTTGATGAATGGTATTACTATACTGAAAGCCACTTTCATTTCAATAATAATTATTTTATTGGTTTTTCCATCAGTGACAACAGGTTTGTATTGACTTTGGATGGTCTGGACAGGACTGTTGTTGTCGGTGACAGATTCTCAGTTCTTGCTCCCTTGGATCCACACTATATGGAATGGTTTGAAAAGGACTGGTATTGCATTGTCTTTGAAGATGAAATGGTCCGCTTTCTTGTCAAGAATGGCTTGATAGACGCTATAGTGTTTTCAACATCGTCATCTCCGGAATAGTTATGAAAGCAAGACAAATGATTATTATCAGTTTTTTCATAGGAATATCCTGTGTTAAAGCTATCGCTCAAGATGTGAATGGCATTGACATATATACAAAAATGGCAAAGCCTGATGTCATAGCAATAATGGGAGAACCTACCAAGTATAAATATTATGATTCTCAAGATAATGGAGTTGATGAATGGTATTACTACAACGAAGATTTACTTGAATTTAATGAAGGGATATTGATAGGCTTTTCTATAAAGACTGACAGATTTCCGGTGATGACTAAAGATGTGGACGGAGGTATTCGTGTTGGAGACAATATTTCAAAGCTTGAACAGTTGAAGCCTTATTATGGTCGTAAAGGAGATGAGGATTTTTACAGTGTCCTTTGCGGAGATGATTATGTAGTGAAATTCTATGCCAAAGGAAATATAATAACTTATGTGTCTTTTACTGACCCTCTATAATTTTGTCAAATAAAAGCTATAGGTTCCAGGTTGGTCATAAGGCCTGCCAACCTGCACTGCAACCCATAAGAAGCCATATTTCAGCAATTTGTATTTTGCCAAAACATATCTTAAATTTGCATGGTTTCGAAAACCGCTCTACAGTCTTGCCAGATAGAAAGACTGTAGTGGCCGTCAGGAATTCGAAAATACTATAAGCATAATTTTAGACATGTTCTTAAATTCCGTATTGATGAAAAAGACTCTTGGAATCCTATTGGCTCTATTCTGTGTATTCACTTCTTCCGTGGCAGATGCCGCCGTTAAAATCCGTCCTTCCGGACTGAAATGTGAGCACCTTGACATGCCTGTTGGCATTGATGATGCCGCTCCGAGGCTCTCATGGTGTCTGGAGGATAACAGGAAAGGTGCTGTACAGACAGCCTACAGGGTGATTGCAGGAACTGACCGCAATGCTGTGGCAGTCGGTAGCGGTGATTGCTGGGACACAGGAAAGGTGGAAAGCGGTGATATGATTGTCAGATATTCCGGAAAGGCACTCGAACCGTTCACCGGATACTGGTGGAGAGTGACCGCGTGGGACAAGGATGGCAAGGAGCATTCCTCTGAACCGGCATATTTCGAGACCGGAATGATGGACATGGCGAACTGGACAGGAGAATGGATCGGTGACGGAAAGGACATTGAGTTCGGGCCTGCGCCATATTTCAGGAAAGAGTTCACGATTGAGCCTGGCGCGTTGCAGCAGGCAAGGGCATATATCTCCGCTGCCGGACTGTATGAACTGTATATAAACGGCAAAAAGGTGGGAGACCATCGCCTGGATCCTCTCTATACAAGGTTTGACAGGAGAAACCTGTATGTTACGTACGATGTAACTGACTATCTGCAGGAAGGGCGTAATGTAGCCGGAGTGATGCTCGGTAACGGATGGTACAACCATCAGTCAGGTGCGGTATGGGATTTTGACCGTGCGCCATGGAGAAACCGCCCGGCGTTCTGCATGGACATAAAGGTGACATGTAAAGACGGGAAGGCAATGACAGTGGCATCCGGTGAAGACTGGAAGACTGGATATGGAGCACTTCTCTTCAACAGCATATATACTTCAGAGCACTACGATGCAAGGCTGGAGCAGAAAGGATGGACGGAGCCTGGGTTTGACGATTCCGGGTGGAGCAATGCCATAAGGCGCGATGCCCCGTCTGCGAATGTAACTGCACAGAAAGCAGTGCCGATAAGGAATGTGACAGAATACAAGGCCAGGGACATCAAGAGGCTTGATGAAAACAGCTGGCTTTTCGATTTCGGGCAGAACATGTCCGGAGTGACCAGGCTTAGGATGGCAGGGGAAGCCGGAACAAAGGTCAGGCTTATACACACTGAAAGGCTTCATCCGGACGGCCATGCCGACCAGTCGAATATAGATGTCTATTTCAGGCCTAAGAACGGCAATGACTTTTTCCAGACAGACATCGTAACATTGAGCGGAAACGGTGAGGATGAATTCATGGCAAGGTTCAATTACAAGGGATTCAGATATGTGGAGGTCGTGACCGACAGGCCTGTCAAAATGGATAAATGCAGTCTGACCGCATATTTCATGCACAGCGATGTGGAGCCTGCAGGTAACCTGGAGACATCGGAGGAGATAGTCAACAGGCTGTGGAAGGCAACCAACATGTCGTATCTCTCCAATCTCATGGGCTACCCTACGGATTGTCCCCAGAGGGAGAAGAACGGATGGACAGGAGACGGGCACCTTGCAATCGAGACAGGTCTCTACAACTTTGATGCGATAACAGTCTACGAGAAATGGATGGCTGACCACAGGGACGAGCAGAAGCCTGACGGAGTGCTTCCGGACATCATCCCGACCGGAGGCTGGGGTTATGGCACTGCAAACGGTCTTGACTGGACCAGCACAATTGCGATAATCCCATGGACACTGTATACTTTCTATGGCGACATCAGGCCTCTGGAGGACTGCTATGAAAATATAAAGAGGTATGTTGACTATGTAGACAGGAACAGCCCTGACGGGCTTTCGTCATGGGGACGCGGGGACTGGGTGCCTGTGAGGTCGCATTCTTCACTGGAGCTCACCTCATCCGTATATTTCTTTGTTGATGCAACTATCCTTTCAAAGGCAGCTGCCCTGCTCGGGAAAGAGGATGACTTCAGATATTACTCCTCCCTTGCAGGGAAGATACGCAGTGCAATCAATGCCAGATACCTTGACAGGGAGAAAGGGATATATGCCTCTGGATGCCAGACAGAGCTTAGTGTACCGCTTTACTGGGGTGTCTGTCCTGAAGAATGCAAGGTAGCTGTCGCAGCAAATCTTGCAAAGGATGTGGAAGCGCAGGGTTACCATATAGATGTAGGCGTGCTCGGTGCAAGGGCGGTCCTGAATGCATTGAGCGAGAACGGATATCACGAAACGGCCTACAAGCTTGCAACCCAGGACACATATCCGTCATGGGGAAACTGGATTGTCAACGGAGGTGCAACCACATTGCTTGAAAACTGGGACCTGAATGCACCGAGGGACATTTCTGACAACCACATGATGTTCGGTGATATCGGAGGATGGTTCTTCAGGGGGCTTGCCGGAATCAGGCCTGACCCTGAAGTGCCTGGCTTCAGGCATATTTTGCTGACACCGTCATTTACCGGTCCTGAAAGCCTTTCAGCAAGCCATCTCTCGCCATACGGCAATATAACAGTGTCATGGAAACTTTCAAAAGACAAGGTGAAATATAAGGTTGAGGTACCTGCCGGATGTACTGCAACGCTTGTCCTGCCGGAGAATGTACAGGGAGAGACAATAGGACTTGTAGCCGGAAAGCATGAATTTACATTCGGATTCAAGGCTGTGCAACAATAAACAGGAATACTTTTAATATATAATGATATGAATGATTACAGCTACTGCTGCTCGCAGGATGGGCATGGACTGAAATACCCTGGATTTTCCGTGGTGCTTCTGCAGGTGTTTGCCATGGATTCCATCAAGGATTTTGTCGAATGTCCCAAAGCCGTTGGCTCCGGATTCCTGAAAAAGGTTGGGAACGGCATAGACAGCATGATATTCAACACAGGCAGGAATTCTGCCGGCAATATCAGACGCTACGAACTTGGCGGATTCGATTTCAGCTTTTCCCTTGAAGAGCCTTATCCTGTGGAATTGTCCGGACATGCCAAGGTAAAGATGTCTGTCCTGTTCGGCCATGCTGTAAGCATCTCATACAGATTTGTATTTGATGGAAGCGATGCCCTCTGCAAAATGTCGGAACCGGTTGCTACTGACCATATAATAGCCTTGCTCTCAACCCACCTGAGCGCAGAGCACTGGAGCAGGAACAAAGGGAAGTCGGAGACTGACATCAATATGGAGGTTACAGGATTTTCGGTTTCAGGTCTGCCGCTGGATGAGGGCGGCAATCTTATTGGTGGGCATCCGGAAGATATTTCCCTTGACGGGACAGGCCGTGTCTTTGACAAGGTGAGCATCAGATACCGGAATTTTGTAAAGAGGCATTGCAGCCGATACCGGAACAGCATAGGTAAAGAGCATCGGATACGCTATGACAGAAAATATTCATCCATTGACGATGGTTCGATGAATGATTTCCATTATGCAATGGTCGATATTTGGGAGAATGTCATGCATCCTGTCATGGAAAACGGTAAGTTTGCCGACATGTTCGATACAAACCGTAGACTGAGGCTTTCTGAGGCTGACATTGTCAACCACATACATGATTACCACAAGCCAGAGCTTATCGGGCTGATGACAATGTACCCGGGGGAGTGGCCTTACCGTGACCCTGCGGCGTATGACGAGGTATGCGGGGAAAATATCGCCATTGACACCGATGACCTTGTGCTTGTCAACAATAATGTGTGCGTTGTCATAGGTACATACGGACGGCGCGGTGCTGATTCTCCTGTCGACTGGGAGGAGCATCTGAAGGAAAGGTCGAAATATCATGTGTCCTGGCCGGAATACCTTCTTATTCTGGAGATGGTGCTTGCGAAGAAATTCGTCATCAGCTATGCAAAGGACCAGCTCATACACGCCACGCTGGAGGTTGACAAGGTCTCTTCTACCGAGCTTATTGCACATAATGCGGCACTGAGCATGAGCCTTTCAAGACTTGAACTCCAGCTGGATGTTGTGAAATATTCCCGTTTCATGTCCCACAAGGTGATGTTCGACAGGACGACAAGGAGGCTGGAGCTTGCGAATGATACGGAGGTCCTGAACAGCCTTATGCAGGTGGTGGACAACAGTCTGCATAACCTTAGCGACTACAAGGCGATGAAGTCGGACTTTATCCTGAACTTCATCCTGGCACTTATTTCTGTGGCCTCTACATTCGAACTGTTCTTCCAGAAGTCAGAGATGCCGTTCCTGACTTATTTTGGAATGGAGAACAGCCGTTTTGCTGCAGTTTTCCTGTGTGTTGTCGCTGCTGTGACAATTTTTGGCATCCTGCTTGTCTTTGCCAACATGATAAAGAAGGTATACCATAAGATAAAGGTGCTGCTTTAGGCCCTCGATGCGATGGACTGCATTTTATGGAGGGAATGAATACGGATGAACAGTGACAATATGGAAAACATTGAAATAAAGATAGCAGAAGATTCAGATAAGGAAACCCTTGCGGATATTTTCATGGGGCATCTCACTTCAAACAGTGAATATATCTCGCATGGCGAGCTGCAGATGGGGGTCGGGACGGCATATAAAGGGCCTGACGGCAGCCTGCTGATGAAACCGGCAGACAATGGCTGGGAAATGTGGATGAAATACATAACGGAAAAGATGTCGTCTGCAGATGCTGTGGTGTATAAGGCTATTGATGGAGATGAGATTGCCGGTTTCTGTGTCGCAGACATCGAGGAGGATGGGGCGGCACCTTTCGGGATGGTTTGCGATGTGCTGGTAAGGCAGAGGGTACGCGGAGGCGGTGTAGGCGGCAGGCTTCTTGAAGCCGCTGTCGCATGGCTCAGGTTGCGCGGAATATCTGACATATACCTGGAGTCGGGAAAGGATAACCATGCCGCACATGAGTTCTTCATGAAACGCGGATTTGCCAAGGTGTCGGAGATATTCAAACTGGTGTAATGTTGCACTTGCTTGTTGACTCTGCCGGGGACTTTGGGGCATCCTGTTTTTGTTTTTAAAGTCAAAAGTCTATAACTTTGGCCGATTTTTGTACTGAATGCTGTTTTGTAATTGCTATAAGTAATTGCAGGATAGCGCAAACTAAACCGACGTAAAATGAAAAAATGGCTTAAACAGTTTACCTCCGAAGACTGGATTATAGTCTTTGCAGGTGCAATCATCCTTGCCCTGGCGGCAATTTTCCCTTCGGCAATGCCAAAGATGCCGAAATCACTTATGACTGGTGCCGACTGGCTGTCTGCAGGATATATGTTCCTTTTCATATATCTACTTACCGTCATTACTTCGCTATGCCTCGGCAAGAGGTCAAAGGACATTGTCTTTATACTGCCTTCGCTCCTGGTGATATTTGCGCTGACCGTCTGTGCGCAGCTGATTGCAAATATCCCTGTTGTCAAGGAATTCGGCTTCGAGTCAGTCTTCTTTGCTGTAATACTTGGACTTGTGATAAGCAACTGCTTCAAGGTTCCTGGGTGGATGAAGTCTGCCATACAGAGCGAATTCTATATCAAGATCGGAATCATCTGCCTCGGTTCGACAATCCTTTTCGGGGAAGTGATGAAATCCGGTGCGTATGGTCTCGTCCAGTCATTGGTTGTTGTGTTCACGGTGTGGTATTTTGCGTTCTGGATCGGGCGCAGGATGAAGGTTGACCCTGAAATGGGCACCATGCTTGCGAGTGCAGTCTCCATCTGCGGAGTCTCTGCAGCCATTGCAACATGCGGAGTAATAAAGGGAGACAACAAGAAGCTTTCATACGTGATTTCCCTGGTGCTTATCATTGCAATACCGATGATGTATCTGTTGCCATGGCTTGCAGGCCTTATGGACCTCAGCCCTGAGGTTACCGGAGCATGGCTTGGAGGTACCATAGACACTACAGGTGCCGTTGCCGCAGCTGGAACCCTTGCAGACCATGGAAACGGTGATGTTGCAGCGCAGACCGCTGTGATTGTGAAGTCTTCACAGAATGTGCTCCTTGGAGTTGCGGCATTCATCATTTCGCTGATGTGGTCGTACCAGGGCAAGACACAGGAGGAGAAGCCGACACTCGGTGTCATCTGGGACAGGTTCCCTAAGTTTGTTGTAGGATTCATCCTTGCATCCCTTGTGTTCAGCTTCTGTTTCGATACAGCTGCGGCAAAGGCAGTAGGTGCGGTGACAAAGGGATTCCAGAATACCCTTTTCAGCGTTGCATTCGTATGTATCGGTCTTGAGACACGTTTCAAGGAGATATTCAGCAAGGAGAACCGTGTGCCTCTCAAGGTCTTCCTGTCTGCCCAGGCTTTCAACATCGTCGTCACGCTTGTGATTGCGTATGTGATTTTCGGTGTGGTGAAGCCTTGGCTCGCCGGAATGTAGTCCGATGGCAGGAATCGGCATAAGAAGAACCGTGAGGGTGTGTCTGGCAGCCATTGCCCTGTCGGGTATGGCTGCCTGCCGCCTTTCCATTGATGATGTTTTCCAGGATGACGGACCTGTTGAAGAGCCTGTGGTGATCAGGCCTGTCTTTACTGAGTTTTCGCTTTGGAACTATTCGGGGACAAAGAAATCCCTCTCCACTGATATCGGTGACGGCAATGTCATGGTCATGTATCCCTATGGCGAGAATGTAGGCAGCCTCAAGGCTACTTTTTCGACAGATGCGGTGGAGGTTACGGTCAATGGCATAAGGCAGGTTTCCGGAACTACATCCAATGATTTTTCACATCCGGTCAGGTACAGGCTTGTCTCTGAGGATGGAATTGTCTCTGAATATATTGTATCAGTGCGCTTTGCGTCAGATGTACCGGTCCTCTATATAACGACTCCTGGCAAGGCGGCGGTAAACAGCAAGGTGGACTGGATTGCCGGAGGGGAAATTGATATCTGTAATCTGGACGGGAAAGTAGATTCGCTTGGCGCGGTATCTGTCAGGGGCCGTGGAAACTCTACATGGAACTATCCTAAGAAACCGTATAACATCAGGCTGGATTCAAAGCAGGAGGTGCTTGGAATGAGCCGGCACAAGAGATGGTGCCTGCTGGCCAACTGGATGGACCGGACGATGTTCAGGAATACCGTAGCTTTCGAGATTGCGAAGAGGACAAAAGGGCTTGCATGGACTCCGGACGGGCAGTTTGTGGACCTTGTGCTGAACGGCAGGCATTGCGGTGCCTATTATCTCTGTGAGCATATCAGGATTGACAAGAACAGGGTGGACATTGCAGAGATGACTTCAGCGGACATTTCCGGGGAGAATGTTACGGGAGGTTACCTGATGGAGCTTGATTCCTACTATGATGAGGTCAACAAGTTCAGGTCAAGGTACCGTGGACTTCCGGTAATGTTCAAGAATCCTGATGAGGAAGTCCTTGTGAAGCCTCAGTTTGAGTATATGCAGAACTATTTCGACCAGGTTGAGGCTTATCTTTTCGGAGGCTATGCACCTGATTCGAGGTATATGGATTATATCGATGTGGATTCTTTCATTGACTGGTGGTTCGTGAACGAACTGTCGGGAAACAAGGAGCCTCAGCATCCTAAGAGCGCGTTCATGCATAAGGACAGGGGCGGAAAGCTGGTTGCGGGCCCTGTCTGGGATTTCGACTGGGAGACATTCGTACCTTCCGGAAATGCTTTCCTTGACAACAGGGCAATCTGGTATGAGGCCCTGTTCCGTGACCCGGCTTTTGTCCGTAGGGTAAAGGAAAAATGGAGTGAATCCAGGGCTGGGTTCAAGGGCATACCGGAATATATTGACTCCCTGGCTGAAAAATATGGAGAATCGGCCACGAAGAATGGTGACCTGTGGAAAATCTCACAGACCGTCAACGGTGATGAGTCCATGACATGGAAAGAGTCAGTGGAACGGATGAAATCCTCCTACACCAGCCGTTTTGACTACCTTGACAAGGCTATTCCTGCTCTATAGAGGGTGGTGCCTGATGCCTTGGCTGGCGTTTTTTGGGGTGTGTAGCGACTGCCGATTAAAGTTGACGCAAGATATAAACAGCATGTGTTCAATGATTTATACAGATACGGGTACCTTAAATGGAGTACCTGTGTTTATATAATGTGTTGCTGCTCAATGAATTGTGCTTTGCAATTATACGTGTTGTCCATGTGTTCGGAAAAGTTAGATCTGTTTTTGATATGTTATTTAAATCGTCCATTGAAAATAACATATAGGCTACTTGTCGTGCACTGCAAGGGCAAAGAGTCCTTTGACAAGTTTATCGCGATATGATTGACTATCATGAATGGTTGATTTGCCGGAAATCTATCACAGAGAATATATTGTTATCTGCTGTATCGTGTTCTGGGGCTTCAGGCATCATTTTATTGTTTTTTGGGGTGTCATTTGAAGTGGTGTACAACTTTTTCGGCGATTCTTTATACACCACTGGTGAAAAATAAGATAGAGCTGTTTTACCATACTGGCGCGCTCAATGCAGACATGGTCTATTCTTGATTTCTCAGCTTAGTAGTAGGAATAAGTGAATGTGAATGGCTTGAGAATTTCCTTAAGAGGCGGGGCAAGCCTGTGAGTTAAAAGGAACAGATGACACCAGATGACACAACTGCTGTTGGTTTATCATGAAGTAAAGGGTGATTATAAAAAGAAAATGTTGACAGAACTCCTCTATCAACATTTTCTTCTAAAATAGTTCACTTGAGGCATTTGATAATGCTACGGCTTCTAATTTTCGTAAGTTACCTGAATTACAGTTGGCCTTAGCTGTTTCGTGCTGCTGTCAGTTCCTTTTAAATTAGTTATAGTAATTTTATTTGAAGAACCTGACCATATGCTACTTGTGCTGTCTTTTGTGTATGTTCCAACATCGGATGTAGTTCCTTGTCCTCCAGCATAAGATGCCGTATGTGTAAACTCAATTTTAGTAATGACATATTCTGATTCAAATGTTATAGTATTTCCAGAATATATCCTTAGCGTATTAGCTTTATTATAACCGGAGTTAGGAGCATTACCATTCCCTTTTAGTTGTGTTATGGTGATACCATTACTGATTAATTGCAGCCCATTTTCAATAATAGAAAAATCACCACTTATTGTCACAGTTGTAGTCTCTCCACCCTGCGAAGCCTCCTTGACAGTTATTGCAGCTTCTGCAGAAACAGTGATATCTCCTTCTGCATAGGAAATCTTTGCAGTCGTTGTTCCTGCTTTTGTAAGGTCTGGTTCAGTTACAATCTGCACATCTTCGGCAGACAGTGTCTTCTCGCTATTATCAGAATAGATTGCCTTTATTGTGCCATCCACGCTGAAAGTGCTGCCTACGGTGTATGTGTTTTTGTATCCTGTCCAGGAAAGAGAGGTAAGTTCTTTTGGAGTATCGGAAGAACTGCCATTTTTAACAAAAAACAGGAAAGTTTGATTATTGATATTTGTGGTAGTGCTAGTGTAGCATCTCCAATCTTGATTGTTATATACTCCTATATACCTTGAAGTTCCTATGTGTTTCAAATAATTAGAGTCCCATGCGAAAGTCTTGGCATCGTTGGTTCCAACACGTACACCATTATTTGTCGCAGTACAATATAACCACTTTGTTCTATCATTTCCAGTATAGAATATGACATTATTACCTTCAATGCCCACATACCATACTATATTTGATGTTGGCTCTGTATTAAGTGTATTTCCAGTATATGAAACAGCTATAGCAGAAGGTGCACTGGATGTTCCGTTATCATTTGACAGTGCAACACTGTTTCCACTCGTTCTTACAATAACAACCTTGGCACCATCTTTAAGATCTGTAAATGGAGTTGCAACCCATTCTGCTGTGCCTTCCGGTTTTTCTCCTGTCATAATTTGACAAGTAGCCACCTCAGAATCCCTATAGAGATTAGTGTCAGCAGGCTTGGCATAGACGCTGACAGTGTAGGCCGTCTCGTATGCAAGTCCTTCGAAAGTGCAGCTGGTCTCTGTCACTTCCTTGCTGACTGGCTCGCCGTCTGCAGGAGTTGCTGTAACTACATATGAACCGGCATTTCCAACTGCATTCCATTCTGCTTTAACCTTATTTGGAGTTTCTGCATCAACTGTAGCCCTGACATTTCCAGGAACATTAAGTACAGTCCTGTTGTCAACATAGCTTTCAATTACAATATCATCGACTAAAACTGCACTTCCACTGATTATCAAATCAATTGATGTCGTTGTAGGGTTGATAGTGAATATGGTAGACTGAATATTGTCAAATGAATTAGTAGTGGCCGTAAATTTACCTGCTATGTTCCATGTCTCAGACGAAGATTCTTTATACTTGATTGATACTTCAGCTGTACCGGAATTGCTTCTTGCCTGACATGAGAATTTCAGTGAAGACTCGTTCTTGACCTTAAGATTATTGATTGTGAATTCTCCGTTGTCTGGTATATAAAGATATGGATCATTTGATGAATGGCCATTGTTGTTGAAACGTATATTCGTATTGCTTCCGGTATAGACGTAATTCAACTCTGATGTTACACCTGTTCCTGTAGCACCAGTCTCTGATGGCTGATATGTCTTTTTTGATTCAGTGGCATTGGTGAATTTTTCAACAAAAATCCTGTCTTCTGAAGTGATAGCAGAATAATCGCCTTCATTTATCGAAATATTGATTACCGCAATCTGACTTTCAGGGAAAATCAGATCCGAAGTAAGGGTAACTTCCTTTTCAATCGAATATTTCTCAGTTTCAGCATTGAATGTAAGCTTGCTTCCTGCTGCAGCAGTTGTTGGGTTTACAACAAGCCATATTGTGTTTTCAAGACCATCTTCTCCTCCAAATACAGGAGCATTATTTTCATATAATGCCTTGACGGAATTGTTTTTGACATTCCATTGAGAAATACTTGCAGAAGACAGGTCAATGGCTGCCCTACCTGTTAGAGTTGCATTAGATGCAGTAACTGTGAAAGATTTGACAGTTTCTCCATTGAGTGCTTCCACGCCTTTCAGATTAACTTTGAGTACAGAGAACATTCTCTTGAAATAGAGACCGTCTATAAGAACCTCTTCATCACTTGCCATATAGAAACATGGTTTAGCAACGAGGATGTCGCAAGCTTCATCGAAAGTAAGGCTTGATGGTTTCTGGATTGCATTGAGTGTGATACCTACTGTTCCGTTGCTGTAGGCTATCTCGAATGCATCAGCTGGAGCGAATGAGTTGAAAGTTCCTTCTTCTGCAACGTTGTTGACCGTTCCTTCAAATGTGGCTTTAGAACCATTTTCAGAGACAGTCGCAGAAAATATGGCGGTGGGCTTTGTATTTGATGAAATGTCTCCAATGAACATAGCCAGCTTATCTCCTTCTGACCATTTGGGAGTATAGGTTCCATCAAGATTATTCTCGATATATGACTTGGTATTGCTTTCAGATGTACGGATTACGAAATGGAGTTCATTCTGCTTCTCGTCCGGACTGGTTTCGGGCTCTTTTGCACAAGAGGCAAGAGCCAGGACATTGAGAACGACTAATGATAGTTTATGTAATGTCTTCATTACTTGCAGGATTGATTAGAAGTTGTATTGATAGTCTGGGTTTTCAAACAGCCCTGAGCCTGCTCCATCTTCATCTCCCCAATCACTCGCACAAAGCACTCCCTCAGATTCTACCGTAAAGACATTGCAGCAGGGAGCGACATACTGCTCCCTGGAATTAAAAAGTTCAGTTTTTTTCATTGTATCAGTTATTAAAGGGTTTGTATTTTCCGGAGAAAGAATATAATGACAATGCCCGCTTCCGGAACCGACAACGGGCATGTATTGTTGTAAATCGTTTCTGTCTAATATTTTGCTAAAATTCCCCCCCAGGTCGAATTGGCCCGGAAAGCATAGCCGAAATAGGAATATTTACTGAATATTGGCACTGTCGGGAGATTTTGCGCAAAAGTATAAATATAATGGATATATGTCAAGATATATGTGATGAAATTGACATAATCCTGAAAGATATTTACAAATCTGTTCGGAGGAGGCTGCCTGTCTGTACAGATGCCCTCAAAGGATGGTTTTGCAATTTAGTGAGCACACTTTAAAATTACAACTCATTGTTCAGCAATTACTTAATTTTTAAAAATGTGCCTAAGACGTCATTTCCCAGTGCTATCTGGCACGCAAATACGCATTGTACGCTTTCTATGGCACTTTTGCGTGCTCACTCATTGGTATCTCACAAGGGCACGACATTTAACGAATCCCGACCAGCCTCTAATTGAAACTGACTGAAAATACGGGACCGATGAAAAAATGGCTCATCGGGATGCCGCTTTTCCTTATACTCTCAAATGACGGGCCTCCGTTGTAGCAGCATGAGATACCTGCCTGGAATGGAAATCCGATCCAGAAGAGGCTGCTGAAGTCAATGGCAACAGTGGCACCTGCAGAGAAAATCCTATTGGAGGTGATTCCTTCTACACTGCCTGTCTCCTTGCGCATATTACCGAACATTGTGTAGTCGATATATGGAGTGACCACAAGTCTCTTTATATACATGAATGTTCCGAGGACTGAAATGTCGCCGATATATACCGGTATGCCGTAGCTGGCGGAGAACTTTATGCTGCTTGTTGAGTGCCCGGCTATGTAGGAAGACAGGCCTGCTGCATTCTTCAGCCCCTGCGGACGGACATCTGCGAGGTTTGTCCCGAAAAGATAGTCCTTTCCAAGTATCGTCTGGTAAAGTGCCTTCAGATAGAGTCCCTGCTGAGGGATGATTCCTGGAAAGTAGCCATAGATATTGAAGTATGCCGCTGAAGAATAATATTTCTGTAGCCCGGGTCTGAATACAGTTCCTGTCTCAACCCCGAACCCCCAGCGCGGATAGACACCGGATTCTGCAACAGGACGTATCCTGTAGAACCTGACTGAGCTGACGAGGGCCTGCATCGGGAGGTTTTTGCCCTTTGTCCTGTCTATTAGGAACGGGCTGCCCGGCACGTTGTCAATGCCGTTGTATGTCGATGTGCCGGTGTGGAATACATCGTTGGTGAGTGTATATGAGACTTTCGGTACAAGTCCGGCATACCACCCTCCCTGTGAAAAATTGAACGGGATGTAGACGGAGATATTGCCGGATATATATGGCTTGCCATATTCCCTGGAGCGCAGATAGCTGTAGCCCACTCCATAGTTGCTGAACCTGCTTGCCACACCGCTGACACGTGCTCCCCTGTCATTTATGTCGACTGATGCCTCGATTACAGGGAACAGGCCGCTGTATGTGAACTTGACATGGCCTGAATGTCTCCATTTAGAGGTATTGTAAGGGTCCTTGTGGGCGGAGTACCCGAACTGTGAGACTGCTGTGCCGAGGTCATTCTGGCTCAGGGCAGATGCTCCGAGGGAGATAAAGTCGTATAGCTGCTCTCCGCTGAATGACATTATGTTGTCTATGTTGAAATAGAACGGTGCCCACGAGTGTATCTTCATCAGGTGAGGGAATTTCCTGTATCTTGCAGGTGCGCTGGGCTCCGTTGCCATGTCTGCGGAACAGCCTGCATCATCAGACGCGTCCTCCTTCTCTTCCAGCTCCATTGCAAGCTCCTGCCTTGACAGCTCGTCTGCAATCCTGTACCTGTGGATATCGCTGAAATCCACTTTCCGTGGCATCAGGGAGTCTGCAGGTGTCTTTTCAATGAGGTTTCCAAGATATTGCTTTGCACTGTAGTAGAGCGTCTTGCCATCAGGGCTATATACAAAGTCGTCTGCTCCATATCTTGTCGATGTCAGCTGGGTAAGTTCCCCGGATTCCGGGACAAGCCTATAGTACTCCTGGACTCCTGTACGGTCCGTGACGAAATGGAGGCCGTCTCCGTCTCCGCTGAAGTTCACAATCTGCACAGGCTGCGGTGCGAGCACTGTGCGCCATTCCCCGGAAAGGCCTTTGCCATAGTCCGTTGCGTATATCCCATATCCGGAAGGAGATATGCCTGTGGAATAGATTGTCCCGTCAACCCATGCATTCTCTACAATCTGGACGGAGTCTGGAGCCATTGCAGAGGATATCCTCCTGCCGTTCAAGGCATCTATTATTGCAAGGCCTGTGCGCCCGTTGTCGTGGTATTCGGATACGCAGAGCATTGACTCGTCAGGTGAAGGATACGGATTGAAGAGACGCCCTTTCCCGGTTATTGACCTATGCCTGCCGTGCCGTATGTCATAGTACCTTATCTTGGAATTGACTTTCTGGCTCCAGCGTATGTCAGGCGTGCTTTCGCTCCAGTAGAACCTTCCTGACCGTGGAAGGAAGCATAGCTGGCTTGTGTTGCCGGAAAAGGCTATCACGCTGTTTTCCCTTCCGAGGCTGTCTATCCTGACAAGTTCCGCCGGCCTGGCCATTCCGCTCCTGATGGCATAGAGGTAATTGTCAGCAAATTCGAGCTGGGAATATTCCGTATAGTATCTTGAAGGCTTGGGCATCAGGCTTTCCGAGTACATGAAAGGCTTCCTTGCTTCAATCTCTTCCTGCCAGATGCTGTTCAGTGTGTCCGCCACTTCCATATAGGCCTGCTTCAGGTTGAGTCCGGTTTTCCTTTTCACAACCGTGTTCAGTCCGTCGAAGTCGTAGATGTTGCGTGAGATATGCCGTGAATAGTCACCGGATATGTTGCTGTATCCATACAGGTAACGGATTCCTCCGAGCAAGAGGTAGCCTGCTGCATAATGGTTTGGTGTATAGTTCCGCTGCGAACCGAATTTCCACCTGTTCCAGTTGCGGAAATCCCCGTTGTCGAATGCTATCATGTAATAGTTCATGAAATCAGCGGTGCGTCCTCTTCCTGAATTGGAGAGTGCTGTCTCCGCCACGACTGCATCACCTTCGAGAAACCATGTGTATGACCACAGTCCTGCAACCAGCCCGTTGAACATTTCACCGAAAATCCATCCGAATGGCCTGAAGCCGCCTGAAATCCCCGCCTGCATCTGTGCCGCGTGTCTCTGTTCGTGGATTGCGAGCATGTCTATCCATGGCATTGCTTCCGGTGCGTATGGCTGTGGAGAAGTGAACAGGTCCATCCTCTTCGGTGCCCATGCCACTGAGCCGTTGGAATTTGCATTGAAGGCATGCAGGACTACCGGCATCTTTCCGCGGATACTTTCTCCCGGGTCAAATCCTGCCGAGCGTCCGACTGGGTGGCGGTAATGTTCAAGTTTCCGGCCATAGACCATGGCAAGGGAGTCAAGTCCGCGCGGATATATTATCCTGTAGTTCCGGGTCTCTGTCCTGTTCCACCTCGTAGAGGCAGGGTCATCGCCTGCAGTATAGAACTGTGCGCTGCAGACGCAATGGACTGCGAGCATCAGGAATATGATTATAAAATATCTTGCAGACTGTTTCGGTCCAATCATTGTTAAGCCTTTGTTACGGCATTGTTAAACCTTTGTTGCAGCGTAGTTAAATCTTTGTTACATCGTTTGCAACGGGGTGCAAATCTAATGCTTTTTTGTTATTCTTGCGATAAAATTTTATTAAAGGATTTTAATTTATGCATATTGCTTTACTTGTTTTCACTCTTGTTGGTGCACTTGGGATGTTCCTTTACGGAATGACCCAGATGAGTGAAAGTCTGCAGAAAGCGGCAGGCGACCGTCTCCGCTCTTTCCTTGCAACCATGACATCGACCCCTCTGAAGAGAGTACTCACGGGAACTGCGATTACGGCACTTGTCCAGTCCTCTTCCGCCACAACGATCATGGTCGTAAGCTTTGTGAATGCCGGCCTGCTTTCCCTTGCAAATGCAATCGGGGTAATCATGGGGGCGAATATCGGCACGACGCTGACTGCCTGGATTACTGCCCTTGGCTTCTCTGTCGACATAGCCATGTTCTCGGTTCCCCTTATGGCCCTTGGCTTCCTGCTTGCCTCATCGAAGAAGACAATGAACAGGAATGTCGGTGGATTCATAATCGGATTCTCGATAATGTTCCTCGGGCTTTCATTCATGAAGTCGTCTGCCGGTGAACTCCTGTCCGACAAGGAGGCCATAATGTCTTTCCTCGGGCATTTTACGGGATATGGATTCGGTTCGGTGCTTATATTCCTGGCTGTCGGTGCGGTACTTACGGTTGTCCTGCAGGCATCCAGCGCGACCATGGCCATCACAATGCTCCTTGCCACATCCGGGCTTATCGGGTTCGACCTTGCTGCAGCAATGGTGCTTGGCGAGAACATAGGTACTACAATCACGGCCAATATGGCTGCTTCTGTCGGAAACACCTCGGCCAAGCGTGCTGCACGTGCACATACCCTGTTCAATGTGTTCGGTGTCCTGTGGGTACTGCTGCTGTTCAATCCGTTCCTTAAGCTTATCGGATTGATAATGACTTCTGTAGGGCTTCCATCCCCGCTTTCGGCTGACCTTACGTCCACCGATACGGCAACGCAGACTTCGCTGCTCTACGGCATTGCTACACTGCATACGCTGTTCAATATAACCAATACATTGATACTTATATGGTTTGTGCCTGTAATTGTCAGGATTGTGACATGGATGGTCAAGACCCCTAAGGGTGAGGAGGAAGAGACTTTCAGCCTCAGGTATATCTCTGGAGGTATCCTCAGTACGGCAGAGCTGTCCATAGATGAGGCCAGGCTGGAGATTGCCCATTTCGCTGAAATCTGCCAGAAGGGCTACGGGTATATCCGCCAGGCAATAAACGAGCAGGACCCGGACAAGTTCGCTGAACTCAACAAGAAGCTTGTCAAATATGAGGATATAACGGACAAGATTGAATATGAGATAGCTGCATATCTCAGCGAGGTCTCCAGGGGGCAGCTGGGCGATGCTTCCGGGAAGAGGGTCAAGGCCATGTTCAAGATTATCGGTGAACTGGAGAGCCTCGGTGACTCAGGCGAGGCAATCGGGCGTATCCTTCAGCGCAAGAATGCCCACAACAAGGTGTTCGATGAAGAAATGCTCAGCAGGCTTAACCTTATGCTTGACACAGTGCAGACTGCATACGATGTGATGCTTGAAAATCTGCGCAGGCCATACGGGGAGGTGCGTGATATCACAAATGCCAGGAATGCCGAAGATGCAATCAATATGTGCCGCAACCGCCTGCGCGAGGAACATATCGCGAACATCGAGAATGACGGCTACAATTACCAGACGGGAGTCTACTATATGGACGTGGTTGCTGAACTTGAGAGGATAGGTGACTTCATCATCAATGTGTCCCAGGCTGAGGAGTCTGTCAAATAGCATGGCCCCTCTGATGTGGATTACCATGGATTGTGAAATGCTTCCTCTTCATTACTGCCGTACAGTCTGTTAATTATATGTTAAGATTTAAAAAAATTAAAGGCGCGAGGTTGAAAAATTTAATAGTTTTTCGTAATCTTGCGCCCTAATTTTAATTCACAGACTTCACTTATGCATATAGTTCTACTTGTTTTCACTCTTCTAGGTGCATTAGGGATGTTCCTCTATGGAATGACCATGATGAGTGAAAGCCTCCAGAAGGCAGCAGGAGACCGTCTGCGGTCCTTTCTGGCATCCATGACATCTACTCCTTTCAAGCAGGTGCTCACTGGAACAGCGATTACGACACTCGTACAGTCTTCTTCTGCTACAACCGTCATGGTTGTCAGTTTTGTCAATGCAGGACTCATTACCCTTGCCAATGCAGTAGGTGTCATCATGGGAGCGAATGTAGGTACGATACCTACAGTATGGATTACTGCCTTTGGATTCTCCTTTGACATAGCTGTCATCTCAATTCCGCTCATGGCCATCGGCTTTGTGCTCATTTCATCAAAGAGGGCCCAGAACAAGAATATCGGCGGCTTCATCGTCGGGTTTGCAATGCTTTTCCTCGGACTTTCGTTCATGAAGTCCTCTGCAGGAGACCTGCTCTCCAACAGGGATGCGATGATGTCTTTCTTCGGGTATTTCACCGGCTACAGGTTCGGTTCTGTGCTGATTTTCCTTTTTGTCGGAGCCATACTTACAATGGTTCTGCAGGCATCCAGCGCGACCATGGCCATCACAATGCTCCTTGCCACATCCGGGCTTATCGGGTTCGACCTTGCTGCAGCAATGGTGCTTGGCGAGAACATAGGTACTACAATCACGGCCAATATGGCTGCTTCTGTCGGCAATACCTCGGCCAAGCGTGCTGCGCGTGCACATACCGTCTACAATGTATTCGGTGCAGTCTGGGTGCTTTTGCTGTACAATCCGTTCCTCAGGCTTGTCGGGATGATTGTCTCGGGGCTCGGGCTTCCGGACCCTCTGTCTGCTGACCTGACAAACCCTGACCCTGCAACTCAGGATTCCCTCCTTTTCGGAATTGCTATACTGCATACCCTTTTCAAGCTTATCAATACCTTGATACTGGTGTGGTTCATCCCTACAATAGTAAAGATTGTGACTGTGATGGTCAAGGCTCCGGAAGGCGAGGAGGAAGAGGTGTTCCGTCTCAAATATATCACAGGAGGTCTTCTGAGCACAGCGGAGCTGTCGCTTGACGAGGCAAAGCAGGAGATTACATATTTCGCTGAAATCTGCCAGAAGGGCTACGGGTATATCCGCCAGGCAATAAACGAGCAGGACCCGGACAAGTTCGCTGAACTCAACAAGAAGCTTGTCAAATATGAGGATATAACGGACAAGATTGAATATGAGATAGCTGCATATCTCAGCGAGGTCTCGAACGGGGAACTGAGCGAAAGGTCAGACTACAGGATAAAGGCCATGTTCAAGATTATCGGCGAACTGGAGAGCCTCGGTGACTCAGGTGAGGCAATCGGGCGTATCCTTCAGCGCAAGAATGCCCACAACAAGGTGTTCGATGAAGATATGCTCAGCAAGCTGAACCTTATGCTTGACACAGTGCAGACTGCATACGATGCGATGCTTGAGAACCTTCGCAGGCCATACGAGGATGTCAATGACATCACAAATGCACAGAACGCCGAAGATGCAATCAACTCGTGCCGCAACCGTCTGCGCGAGGAGCATATCGCCAATATCGAGAATGACAGCTACAACTACCAGACAGGAGTCTACTATATGGATGTCCTTGCTGAGCTTGAGAGGATAGGTGACTTCATCATCAATGTGTCCCAGGCTGAGGAAGCTGTCAAATAGCTTGCAGAAAGCAGCTGGCTCATGCATGCCCTAAAGTCAAATCTGATGAAACGTATTCTTTATATGGCACTCGTGCTGTGTGTTGCAGCCGGGTGTGGACAGAAAAAGGCAGAGAAGTTTTCTCCTCTGCCTTTCCCTGTTGTCAATGTGCCCGGCGTGTATGCAGATGACCGGGATGCGGCTGTGGAATATGCACTGATGCATTATTGGGATGCACTCGCAGATACTTCGCGCTCTTATCCATGCGACTCGTCATTGGTGAGCGGGGTACGCAGGGATGATGTGGAGCATGCATATGCCAATTTCCTCGGGATGATGGGGATGGCTGACATTGCTGTTGCCAGGGACGCTGTTGCCAGGATGTACGGGAAGGCTGTTGCATGTGAAGCCAAGGATACTTCTTCCAATGTTTTCGAGACCTTGACTGCATTGACAGAGCGGTATCTTTATGACCCGAATTCCCCTTTGCGGATGGAGGATCTGTATGGTGTCTATGCAGGACTGCTTGCCGGATATGATGGATTCTCCCCGGAGAAGAGGGCTGTGTACGCGTATGATGCGCAGATGTGTGCGCTCAATGCAGTAGGCACCCCGGCTGCTGATTTCCAGTTCTGCGATGCTTCTGGCAGGATGTATTCACTTTATGGAATCAAGGCTGAATATACCCTCCTGTTTTTCAGTAACCCGGGATGTACTGCCTGCAAGGAGATAATCAATGTCCTGACAGAAGACCCTGTAGTGTCTGCCATGGTTGCCACCGGACGTATTGCTGTAGCGAATATCTATATAGATGAGGATATATCCGCATGGTATGAGTATATGCCTGTCTATCCGTCTTCATGGTACAATGGATATGATCCCAACGGAATCATAAGGGAGGATACCCTATACAATGTCAGGGCGATTCCTTCTTTGTATCTTCTTGACAGCCATAAGACTGTGCTTATGAAGGATGCTACTCCGGAGAATGTTTTCGGATTTCTTGGCAGGCTTTAGCTGATTCTGCCTTTCTGCCTGAGGTCCAGGCAGCATACAATGCCGGATGTCTCTTTGATTTTGCTGGCTGCAGGATTTTGCTGCCTGCTGTGCAACAGTGTACCCGGCAGTATGCAGGAAAACCATGTTGCATAAGCGTACATTTTTTTTTAGCTTTGCAATCCGTCCGGCATCGCCAGGTGAAGCCGTTTCATTCATCCGTAGTCAGGCTGCACAGTGAAGCCTTGTATGGAGCAGGGTGGTGCCAGTAGGAGCTGCGTCAGCATTGTGGCGGTCCATGTCCGGTGCCCTGCAGCAACGCAGCTGTGGAAATTTTTGGATAGGCAATAGCAGAAAACTAAAAATCAATATATTATGGAAATAAAAAAGGAACTCTGGGGAAAGACTGGATGCGGAAAAGAGATATTCCGCTACACTATAGCAAATTCAAAGGGCGCATACGTGCAGTTTTCGGATGTCGGTGCCGGTATCGTGGCTGTGGTTGTTCCGGACAGGGATGGCAATCTTGCAGACGTGGTGCTCGGATATCCTGATCCGGAGAGCTATTTCGGTGACGGCCCTTGTGCAGGAAAAGTGCCAGGAAGATATGCCAACCGTATTGCTTTCGGCAAGTTTACCCTTGACGGAAAGGAGTATGAACTGCCTGTCAACAATGGTCCAAACCATCTTCACGGAGGTCCTGACGGATTCCAGAACAAGGTGTGGGAAAGCCGTGTGGAGAATGATGGAGTGGAGTTCATGTATTATGCTGAGGACGGCGAAATGGGTTACCCTGGAGCCTTGAAGGCAGTTGCGCGCTACGAATGGAGCGAGGACAATGAGCTTCGCCTGACTCTGACAGCTGAATCTGATGCGCCTACAGTCATTAACCTTACCAACCATGCATATTTCAACCTGAATGGTGAGGGCAACGGAGACATCCTCGGTCATGAACTGAAACTGAATGCTTCAGAATATCTTCCTACAGACGATACGTTGATTCCGGCAGGTGCAAGCGCGCCTGTTGCAGGCACTCCTATGGATTTCATCACGGAGAAGCCTATCGGGCGCGACATCAACAAGGATTTCCCTGCACTGAAATATGGAAAGGGATATGACAACTGCTGGCTTATTGACGGAGCCGAGCCTGGCCAGATACAGAGCGCAGCTGAACTTTATGCCCCGGAAAGCGGACGTACACTTGAAGTGCTTACAACCCAGCCTGGAGTCCAGGTCTACACAGGAAACTGGCTTGCAGGCTGCCCTGTGGCCAAATGCGGACGCAGCTACAATGACTATGAGGGTGTTGCGATAGAGTGCCAGAATTTCCCGGATGCACCTAACAAGGCTGATTATCCGTCACCTGTACTCCGCCCTGGAGAAGTCTATGAACAGGCAATAATCTTTGCATTCGGAGTCAGATAATGAAGCAATACCTTGATTTGCTCCGCCATATAAGGGAGCATGGCGTGATGAAGGAAGACCGTACCGGGACAGGTACGCAGAGCATATTCGGGCATCAGATGCGTTTTGACCTTGCTGAGGGATTTCCGCTCCTGACAACCAAGAAAGTGCATCTTAAATCAATAATATATGAACTTCTGTGGTTCATTTCAGGTGATACAAACATCAAGTATCTCAAAGACCACGGAGTGTCTATATGGGATGAATGGGCAGACGAAAACGGTGACCTCGGACCAGTCTACGGACATCAGTGGCGCAGCTGGCCGGCTCCTGACGGAAGCACGATAGACCAGCTTTCCAATGTTATAGAGACAATAAGGAAGAATCCGGATTCACGCCGGATGATTGTCTCGGCATGGAATGTTGCCGAGGTGGACAAGATGGCACTGCCTCCGTGCCACTCGCTTTTCCAGTTCTATGTGGCTGACGGAAAGCTGTCATGCCAGCTCTATCAGAGAAGTGCTGATGTATTCCTCGGTGTGCCGTTCAACATTGCCTCGTACGCATTGCTGACGATGATGATTGCACAGGTCTGCGGCCTGCAGCCTGGTGAGTTTGTGCATACTACAGGCGATACACATATCTACAGGAATCATTTTGAGCAGGTTGCACTCCAGCTCTCGCGTGAACCGCGTCCGCTTCCGGTTATGAAGCTCAATCCTGGGATCAAGGATATATTTGACTTCAGGTACGAGGACTTTACCCTTGAAGGATATGACCCATGGCCTGGAATCAAGGCTCCTGTGGCGGTGTAGAGGGGTGTCCCGGAAATTCCATGGGAACAGAAAAGCTGTGGCCAGCTTGATCATGTCTGGATAATTTATAAAAATGACAATTAAGGGTGACTGGGGGTAATTCTTGGGCCACCCTTATATATAACTTTAAGAAACGTGCAGAAAAACATAATAGTAGCAGTCGCTGACAACGGTGCCATAGGGAAGGACAACAGTCTCCTGTGGCATATTTCCGAAGACCTTAAATATTTCAAGTCTGTGACTCTCGGAAGCCCTGTCATCATGGGGCGCAAGACATTTGAGTCAATCGGACGTCCGCTTCCGAAACGGACAAATATTGTCGTGACAAGAGGTGATGTGATGACCGGGCCGGACGGGTCGGCAGTGCCTTTCCATGACGGTGTGCTTGTGGCGCATTCCCTGGAGGAGGCGTTTGCAATGGCAGAGATGCCTGCAGTGAGGAATCTTGCTTCCATTCCAGGAGTAAAGGGAGGAGACAGCCTTTCTGGCCATTCCTGCTTTACGTCAGGAGATATGTCTGCGGCAGATGATGAAGCCGGATGTTTTGTAATAGGAGGAGGGGAAATCTACCGTCAGGCGATTGACTATGCTGACAGGCTGTATGTAACCGAAGTCCATACGTCAATAGAGGATGCCGATACCTTTTTTCCGGCAATTGATCCTGCAGTCTGGGAAGTGTCATCCCGTTCAGAAATGAAGAGCGACACTGAGACCGGCCTGGCGTTTGAGTTTGTCGTCTATCACCGCAGATAGATCTGCTTTTTCTTAGACAGGATTATCTATAATTCCGGGAATTTATTTGCCACATCTTTGGGAGTTTTATTCCAATAATTTTGGGAATTTATTTGCTACATCTTTGGGAATTTTAATATAAAGCATTAATTTTGCGAAAAATACATGGATATGGGCAGATATTTGAAAAGGATTGTAGAGTCGCAAATAGAAAGGAAGATGAAATCTTCTGGGGCAGTCCTTATTGCAGGGCCAAAATTCTGTGGTAAGACAACAACTGCGACCCAATTTGCCAAAAGTATCAAGAAACTCAGCACTGAAAGTGCTATAAACCTGGCCCGTATGGAGCCAAGGGCAACTTTGGACGGGGAGAAACCGAGGCTTATCGATGAATGGCAGACCGTCCCGCAGATATGGGATGAAGTACGTAACTATATAGATGAAAATTCCGGTTTCGGCCAATTTATTCTCACAGGCAGTTCCACTCCGGAAGACAAGACGCAGATACATCATTCCGGGGCAGGCAGGATAACCCCTGTCAAAATGCGTCCTATGAGCTTATATGAATCTTTGGAATCAAATGGAATGGTTTCCATAGGAAGGCTTTTTGAGAATAAAGATGTGAATGTGCTTTATGAAAATACAGAATATAATCTCAGAAAGACTGCTTTTCTGCTTTGCCGTGGAGGATGGCCGCAGTCCATCGTAGAAGATGATGAGGTCGCATTGGATATTACAGCCAACTATTATGAAAGTCTGTTCAGCTTTGAAAATTCTGACAACGATAAATTCCGGAACAAAAATCCGGAAATCCTCAAAATGCTTCTTAGAAGCTACGCCAGAAACATATCTACAGAAGCATCAGTCTCAACCATTATTCAGGATATTATCCAGACGAACAGCAGGAATACTTTTGATGTCAAGACGTATGATGATTATATGGATGCGTTGAAAGACTTGTTCATAATAGAAGATGTTCTTGCATGGAATCCCAATATCAGGAGCAAGGCTGCAATACGGTCGACACCGACCAGGCATTTTGTTGATACATCCATTGCTTGCGCTGCACTTGGCATATCTCCGGATGACTTGATGGGTGACATGGAATCTTTCGGTCTCTTTTTTGAGGATATGGTAGTGCGGGATCTTACAATATATTCAAGTTGTCTGAAAGGGGAAGTGAGGCATTACCGTGACAGCAATGGCCTTGAATGTGATGCCATTATTCATTTGCCTGACGGGACTTGGGCTGCTGTCGAAGTCAAGCTTGGAGGAGAAAAACTTATAAATGCTGGAATAGCAAATCTTAATAAATTAAAGTCCCTTGTCAGTAAAGAGCCGGCATTTATGATGATAATTACTGCCACCGGACCTGCATACAGACGTCCTGACGGTATCTATGTCGTACCGATAAATTGCCTTAAAGACTGATTGTGGAAAACAGTTAATATTGTTCCCCAAAAGCAAAAACCTGCGCATAATCGGATTATGCTTTTTATTTTATTGGTAATTAATAATTTGAAGTCAACTGATCATCATCAGACAAGGTCGTTGACAAAATTCAGGGATACATTTCATCATTGTATAGGTGGCAGCTATGTCATCCACATCAAGAATCTCAAAGAGGAGAACGGTGTCACATATCTTCCTGCCTATATAACTTTCTGTCTTCAGGATCAATTCCAGTAGGTCTTTAGGGCCGTTATGCACTATTGGGATCCGTTATAGTTGCATTACGGTATTGTCTGGATTTAGCAACGCAGCCTGTTCTTTTCGTAAAAGTTCAGGCTGAAATTTTTGGTGATTCATGATGTCAGGGTAAATTATCCTTTATTTTTCAGAAGCATAAAGACTAGTCATAGTCGAATTCCACTATTAAATTATATATACGCGCTTTTTTATTTCCTTCAGGACTTACAATCTTATTTTCTGCAAGATTGTTAAGAATTTTTCTCACTCCAGGGGAGGACAATCCGGTAATCTCTCTCGCACCGGCATTTGAAATTGATCCATTCTGAATCAGGTATTCCAATATCTTGATAGTGTTAACCGAACAGCGTTCTATTATTTCATTCCATTTTATCGCTACTTTATCGCTACTTATCGCTACTTTATCGCTACTTATCGCTACTTTATCGCTACTTATTACTTTTGCATTCTTGCTCCATGCGACAGCACGAAGGATAAAATCAATCTTATAATATTTAATGGGAAGTAGTCCATCTGCCTCCATGTCACGACACATACGATCTACTCCTTCCCCAAATTCCTTTACGTATTTATATGTCTTAAGATAACGGGCAAGGCGGGGATTGCGGGAAAAATGAGTAAATCTGATATTGTCAGGACGAACAAATCCGGGAAGATTTCCTGGACTTTCAACAACGAGCCTGTCATCAAACAATTTTACCTGGATATCAGTTCCTGTAATGCTCAAGTCTCTGTGGCAGCAAGCATTAACAATCATTTCTTGTCTTACAAACTCAGGATATTCTACCTCAGTGATAAACTTGCCATCCGGACCGAGATAAGTTCTTTCCTTAATCTGAGTTGCCAAGAATGACACAGACTTGTCAATTTGTTCCCGTATAGGACCTTCAAATATAATGTCTTTGATGACATTCATTTCTATTCCGGTTTTCTCCTCTGTTCCTTCATAACGTATGAAACGCACACTGGCTCTCGGTAAAAAATCCTGAGGCTTCTTGCCAAATAATAGAAGCGAAATGACAGTAGGGTGGATTTTGCCGTTTCTCTCAACTGAATATCCGTGATTTTCAGTCAGGAATTCCATAGGGGATTTTCCGTATCCTGACTTTTGACAATAATCATCAACAAGAGACATATCTATATCGTTCATGTCGGCATTATAGACAGCTGTCTCTTCATAGCAGGCTTGTCCTTTATCATTCAAAAGTTGAAAACGTTCGTCAAAAGACAATTTCTTGGATTTGTCTCCTACTCTAAGATATACCTCATCGGCTTGGTTTGCATAGACCCTCAGACTTGGTTCTATATGAAAGACGAGGACATGATTATTTTTGCCTGTTCTATCTATACAAGGAACCATTTCCACGTGAGCATTTACCGATGGAACGCAAAAATCAAAAGGAGTACGACGTATGTCATTAAGTGTTTTCTGCTCATCATCCACACCTTCAATCTCCTTTTGGCCATCTGTAATCCCAATCACCAGATCTCCGCCATCGGCATTTGCAAACGCAACCATTGTTATAGCCAAGTCCTTTGGCTTGATTCTTACGCTTTTGCGGTCAAATGTCTGTCCCTCTTCACGAGATAAAATATCTTCTATGGTCATAGTCTTACCAGTTGTTATTATAAGTTTGGAAACAATCATCTTGTAAATGATATTTCAGCACAAAGATATAATATTTAGTTAAGGGAAGGGCATTTCTATTTTAATAGTGTGTTGATTTCATAAATGTTAAGATATGCTGAATCGCACATCCAGATTTTCATGCTACTGTCCGAAGAATCCGGATTGATTCACCGCCATGGGCTGCTATTGCAGCATTGTGAAAGTGTCTGCCTTAAATAAGTATTATGATTTTATGTGAACTGATTGCCCGTATGGTACCAGTGGTGTTTCAGATATTTGGAAAACAATAATTACATTTGCACATGTAAACGAACTTGATGAATATGGAAAGAGAAAATTTTGGCAGCCGTTTCGGTGTGCTCATGGCAATGGCCGGCTCTGCTGTAGGTCTCGGCAACCTTTGGCGGTTTCCCTATATGGCCGGGACAAACGGAGGAGCTGCGTTTATCTTCGTATATATCCTGTCTGTATTCCTGCTGTGCCTGCCCATATTATGTGCAGAAGCCATTGTAGGGCGCAGGAGCCAGAAAAACGCATTCCGTGCATTTGACTCCCTTGCTCCAGGGACTCCATGGAAATGGGCCGGGATCCTCATGGTGCTGACACCGATGATTGTCGTTTCATACTACAGCGTCATAGGAGGCTGGTCTTTGGAGTATTTCCTGAAGTCGCTGATGTTTGACTTCACAGGGAACAGCCATACCGAGGAGGGGCTTGGAGGAATATTCGGGGACTACATATCTTCTGTCTGGAAGCCGATTATAGAACATACTGTATTCCTCGGCATAACCGCCCTGGTGGTTGTCGGCGGAGTCAAGAACGGTATAGAAAAGTTCGGAAAGGTGATGATGCCGCTTCTGTTCCTGATTGTCATTGCCATCGCTGTCCGCTCTGTAACCCTGCCTGGTGCCTCAGAAGGCCTTGCATTCCTTTTCCGCCCTGATTTCTCGAAGATAGACGGACCTGTGTGCATGGCTGCATTGGGACAGGCATTTTTCTCTTTGTCTGTAGGTTTCGGGATAATGATGACATATTCATCATATATCAGCAGGAAGGAGAATATAGCTGCTTCTTCAGCATATACTGCAATGGCGGACTTTGCATTTGCCATAATAGCGAGCTGTGCGATAATGCCGGCTGTCTTTTCATCCGGTCTAAGCCCGAAAGCCGGCCCTGGGCTTGTCTTTGAGACTCTGCCTTTTATCTTTTCCAGGATGCCTATGGGAGGAATAATCGCGATTCTCTTTTTCCTTGCACTTCTTGTTGCTGCCCTGACATCTTCCGTGTCGATATTTGAGGTAGGTGTTGCGTATCTGGTCGAGGAAAGGAGGATGACACGCAAGTCTGCCGCAGCAATTGTATATTCCATAACATGGACAGTGGGCGTCCTGTGCTCCCTTTCTTTCGGTCCCCTGTCGGAGTTCCATATCCTGGGCGATACTGTATTCAATTTCCTTGACAAGCTCTCGGCCAATGTGCTCATGACAACCGGTGCCCTGCTGATTGTGCTGTTTGTCGGATGGAAGATGAAGCGTTCTGCTGTGGAGGATGAGTTTACCAATGGCGGTACCCTTCCTGTGAACCGGAGGCTTTTTCCATATCTCTATTTTATAGTAAGGTATCTTGCTCCGGTTGCAATTGTGCTGATTCTGATTTCCGGTCTCTTTCTGTAGGTGATCGTAGCCTGAATACTGTCTGCGGTAAAGTTGACTGTCTAAACAGCAGCTTTGGCTTGCTCATACACAGCTGCGCGGTTGTGAAGCATATCTGAGCGTAACGTATTCCGTGAGCAAAAAAGGCACATTTGCCCACGAAGTCTCACTCTGCCGGTGGATTGTGAGCAAAAAGCCACGATTCGCTCACGGACCGCATCACTTTTGCAGATGCTGTTCTGCTCACATCCCATGCAGGCACTGTCTCACCAATCTGCCGGAAACAAAGACATGAAAGAAGTATAGTCTGTCCTTTAAAAAGGAATAAATTCTATAAAAACATATATCGCAGTTAAAAAAACATAAAAAATAGAGGTGTTAATCAGGAATTAAGCAAAAAATAATGGTCGTGGGTTAATTTTGTAGACAATTGATAACACACCAGAGATGGATTTTCCATCTTGCTAAACTAACTGATATGCGGATATTCTCTTTAAATCCAAGAGTGGTAGTCCTCCTGTCGATTTTTGTGGCTGCTTCTTTTGCTATCGCGTCATTCGCCTCGGAATCATGCTCTGCACAGGCAAGGGAAGTCACAGTTACAGGAACAGTCTCAGACATGGCATCACAGCCTATGGCCGGTGCAATTGTCTATTCTCCGGAGTATAACATTGCCACAATGACCGATGCTAAAGGCTGGTATTCCATTACTGTACCCAAGGCTGGAGCTGAAATCCAGGTTTCGTTTATCGGATACAGGACATTCTCATTCACTGCAGGTGCAAGGGCTGTGCAGAATGTTGTCCTTGAAGACGAGACCCATACCCTTGACGATGTCGTGGTCGTTGCCTATAGTACGCAGCGCAAGGCGACTGTGACAGGTTCTGTCGCTGCAGTCGGAACGAAAGACCTGCTGCAGTCCCCACAGGCAAACATCAGCAATGCCCTTGCAGGACGTATGCCCGGACTCCTGTCTGTCCAGAGAAGCGGTGAGCCTGGAAACGATGCATCTACGCTCCGTATCCGTGGAGTCGGGACATTTGCAGGCGACCAGGATCCGCTCATCATGGTTGACGGCATCGAATCTGCCAACTACAACAACATTGATCCGAATGAAATAGAGTCGATAACCATTCTAAAGGATGCCTCGGCCACGGCTGTGTACGGTGTCCGTGGTGCCAACGGTGTGCTGCTTATCCAGACAAAGCGTGGAGAGGTCAGCAAGCCGAAGGTGAGCCTTTCGACCAGCGTGGCATTTACCACATTTCCTTTCCTCAGGGAGAATATGGGGGCATACGACTGGGCCAGCGGATATAACCAGGCTTTGGCATACGATTCCTATATTACAGGAAGCTATTCACCGAAGTACACTGATGAGCAGCTTGAATATTACCGTACAGGGGAGAATCCGATACTGTATCCTGACATGGACTGGTATGGCTACATGCTCAGGGACTACAGCATGCAGACCCAGAGCAACATCAATATCCGTGGCGGAGGAAAGAGGGTCAAATATTTCTTCTCCTTGGGATATTTCACGCAGAACGGCATGCTGAACACTGATGTCGTCAGGCAGGAGTATGATTACCAGATAAAATACCGCAGATATAATTTCCGCTCCAATTTCGACATAGACATCACGAAAAACCTTAAGGCAAGCATTGATATCTCCACACAGATAGACAACAAGCGCGGTCCTAACTGGAATACAGACCTGCTCTTCGAGATGCTGTCATCGGTGCCGGCAAATGCGACTCCGGGAGTTGTGGACGGAAAGATCATTACCCTTGACCAGGTTACTAACTCCTCATGGTCTCCGCTTGCCGCATACAACAAGGGATGGCACAATGACTATGGAAACACCCTTAACGGTGCCGTACGTCTCAACTATAGCATGGACTATCTGCTCAAGGGACTGAAGCTCAGGGGAGCCATTTCCTACAAGAGCTATAATATGGAGGTGAAGACCTTCGAGAAATCCGTTGTCACGTATGATGCCCGTCCAGGTGAAGACGATGAAATCATATTTGTACCGAACGGGGAGCCTTCACAGGCAAAGAGCGGTTCGTCAACGGACAAGAACCGGCGCATATATCTGGAGGCCGGAGTCGAATGGGGCAATACTTTCAACGGGCACAGTATCAGTGCCCTTGCCCTGTACAACCAGAGCAAATATCACAGCCCGAGCCTTGCATATCTGATCCCCAATGGCTACCAGGGTATTGTCGGTAGGGTTACATACGACTACAGGAGCAGGTATCTTGCGGAATTCAATATCGGATACAATGGCACAGAGAACTTTGCGGAAGGCAGGCGTTTCGGATGGTTCCCTTCGTTCTCGGTAGGTTGGGTCCCTACGGACGAGAGTTTCTTTCCAAGGAACAATGTCTTGACATTCATGAAGATAAGGGCATCGTATGGAGTGGTCGGAAATGACAAGGTCGGTGGAGACAGGTTCCTTTATATGCCTACTGCCTATACATACGTCAACGGAGTGTATCATTTCGGTGAGGTGGGGGACAATTACCAGTCATACAAAGGCTCGAATGAAGGAAAGATAGGAAACCCTCTCCTGACATGGGAAAAGGCCCGGAAGCTCAATGTGGGACTGGATGCGCATCTGCTCAAGGACAAGATATCCATCACATTCGAATGGTTCCTTGAGAACAGGGCGAACATCCTTACAAACCGTGGAACTGTACCAGAGATCATCGGTGCAAACATGCCTGCTTACAACCTCGGAAAAATGAAGAACTCCGGATATGAGGGCGAACTGTCATACAATGACAGATGGGGCGAGTTCCGTTTCTTTGCAAAGGGTAACTTCACATACGCCCACAATGTGATACTGGAGCAGGATGAAGTCAGCTGGCCATATCAGTACCAGTACCGTACAGGCCGGAGATACGGCCAGTTCTTCGGCTATGTGGCAGAGGGGCTCTACAACACATGGGAGGAGGTGAATGATGTCAACCGCCCTGTCTATCAATGGAACAACAACAGGATCCAGCCCGGAGACATCCGTTACAAGGATGTCAATGGAGACGGAAGGATAGATGACAAGGATATAGTGCCTATAGGATATTCGAATTTCCCTGAGATAATGTACGGTATTTCCATAGGAGGCAGCTGGAAAGGAATTGACTTCTCTGTGCTTTTCCAGGGGGCTGCACATGTCTCCAATATGCCTTCCAGGAGGACAATGAGAGGTTTCTATACAGGTACAGGGGCTTCTGCCGATTTGCTGAAAAGCTGGTCGCAGGAAAGGTATGAAAATGGGCTTGAAATAGTCTATCCAAGGTATTCGGTGACTAATGATGAGCACAACTATGTCGTCAGCACATACTGGCTTGAGGATGCGTCATACCTTAGGCTGAAGTCAGTTGAGATAGGATATTCATTGACTGCTTCATGGCTTTCAAAGGCCGGCATCTCCAATGTCAGGTTCTACTTCAATGGCAATAACCTGTTTACATTCTGCCGTCTTTTCCCTGGAGAGGACCCGGAATATCCTACAGGTGCCGCCAATTCGGAGCCATATCCACTTACAAGGGTTTTCAACATGGGTATAAACATTAATTTTTAGGTAAATGTCTATGAAACATATAATAAAGACCTTCATCTGTGCCTCTTTCATGGCAATGGCGGTTTCATGTGACTATCTGGACAAGGCACCGGGAGTGGATGTGACTGAGGATGACATATTCTCGTCAGTCACTGAGGTGGAGACTTTCCTTGCCGGCATATACCAGAGGGGCATCCATTCCAATCTCGGGTATGGCTCCCCGAATAATGCAGGCGATGACACGACCAACCCTCACAGCTGCCCGTGGACCGGACGCTGCGATGAGGCGGAGCAATGTGCCCCATGGTATGAGGCCAATAACTGGAATTCGGCGTCCGTAAGTGCCGACAAGACAGATGACAGACGCTGGTCGATGAGATGGGAGGCGATAAGGAAGATATCCCTGATGCTCAAGAGGGTGGATGATGTTCCTGGCATATCTCCGTCATACGCCATGCAGCTCAAGGCCGAGAGCCGTGTAATCAGGGCACTGAACTATCTTGAACTGCTTAAATTCTATGGAGGAGTCCCGATAATAGATCATTTCATTGAAGTCAGCGAGGACCTGAAGATACCGCGCAGCACTGTTGCGGAAGTTGTGGATTTAATTGTCAGGGACTGTGATGAGTCATTGCCTTATCTGCCTGATGCGCAGCGTGGTGCCCTTCGCGGACGTGTTGACAGGGGAGTTGCGCTTGCTCTGAAGTCAAAGGCCCTGCTGTATGCTGCAAGCCCGCTTTTCAACACAGATGTGCCCTATATGGACTTCGGTGAGCATAACAGCCTTGTCTGCTATGGGGATTTCGACCCTTCAAGATGGGAGGATGCTGCCCTGGCCGCAAAGGAATGCCTTGACTGGGCAAAGGATAACGGATGCCATCTGATTGAAGACCAGGGGACAGCAGAAAATTACCGCTATTCGTGGGAACAATATGACAATCCGGAGATTATCCTTGCAGAGAAGGCACATAACCTTATCGGAAAATGGACATGGCCATGGTCTGCAATGTCTCCTCCGAATGTATATCCAGGAAATGCGGGCCAGAGCGGTATTACAGTTACGTTGAACCATGTCAGGAAATATGAGAACAAGGCAGACGGCTCGCTGCCTGTGTGGAATGGAGGTGACGACCTTCAGGCAAAGATGGCTGCGCTTGATCCCCGGTTCGGGGCGAGCATAGTCGGGAATCTCGGAAGGTGGAACAGCGAGTTCCCGTCCCTGGAGCTTTTTGAGGGCGGAAAGCAGGCAAATACATGCTATGGAGGGTTCTGGCTCCATAAGCATTATCCTTCAGCCATCAGCAATACCATATGGCAGTATGTCCCTAATTCTACTCTTTTCCAGCTGAATGAGATATACCTGAACTATGCGGAATCCATGAATGAGGCGTACGGCCCTGACAATGACAACGGATATGGCCTTACGGCACGCGAGGCTGTCAACATCATAAGGGCGCGTTCAGGGATGCCTGCCGTGTCTGCTTCCGGAAAGGACAGCTTCCGTGAGACAGTCCGCCATGAAAGGGATATAGAGCTTGCATTCGACAACCACAGGTTCTGGGATATCAGGAGATGGATGATTGCAGAGGAAGAAGGGGTGATGCAGGGAAATATATGGGGCATAAAGATAACCAGGATAGAGGGCAACAGCCGGGAATACCATTATGAACCATACGTTTTCGAAGTCCGCAGCTGGAACAGGAGAGGCTATCTGCATCCGTTCAGTACAAATGAGGTCAATAAGGGATACCTTGTCCAAAACCCTGGATATTAAAAATGAGAAGATATGAAAATCAATAAGGCCAACATATTTTCCGGCATAATTGCCATGATTTCATGCTCCTTTGGGACGTTGAATGCCCAGGAGGCTGCCGATACGGCGGGGAGATGGACAGACATACCGTCACTGAACCTGCCTGCATGGCAGGCTGCCTCAGCTGTTTCGCGGATTTCCGGGGAGGAACTGAGTGACCAGTATGTTTCCAATGTGGCAAATACCCTGTTCGGGCGTATCCCCGGACTGACAGTACAGGGAAGCGGCGGTGAGCCTGGGGCCGACAGTCCTGTGCTCTCTTCCAGGGGGATAGGCACATTCGGTTCCGGTTCAGGACTGTTCTTCGTGATAGATGGCTTTGCGTCCACACAGGATTTTTTCGAGAGGCTTACTCCCGGTGAAATCGAGTCGATAGAGCTGCTCAAGGACGCATCTGCAACAGCAATCTATGGTAACCGTGCCGCCAATGGAGTCCTGCTCGTAAAGACAAGTCATGGAAAGAATACCCCTCTGAAAATAGATTTCGGTGTCAGGGCCGGATTCCAGACACCTGTGCGTCTGCCACGGTGGCTCGGCTCTCATGACTATGCGGCATTGTACAATGAAGCCCTTGCAAACGAGGGAAAATCCCCCATGTACAATGCTGCCGACCTTCAGGCATACAAGGCAGGTGATTCCCCGATGCTGTATCCGGACATTGACTGGCAGAATGAAATCATGAGGAAGGCCAGCCCTGTCTACCTTTACAATCTGACAGCCTCCGGCGGCGGGAATGCAGTGAAATACCTCGTGCATTTCAACGGAGTGAACAACATAGGGCTCCTCAAGGATCCTTCCAGGGTAAATGACTTTGCCAGGAAGCAGAGCTTTTCAAGATATAGCTTCAGGACCAATGTGGACATTATCCTGACAAAGAGGCTTACGGCCTCTGTAATCCTTGGAGGAAGCATTGAGGACAAGGTTACGCCAGGTGTCACGGAAAGCACATGGAATGTAATTGACCTTGCAGCTACAGTTCCGCCAAATGCCTTTCCTGTCCTTGCATCATCGACAAAGGTCGGGGGAAATGCCGCATATTCAAATCCTGTCGCTGAACTGACAGAACGTGGATATGTGTCCTACAACGGACGGACAGCCCAGGCATCCATCCGTCTTGTGGAGAGGCTTGATTTCATCACAAGGGGATTGAGTGTCACAGGAGCTGTAAGCTTCAACAATTTCTATAAATCCTATTCGAGCAAGACGCGTTCATACGCAAGGTTCAGCCCTGTAAAGGATTCATCCGGGGAAATATCGTTCGTCCAGTATGGTGAAGATACAGCCTTGAACGGTGATGAGTCATCGTCATGGCAATGGAGGAATATCGTTGCTGATGCCGCCATAGACTATGACCGTGTCTTCGGTGGACGCCATTATGTCAGGGGAATGCTGAAGTTCGACTATGATGAATATACAGTTACCGGGACAACACTCCCGTTCAGGAATCTCGGCTTTGGAGGACGTTTCTCATATTCCTATGACAGGAGGTATATGGCTGAATTTACTTTCGGATACCGTGGGAATGACAATTTCCCGTCATCTTCACGATATGGGTTCTTCCCTGCCGGAGCTGTCGCATGGGTTATTTCCGAGGAAGGTTTCCTGAAAGGCAGCAATGCGGTGAACCATCTTAAGCTAAGGGCTTCGTACGGCCTTGTCGGGAATGCGGACATCGGTGGAAGCCGTTATATGCACAACCAGTACTGGTCATGGGGAGGCAACTATTGGTTCGGGACCTCGAATTCGGCCGTGGATACATATTTTGAAGGCGAAAAGGCCAATCCTTATGTCACATGGGAGAAAGACCGTAAGCTGAACATCGGCCTTGAGGCACGTTTTGCCGGTAACCTGTATTTCAATTTCGACTGGTTCTGGAACCATAGGTATGATATACTTACGAGGCCATATTCCTCTGTCCCTGACTATCTCGGATTCTCCAAGCCCAACATGAACCTCGGGGTTGTTGACAACACCGGATTTGAGGCAGTCCTCGGCTGGAGGGAACAGGAACGTGAATTCAGGTATAAGGTTGAGGCCAGTGCCTGGTATGCGCACAACAATGTTGTCTTCAATTCGGAGGCTCCTCAGGTATATTCCTATAGATACAGCACAGGACATCCTGTAGGTCAGCCTTTTGTGCTGGAGGCAATCGGCTTCTTCCGTGACTATGATGACATAGACAGTTCCCCTAAGCAGATATTTGCCGAAAATGTCCCTGGGGACATAAAGTACAGGGACCAGAATGGGGACAACAAGATTGACGAAGACGACTTCTTCCCGATGGGATATACAAGCCGTCCAGAGATAACCCTCGCCCTTGACCTTGGATTTGAATACAAGGGATTTGACTTGGAGCTGCTTTTCCAGGGAGCCTTGAACAGGACTGTCTATCTGGAGGGAAAGGCCTGGCGGGCATTCCAGAACAATGGCAAGGTCTCGGAAGCTGCTCTTGGAAGATGGACACCGCAGACGGCGGAGACCGCATCATATCCGCGTCTCTCCACTGATGGTGACAGGAATAATTTCCAGTATTCATCATTCTGGCAGAGGAACGGTGATTTCCTCAAGCTGAGAAGCCTCTCGTTCGGATATACGGTCTCTACACCGGGGATGAAGAAGGCACACATTGACGGCCTGCGTATATATGTCAGCGGTACAAACCTGTTCTCGCTGGACTATATGGAAGGATTCTGTGATCCGGAAGTCCTGTACGGATATCCGGCAGTCAGGACATATAACCTTGGCTTTAACATAAAATTCTGATGACTATGGGAAATATTAGATACATTCTGCCTCTTTTGGTTCCTTTTATTGCTGCGCTATCATGTGACATGGACCCTGAACTTGAACTGCAGCTTACAGAAGAGGACGTCGTGCGCACCTATAACAACACGATGGGAAGGGCCAATGCCGTCTACACATATCTTCCTGACGGGTTTTCATACATAGGGGGGGCAATGCTTGCCTCTGCATGCGACGAGGCGGAGCATACAGGGGAATCCAGTTCCGTACATAAGTTCAATACAGGTTCGTGGAGCAGCCTGAACAATCCTGACGGGGCATGGAACAGATGCTTCGGAGGAATCTATGCGGCAAACCTTTTCCTGGAGAATTCTGACGAAGTGGAACTGGACTACCTCAAATATGACCCGGACCAGAACGAGCAGGCCAAATATGAGCTGTACATGGACAACATAGAGAGGGCAAGGCAGGAAGTGCGTTTCCTCAGGGCCCTGTTCTATTTTGAACTTGTCGAGAGGTATGGAGGAGTCCCTATCCTGGAAAAGACATACGATGTGGATGATGACTATTCCGGAATCGCCAGGAATACCCTGGAGGAATGCATAGATTTTATCGTGTCGGAATGCGATGAAATTGCACCGCTGTTGCCTGCTGTCCCGGAAAGCGGGGACACGGGAAGGGCTACCAGGGGTGCTGCCCTCGCTCTGAAGAGCCGTACATTGCTGTTTGCAGCAAGCGATCTGTTCAATGACCCTTCATGGGCAGGGGGATATGCCTCTCCTGAACTCATATCAATGCCGGATGATGTGGACAGGACATCGAGATGGGATGCTGCGGCCTTGGCTGCCAAGGCTGTAATCGACCTTACTGAAGCGAGATATACGCTGTTGAGCAGCTATCCCGACATCTTCCTGAAGTCCTACAGCAACAATGAGGCGATATTTGTCCGAAGGTACGGCAGCAGCTGGTCCTTTGAGTCCGATAACTATCCGGTCGGGTTTGACAACGGGAACAGCGGCACGACTCCGTCACAGAATCTTGTCGATGCGTTTGAGACGAAGTCGGGGCAGCCGTTTGACTGGAGCAATCCGTCAATGGCCAATGACCCTTATGCAGACCGTGACCCGCGTCTTGCCTATACAGTTATAGCCAATGGCTCTGTCTTCAAGGACAGGACAATGGAGATATTTGAGGGCGGACGTGACGGGAAAGGCATTGTAAATGCGACCAAGACAGGATATTATCTGCGTAAATATGTGGATCCGGAAGTCAATCTCCTCCAGGGCAGGGGGACTGTCCATGCCTGGATAATTTTCCGCCTTGCAGAGATATATCTCAACTATGCGGAGGCCATGAATGAGGCGTACGGACCTTCTGACGCCCATGGATACGGGATGACTGCCCTTGAGGCTGTCAACAGGATACGTCAGCGCAAGGGAGTAGACATGCCTGGAATCCCTGCATCGGTCAGCAAGGAGGAGCTTCGCCGCAGGATACGCAACGAGAGGATGGTCGAGCTTGCATTTGAAGGGCACCGGATGTTTGATGTAAGGAGGTGGATGATTGCAGGGGAGACCCTCGGGGCACCTCTTATGGGTGTGGACATACAGCGGAACTCACAGAGTTACATCTATACCCCGGAAGTCGTGGAGCGCAGGGTATTCGAAGACAGGATGTATCTCTATCCTATCCCACAGACGGACCTGAATATAAGCAAATGGCCGCAAAATCCACTATGGTAGACTACTTAATCCCTTATGGCTATGAATAGATTGAAAATAATGATTGCCTTGTTGTCGGCATCCTGTGCCATGTCCCTGGTCTCATGCGGGGTCGATGTTGTCGGTTCGGACTATCCGGCAGAGAAGATATATCTTCCGGCAGCCGTCACTTCCCAGGTATATGTAATTGACTCTGCAGAGGAGAATGCAGGCTATACGCCGACAGAGGGGGCACCGTACAGGTTCCTTATTGACTATGATGAATACACGTTCTCGGTACCGTTGGCTGTCTACAGGTCAGGGACAGGAAATGACGGGGCGGTTTCAGTGGACGTCTACATGGATGACGACGTGGTATATGACCTTATCCTGTCCGGAGACCTGGCGGAAGATACAGAGATCCTTCCGGTGGACCTGAGGGAATGCCCCGGCCGGGTGGTGATACAGGACGGCCGTTCCTGTTCGGCATTCAATGTCGTGATAGACCTTGAATATCTGATGGACCGTCACCAGCGTGGCAGAAGGCTGGCTTTCGGAATCTCTGTCGACACGCATGACAGGGAACTCAATGAAGAATGCTGCCGCCTTGCCATAATAATAGATACAACAATATTTGACAATATATAAAACCATGAATAAGATGACATCATTGATTTTAGCCCTGGCACTGTTTGCCTCATGCGACAGCCGGATTTCCTACGATGACTATGTGATACCTTCAGATGAAGTCTATACGGCAGTCCCTGCCAATGACTTCCTTGCGAGCATAGGAGTCAATTCATCCATCGACACCCGTGGGGAGAGCCTTGAGAAGACCCTTGAATGCATGCAGTATCTCGGGGCAAGGTGGATAAGGAGCGGATACGGGAGCAAGGGCTATGACAGCTTTGACTACCTGATTGACAATGGGGGAATCAAGTTCTCGATGGCTATAGGCACTGGTTCCAAGGACGGTGACAAGGAGAAGGTCATAGAGGCTGCGAAATACCTCAAGAGGAGGGGTGCACTGATAGCGATGGAGGGCAACAATGAGCCTAACAACTGGACAATATACTATGAAGGCGAGCAGGGTGGAGGAGCAGGCTCATGGATGCCTGTTGCAAAGCTTCACCGTGACTTCTATGCTGCCATAAAGGCTGACCCTGAACTCAAGGACGTGGATGTCTGGTCATTGACCGAAGCCGGTGCCGAGACCGACAATGTAGGTGTGCAGTTCCTGACCATTCCTGCCGGTGCCGGATGCCTCCTTCCGGCAGGCACCACTTTCGCGGATGTTGCAAATGTGCATAACTATTTCATACACCCTAATTTCCCTGCTCTGCAGAACAACCAGACATGGGGAGCATCGGATCCTTCGTCCGCATGCCGTGTAGACGGGCTATATGGCAACAACGGCCTTACCTGGGCCAATAAATACCAGGGATATACTGAACAGGAGTGCATGCAGCTCCGTAAGGTCACAACCGAGACCGGAACAACCATTGACGGGGAGAACGGCCCTGTGACAGAGGAAATCCAGGGGCTGATGTACCTCTCATGCTACCTTGCGCAGTATGCACGTGGATGGGAATACACATCAATGTATATTCTCAGGGACCGTTCCGATGAGGGCGGCAACCAGACTTTCGGCTTCTACACGACAGCGTACGAGCCGAGGATATCTGCGCATTATCTGCACAACATGACTACAATCCTGAAGGATGACAGGTCGATTGAGAACCCTGGACGCCTGTCGTATTCCATTCCGGACAAGCCGGAGACAGTGCATACGCTTCTTCTCCAGAAATATGACGGAACATACGAGCTTGTAGTCTGGGGAGAACGTTATGCAGGAGGCAAGGATGACATTGTCGTGAGGCTGGACAAGGAATATGGAAATATCACCGTCTATGACCCAACCAAGGGAACAGAGCCCGTGGATTCGGTACAGAATTCCAGGGAGGTTTCACTGACAATGACAAATCATCCGTATATCCTTGAATTCAAATAGCCTATGGGACACTCCAGAATCATATCGCTTGTCATTCTGCATCTCCTCGTCGGCTGCATTTGCCTGCATGGCCAGGATATAAGGGAGGACAGGCTCTGTAGGATAGTATCCCCGTCCGGCCTCGCCATGGACAACAACATGAATCCGGACAATCTCGGGAACCTGTTTTTCAGTACCGTGGACAGGAAGGACAGGGGGCAGCTGTGGAGATTTGTCAGGTATGGGGATGCCTATGTAATCTACAGCCCGTTTACAAACAAGAGCCTCGATGTCGTGAATGCAGGAGAAGCCGACACACCGCTCGGGACATGGGATTTCAGCCGTGCCAATGTCAACCAGCATTTTGTTGTGCAGCCGTCCGGTGACGGAAAGGTGACGATAAGGCATGAAAACAGCGGCAGACCGCTTGGAGGACAGGTCTCCGAGGGTGGCAAAGTCATGCTTGTGCACCAGGGAGGGACGCCTGTAGAGTGGACGATTGCCTATACTTCCGACAAGCTTCCTCCAGAGAATCTGCGCGGAAAGGAAGAGTGGCAGAATGAACAGATATTTGCTGTGGACAAGCTTCCCGGGCATGTGACACGCATCCCTTATCCTGATGTGGAAAGCATGAGGCATGATGGATACTATTCCCGTCCATGGGAACGCCCGCAGTCTTCCATGTATATGTCTCTCAACGGTATCTGGAAATTCCACTATGCCTGCAAACCTGCAGACAGGCCTGCCGGCTTCTACAGGAAGCCATACGATGTCTCTTCATGGGATGAGATTGAGGTGCCTTCAAACTGGGAGATGAAAGGATACGGTACACCGATATATTCGAATGTAACCTATCCTTTCAGGAATGCCCCGGCGATGATCCTGCCGCAGGAAGGATATACCAACAGTACAGAAGAGAATCCTGTAGGCTCCTACAGGAGGGATTTCGATATCCCGGAGGACTGGGACGGCAAGGAAATCTTCATCCACTTTGACGGTGTCTACAGCGGATTCTATCTGTATGTCAACGGGAAAAGGGCAGGATATAGCCAAGGCTCCAACAATGATGCTGAATTTGACATCACCGGATTTGTGCATCCAGGAAAGAACATGGTGGCCGTTGAGGTCTACAGATGGACTGACGGAAGCTATCTGGAGGACCAGGATATGTTCCGCCTGAGCGGAATACACAAAAATGTCTATCTGTATGCCGCACCAAAGGTAAACATACGCGACTTCCATGTCGGAACCTCATTCCCGGAGAGCGGATATTCAAAGGCCATTGTTGACATTGATGTCTTTGTGAAGAATGAACTCTCCCGTAAGGCGGACCAGTACAATGTCAGCGCATATATGTTCAGCCCTTCGGGAAAGAAGGTGGCAGAGGCTTCTGTTTCCGTCCCGTCCGTGGCTGCGCGTTCGGAACAGCAGGTAAGGCTCTCCATGGAAATAGGCTCTCCGGAGCTTTGGTCTGCCGAAAAGCCGGATCTGTACACTGTAGAGCTTGTTCTTTCGGACAGGATTTCAGGTACAGTTGAGGCTGTAAGCAGCAGAATTGGCCTGAGGGATATACAGATTATTGACAAAAAGGTGCATATCAATGGAAACCAGGTGTATTTCAAGGGGGTCAACAGGCATGAGACCCATCCTCAGGCAGGCAAGGCAGTGCCTGTGGAGACTACCATACGCGACATATTGCTGATGAAGACACATAATGTCAATACAGTACGTACAAGCCATTATCCGCAGGCTCCGGAGGCGTATGCGCTGTATGACCATTATGGAATCTATGTTGTGGACGAAGCTGACCTTGAATGCCATGGCAACCATACCCTGAGTGAAAAGGCTTCATGGCTTCCTGCCTACATGGACAGGATGGAAAGGGCCGTCTGCCGTGACAGGAACCATCCTTGTGTGATCTTCTGGTCACTCGGCAATGAATGCGGAGGAGGGGATAATTTCGATGCCCTGCACAGGATGGTGAACAGCATGGATCCGTCAAGGCCGGTCCACTATGAGGGGAACAACAGCTTTGCAGACATAGATTCGCACATGTATCCTGACATTCCGCGGATGATTCGCTTTGACAGGAACGGGTCTGAAAAGCCGTATTTCCTCTGCGAATATGCACATGCAATGGGAAATTCACCTGGAAACCTTGCCGAATACTGGGAGTATATCGAAAACTCCGAAAGGATGATAGGAGGATGTATCTGGGACTGGGTCGACCAGGGAATAAACATGTATGGCCGTCCTGCGGCAGAATACTATTATGGCGGTGATTTCGGAGACAGGCCGAATGACAGGGATTTCTGCTGCAACGGCCTTGTGACCCCTGACCGCCGTGAGACAGCCAAGCTAAAGGAGGTCAAGGCGGTGTACCAGTATGTGAAATTCAATGCTGTAGACTTGAATGAGGGTCTTGTCGGGATTGTCAACAGGTATGATTTCACTGACCTGTCCGGGTTTACGTTTGTATGGACATTGCTTAAGGACGGTGTTGAAGTCAATGGCGGGACGCTTGACAGATTGTCCCTTGCTCCGGATGAAAAGGCCATTGTGAAGATTCCGTACGGTCCGCTTGACAATGGCAGTGAATATTTTCTCAACATCAGCTGTCTAATGGACAATGGATGCCTCTGGGCGCAGCCTGGACATGAGGTTGCTTCCGCCCAGTTTGCATTGGGAGAAAGGAGAAAGACATGGCAGAAACCGGAGGCTGGACAGATAGGCATGGTGTCTTCTGACGGAGAGATAAGGTTCGTTTCCGGTGATTTCAGCATTTCATTCTCTACGGTTGACGGAATGCTCCGGACACTGTCCTATGGCGGCAGGGATGTCCTTTCTGGACCTGGAGCCATGTCCATGGCATGGTACAGGAGCGTTGGCAATGACAAGTTCACGGACCAGGCACCCTATCCGTCGTCATATCGGAATGTGAAGTCCGGATACCGGCTTGAAGATGGCTATGCCGCTGTGGATGTAGAGGGGGAAGTCGCCATTGACTGTTGCGGAAAGGATGTCAGCATGCCGTTCAATGTCTCGTACATGGTGTATGCGGACGGGACTCTTGATGTCAAGGCTTCGTTTGTCAAGCCGCATGGCGCAGACATTATCAGGAGGATGGGAATCCGGCTTGCCCTGGAAAAAGGGCATGAAAATGTAGCATGGTACGGACGTGGTCCGCATGAGAACTATGCGGACAGGTGCGCTTCTGCAACGTATGGCATATACAGGGCTTCAGTTGATGAATTTGCGTCAGAGCATTATGTCCGTTCCCAGAGCATGGGCAACAGGGAAGGTGTCAGATGGCTTGAAGTGACAGATGCGTCCGGTGATGGAATCAGGGTCGATGTACTTGAGGGTGACATGAGCTTCAGTGCATTGCACTACACTGATGAAGACCTATGGAATGCCGGACACGATTTCCGCCTGCCGGAAATATACAGGGATGAGACAATTCTCAACCTGGATGCCATACAGCAGGGGTTGGGCAACGCCACATGCGGCCCAAGGCCGCTTGACAGGTATATGATACCGGAGGGGACACCGGTCTCCTATTCATTTAGGATATCAAAAACAAGATAGATATGAAAAAGTTTACCATAATGCTGTGCCTATCTGTCCTTGCCGTTTCGTGCCGGGACAGGATGGCAGACCTGACACAATATGCCAATCCCCTGGTAGGCACGGCATACACCGGACATACCTTCCCGGGAGCTGCCTATCCTTTCGGGTTTATGCAGCCAAGCCCGCATACAGGGAACTATGGCTGGGAGCATTGCAGCGGATACAACCATGATGACAGCCAGATATGGGGATTCGGCCAGAACCATCTCAACGGGACGGGATGCCCGGATCTCGGCGACCTGATGATGATGCCTTTCTCCAGGGCAGTAAACCCTGATTTCAGGAGTGCATGGGACAAGGACAGGGAATTTGCAGCCCCAGGCTACTACAGTGTCTCTCTTACGGACAACGATGTAGACGTCGAACTGACATGCAGCCCGCATGTCGCCATGCACAGGTATTCATACAAAGGCGAAATGTCTGGCCTGTTCCTGGATTTCCAGACAGCCCAGACAAGCTCCGAGAGACAGTATGACAGCCATGTCCTTGACGCTGAGATAAATTTTGAAAGCCCGTCAATGGTTACAGGGCATCACCATGTTACAGGATGGGTGACACGGCATTTCTATTATGTGATTGAATTCAGTGTGCCCGTAGCGGACACGGTCCGTGCTGCTGGCTCCCCTGAGAACAGGGCACCGAAATACATATTCATGTTTCCGGAGGAGTGCAGGGAACTGACTGTAAAGGTCGCAATGTCTACAGTAAGTGTTGAGGAAGCAAAGGCCAATATGGCTGCTGAAGTGCCAGGATGGGATTTTGATTCCGTACGCTCTGCTGCAGATGAGGAATGGAACAGGTATTTCCATCTCATCGAAGTTTCCGGTACTGATGACCAGCTGGCGAATTTCTATACGTCTTTCTATCACCTGCTGATACAGCCGAACAATATCGCCGATGTAAGCGGAACCTACCGCGGAGCAGACGACAAGGTCTATCGGGCACCGTCAGGGAAATATTTCTCCACCTTCTCCCTCTGGGACACATTCCGTGCAGCTCACCCTTTCTATGCACTTATGCTGCCGGATCTTGCTGCATCCATGGTCAACAATATGATAGACCACAGTGATGTGCAGGGCTTTCTTCCGATATGGGCACTCTGGGGCAAGGAGAACTATTGCATGATAGGCAACCATGCCGTACCTGTTGTCGTGGATGCGTGTCTCAAGGGGCTGCCAGGAATTGATGCGGAAAGGGCGTATGCTGCCGTGAGGAAATCCTTGACTGAACCCCACTACAGGGCGGACTGGGACATATATGACAGATATGGGTACTATCCATTCGATCTGATAAGGGAAGAATCTGCATCAAGGACCCTTGAATGCGGGTATGATGACTATTGTGCCGCAAGGCTTGCTGAGTACCTTGGCCATGGGGATGACTGCAGCTTTTTCATGAAGAGGGCTGGCTACTGGAAGAACCTGTTTGATCCGGCATCCGGGCTTATAAGGGGACGTGACAGCAAAGGATGCTGGAGAACCCCTTTCGACAAGTTCCATCTTTCACATGGAGGGACTTCTGGAGGAGACTACACCGAAGGGAATGCCTGGCAGTACACATGGCATGTAATGCATGATGTGGACGGCCTCGTGGAGCTTATGGGAGGAAAGGAACGGTTCCTGGACAGGCTTGACTCACTTTTTATAATAGAGACCAGGGCTGAGGAAACAGGCTTTACAGGTGATGTGACCGGTCTGATCGGACAGTATGCGCATGGCAATGAACCAAGCCATCATGTCACATATCTCTACAGCCGTCTGGGTGACAATGACCGCACTGCAGAACTCGTCCATGAAATTTTCGGCAAATTCTACCAGCCCCGTCCTGACGGGCTTTGCGGGAATGACGACTGCGGACAGATGTCTGC
>JAAGKN010000904.1_pt1 | contig 66916 bp, 54 predicted proteins | sample 6206371 | NCBI WGS metagenome assembly JAAGKN01 (sample SAMN11533720, study PRJNA540317) | gut metagenome | isolation source: fecal pellets from male and female animal of same cohort | host: Peromyscus leucopus | place: USA:CA | collected 2017
CATCTGCCCGCTTTTGCGGGCATACAAATCAGTATGCGTGAAATTTTGTTTCACGCTATCTCAAAATCCTTTCCCTGTTACTATTGGTGTTTTAGTATTCCAAACTTTGACAAGGGCCATATCCGGATGAATGCCCGTCCTATAATGTCTTTTTTATGGATATTGCCAACAGACGGATCTCTGCTATCAGAACTATTGTTTCGATTATCACCCATTACAAAATATTCATCATTTCCAAGTTGAATTGGTTCGCTTGCCCGCCCGGGATTTTGTATGACTTCCCGTCCATAATTTTCTTCTAGCAGCTCACCGTTTATGTATATCTTCCCGTCTATATCAATTTGAACTGTTTCTCCGGGCATGCCAATGATACGCTTTATATAATAAGTTTCCTTGTCATATTGGAAGGGAAATACAATAATATCAAATCGCTCTGGCTCGCTGAAACGATATGAAATTTTATCGACAATCAAATGATCAGCATCACTTAAAGTACTTTCCATACTGCTTCCACTTACCTGCGTTCTCTGCCCCACATACGTGACAATTAAATATGCCACACATAACACTACTAAAAGATATATACTGGTGCTCAATATTTCCTTTAATACATTTTTCATCTTGGCACACCTTTCTCATTTCATAAATGAATATGGAAGTTCCAATGTTATTCTTCCTAATCTTCCATTTCTGAAATCTTCCATTATAATAGAAGATGCTTTCATAACATCTGGTTTTTCCCCTTTCAAAAAACACTTTCTGCTCATACACACAGCCTCAATGACTTCATATGCTTCTTGCTGGTCAGTTATCTCAATATCATATCGCTTTTCCAACAAACCATTATACTCTACATGCAGAAATCGAATCAAATCACACGCAAGCTCATCGAGATGGATAATCTCATCATTCATAGAACCAATCATAGCAAGATGAAGTCCCACTGTCTGATCTTCAAATTTGGGCCATAAAATCCCCGGTGTATCAAGAAGTTCCAGACTTTTATTGAGTCTTATCCATTGTTTTCCCTTTGTGACACCCGGTTTATTCCCTGTTTTTGCACATGCTTTTCCAGCATAAGAATTGATGAAAGTGGATTTTCCAACATTGGGTATTCCAACCACCATGGCACGCACAGGTCTATTTATAATCCCCCGTCGCTTATCACGCTCTATTTTTTCCTTACACGCTTCCTGCACAGCGCCTTGTATGGCTTTAATGCCCGTTCCAGTCTTAGAATTTATCTCTACTGCATAAAATCCTTTACTCGTAAAATAGTCCATCCATATTTTATTTTTCTTTGTATCTGCCAGATCAGATTTATTCAAAAGAATCATCCTTGATTTATTTTTCCCAAGTTCATCAATATCCGGATTTCTGCTGCTAAGCGGTACTCTGGCATCAACCAGCTCAATCACCAGATCGATCAGCTTGATATCCTCCTGCATCATCCGCTTTGCTTTTGTCATATGCCCCGGATACCATTGATAATTTGCCATTTTTTTACCCCCTGCCCAATTTGGGCTGCCTGCTTTCAGGTTGCCTGCTTTCAGGTTGCCTGCCAAAGCAGGCTATTTATTCAACAAAGCCCATACTGCTAAGTCCTGAAGCCATTTTCATCCATGCTTTACCAATAATATACTCTTTTTTTACCGTCCCAATATTTGCAGAACGACTGTCTTCGCTGCTGTTGCAATTGTCCCCGATGACAAAAAACTCATCCTCTTCTAGCGTGACTTCACTTTCTAAAATCCCTGCCTCTGCTATTTCATCATTAAAATACTCCTCTACTGCTTCACCGTTCACATATAAAATGCCTTTTTTTATGTACAAGGAATCACCCGGCACGCCAACTACCCGTTTTACATAATAGTGCGATTTTTCATTTCCATTTGGCAGAAAGACAATGACATCTCCTGCTTTTGGAGAAGATACCCTGTAAACTAATCTGTTTAAAAATACTTTCTGTCCATTATACAATCCCGGTTCCATTGATGAACCAATCACGGTTGTTGTCATGCCTACACAAAAAACAAGAACTACTGCAACTAGAATCGACGCAAATATCCAAAAAATCCAACTAAATATATCTTTGATGAGAATGACGTTTATTTTCTTCTTTTTTTGATAAAAAGTCAGCCCTTTTTTTCTCCTAGCCATGCAATCGCCTTTCTTGTAAAAAACGGAGCCTGTTTCCAAGCTCCGCTCACGAACTAATTATTATTTAACTAATTCTTTCACCTTTGCCTTCTTACCAACACGGTTTCTTAAGTAGTTAAGTTTAGCACGTCTTACCTTACCTCTCCTGACTATCTCTATTTTCTCTACGTTAGGAGAATGCAAAGGCCATGTCTTCTCTACACCGACACCATTAGAAATCTTTCTGACTGTAAAGGTCTTTCTGTTGCTGCCGCCCTGAATCTTTAATACAGTGCCCTCAAATATCTGAATCCTCTCACGGTTTCCTTCTTTAATCTTGCCGTGTACCTTTACTGTGTCACCAACATTAAAGCTGTCAACATGCTCCTTTAACTGTTCTTTCTCAATCTCTTTAATAAGTTCGTTCATTTATGTTTGCCTCCTTAATTTTTCGATGTTCTTAATATTTCTTGCCATTGCATAAAAGGCTTTTTGCCTGCCACTGCACATAATGTGCATCAAAGCTTATGACTGATATCAGAGGACCATCTCTTTCTCCGCAACAATTTATAATTTACCACAAAAAAATCTTCATTGCAAGCATTTTCATGAAACTTTTACGTATTTATCTTTTTGCGGAGTGCATTTTTGTATGTGACACCAATTTCCACCTGTTCTTTGTTTTTCATGCAGACTAATCCGTTTACAGTATCTACATACTCTATGAAATCTTGATTTACTACACACATACGGTGCACTTGCAAAAATTTTTCATCAGGAAGCTTTTCAAGTAACTGCTTTATAGACAAATATGGAACTTTCATTTCCTCTTTTGTAAGCACAAAACAAACGCCTCTAGGTATTGCCTTGATGCATATAATATCCTTGCAAAATAGTTTGTAATTTATCCCTTCCTTTTTCACAATGACATAGGAATCTCTTGTTTCTCCCTGTTGTGATATAAACAAAAGTTTGGATATTAGTTTTTCTATGTCTTCTTCATTATAAGGTTTTATTAAATATTGATAACAATGAAGCTCTCTGTAAGCGGTCAACTCCATATTAGCAAGAGATGTAATCATCACAATCGGCGTAAAGGCATATTCTTTTTTCATGCGAACTTCTCGCGCAAAGGTTATTCCTGAACAGTCCTCACTGTCTTTTATATTCAAATTGATATCAAGCAAAAAAGCCTGAAAGGGCTGCGGCGCTTTCTCAAGTGCCGTTCTTGCCTCCTCCAAGCTGCTGACGGGTACAGCAGATACTTTCTTTGATACTTTTTCTACCATGACAGTTATTGCTTTTAAGCAATCTATACTGTCTTCAAGTATCAATATCCTTGTCATATCTGCTGCCCTCCTAATGATTTTGTTTTACAATTTTCAAGTTTGCTTATTTCAAAATCTCACCAACTGATTTTGCAAGCCCTGCCACGCCTTGAATTTCTGAAGGTATAATAATCTTTGTTGCATTTCCGTTTGCTGCTTTTTCAAATGCTTCAAGTTTCTTGATTGTGAGTACTGCTTCGTCTGCACCAGCTTCTTTTAATAGCCTGATACCTTCTGCATTTGCCATCTGTACTACGCGGATTGCTTCTGCCTGACCTTCTGCCTCGCGGATTCTCTTTTCCTTTTCTGCTTCTGCACGAAGAATTGCTGCCTGTTTTTCTGCCTCTGCTTCAAGGATTGCTGACTCTTTCTGACCTTCTGCCACAAGGATTGTTGACTTCTTCTCACCTTCTGCACGAAGAATAGCTTCACGCCGCTCACGCTCTGCCTTCATCTGTTTCTCCATTGCGTTTCTGATAGCCTCTGGTGGAATAATATTCTTTAACTCAACACGGTTCACCTTGATGCCCCAAGGATCAGTCGCTACATCAAGTGATGTTCTCATGCTGGTGTTAATAATTTCCCTTGATGTAAGTGTCTGGTCAAGTTCCATATCACCAATAATATTTCTAAGTGTTGTCGCTGTCAATTTCTCAATCGCCATGATCGGATTTTCCACACCATATGCATACATCTTCGGATCTGTAATCTGAAAAAATACCACCGTATCAATCTGCATTGTTACGTTATCCTTTGTGATAACAGGCTGCGGCGGAAAGTCTACGACCTGCTCTTTGAGGTTTACTTTCTTTGCAACTCTGTAAAGAATCGGAATTTTAAAATGGATTCCTACACTCCATGTGTTGTCATATGCGCCAAGCCGCTCAATGACATATGCAGATGCCTGTGGCACGATACGTACATTCGACGCAAGGATGACGACAATAATAAACAAAATTATTAGTATAATGTATGCATTCATACTACCGTTTCCTCCTCATATCTTTCTACAATCAGTCTTACCCCTTTGATATCAACTACTTTGGCAAGGCTTCCGGCTGGTATCTTGCACTCGTCTTTTACTGCCCTTACAGTCCATTCCTGTCCGTTTGCAACAGCGCTGCCTTGTCCCATGACATTGTCAACATCTTGTGTAATGCGTACTACTTTGCCAATAACGCCTTCATAGTTTGTCTTTACGCGGGAAGAATTTATGTATTTCACCGCAAAAGGTCTTGTAAAAATCAGCATCACAAATGATACCACCAAAAATACTGTAAGCTGCATGACAAGTCCGCCGCCAAGCATCGAAACGAAAATTGCTGCAATTGCTCCTATTGCAAACCAAATAGTCGTAAGCCCCACCGTCACGATTTCAATTACAATAAGGATAATCATAGCCGCCAGCCAAACCATTGTTTCCATTTGCACATCCTCCTTTCCTATTCCAGAACCATATTAGAAAACATTTTGATTATTTCCTGCCTATACATTATGCAAGTGCATAATTCGTGCTGTGAATTTCATTTCACAATACTTTGTTCTGTTGAATATATATTATCGCACAATTGCGAGGCTTACAATAGTTTTTGCGTGAATGCTGTGATTTTCGTATTTAATTTAAGAATACTCTATTTCATGCTAACTCCCATCTGCCCTTTAGGCACGAATCACGATGAAAAACGCCGCCCTTTGCGTTTTTCAATCTAGTTTCCAAAATAAAATCCGCTGCCAAGAAAGCACCGCCGCATTGATGGAACGAGTCTGAAATTGCAATTGCTTTTTCTTGATAAATCTTATCAGATAGCACTTTTTGAAAAAATGTGGTCGCAATCCCATTAGCTTTAGATGATGGGTTAAGACCACAAAACTAACGGTTGCCATAGGGTAAATTATTTGTTATAATTTATCTATACATGAACATTGATAACTGTATATAGATGGTTGTGCTGAGAAATTATTATGCGAAAACCAAGCAATCCTTCAGCATGTAAAATATACACGTAAAATATACAAGGTACAAATGTACAATATAAACCGTTATAGGGCAGGAACTGTCCGAATTTACGCCTGTGGAGATGGTAGTTAAACCAAACTCTGTTTGGTTTGAGGTTGATGAAGCAGGAAGCCCATTAGCTTTAGACAATGGGTAGTTCACATATTGGCTGAACGTTTCTTTCGGTGGAATCGCAATTCCTTTTTCCTCATCTGCTAGAAGAATTAGCCTGTCCCCGGGCTTGATGTGAAATATTTAAGGCAAGCCAAAATTTTCTTTGCTTTTGGCTTGCCTTAAAATTTATCAGGAAAGACATTCTTGATGCATTTCATATAAAAGCATATTCGTATCATACAATGACTTTTTTTCTTGTATCGCAAACAACAGGATGCTGTCACGTTTCATTCTTGGATACAATATTGCATATCCTGTAGATTTCAACAATGCCTGAATTTCTTCTATATCTAGTTTCATTGCAAAGCATAATGCCAGTACTTTATCTCTTGAAGGCACTTTCTTTCCTGCAAATATATCATACGCATAGCTCCTGTCCAGCCCTGATTTTTTTATAATATCGCTTTTTTTAAGATGCTTTTGTTTTATCAATTTATCTAAATATGCACTTAAATTTTGTTTCGATATCAATTCTTCGTTATTTACAAAATTCGAGATATCTTTTGTCTTTTTTAAAATATTTAACAATTCTGTTGTACTTTTTCTCATTGCCATAACTCCAATTTGTGGTAATATATGATTATCAGAAGCTGCCTTTTGCCGTGAGTATAACATATATTACGAATATTTTCTTTATTATATCATTTACAGGAGAATTGTCAAACATGATTGCAGATGTACTAAAATATCAATACATTGATGAACTCTATGAAAACATATCTGTTCTCAGCACAGATACAAGTATGCTGCAGCACAATGTATATCTTGCCAGAAACCGTGTTACAGGAAAAGCTGTAATCAAGAAAATAATTGGTATTGACATTGTTCCAATATACATGCTATTAAAAAATATATCAAACCCTCATCTTGCCACAATATATCACTGTGCACAAAACGGCTGGAATGGCATTGTAATTGAAGAATATATTGAAGGTATGACTTTAGAAAGCTACATACAGAACAAAAGCAGGCTCACTGAAAAAGAAGCATGTAAAATCATTACAGATTTGTGTGATGCACTTGAACCAATTCATAACGCCGGCATAATACACAGAGACATCAATCCCAAAAATATTATGATATCAAACGACAATGTTTTAAAACTGATTGATTTTGGCATTGCACGCAGATATAGAGAAAACAGCCCGCATGACACCACATTTTTAGGAACTTTAGGTTATATTCCTCCTGAGCAGCTTGGCTACTCACAGACAGATGCTCGAACAGACATCTATGCGTTAGGTGTTCTTTTCAATGAGCTTCTGACAGGAAATCTACCCAACGAATATCTATACCAAAAACCTAAATTGAAAAAAATTATTCAGAAATGCATACAAATCGATCCCCGCAAACGCTTTCAGTCTGTCAGCACATTAAAGAAAAAACTGCGAAAAAGATTTCTCTCTTGGCTTCCCGGATTCCGAAGCGGCAATATTATATATAGTATCCTTGCTGTATTTGGATATTATCGTTTCTTTAATTACTCACAGATGCAACTTGACCTATGCACGTCAGACCCTACAGCCTTTCTGCTTGAAATGCTGGCACTTTTTCTTTATTTGTGGGGAAATACTTTCCTTGCACTGAATATTGCTGATTGGGATGACAAACTTTTCCTAATCCGTAAATTTCCTCCAAAAGTAAAATTAGCGCTTAAAATAGCGCTTTGGTTCTATTTCTTTTATATTGGCATCACTCTGGAGGAATATGTCATGTATGATATCCTTGGCTTGCCCCCATTGTCCGCATATAGAACATTAGAATCTAATTATGTTTCAACATATATTACCATTCTGCCAAATACTCAAAAATTATTTTTAAATACTCATTATTTTGTCGGCTGACAGCAGACCAAAATGTACGACCTTATATTATAATATTCTTACATTACAATTGAATATTATGATATAAGGTTTTATTGTTTTCTGTCTTGGTTAATGACTGTTTTAGCAATTGATAGAAGCATGTTTTTTTCTGATTCTGTTGCATTGCTCCACAACGCCAACAGCATTTCTGTTTTCTTTGTGTCTGATTCTGAAATCGAATCATGAAGCAGATAATCAATTGTCACATGCAGGCATTCAGCAAAAAGAATCAATGTTTCTAATGTAACAGTACGCTCCCCACGTTCTACCATTCCTACATATGATGTTGATACGCCAATATATTCTGCTGTCTGTTCCTGTGTCAACCCCAGTCTGACTCGTTCCTCACGCAGACGCTTTCCTAAAACCTTACGATTCATATATTCTGAAAGTACCTTTCTTTCAAACTTATACCTGTCGACATTATACCTTTATGCACAAAAAGTTATAATATACTATACGTTGTATTTTTAATAACTAATAGTTGTATTTTTCTTTTATTCTTGGTATAATATTTCTGAAAACTATTTTTTATCATCAAATTCATATAAAAAGGAGGATTACATAGAATGTTTGATATACCAATGAACGCATCAGGAGTAATGGATTCTTCTGCGCTCATGGAATTGAGCGATAAAACTGCATCAACAACTACAAGAGGACTAGCCAATGAGAATATGCAGCCAACTGCATTATCTACATCACCAACAAGGCAATATCCAAATGCACAAGAAGGCATACATTTAAGAAAAGGTCAAAAAACTGCCCTAACCCAATCAGGTGAAACGCTGCAATGTATTAAAGTATGCCTTGGATGGGATGTGTTAAATGTTGCTTGTGACTTGGATAGCAGCGCATTTATGCTTGATGTAAATGGCAGAATAATCGGTGATGACTGGTTTGTCTTTTATGGTCAGTTACAAAGCCCCGATGGAAGTGTATTTCATTCAGGAGATAATCAAACAGGTGCAGGCGATGGAGATGATGAAATTATCACAATTGACACACAGAATATAAATCCAGCTTGCCAAAAAATTACATTTGTTGTGACAATCAATGAAGCACTAGAAAGAGGGCTAAACTTTTCTATGGTAAAAAATGCATATGTTCGTATTGTAAATTGTTCGACAAATCAAGAGATTGCAAGATTTAATCTCTCAGATTACTACAGTAATGTAACATCAATGGTCGTTGGAGAGCTATATAAACACAACATGCAATGGAAATTTAATGCTGTTGGTAATGGTGTCGCAAAAGATTTGGCAGGTTTATGCAGGATGTATGGGGTAAATGTGGCTGATTAAGAGAACTTTTATATGATATAGATACTATTTTTTATGAAGGAGGAATATGCCATGTTAAAGTTTGAGACACTCAATGAGTTGACACTAAAAGTATCTTGTATAGGAGGAAATGATGTTCTATTTACAAAAGCAGGTGCTTTTGTCGCAGGTGGAAATTATGGTCAAAAGAATTATCAGTTTGAAAAGGTTCTTCTAGGTCCGCAAGGAAATCCAATACAGGCTCTGGTAGGACAGTTGACACGAAGATTTACCGGAGAAAACTTACCTTTAATGAAAGTAAAATTTTATGGTGACAGCATTACATATTATGCTAACGAACAACAACATATTGTATGTTACCAGCTACGGCATGGCGAAACCTTGTCTATAGAAAGCGAAAATATTCTTGCTTTCACAAATGACTGCCGATATAGTGTCCGTTTCTTAGGGTGTGGCGTTATCAGCCAAAAAGGGCTAGCTACATCAACTTTTACAGGTGCAGGTCCAAATGCAATCGTTGCTATTCTGGTTGATGGAAACCCAATTGTCATCTCAAATATGCAAGATAACTTAACTTTGGAAGTTGATCCTGATGCAATGGTCTGTTTTATTGGCGACGATCCTGGATTTAAGCTGGATTTATCTTGGAAAAATTTCATTGGGCAGGCTTCTGGCGAATCTTACATGCTCGAATGGAGCGAAGGCAGACATGCTACTGTCATTATTCAGCCAGAAGAAAGAAAATCTGGAATTAACCTTGAAATGGATGGCGGTTCTTCCGGTCAAAGACCATCAAGGCAGCAGAGCCAAGGTATTAGAGAAACCATGCGTGATGTACAACATCAGGCAGGGAGGCAAGGCTCTTTAGGAGGACTGCTTACTGGAAATGATTTTGGTGGGTTTAACAATTCCGGAAATTTTGGCGGTTTAATGTGACCAACCGTTGATAAATGGTATTTTTTAGCAAATACGCACGTAAATTTAATTATTTATAATTTCTAAAATATAAAACTACTAGAGGAGATAAAATCATAATGGATTCAAATAGAATAAAATCAATATTTAATCACCCTATTAAATTATTATTGACTGGAATTGTACTTGGAATTGTGATTGGAATTGTGATAACACTGCAGTTTAAATCCCTATTCCAAAAAGATGCCCCAAGTTTTCCAACAGTAAATATGTCTATTGCAAAGCCTTCTCAACCGGAAATTACTATCGAATACATTGATAAAAAGCTGGAAAATATCAGTGAACTTTCCACAGCGGAACTGACTTATCATGGACTCTATGCTGTTACGGAAGGGAAAATTCCATTCATCACAAAAAAAGGATTTTCTATGTCATACACAGCAAAAGTCAAAGCTGGAATAGATGCTTCTCTGATTAAATTAGATATAACTGATGAAAATATAGTCATCACACTGCCGCCGTCCGAGCTTCAAATGACGTGGGTTGATCCTGCTTCCATTCAGTTTTATGATGAAAAACGTGCCTTATTTAACTGGGGTGAAAAAACAGATGTAACAGGTGCGATCGCCTCAGCAGAGGAAGATTTGAAAGGAAATGCCGATTTAGATGGATTAAAAGAAACAGCCTCCAAACAGGCTGAATACATTATAAAAGGTATTTTAGAAGGTTCTGTAGGTGAAAAAGAGATTCTTATCATACATGAAACAAAGCCAAGAGAGGAATGAATTATTCATTGATTCCTCTCCTATATGCTATAAGTTCTTTCTGGTAAGCTTCTGTTTTATGGTATCCACATGAAAACATTTCAGGGCAGAATCCTCTATAGATACATTCTTTTACCATGCAGCTTGCAAGTTCTGGTTCTGTCTTTGCGATCTCTTCTTTTACAAGCTGCCATGCCTCTCTTGTTTCAGAACTTGCACAATTACACAGGCGCTTGCGGCTAATATTGATAAGCGCCTGTGCATCTGCTTCACAGGCATGATTCACCAGCGCACCCTGCGGCAGCTCGTCACGGTTTATTCCAGTTCTATCACTGCGCTGTGTAGATACCCAATGCTCTATGCCAATCTTATGTCTTACCATGTGCACGCTCACCCATGATTTCAAATCTTTCCAACGCCAATAAAATTTCATGCGCCTGATTGGAGAATGTTCGGATATAATAAGCTTTCTTTTCCATTCCGAATCGGGATATTTTCCTGTAGTTTTCCCAATGGTATTCATAGTAGAATCCTTAATATCCTGCCAGTTATCCTCATGTTTAAAACTGTCTATATGCATAAAGTTTCCTCCCACTCTGTTTCCTTAAAACCAGTAAGAACTGTGTCACCATCAACTATAATTGGTCTTTTTACAAGCATGCCATCTGTAGCAAGCAGCGCAAGTTTTTCTTCAAGTTTCATGTTTGGAAGCTTTTCTTTTAGATTCATTTCCTTATATAAATTTCCATTGGTATTGAAAAATTTCTTAATATCAAGCCCACTCTTTTCTTGCCATTCCTTTAACTCGTCATAAGAAGGATTTTCTTCCTTAATATTTCTATTTGTATATTCGATATTGTGGTCTTTGAGCCATTTTTCAGCTTTCTTACAAGTACTGCACTTGGGATATTGTAAAAATAACATCTTATTTTTCCTCCATTTTATTGTGAGTGTTTCTGGTTTCTAACTTTTCATGTTCTAACATCAGTTCTTTTATGAGTTGATACAGAGTCCAACCTACATTTTTTGGGGTTGTCACTGCTTTCAGTTTTGTAGGTGAAAGCCCTACTTTTTTATAAGAAAATAAGAACTCGTCCAACTTCTTATTAGATACTCCTGAAAAAATAATAATCTCTGGCATACAAAATATTGCTGGAACTTTTTCCACTTGCGACAAATCCAGCGGCGCTATATTTTTTATGCCTGCAAGCTTTCCGACCTGTTCGTTTAAGTCGGAAGGTTTAAGCTGCTTCGTAGGAATAGACAAACTTACACATAAAACCTCTAATTGTATTTTCTTCTTTTCATCCTGTACATAATACATAATTACACTGTTTTGTGCTTCTGCCATCGTATACTCCTGCCTTTCATTATTCAATTTTCGATTTATTCCATACTACCAAAATTCTTACCTATAATCAACTTATAAATCAAAAAATTATAAACAATAGCTTGCTAACTTTAATCTGGTATTGGCTTCAAGCTCTTATATTGTTCAGGGTGAAGCTCCATTTTTAATTCCAGCTTATCATATGGAATTGTCACACTAGGATCGCCAGCCGCATACCCTGGGTATAAATAAATCCAAATTCCTTCTTTTGTCAATGCAAATTTCATATCAAAACCCAACCGCTCCTCAATCGAATCCCAAATCGTTCCATCTGAATTAACATAATATATATTCTCTATAAAAGCTGCTCTCACTATATCTTTCCACTCTTCCTCAGTATAGTCAACAATATCTACAAGCTGCAGCTCTTCCCCTGTCTGGCGTGCATAAGTTACATAATCTGACTTATCATAAATCGCTCCATTCCAATATCGAAAACAATTCATTTCAAGACACAAGTAATTTTTATCAATATATGTAATTTCACTCCGTAAATTTAAACTTATGCCGCCAAGGTCTTCACAAAACCCATTCTCTTTTTTTAAATGCATGTCAATATACTCACTTTTCCACTCTTCAAACTGTGCCCTCCAATCATCAACATAATCCTGCTGAAATTTCATAGCAGCTTCCACAAGCTTTTTCTCCGTTTCCATCTTACTCTTAAAATATATTGTCGAAATTTCAATGCTCAATATAGGCTTTTCACATATGTCACAATAATGTTTTTGCTCTTGAAACTCTAATTTTCCAATATCATCCACATGCGTGTTATATATGCGCGTTAGCAGTTCTTTGCTACTATTATACCCCCATTCCTGCCAATTGTCACAGCGGCATAGATATGTCCCATAACCATTTGCAAATTTTTCAAATACAAACCTGTCAGGAACATTTTGCTTTTTGCACTCTTCTACTGTAAGCTGGCGGTATTCCTCTGTTTCCACATTCATACACCAAAGCTGTTTTTGTACATCAGTTTCTTTCACATAATAAAGCCATTCGTCTGTGATTTGATATGGCTCACCGCTTACCGGTATTGGTCTTATTGTTCCTTCCTCCAATGAAATAATTTTCATAAAATCAGAATTAGAATCCTCTTTTATAGCAATATACGCATTGCCTGCAAGCACACTATTATTATCAAAAGAATCCAACTCCCCTGCCAAATATTCTTGATGTTTGCTTTCTTTATCCAAGACAGCTACTCTGTTCTTTTCGGATTCATAATACAGACGATATCCGTATACGTCATCCATATATAAGGGATGCAAAATCCATTCCTGCCCTTCCACCCCATCTTCTTCATAAAGCTTTTCAAGTCCGCCTTCCTCATCAATTTTGTAGGAAACATACCTTGTCTGCTCACTATTTCCATACTTCAAATACAAAGTCTGTTCAGCATACAGTATTTCTGCGTATCCAAACTGTTCTATTTGTATTTTTTCTCTATCAAAATTCTCCATGTTGATTTTCCATATTGGACGAAGTTCTTCATGTTCTAAATATATTTCCGTTATGGCATAGATATAGTTTCCATTATGCACAAACTGAATACTATAATAATCTTCATCTGAAAAATCCCAAACAATGCTGGCTTCCTTCGTTTCCAAATCGACGCAGATAAGTCTTCTTTCACTTGTCCCAAACCACTTGTCAGTAAAATTTCTTTCTTCTGGCACAAAAGCAACGCTATGCATAATACCTACAGTTCCTTTTTCTGCCTGTTCTTCGCTTTCTGAAAGAATTTCTGTTTCTACCGTTTCGTTATCAGATAATTTATTATCTGCTGCTTTCTCAACTACAGCGTTGCAAGCAGAAAGTGACATAGATGTCATAAAAATTACTATACAGCTAATCCATTTTTTCATACCGATTTCCTTTCTTATAAATTATACTGCACAACGATTAAGTTTTCAGTATAAAAAATATAAACGATAACTTACTACCTTCAATTCGGTACTGGATCTAAGCTTTTATATTGTTCAGGATGAAGCTCTATTTTTAATGTCAGCTTATCATATGGAATTGTCACACTAGGATCACCAGCCGCATACCCTGCTACTTCATAACGGTCAAAATAAATCAAAATCCCCTCACCCGTTAGGGCAAATTTCATATCAAAGCCAAGCCTTTCCTCAATCGTATCCCAAATCGTTCCATCTGAATCAACATAATATGCATCCTCCATAAAAGCTGATCTTACTACATCTTTCCACTCTTCCTCAGTATAGTCAACAATATCTGCAAGCTGTAGTTCTTCCCCTGTCTGGCGTGCATAAGTTACACAATCCGACTCACCATAACCATGTGCTGCCATATACCAAAATTCATAACAATTCATTTCAAGACACAAGTAATTTTTATCAATATATGAAATATTTGCCTCACAACTTAACATACTACCACCATAATTGTTTTTGCAAAGCCCATTCTCTTCTTTTAAATGCATGTCAACATATTCATTTGGATATTGAAGCCACAGTATAAAGTCCTCCGTTAAATTATCAACATAATCCTGCTGAAATTTCATAACTGCTTGTGCAAGCTTTTTCTCTGTCTTTGTCTTGTCCTTGAAATATATTGTAGAAATATCAATGTTCAACACAGGCTTTCCACATGTGTCACAATTACGTTTTAGCTCTTGAAGTTCTACTACTCCAATATCTTCTACATGTGTGTTATGTATGCGCGTTAGTAGTTCTCTGCTGCTATCATACTGCCATTCCTGCCAATTGTCACAGCGGCATAGATATGTCCCATAACCATTTCTAAACGTTTCAAATACAAACCTGTCAGGAATCTTTTGCTTTTTGCACTCCTCTACTGTAAGCTGGCGACATTCCCCTGTTTCCACATTCATACACCAAAGCTGTTTCTGTACATCAGTTTCTACCACATAGTAAAGCCATTCATCCGTGATTCGATATGGCTCGCCACTTATTAGCATTAGTCTTATTATTCCTTCCTCTAATGAAATAAGTTTCATAAAATCAGAATTAGAATACTCTTTTATGGCAATATACGCATTGCCTGCAATCACTATATGATAATCATTATAAAAAGAATCCAACTCTCCTGTCAAATACTCCTGATACCTACTTTCACTATCCAAAGCAACTACTTTGTTTTTTTCGTTTTCATAATATAGACGATATCCATATACGTCGTCCATATATAGGGGATGCAAAATCCATTCCTGCCCTTCCACTCCCTCTTCTTCATGAAGCTTTTCAAGCTCGCCCTTCTCACCAATCTTGTAGGAAATATACCTTGTCTGCTCACTATTTCTATACTTCAAATACAAAGTCTGTTCAGCACACATTATTCCTACAGCTCCAAACTGTTCTATCTCTATTTTCTCCCTGTCAAAATTCTCCATATTGATTTTCCATATTGGACGAAGTTCTTCATGTTCTGAATATGTTTTCCCTATGGCATAGATATAGTTTCCATTATGCACAAACTGAATATCATAATAATCTTCATCTGAAAAATCCCAAACAATGCTGGCTTCCTTCGTTTCCAAATCGACGCAGATAAGTCTTCTTTCACTTGTCCCAAACCACTTGTCAGTAAAATTTCTTTCTTCTGGCACAAAAGCAACGCTATGCATAATACCTACAGTTCCTTTTTCTATCTGTTCTTCACTTTCTGAAAGAGATTCCGTTTCTATACTTTTGTCATCAGATAATTTATCAGCGTTACAAGCAAAAAGTGACAGAGATGTCATAAAAATTGTTATACAACTAATCCATTTTCTCATATTTATACCTCTTTGTGTGATTCTGCGGCGTGCAGACACGCGTTGCATATCAATCGTTTATTATACGAAATAACCCCCGTGGGGGCTTGCGTTTCGTATGAAATTTTGATAATCTCATAATTATTAACAGCATCAGCCCATACAACGCTCGGGACAATGACTGGCTATGCATACAGGAAACCGAAGGCTGAACTGTTACGAATTTTAATTAGGAGGAATTTATTATGCATATGGCAGATGCTTTGGTTGCGCCTGCTGTGGCAACCACTATGTATATATGTTCTGGCGTTGCTAGTACATATTCAATTAAAAAAGTCCGCATGGAAGATGATGCAAGGAAAATCCCTATGATGGGAGTAATGGGGGCATTTGTATTTGCTACCCAAATGATAAATTTCACAATTCCTGGAACAGGTTCTTCGGGGCATTTATGCGGTAGTATGTTACTCTCTGCTATCCTTGGTCCTTATGCTGGCTTTCTAGCAATGATTGGTGTGCTTTTGATACAATGCCTACTATTTGCCGATGGCGGGCTGTTGGCGCTTGGCTGCAACGTCTGGAACATGGCATTTTATGGGTGTTTTATTGGTTCTCTGCTTCTGTGGAAGCCTCTTATGAGACAAGATGCTTCCAAAAAGAAAATCATAATTGCCTCAATCTTTGGCTGTATGTTTACCCTACAGCTTGGCGCATTCTCTGTCACATTAGAAACACTTGCATCAGGTATCACTGCACTTCCATTTACAGTTTTTGTCAGTATAATGCAACCAATACATTTAGCGATTGGTTTTGTAGAAGGGTTGATTACTGCTGCTGTTCTTTGTTTTATTTATGAGGCAAGACCTGATCTTTTATGGTGTGTGGGCGATGCTACCTCTATAGAAAAAAAAGCAAAACTTACATTTTCTAAAACTATTGGCATCCTTGCTGCATTTACCGTGTTTATCGGCGGCATATTGTCTTTATTCGCATCCGCATTTCCTGACGGGCTGGAATGGTCACTTGAAAAAATAACAGGTTCTACTGAACTAGAAACGGTTGGCTCTGCCTATGAAACTGCAGCAGCGATTCAGGAAACTACAGCACTACTTCCGGATTATGCCTTTAAAAACTCTGACAACATTGTTGGCACTTCCTTTTCCGGCATTGTCGGTGCACTTGTAGTAATGGCTGTCTGTGTAGGAGGCTGTTATCTATTCAAATTCTTTAAGAAAAAAATAAACAAAAGACATATGAAAACATATAAATAATTGGCAAAAATCCATGACGCTTGTAACAGTGAAAATGCCTGAACAGTTATACATATTCTAAAAGCAGACAGGAGCAATCATATAAGAAAATGAGTAAACTATCTAATGCATTCCACGAAATACAGACAATTGACAACATGGCAAGACGCAATCAGTGGATAAACCGGATTCATCCGCTCGTTAAGCTATGTATAACGATTTTTTATATGCTTATGGTGGTATCTTACGATAAATATAATATCACTGGTCTGCTTGGCATGTCTGTCTATCCGCTTATCTTGTTTGAACTTGCCGAAGTATCCTTTAGAGATACTTTCTATAAACTAAGGATCGTACTTCCACTTGTATGTGCAGTTGGCATTTTCAATCCTATCTTCGACCGTGAACCTATTACAATGCTATTTGGCATAACTGTCACAAGCGGCATGTTGTCCATGTGCACACTCGTGTTAAAGGGCATTTTTACTGTACTATCCTCTTATCTGCTCATCGCCACGACTACGATTGAGGAATTATGTTATTCCTTACGCCTAATACATTTGCCAAAATTATTTGTCACACAAGTACTGTTAACTTACCGTTATATCTCGGTTCTTTTATCGGAAGCCAACCGCATCACACAGGCATATTCTCTGCGTGCTCCCAAACAAAAAGGTATACAGTTCAAAGTATGGGGCTCTCTTTCAGGACAAATGCTTTTGCGTAGCATAGACAGGGCTAATGAGCTTTACCAGAGCATGTGTCTTAGAGGATACATAGGAGAATTTTATTATGAAAAATCAATCCGGCTTGTGCCCGCCCATATTCTATATCTTACTGTATGGCTCACAATTATATCCATATTTCGCATTTTCCCAATATTTGAGCTCGTTGGCAAAACAATAATGTGAGAAAAACGCAAAAGACAGCGTTTTTCATCGTGATTTGTGCCTACAGGGCAGATGGGAGTTCGTGTGACTATTTCATTCAGAAAGGTAATCAAACAATGTCAAAAAACTTTATAGAAATCAATGCACTCACATTTGCGTATGAAAAAAATACACCCGTCTTAAACAATATTAGCTTTCATGCACATAACCATGAAACAATTGGTATTGTCGGTGCAAACGGTGCTGGAAAATCCACACTTTTAAAGCTTTTGGTTGGACTAGAACTTACTTATCAGGGTTCAATTACAATGGCTGATATTGACCTAAACAGAGCAAATCTGTCCTTAATCAGGCAGAAAACAGGATATGTATTCCAAGACTCCAACAGCCAGCTTTTTATGTCAAATGTATATGAGGACGTTGCGTTTGCCCCTAGAAACTACCAACTGCCACAAGCTGAAATAGATGCGCGCGTAAATACTGCTTTAGAACAAGTACATTTATCTGACTTAAAAGATCGGCAGATTTACAAACTTTCTGGTGGTGAGAAAAAACTTGCCGCCATCGCTACCGTCCTCTCCATGAAACCTGATATTATGCTAATGGATGAACCATCTGCTGCCCTTGATCCAAAAAAACGCAGAAATCTAATACATATATTAAATGCGTTACCACAAACCAAATTGATTGCATCACATGATTTGGACTTTATACTTGATACTTGCAGCCGTGTCCTTCTACTTTCGCATGGCGAAATTATTGCAGATGACACAGCCGAAAAAATCCTGCTTGACAAAACACTTTTAGAGGAAAACAATTTAGAATTACCATTATCCTACTCCCGAAAATAAAATTTTCAAAAGTTATGTAAAATCAAAGAAATTTGTCAATCGCCTTTTTTAGTTCTTCGATTGCTACTGTGTCATTTTCTTTTGCGGCATCTACGATACAATGGTCGATATGGTCTTTTAGTATGACGCGGCTCACTCCTCCTATAGCTGATTTCACCGCAGCAAGCTGTATCAATACCTCGCTGCAATCCCTGCCATTTTCAACCATAGTTTTGATAGCTTCCATGTGCCCTATAATTTTTGACATGCGATTTAATACTGCTTTTGTCTGTGTATGCGTATGTACGTGTGAGATTCCCAGTTCATGCAACTCTTCATGAGTATACTCTGCATGAACTGTATCCTCTGCGGCTGACATTTGCTGCTTATCATGGCTGTGTGTTCCTTGCACTTTATTCATCATATGTCCCCCTATTTTGAGTTCCGTATCTGCCTATCTATTGTAAGTTAACAATCAAACGTTCTAGTTCTTCCTGTGTTCCTCGAAATACATCCCTATCTATGTATTTCTCAGCGCCCTCATATCCATCCAAAATATCTGTATCCATATACTGCCAGAATACCCAATTATTTCCAATAAAGAGATGCGGCGGGCAATAAACGCTCCTTATCCATAGCGGATAGTCCTCAAATTCGCCTTTTATAAAATCACAATATCCTGTATAAGTAGTATAAATAATTGGCTTTACTTGATATTGCTCCTCTAAGGCAACAAGTAAATCTCCTAAGTTTCTTGTCACCTCAGATTTTTTTGGCGGATTACTTCTCTTATTCCCATAATATTCCACATCAATAACAGGTGCTAATTTCCCATTCAAGTCCCCTACAGAACTAATATAAAAATCTGCTTGTGCCTTTCCCTCACTATCGAAACTAAAAAAATGATATGCCCCTATATATAAATTTGTTTTTTCTGCCGCCTGCCAATTCTTGTAAAAGCATTCATCTAAATAACTGCTGCCCTCCGTAGCCTTAATATAGGCAAAGTCCACATCTTGTTCCTCTAGTGTATCCCAATGAATCGTTCCTTGATAATGAGACACGTCAACGCCGGAAAAATTATAATTTTTTACAAATATTGGATTTATCTTGATGTCTTTTTGTAAAACTAAAATGCAAAAAAGCACAATAAACAAAATTGCTAATATGATAAAAAAATATCCGCTTTTTCTTTTCATATATGCTCCTGTCTGCTTGTTTTAGCACACATACAAATCAGGTTTTCTCTATCTAATTTACTTTCCATATTATTCCTTCCAAAAAAGTTATTTATACTTAACCTTTCATCATTATATTGCACAGTAATGTACTTTTTTATGCTACTCTTCAATCCCAATGAGTAGCATACACATTAGCGCATTTTTTTATTATAACATGGAATTGCATCATAGTTGCATCATTAGTGTTACAATTCTATTAACGTTTCATTAAAGTTTATCTCGATAATTTATCTCCTATAAAAATCTCAGCCAATATCAATCACTTTGTATCTCGCCAGTATCATCATTTATCAGATATGTTCCACTATTTTCCTTGCGCCCATCAAAAACTTTATGAAAAAACTGTCCATTTTTGACTACCAGTCCATCATAATAAATATATTCATTGTCAACACTATAGTAATAGTCCGGCAATTCTACTCTTGTCAATAATTCATAATTTTCCTTTTGCCAAGATACATAGGGCAATTCCAACTTTTCCGCACCCACAGCCATTTTCTTCTGAAAGCTGTCCAACACTTCAGATGCACTCATATTTGTGTCTGCCTTCTCATGATAAACATAATATGACCTATCAAATAGGCTTATATTTGGGAACGCCTCATGAGAGGGATGTTCCGAATCAGACAAATTCACTCTAACCATATAATCACCGTCTATTGCAATGGCATATTTGCACCATGTATTATTAGTTATATCACTTACATACACATCATACCCCTCTGCATAGACATAATCCGATACACTTATTCTTTTTGTCAGTTCCAATTTCTCATTATGGTACTGATAAATTTCCATGTCCGTTTCACCGGAACTACTTCCAAAGCCTAATTCTAATATCAAAGAACCTTTTCCTAAAAACATTCCCTTATGTGGATCTCCCCGTAATCCGCCGGAATCTCCGCTTGGCATATCCGGAACATCTTTAAGCGCTTTCCACGAATCATCCCCTTGGCGTAAAAGAACAAACAGTCTCCTATCACGGTCTGGCGCAAGCTCGCCCGATTCTTCAAAATCGCCTTCTATGACAAATGCAATATCTATCCTTCCGTCATTATTTAAATCCCCTTCCACATAATCAACACATTTATATTCTGCAATTTCTGGGCATTCCTGAGAAATCCATTGTGCCACCTGCTCTGCTTCCTCTTCTGTAATACCTCTCTGTGTGCAATAAAGTAATGGTACTTCCCATATTGGTTGTAAATCTGTACAAGGATTTCCAAAAACAGATACATACATCAATTCTTCTTTTTCTGTCAGCGGTGAAAAATCGGAAATATGGTTATCAGAAAGCCCTAACTGATTCAAATGTGTCATTTTTTCCAATGCTGAAATATCACTGATTTCATTTCCATCCAATGCCAAATTAAATATATTGGACAATCCCTGAAGCGGTGTAATATCACTTAATCCATTTCTTACTGCACCTAGCTGCTCTAACTTGATCAACTCCGCCAATGGTGTTAAGTCTGTAACAGAATTATCATTTAAGTTCACGCCACGAAGATCCGTTAAATTGCGTAAAAAACTAATATCCTTAATGCCACATTCCTGTAACCCTAAATCCTGCATATGAGTCAGTTTCCCTACTGATTCAACATTTTTTGCCGCCACATTGCCAGCAATCGTCAATTCCACCAAGTTTGGCAATTCTTCCAATACAGCCAAATCCTCAACCATTGTATGATATAAAGACAGACGCTCTAATTGAGGCATTCTCTGCAAAAATGCAATATCCTTTAACTTGCAATTTGGCAAGAAAAGTTCTTTGACTGTTTCCATTTCAGACAAGAAGGAGAGTGAGATTTCTTCCCCAGTATGGTAACTTATATAGAGCTGTTCCAGCTTAGGAAGCTCTAAAATTGGTATAAAATCTTCGATTTCTGAACCATCCCATGAAGAATCAATATCAATCACCAGGCTTTTTAAATTCGGGAAATATTGCAAACCATCCAAAGAAAAAATATCCTTTCTATTCTCACGCGCCCTCAGCACTAAGCTTTCACATTGCCATAACTTTTCCATAATCTCTATCTCTGAATCTTCCTCATCAATGCCGGCATCCCTCCACACACTCTCCCAAAATCCATCTTCCTTCAAACGAACTGCAGCGATACATTCCTCCATTTTGTTATTTTGCATTTGTTCTGATATATCGGCGGTTTCTGACCGTTTTATTATGTACTCTGTTTCCACCTCTATTTTTCCCTGCTCTGTTATTTGTTCCATCGCTGTGCCATTTTCTGAATCTGTTTTGTTGCACCCACAAAAAAACAGCGGGCAGCACAATACTGCCCAGCACAAAATTCTTTGAAAAATTCTTTTGCAGCAATATCCATCCATCGCTCTATTCCCTGCCTTTCCATATGTTTACCTAGAACTAGCCTAAGTATAAATTTGTACATTTATAGCTGTCCTTACTTCCATAGTAAATTTGTACCAATCTTTAGCACAAATCCTTAGGAACTGTTTAGAAATAAATCATCACTTCCATTTGCTGAAGGCTTTGATTTAAGGCATTCTGCAAATGGATCTCTAAAGATTTATTTCGTGACAGTTCCTTATTATAAGAACATTAGTATTCACTATAACTATACAAATTTATTATAAAATAGAGTTGCATCAAAGTTGCATCATAAATGTATCAAAGTTGCATCATTTTCTGCTTTTGATAAAATAGATTGATATTTGCTGAATCCTCTATCATTTGTATTCAAATTTTTCTGCATGGTCTAGCAATTCCATTGCCTTGCTGTACTCTTCAAACGTAACTGGTTCGTCATCAATAAAATAACTTGTTTCGTAGGTTCTGCCTTCTTCAAAAAATTCTATGTGAATATCATATGTATACAATATTTGCATCTCTGCACTTGTTCCATCCCACTCACACACAAAACCAAATTCTCCAGCACCACCGTTGCGATCATAAAAGTGCTCTACCTTTCCCTGCCGCTCAAGATAATAAAATGCGCCCCAACTGCCAAACTGAGTACTGGTATAGCCATTTTCTGTAACATATAATTGTTCTGCCTTTCCATCTATGTACGCATAAAGTTCTGCCCCTGAATTATGTACAAAATCCGCAATGACTGCCAATTCCGGAATATCATCATCGTTCAAATAAATCAACTGATATTGTGCATTCTCATCATATCCTTCTAATACAGAGCGAAAAGCTTCTTCTGCTTTTTCTTGTTCATTTTTTCCGCTGCATGAAGTTAGAACGAATATTAAGAAAACATAATAGATAGGTAATATTATTTTCTGCATTTTTATACTCCTTTACGTACTCAGCACGCATGTCAATCAATAGCTTGTAGACACGCAAAATACCATACATTTCATTATACTTCATTACCTTCCAACAAATTCACTATTGCTTCAAGTTCAGAACATGCATCCTCTTCATCGTATTCCGAACCGCCACCATACATGTCAAACTCTTCAATAATTTTGCTCGCTTTCTTCCAGTGCTGACGCACTTTGCTTTCAATTATCAATATATGATTGTTTGTTTTTGTAGCAGCATCTTTCTTCTGGCAATAATCAAGCAATGTTTCTCCTACTGATTTATTGACACTAACAAGATAAGTTATTAACTTCCTGCAACTGTTTTTATCAAATTTTTCAATCAATTTGTTTATCATTTTTATATCCATAATGGTATATTCTTCTCTCACTTTTTTATTTAAAACTCTATATTACCACTTTCTTCGTTCCTAATCATATTCCATACGTATTCTAGTGATTTTGCATATAAACCAGATTCTCTATCCTGTAATAATTCATATGCTATTGTCTTTAAATACTTTTCAATGTATCTTAATTTGAACAACACTCTTCTTTACTAATTTGATGCACCAAATAAACCGAAATAGCCTGTATGGATTTGTTAATATTAACACTTGACGCATTCATCCCACAATTTCCTTTCTGATTTTCTTAAATTGAAGTTTTTGGATTGCTGCATTTGTTCCAAAAATATTCAAATTTCCCGGCTTATCAATACAACTATCATCAAACTCTAAGTGGTATCTGTATGCCTGATATACTTTTGGTTTATATTTAGGATTTCTTTGCCGTATTTTTGCCTCTCTTACTTCAAGAATATGTTTATTCCTTCTGGCTATAGCATGACTTTTTATAGGCGTAGCATAAAATCCTCTACCAAAATCTTTGTATCCTTTGCCCATCATCACATTGATTTCACTGATATCATAGGTTGTTCCATGAAATAAATCTTTCATCTCAAGCATCCCCCTCTATTGCATCAATGACATGATTTCAAATCCTGCAAAATCCCCTTTATTCCCATAGAATTATATTCTTCACATCCCTTTGCAAAGTATATTTATTTGGTTCTTTCTGTATCTCTGGTTCTTCATCAAAAATATGCTTAGTATTGTAAAATATCCTAATCGGAGTGATACTACTTTTTCCAATATTGTTTTCTCCGATTATAGTCACAAAAGTCTTTAATTACTAATCCCCTTTTATTTCACCAGCTCACTTAATCCACCATAACAGCTCACGTAAGCACTTTTCCTTGCTCTCGTCAAAGCTACATACAACAAACACTTCTCGCCTGTCCTAAACTCTTCCAAAGATATTCCATCTTCAAAATCAGCCTCTGTTCCAAAAGGAAGAACCTTCTTATTTACAGCTGCCGCAAAGACATGATCAAACTCAAGTCCCTTTACTCTATGCATTGTTGCGACGCGAACACCTTCATATGATCTGTCATCTGTTTTATTAGCCTTAATTTCATAGGATTTAATTCCCACATTCTGCAGCCCCGAAATATAGTTATCAAGAAGTCTGTGTGTTCTTGCCACGATACATATATTCTTTTGTTCCGTACCCTGAGATTCCAACTCACGTATTTTTGTTACAATATAATCCATCTCTTGCTCTGGCGAAACAAATTCATTGATTTTTGGCTTTTCACCATGCATAAGAGATTGGCAACGCTTCCCATTGTCATAATCTTCGTCTAAGTCATCAAAAGACACACCATTGAGTAAGCCAAAGGCAAATTTTCTAATTTCTTCTGTTGTCCTATAGTTGATTCTTAAATAGCTGCTTCTCCCTCGTACATTAATTCCGCATTTTGAAAGAACTGCCTTGTTTTTATAAATACGCTGATGCGAATCCCCTACAATAAAAATATCATTTTCATGTTCTTCTCCTGCCAGTACACGAATCAATCTATATGCACTTGGACTAAGATCCTGACCTTCATCCACAATGACAGATACATACTGACCCGCAAGATTTTTCTTTTCAATAATTTTACGGCATTCATACATTGCTGTCTCAATATCCCGCTGCTGTCTTTCATTCATAAGGTTCTGGTATTCTTCAAATACCTCCCAAACCTGCATTCTTTTCTTTCTATCCAATGCAACGCCGCGTCCTAATCGTGATGCCTTGCAATAAGCCGCCTTATCATACACTTCCTGTGCCTGAACAACCTTTACCCATTCATCTTTGTAAAAATTCTGAATGAACCTTAACTCTCCACCGGCAAAAGTCAAGGCATCCTCCCACGCCATATCTGATTCATTGCCATAGACAATCTGATACTCATAGCCCTGCTGTCGCAAAAAGTTAGCAACCCATGCATCAAGATTGATTACCTCAATTTTCCTCATTTCTTCATTCGTGCATATTTTTCTCAAATTGTCCTTGATGTCTTCTGCTAAATTCTTAGTATAGGTTGTAAAAAGTATCTTTTGTCCCGGCTGTAATGTTCCAACAAGTTCCTTCGCTCTGTGCATTGCAACAACTGTTTTTCCAGTTCCGGCACCACCTAATACTCTTGCTGGACCATTAAAGTGTTTCTTTACAACGTTCCGCTGTGTTGGATGTAAAAATACTCTCCATTTTTCAAGCGGTTCCTGCATAATGGACTGAAGTTCATCCTCTCCTTCAACAATAACAAAACTCTTCTTGCTGGCATCTGTCTGCAACGCAGCAACGTAATCTTCCTCGCCAATATTTACCTTGTTCTGTTCCGGATATAGCTCTGAAAGTACTTCATCTACATCAAGACCATTTCCGATCCATTCCAATCCCTCATAAGCTTCTTCCGGGATTGAAGATTTTTGAGCATAGAGTTCCTCGAGCGTTTTCATCTGCCGAACCATTGGAACCTGCTCTTTGGGTAATCCAATTCGCGTAAACACTTCATTATCAATTGAATCAAAAAGTTTCGGTTCTCCCTGGACTTCTTTTTCGACAACGACTTCCTGAACATCAAAAATTTGTATACTGCCTATTGTTTTATTGATTAAACACTTTTTTCTCTTAGCCCAGGCATAGGCCTCGTCATGATGATCAACCCAAAGCAAAATATACACACCACTCTCTGATTGGCGGACAACAATAGCCCTATATGTGTCATCAATGCGAATAGAACAAATATTCTTATCAATGCCGGATTCTATTTTTTCAAAATTGATTCCCGGATGCATCGGATTATTCCTGAATTTATTAAGAAACTCTGTTACTTTACCCTGTTTCTGACGGGGCAAGGCGGCATATGCTGTTAAAAAAACTGACGAAATTGCTACTATTGGTTTATTATTCATTCACTGTCACCTCCGAAAACATTCCTATCCATTTTTTCGCTGCTATATATAACAGTCCAGCCTTTTGATTTGAAAGTATCAGCATATTCTTCCTGCTCTGGTAACAGCCATGCAATTTTTTGATTCTCCCAGACCATTTCCGCTTCAGCGATCGTTGCCCCATCAGATTCATTAGATAACTCAAATCCAATGACACTTGGTGCCGGAATTCCATTTTTCTTCATTTCAGTTGCACAAGCTGCTGCAATATCATCCATGAATTCATCCATGAGCTGATTCCATCTTTCATCAATCATCATCTCCGTAACTTCTTCCGTAACTGGCTGTTCTTCTGCAATGATACTTCCAAGAACAGTATATATAGCTTTCTTTTTACCAATTTTTGACAGGAATATTGCAGAACGATTGAACTGCATAACATTTGCAAAATTCCAGAAACCATTCCAGTCAGCTTCATATTTATCTGTTCTTGTATTTACATCATCATCAATAGCAGCTACTATTTTTACAGAAGCCCCCATCTTATTTACGGACATATCTGCCAGTGATACTTCTGCCAAAATTTCCAGATTCCCCAGTTCCAGTCTTGGCTTCCATATACCAAACATTGCCTGCCCAAAATCATCCGTTTCTTCCAGTGAATCCATATCCTGAAGTGCTGACTGCCATTTGCTCTTCCACTCGCCATAAACGATTTGATTTCTCATTAAAGACGCATCTATGATTGACATAGCAAATGCTTTTGCATGATTTGAGAACAGTTCCTCGGCATCCGGCATTGATAAATAATCAACCAATAATTCAAATGCATTTTCTTTTTCCGGCTTTATTGCTTCAGCATTGGCATTCTTAACAGCTGACATATACAACTTTCCAGATGGCATCTTCGCAGATGCTAAAGTATCTGTCCTATAATCTCCCTGATCCTGATAAACAGTCTGTACATCCTTATATGTCAGAGACCATACCCGGTACTTTCCCGACAACATAATAGCCATACGTTTTAAAGTATCATTTTCAACAATATTCTTATGATAATAAAAACCGTCTGTGAATATTGCTACCGGCTTCTGATTACCTATCGTCCTCTTTGGCCGAAGGACAAAATCAGGTCTTGATTTCACAGAGATTCCCATAGACTCGTCAAAATCAACCTGAGGCTCAATCTCCCAAAGTGTATCCCCAACCTGAAGGGAATATCCTTCTTTCTCATGAACTAAAGTTTTATGAATTCTAATTGGTCGCTCTTCCGTCCCCAGCTTTTCAAAAGCGCCTACAAATCTTCTCTCCAACTCACTGTCAAATAAGTGATTCGTATCAACTTGTGCCAATTTCCTAATTTCTTTTTTGTTATCTTTCCCACTCAGAATTGCTTTTAAAATTCGTATTGCTTCATCTCTTGAAATCTCTCCTATGTGCTGGCTCTGTCTATATGCAAACAAACACTTATAACAGCCGTCCTTCTGCGGATCATCATTACAGGTGCAGTGAACCATTGCTTCAAGCGCACCCTCAAATACATCAAGGATTCCGTTCTGCTCACTCATTAACTGCTTTAAGTATCCCGTTCCGCCAGGTACAGAATCATAAATGACAAGATATTGTTTTCTATAATCTGCATCAGGTACTGGCACTTCACTAACTGTTGCTCTTAGATGATCTACATTTCCAAACTTCTTTTTCATTCCCAGCATAAATGCTGCAACAAAAGATTCTCTTATTATATTGGAAGCTGCTTCTGTTGTTGCAGGGATCAAAAGCCTTAGTGCCTCTGTCTCAAAATCCCTGTATAAAAATAAACATTCTTCATACGGTTCGGTGATAATCGTATGATCCTTAACCATCCTGCAGAATCTGGAATGTTTTGGCTGTTCTCCGGAAATCTGAATTTTTCCACAATACTTACAAATTGGAAATCCTTTACGGATTCCTTCATATCCTGCAACAGACAGCTTGTCTCCTGTAATAGACTGCTCTCCAAAGTTAATCTCACGCATAACAGCTTTCTGAACAAATTCATATCCGAATGAAAATTCATCATTATCCATCTGATATGCATGAACTACATCTTTATCATCATCTACCTCCACAAGAAGTTCCTTATCATAAAATACTGTTGCCCTGTCTTCACTTTCGTCTCCAATCTGGCTCTCTTCCTCTTTCATATTGGAATACACCATCTGTACCTTGAACATAGTTCTTACCTGACCAGCATCTGCCCATCCCGGATTTCCACATTTGGGACATGTTTGTACCGGAATGATCGAATTTTCAATTGCAGTATGTGAACAATTTGGACACAGTCTCCATGGTTCAGCCTTAGATGTATTAATATCTATCTGGTCAATCGTCAACTTATGACCGCCTGCATAAAATGTATTTAACGGTGCAAATTCACTAATCGCAGATGACGCCGTTCTATTAAATTCATAAGCAGTAGGCGTATATTTCTTTTTCCCTTCATTCTGTTCATCATTCTCAACTCTTGTTACAACAGCCTTTAATACGATCCCAGCCTCCGGAAATGCATAGTTTGGCAATAAACCAGAATCTGATAAGAAATTAAATACATCTTTCTCATTGATCTTCTTTACAACACTACTCCAGGCAGCCCGTTCTGCCTTAAGTTCTTTGATCTGGTCCTCATAAGATGAGTCCTGAGGTCTCGCCTCAAGATCTTTAATCATCTTTGTAAGTTCTTTGATGCTGTTCTGAATACCCTTTCTTTGTTTCTCAAGATCCAGAAATTCATTATATATGTTCATATGCATAGAACGCTTCGTCGTGCCTTCTCCCCTTGCAAACGTCTTTATATTCTTGATGGAATTCTCATCCAATCCCCCATTATTTGTAGAAAATGTCTGTATAAACATTCTTACAAGCTTCGTCATGTTTGTCTGTACATAGTACAAAAAATTATTAGGGAATCTATCCTTGGATGTCTCATCCAACTTGGCAAGACAGGCTCCAACATTTTTAGGAATAAGCGCGCTGCCGCTTTTTACCCAGCAATCCATACAATATGCCGTAAACTGCCTTTCCAATACCGCAGATGCCTGTAAGAATACTTTTGGTGGTTCAACTGTTCCCGCAATCATCTCCATTGGATCCTGGTAAAAATATAAATCATGAGGTCTTGCATTGGCAATCGCTACGGTCAATGAATTACCATCTTTACGACCTCCTCGTCCAGCTCTCTGGGCATAGTTTGCCTGTGCAGGCGGAATAGAACTAAGAATTACCGTTGAAAGATCACCTATATCAATACCCATCTCAAGCGTAGGAGTACATGACAGTAAGTTTACATCCCATGGTTTCTTATCCTCTTTTGCCTTTTTAAATGTTCTCTCCAATTCCTCTCTGTCATCACGCTCAAGAAGTCCCGTATGCTCCTTTGCAACAATACGAACCAATTCCCCTTGGCTATAAAGCTTGCCATAAAAATCTAAATCTGACTCGTCTGATATATGTAAATGTCCCCAGCAATCAGATCTCGTGCAACATGCACCTTCAAATATGGATGCGTTTTTTTCTGAAAGCGAAATCTGACTTCCGCATACGTCACAAACCATCTGTTTTACGTTTCTTGTCACTTTATTTTTCTCCGGATTAATGGAATAAACATCTGCCAAATCCGGTGTCTCTGTTTTTCTTAATACACCTGTATTCGTCAGCTCTTCTAAAATGATTTTCATAATATCGAAACTGTCAGATTCCAATGAAAACGCAGGCAAATATTTATTGATCCATCTCCCATACCAGGAACGACTGTCAGGCTGTTCAAAGCCTTTCGTTTTTTTTCCGCCTTTATTGATACCAATAAATTTAGGCACATTAAGACCACGGTTTACTCCAGGCAGCCATTTCTTACGATCATTACTAAGCATATAGTAATTACCACCCGCCTGAATAAACTGGTCAAAAACATAATATGTAAAGGCTCCATTAATCTTCATTTGATAAAGAACACCCATGACCATCTTATAAAATGTATCTATATCCGCACCTTGAAGTCTCCCCATCTCATTTGCCACGCGCTCCATAATAGCTGGAATTGCTGCTTCGAAATCAAATGACAATACAGAACAACCTGCTTTTTCCAAGGTCCTGCCGATTCTTGATAACACACCATATTCCATCAATATCTCATACCTGAAACGCTGATCTACAAAACGAAGCAATGTTTTGGAATCCTCATCGTTTCTGAGAGTTCCTTCCTTACACATTCTCTCGTAAGCTCTCATCCATGTCATATTGGCTGGAATAAAGTTTGCTACAAAATAGTCATCTCCAAGATAATTGCGCCAGTATGTTGCACATCTTAAGATAAACTCATCAAACGGATATTCCTTTTCTTCCACATTTAAAAACTGTGTAATTGCTGTTCTCAAGCCAAACTTCCATGTCCTTGAATTGTAAAATCCGGCATGATGTGCTGCATCCTGTACATTATCCGTAAATGCCAAAAGCTTTTTATCATCATTAAATTTTGATGCATACAATTCAGAAATGCCTGCACTGATTGCTGTAGCGCTTCTTAATCCAATCAGGGAAAGCTTTCCCTTACCCTTACAAAATGGGCATGGATATGCCTTCGTATTGCTCTTGCCTTCCGGTTTAAGATCCGGCACCCACACTGGTATTGTTTTATGTCCATTTGAACATAATTCCCTGCCTTCATCAAACATAATTTCCATACATTGCGGGCATAGCCTTTGTCTGTTAGGCAGCTCAAATGCTTCCTCTCCTTCTTTATGAGGAAACATCATCCTGACTTTTTTATCACCACTAAAGAAAGCATTGTAAAATAAAAGAATATCTCTCATTTCAACACTTCCATTGTCTTCTGTAGAAACCCATCCTGTCTGACCACATTCACGGCAATTAATTACCGGTAAATAATGCTTCGCCTGGTTATCGTTTAAATCTGTCGAAAGAGCATAGTGAATGTTTTTATCTGTTACTTCACCAACTAATCTCCTCAATTCCCGCATCCATATCTGCACCTGCACATTCAGAAATGGAATCGCTTTTCCTGTTGCCGCAAGAACTCTCGCATGCGATACCAAAGCATACAAGGCATCGATTACGATACAGGAAAGTTCTTCTCCCAGTTCACCTAAAGCCGGAAATCTTTTTAACAGGTGTTCATATACAAATGAGTTCTGCATATATGTACCACTTGTTTCTGAAATGATACTCTGCGTAAAATTATGCTGCATCAAATGCTTTCCAATCTTTACTCTGGCATCATCACCCATGATATCTGAAATAATAAAGCGTTCATCAAACCATGCTGCTACAGAAGCCTTCAAATATTTTTTTTCATCTTCCCCTGAAGAAAGTTGCTTCAATTCTAATGCCTCTTTTATATCCGGCATCTTGTAATCGATTACATCATATCCATCAAAAAATTCCGTTGCCGAAAGTCTGTCCTCAGTTATAACAGCATCTTCTTCAAACATTTCTCCAAAAATATCTGATGCATATTCTAGGATATTCTTCGAATTATCCTTTGAACCTATTGTTGCTGATGTTCCCACACAACAAATCTGTCCAGGCAGGATGTTTAATCTCGCTTTCAATCGCCTGAGAAGACATGCAAGATCCGTTCCCTGCGCTCCGTCAAATGTATGTAACTCATCAACTGCTATATATTTAAGTGTATCAGGGGTGTTGTTCTTCCAAAGTTCTGCATCCTTAGGGCGCACCAACAGATAGTCAAGCATTTTGTAATTTGTCATGAGAATATCCGGCGGTGCCGCAAGAAGTGTCTCATGATCTGTGATGACACGATCAGGAAGCATCATCTTCGTTGCTGAATGTTCCTGTCCGCCTACATACATACCAACACGAATACCTGCCGATTTCAGTTCAGGACTTCCGTCCACAAGCTCCGCAATACGCTTTGCCTGGTCGGATGCCAAGGCATTCATCGGATAAATGATAAGTGCCTTTATACCAGACTCACCTCTGTGTTTATAGCAATATTCTAAGATCGGATATAAGAAACACTCTGTCTTACCTGAACCAGTTCCCGTGGCAACCAAAGTAGAACGGCCATCCTCACCGGTCAATCGCTCAAATGCTTTTTGTTGATGCACATATGGATTGTATTGTTGGTGAATTGCCTGAAACAGATTGTCCTCCCCCTCATACACACGAAAAGGAAGACGCACTGCTACATATGGTTCATGAAACACAGCATCCTTTGTATGAAGCATATTCCGTAATGAATCTTTAAATACAGAATTCGTTATCGGAAATGATGTATCTATATAGTCAATCAGACCTTCCTGATATTGTCTTGCTAGTATGGATGGTAACATATTTCCAGCTCCTAATTGTCAAAATTTTGTTTTAGATACCAGCGAACTACATTCATAAACTGTTCAAGTTTCATATCATTCTCTGGATAAATTAATTTTATCGTGTTAGTATCAAGGCTCTCTAATATTCCATATACAGCTTTACGTGCTTCTTTCAATCTGTATGAATTTAGATTCAAAAGATTGATTGTATAATCATCACCCGCCATTGTTCCATCAGGTAAATATGTAAATATTTCTTCGCATTCCGAATTCAACGGAGAAATAAATTTACCCTCGTCATATTCATTTTCTTTCTTAGGACCGCATGTCTTTTCTCCTGAGAACCCATAGCATGAAGCAACAATATTCGTATAATCCAGACTTTTCTTACTAACATACTTTCCCGGATGTCTTGGTTCTATATGCTCATTGTGGGAATTACTTTCATCAATTTGACAACAACAATAGGCACACAGACCATTTTGCTCTGACACAAGTTCTTTATTTAGTCTTGATATATACGGTTTAAATTGTCTTGAATCATAATCGGCTTTTACATGCTTTCTTTTAAATTCACCCAACCAGTCAGGTTCTGTATGTTTCCTGATATAAATCATGATAACCGTCCTTTCTTGATCAACATACCGGCTCTTATCACATCCTTATTCGTTGAATCTGTTAATTCTTTCAACTGATTCACTTTCTCTTCAGCTTCTTCAAATAATCTGCTGTTGATCAATCTATATATATCATTGATCAAAGTCGCTGTCTTAGAATTCATTGATTTCGTTCCCATAAACTCTTCAAGGATATAATTTGCATCAAAGCCATCCAGTCTTTTGAACACAATCACTTCACTAGATGTTTCATTGTTTTGCAAAAAGTAGATATTAAATTCATCATCTATTTCATTTAATACGATTGGCGAGTGTGTTGTAATAATGAACTGGATATTCGGAAATGTCTCTCTTAATTTTCCTACCACATTTCTCTGCCAAGATGGATGCATATGCAATTCTATTTCATCAATCAATACAACGCCTTCTCCAAGAAGCGGATTTTCTAAATTCGGATTCGCTATGGTAAGTCTCCGCGCAAGATCACCAAATAATGCCATTGTGCATTTTTCACCATCCGACAATTGTGAAACATTTAATCCTACTCCATTCTTATCCACCTTCATTTCCAATCTTGGCTTTCTGGCTACTCTTAAATTTGTACATCCATCAAGCATAACAAGCATCGCTTTTTTTACGGACTCTAAAGCTTTGTCTGTAAACTGTAAATCCGCATTCTGTACTTTGCATTCATTCTCGTAGTCTTCTTGATTTCTAAACCACTCAAAGAAAGTGCGAAAATCTATTCTGTTCTCGATTGCTTTGTCAAAAGCTGCATAAATATCAAATTGATGTTTTGTTCTTATTCTGACCGGTATATCCAACACCAGACGATTTGTTCCATAATTCACAAAAATGGGTATATTGTCCTGTTTTTCATCACTCACATACTTATCTTGGAAAATTGAAGCTAATATTCTTAAATTTTCTAAATCTTGTGCCCTTTTACCTGATTTTCTAATCATCGTTCTATTGTAAGAAATAGTCTGCCCCTCGATAAAAAAATCAGCTTCAATTTTCGTTTGTGACTTTCCGTATTTAATATCATCTAACTCAATATTCAGACTTTGTTTTAATTCTTTTCGGTTTACAATCTGATTAATGATATTTGCGTATAGTAAATTGATGCTTTTCAGTATAGAAGTTTTCCCTGTTCCATTTATACCAAAAATAACTGTACTTTTACCGTTTAACTGTAATTCAATATCATCAAAGACGTGGAAATCATTAACTTTTAAATGGTTTATTTTCATACTTCACCTATACCTCTGCTTTTATATTGTTCTATTATCCTTTGCATTAATCCTACTTCATAATGTAAATGCAAAATTACACTTTCTTATGGAAAACAACCGTTCAATATAGAAGAATTTCTATAATCCTCGAAAACAATCACACACTCCATACAGTTACCTGACCACTTTCCATGTTAATATAACATTCTGGGATTCCTCCAATACCTCGCAGTCCGTCTTGCAGTCAACCATAAAGATCACATCCGGATAATCGCCAAACGGTGGTATCAACTGTTCCTTGTACAAATCATAGTGGTCAATAAACGCATTGGAATCTACAATGACCGCTTTTTCAATTTGTGAAAGGATTCTTTCATCTGCTGCATTTTCTCCTAATCTGACTTTGAAAAAATTTGCTTCCACATTTGTTAACCGTTAACCCACCGTTCTTGAAAAGTATTCCAAACTTGTTCATAATCTCTTTCTCTATTACATTTTATAAATGGCGCTATATATTCTATCTTTTTTTCTATCGGTCCATTCTCCATGGTATCGTCCTCTATTTTTTTGCAAATAATTCCTTGTTTCATATTTTTAATAGAATCCCATTCTTCTCTTTTTACCCCGCCCCCAGTAAGTCCTCTATTATTTGTAAAAACAATTCTCCCTCGAGAATCATACCAAGTATCTTCTTCGTAAGAACGTAATACAGGAAATTGTGTCTCATATATTATCTTTAATTGTTCTAAAGACATACCTAAAGCCATGGCAACCAAAACATCTATTTCAATCAAAAGTTCTCGTCTTGCATAATCATTCCTTACAGCACTGTTATGATTCCAACTATCAGACAATTCTTTAAATCTAACATCCAATCTAGTATCTCGCTGTGCCCAATCATCGCGTTTATAGCTATCACTCCAACAATATTTCCATAGTTTAGCATATTTGTTTGTCAGACAATTCAGCATTAATGTCCGAATCATTATGCTATCATCAAATTTTGAATTTATTATTGGCATAAGCATGGAAGTATTATAATTCACATGATTCTTACCTATACTTTTAACTAAAAAATCATATGGTAATCCAGTTTCATATCCGGCTAAATGCACCATTTTTTTAGGATCTTTGATTGATATTTCAAAAACTGTATTCACATGTGAAACTCCTGGCGGAATAATCGCAACCACAAGTGTCCTTTCGGAACCGCAGCCAACCATTTCTCTATTAACTAAACGATACTCATCCAATATACTTGTTCCCCATGGAGTTTTTGGTGTCCGAGCCATATATTCTTCTTCTGAACAAGCAGGCGCATACTTCACTCTAATCTGATAATCATTTGGTATCTGAGTTAAATCAACTTTATCATAATCACTATTTACACGATAGTTTCGACGTGTCGTCTGAAATAATGGATTTGCAAGTCCAATATGTGCACCTGAATAAATTTCTCCGTATTTTTTCTTTGGAAAATCTACACAGAACTTAATCGTACCATCCTGCTGAGCGTTTGTTTCATGCCACATTCCAGATGTATACACATCATTTTTTAACGAATTTAACGTCTTCTGTTGTTCAGCAAAAAGAGAAAGTACACACATCGCATTTTCCGTCTGTATCGCCGGTAAAACTGTTCGTCTGTAACTCTTTTTTCCCACATCAAATATTTTAGAAAAAGTTTTTAATTCTTTTTCCGTTATTTTTAAAATACGCTTAGGATGACCTGATAAATTCCAATTTCCATCATTATCTTTTATTCCAAAATCAGATTCCACATCAATTCTACTGTAACATTGCTCAATAGTCTCCACTGCATATAAATTTGATATCGAATCAAAGCATACTTGTTTCTGTGGAGCAGCATACACATTTAAACTAAACTGAGTATGATGATCTACTTCATGAAATAATTTAAGTTCATTAGCAAACATAAAATGTTTACGCAAACGCGGATACAAATTCTCGCGGAGTACGCCTCCTTGAGGGTCAACATATATTCCTTCTGGATGAATAAGTGCACTTACTCCTGTATCTCTTCCTACCAGCCACATCTGAGGTAAAAAGCATTTATATAAATTAACTGCACCAGCTAATAATGAATAGTTCTCCTCTGAACCCAAAAAATTCTGCATACCCACAATCGATACATATTCCTGTTTGTATAAATACTCATTTTTATTCTTTGATAATGCAGCCCCTCTTTTCTTAGCAACCTCTGTTGCGGACATTTTTTTAATTGCATAAATTGGATTAAAATCAGATAATACAACTTGCTCATTCCAAGTCACCTTAACCCACGGTGGATTTCCAACAACCAAGTCAAACCCGCCATTTTCTTCGAACACATCTGCAAATTCCAATTCCCAATGTTGAAATTTCTGTTCATCTGCAATTTTTTTTACCAAACTTAATCTCAATGCTGTATCGGTTTCCCTTTTAGAAGTATCCCTCAAATCATCAAGGCATACTACTCCCAAGTCCCTATATTGACCTTGAAATTCCAATGCAAGCTGTGTTCCTTCTACGTTATATCTGACTTTTCCGGATTCATCGAAATTCATATTTCCTGAACTATCAAGAATACTCATCTGTCCAAGACCATTTATCGTTGGAACAACGCCCTCTAATATCAAACTCATTTCCATAAAGAAAACATCCCTTGTAGGCAAAAGATCCGCTCTATTAATGGGCCAAAACCACAGTGCACACCAGTAATCCATAGCCGCTTTCAGTCTGGCATATGGACTGGCATTCTCTCCCCCTTCCGACATATATACCTCATGAAGAAGCTTATCTTTCTCTCTGATTGTCAAATGACTGCCCTCAATCATATCTTCATGACCGTAAACTGATAATTTATCTTCCGTCTTTATTTTTACCTTTTTTCTAAGTTCTATTGCCTTATCCCATAACAAATCAATCGTTTCAGATAATCTGAGAACCGTTTGAATGTCATCATCATTGAATTTAGAAGTAAACTCTTTATTCCACGCTTTCATTTTTTTGATATTATCGGCTTCTAATCCTTTTATGACATTATCAGTATAATTAACCATTCCAGCATCCCCAAGAAGAAAATGATAAATTTCCTTTGTATTTTCATGCTGCCCTTTCTTTGTTCTTGTCTGTCCGGGCATAATTCTTCTAGGTGCGCTTTCATACCACTTTCCAACTCTCAATTGTAATTGCGAATATACCTGTCTCCTTGCACCAATCAGTGAATTTCCACACACAAGCTGTGTACCAAACCAAGGCACATACGCTCCCTTATAAATCGTATTCAACCACAAAGAAACCTCTGCCAATTCGACAGCGATTGGATTCAGATCTACACCATATACATTTCGATCTGCAATGAACATCTTTACTTTTTGAAGTTCATTAAACCTCTCATCATAAGGAATGGACTCCCCAAGTTCTTCCTGCTTTTTATTTAAGTACGCTTCCGCCAACTGATTGATGGCTTCATTTAAGAAGGCTGCACTTCCCATAGCAGGTTCGCAGATTGTAAGACCAAGAATCTCATCTGCTGTTTTATCTTTTAAAAGCTCCTTTAGCGCATATTTTACAAGACATTTCGTCAAAACTTCCGGTGTGTAATATGAAGCAGACTTTTCTCTTTCTCTGCCTGCAAGTCTGTAGATAAATGTCCCTTTCTCATATTTTCTAAGCTGCCCTTTGCGCTCACCATTCTCATAGCGAGCACGTTCATCTTCTTCATAATGATCCAGTTCTCTTTCCGGAATGAAATATCCTACGTCCAGTTCATTGAACTTCTCGCCTTTACACTTTACTTCAAATAAAGTTTCTTCTGCTATAAATCCTCTATAGCTGAGAAGCGCCTCATAAACTGCTCCCATCTGGTTAATTCCAAGAGCCGAATACGAAATTCGACCTCTTCTCTCCTTACTGTTTGCAGGTCTTGATATACTCATCAAATCTACAATCTTTAGCATTGCACTATTGCGAAGTCTCGCCTGTGTAATTAATTTTGTATATTCAGGATCAAAAATATGCGCTTTTAATGCTTCAATTGTGAATACATCATGCATTGATGTTTTTTCAATCTCTATTGCCCTCTTATAATCCTCCAATTTTTCAGGATATCCATAATACGTCATATGGAACAATTCTTTTAATGTGTCATCAATATAGTAACCTTCTAAAACAACTTCACTTGCTTCCCGGACTTTATCGCACACATCACGAAGTCCCTCAAGAGAATATCCTTGTACATATGCTTGTGATTTCATTGGTGCATAACCAAGTTCTGGTCTTGCCTCAATAAAAAGCATAAAAAGGAAACGATACATATATCTTAAACACTCTATTGTAAGTTCCGAAGCATCAACAGGGTTTTCTGACAAGTCTATCCGTTGTCTTGTCTTCATATCGTATATAACTTCATTTCCAAGAATTTCAATGCACTCACGAAGCGCATACTTAAGTGCATCAGAAACGCCTGCACTATGCTTATGTGAATTGTCATCCAAACGATCAAGTACACTTACGCCATCTATCGGGCACAAGCTCTCTTTATGAAGTAATACTGTCATAGCCATAAAAGTTGATTCTTCATGGCGACTATAGATATCCTCCATCATAAATTGAACGTATCTCTTCTCATTCCATTTGTTTCTATCAATCAATGCTATCTGATTGATGCCAATTAAAATGACGAACCGAGAAGCCTCTTCACCCGCGAAAAACAGCTTTGCCAAAATATCATCATTCATGAACTCTACTGATTTACCAACTTCGTCTTCGTCATCGCTTTTTTCAAAAATATTTCCTTGTAGAATGTCATCTCCACGTTCTTGTGAAACGCAAAGAAAAACCCACAGTAATGGTGCGCCATTTGATTTCGTTTCTTCATGGTACACAGGCACACTGATACCATCCGCCACTTCTGCAACTACACTATTTCTTGTCTCAAATCCAAGCGCATTCAAATACAATTCTGCAAGTTCCTGAACCTGCGGTTTACTTGCATTCTCATTTTTAAAGTGCAAGTATCTATCTCTAATACGGTAATACTGTCTGGAAATATCACGCAGTCGCTTCCATGGAAGCTGTATTTCTTCTTCCTTTTCTCTCATTTTCCAACTCTTTATCGTATCCTCGGCATTATCCTTGAAGATAGAAGCAAAGTAATGATTGGTATAATATTCATTTTGGTTTTTTATTCCAACAAGATCCATTTCCATATTAGCTTACCCCCATTGCTACTGCTATGATCCGAATATATGGGTTTTCCTCTATTTCAAGGGTATCCTTTTCCCATTCCATGAAGTTATCAAACAGCCTTTCAATTTCTCTTTCCTTCTCCGATTTCTTTCGCTCCATTCCTTCAATACCTAAATCAAAAATAGAAAGCTGCGCATCTTTATGTCTATTTTGGAGATCCATAAGCCTCCGCTTTTCTTCCTCTATATATGGTTCAATTTCTTCTTTATATTTAACACACTTTTTCGCCATAAGATTTTTGGCATGATCCACAACATCCCCAAGAAGTTCCTGTCCGCTCGCTATCTGCTGCTCTGTTACCTGTTGTCTATTTGGTTCCTTCACATTCATATGCGTCTTCTGCATGACCTCGCTCATAGTAAGCGTCTGCACAAATTTATGCTCTTTATAATATACACCAAACCACTCGTCCACTACCGTTGTAGATTTTCTATTCGGAATCATTCCTGCAACAATATAAATGATTTCATTTGGCTTCAATCCATTTGATAATCCAAGTACCGGCACTTCATTTCTCTTATAAAAAACGCCTGCCTTATCTTCGATCCAACGAAAAATCGGATGCAATTTCCATAAGTACTGTGTTGCCGGCCATGCTGTTTCTGCCAGTTCATTCTGCATGCATCTAGCCATGTCTTTCAGGCAATAAACTTTATCCAGAGACAGACGCAGATAATCATCTGAAGGCATTGTTTCAGGCGGCATTAAGTTGCTGATTTTCTTTTTCACATTATCAGTAAGCTTAATCTCTACCCCCTGCGTTGCAATGAGATCTGCATATTTAACTTCTTCGGCATCAGTAAATACATCCAATGCATTCTTTACATAATCAAGATCTGAAAACAATGTTTCTTCATCTGAATACTCGATTTTGATGGCATCATCGTCACCAAGCCCCATCAATAATTCCAATGGATCAAATGCTTCTTCACCTGCGTCAAGCTGATCTGCAAATGCTTCTCCCATACCATTTTCAATTGCCTTAGCAGTCTGTTCTTCCTCCTCTTCCTGATTAAACTTTCCAAATAGCATGGCTGGATCTCCAATATTCTTTAATGCCTGCTCTTCTTTCTGAACCAGTATCTCCATAATACGGGCATCACCCTTAATCTTTGGATTATCACTATCAATGAGCATATATCTGATGTCTGGCTGCTTCTGCTGACCATATCGATCAATACGACCATTTCTCTGCTGAAATACCATCAGCGACCACGGAATATCAAAATGAACCAATCTATGTGACAAGTAGTGAAGATTGATACCTTCAGATGCCACATCTGAAGCCACAATTACTCTAATAGGAGACTCTGCTCTGCCAAATTCGTCCACAATTCTTTGAAGTTCTTTATCACTCATTCCGCCATGCATCACTTCAACTTGATTCTCTGCAAGCTTCATATCTCTTTTCAGGTTTTCTGCTAAATATTTCATAGTCTCAATCCGCTCAGTAAAAATGACAATCCTGTCATTATTCTTTGCTGGATTCCATCCATATTCTGTGCTGCGAAGTAATTCCAATAATTTTTGATATCGCGAGAAGTCTGATGGTGTAATCATTTCCAAAGCTGCTTTTAATTCCTTAAGCTTGGCGATATCCGGCATCTCGGGATCTGTATATTTCTTTTCCAATTTTTTTATACGTGCTTCTATGCTCTTAATGCATGCAGCCGGACTAGAGAACAAAGATTTCTCCAAACTTGTTTTAAACAGTATGCCTTTTCCTCTCGCCTGTGACTGATCCATCTGAAGCTGCATATTGGCAAATATATCATAAGCATACTCTTCTCTGGCAGAAGCCGGACATTTTTCAATCGTTATCTTTCTTTCCTTGAAAGAACCGGCTACCTGATCCTGAATGTCTTTCTTAAACCTACGAATTAGTAATCCCTGAATATCATCTTTCGTGTAATTGTTCTCGTCAGCAATCGCTGTCGGGTCAAGCATATTCATGAGCGAAGCAACAGATTGTCCCTTTCCATCATGGGGAGTGGCTGTAAGCATAATTAATGTATCTGAACGGTTAGCCAATAATGATGCAAGCTTACTTCTTTGAGAACTTCTATCTCCTCTCTTCGCGACATTATGCGCTTCATCGATTACAATAATATCCCACCATGCATTCTCAAGATGTGTACGATAATCCAAATCATTCTTTAATGTATCGATAGAAATAATGGTCTTATCATAATAAAAAAATGGATTATAATTGCTTGGAAGCTTAGCCCTCACACTTTGGATTTTTGCAGAATCCAGACGCACAAGGGGAATTGTAAATCTGTTCCACATTTCTTTTTGGAACTGGGTCATCATACTTTTTACTGTAACTACAAGAATTCTTTTGCCTTTCCCTCTTACAATCAGTTCAGACATTAAAACACCTGCCTCAAGCGTCTTACCAAGACCAACGGTATCAGCTATCAGGATCCTCTGCCGTGTCTTATTAAGGGCCATTTGAGCAGGTTCAAGCTGATAAGGCATTAAGTCCATTGCTGCCTTATCTCCAATATGGATTTTATTGTCTGTAGGAATTTTTCCTCTCCACTGACTCTCGATATATACTTTTGATTTTCTAAAAAAAGCAGACTCATCCGGAATTAACGTAATCTTTGCCGGATCTACAATCTCTATCTTGTTCTCAACATCCACAAGAAACATTGAATCATAATCTTTTACAAGCTGAGACAGACCAACCACATGTAATGTCTGATTACCCAAACTGTTTGTTTCAACTTTTTTTACCATCCACTCCTCGCCGCGAACTATAATCCGCATACCAGGGGCATATTTCACTGCTGTACTTTCCATCGTTCTACCACCTTGTAAAATAATCTATTTGTTATATGAATCGTCTTATGCTTCCTTTTAGAAATAAAATGGCTCTCCAAAATTACAATCGTGCTTTTCACAAATCTTTATAAGTATACTACAAGATACTTCTCTGCCGTCCCATTTTTGCTAAAGTACTAATCTCTTCTTTCTACTGTGTCAGAAAATCTAGTCGCATCACAGCTACGCCATTGTTTTTGTCCTTACATCTAATACTTTTCTTAGTAAGTATAACACAAAAATTTCGATATTTCGATAAAATATTGATATTTAAAGCCTTTGCAATGTAACATTTTCTCAATTGCTCCAACCCTCTTTTTCATATTTACAATCTGGGACAATCCCATCAATCTCATGATGTAGTTCCTTACGTTTGCCACTCTTGAAGATACCCGCACATTCAGGTAATTAGATGATTCTTTTTTCATCCTATAACGCTTTCTTTCAGTAACAGTTCAACCTAGGACTTTGCACTACGCTGCAAAGTCCGTGCGAACGAGTAGCGGTTGAGATGCATCAATCCATCGCGAAGCGATTTTGCATGGATTGATGCGTAACAGTTCAGTAAGACTGAACTGTTACTTTTCTCATGCTCTAAAACTGCCTTGTTCTGTCCCTTGAGTCTGCTACCTGCTCCTGCAAGATTGTTCCACAGCAGAATATGTAGACAATATTGGGCAGTCAGACTGGAACATCCGGAAAACTACACTGAAAAAGATACAGAAACTCTATAGCAGCATACTTGCAAGCAGAAAAAACAATCTGCCAATGCCCCCTAAAACTCTCATAGGTGCAAACTTATAAGCAAGCAGCCGTAAAATTGCTGTATAGAATTCATCGTTCTGATTTTTTTGGCACTGTTTTTTCTTGACAGATAACGTGAATATTTTTTATCTGCAAAATTAATAAACTGTCACCATAGCAGCCCACGACAGACACAAAATTTTCTTTTTTCCCAGCAATTACCCGTACAAAGGCAGTCTTCGTCCTGTATTTGCAAACCCCAAAGACATCCACCATTTTTTGCAGCCTTTTCTCTGTTTCTTTTAATAATTTTACTAAAGAAATTTTCTTGCCATCTGCATCATACAAGCAGAAACATTTTGGTGTAATCCGCAGAAATGGAAAATCTTTTCATTCGTGAGTATAATATTGCTTTTTATGTATCAATTCTTTTATTTCATCAAGTAATGGCTCATACCCTATAACTTCTATTTTTCCATATTCACCTCTATCTTCATCAATCCTCTATACTACCCCTCCACCAACTGCAAATCATACAACTTCTTATACATGCCATCCTGTTCCAAAAGTTCTTGGTGCGAACCGCTCTCTCTGATTTCACCCTTATGCATGACAATAATCTTATCCGCATGTTGAATAGTAGAAAGCCTATGCGCCACCATAATTGTCGTGCGCCCCTCCATCAGCTTTTCCAATGCCTGTGTAATCAGACTCTCCGTTTCCGTATCAATATTTGCTGTCGCCTCATCCAAGACAAGGATTGTCGGTTGATAAGCAAGCGTTCGCGCAAATGAAAGAAGCTGTCTTTGTCCTGCCGAAAGCGTGCTGCCGCGCTCTGTGACTGGCTCATCGAATCCATGTGGCATTTTATTGATAAATGAATCCGCATTGACAATGTGCGCAGCACGCACAATCTCCTCCTGAGAAATGTCCTCATTATTTAAGGAAATATTGCTCTTAATATCCCCTGTAAAGATAAACACATCCTGTTGCACCTGCCCAATAGCACGCCGCAGCACGTCTGTATCCATCTGTCGAATATCCACGCCATCAATCAAAATCTCACCTTTCTGGACATCAAAATAGCGCCCAATCAAATTCAGGATAGAAGATTTACCCGCACCAGTAGCACCCACAAACGCAACTTTTTCTCCGGGCTCAATTACAAAACTCACATCTTTTAAGATATAATCCTCCTTTTCATATGCAAACCAGACATGTCTAAACTCGATTCTACCCTTGATTCGCACTTCTCTAGGATGCTTAGGATTAACAATTTCTGGCTTTTCATCTAAGATAGAAAACAATTTTTCCGCCGAAGCAAGGGAAGACTGCAGCGTTCCAAATTGTTCGGCAAGTTCCTGAATCGGTTCAAAGAAAGAGCCAATATAATTGATAAAAATGAACAGCGTTCCTAGAGATACAGTACCACTCAAAACAGAAGCACTGCCTTGTCCAATGACAACTGCCATAGCGATAACAGAAAGCATATAAATGCATGGACGAAAAACAGCAAATGTCATAACTTCCCGCCAATTCGCCCGAAACAGCAATGTACTTTTTGTTTCAAATTCTTTATATTTTTCCTTCTCCCGCGCAAATATCTGAATCAGCTTCATTCCAGAAATATGTTCCGATAAAAAAGTGTTCAGTTCCGTAATCCGATTTCTCGTAATCCGGTATGCCTTTCGAGAAAGATACCGAAAAAAGAATGTCAGTGCTGTAACAACCGGAAGTAATAAAAAAGAATATAATGCCATTTTTACATCAATGGAAAGCATTACAATCGCAAAACCAATTATTTTTACAAAATCTTTGAATAGCTTTGCCAGTATTTGAGAAAATAACTCGTTCACTGCCTCCGTATCATTAGAAACCCTTGTCACCAACTTTCCCACAGGCTCTGTATTAAAAAAACTCACAGAAAGGCTATGGATATGTGTAAACACTTCCTCTCGTAACTTGTATATGATAGACTGTCCTACATTTTGCAAAATCCACGTTGTAGAAGAATTTAGCACAAATCCAAGCAAAAGCATCAGCGCATACAAAGCCCCTGCACGCAAAATTCCGGCAAAAGCATCTTCAATCCCAAGTTCTATATTACTTGTAATATAGCCATCAATGGCATTTCCAATAATAATCGGTTTATACAGTTCCACACAAATACCGCCCACCACAAGAAAGCAGGCAAGAATCATCAGCCATTTATGCGGCTTCAAATAAGACATTAACCGCTTCATGATAATCCTCCTTCCAGTCCCAATTTAGCCCTCTTTTCTCCTATTGCTGCTTCTAGCTGCTGTTTTTCAAACATATCCTTATAGATTCCGCCAAGTTCCATCAGTTCCCTATGACTTCCGCATTCTTTCGCCTCGCCGTCTTCGAGCACTAAAATTAAATCCGCATTTTGTATAGTGGAAATGCGGTGTGCAATGAGAATCGTCGTTTTCCCCTTTCGATTTTCCTTTAGATTTTTTAGAATCTTTTCTTCTGTGTCTGTGTCAACTGCTGATAATGCATCATCTAAAATTAAAATGGGAGCATCTTTTTTCAGCGCTCTTGCAATAGAACTTCTCTGTTTCTGCCCGCCTGATAAAGTCACACCACGCTCTCCTACAATTGTTTCATACCCGTCAGGAAACGAAATAATATTCTCATGAATACACGCTGTTTTAGTTGCTTTTACGATTTCCTCCATTTCAGCATTGTCTGTTCCAAATGCGATATTGGATTTTAGCGTGTCTGAAAATAAAAAATTATCTTGCGGAACATAAGCAATATTTTCCCGTAATGTTTTGAGCGGAATCGTGTTGATGTCCCTGCCATCAATCAGAATCATATTTGGCTTTGTATTATAAAGGTGTAATAAAAGATTCACAAGTGTTGATTTTCCATTTCCTGTTCGTCCAATAATCGCTAGTGTTGTGCCTGCCTCAATATTCAAATTGATATCTTTCAATGTTGGCTCACTATGTCCTCTATGTATGAAAGTCAAGTGATGAAAGCGAATGCTACCCTTGATTTTTTCTGGTTCTTTCACATCTTTTCTATCAATAATTTCCGGTTTTTCTTCAAATATCTCCTGAATCCTCTTAATACTTGCGCCGCCCTGTGAAAACATGTTAATTGCCTCCCCACAGGCAAGCATTGGCCATACCAGCATAGTGATATACTGATTAAAAGCAACAAACCGTCCGACCGTAATCACACCTTTTAAAGCAAGGTAGCCGCCATAGAGCAGCGTAAGTAAACTGCTTATACCAATCACTACATCTAAAAGTGGCATAACAATTGCTTCCATTTTTGCGATATTCAAGTTTTTCTGTTTTGTGTTTGCATTTGCCTTGGCAAACTCCCGAATCTGTGCGCGCTCCCGCACAAACGCCTTCACTACGCGCACGCCCGAAAAGCTCTCCTGCACAAAGTCTGTAAGTTCTGATACAGCCTTCTGTCTTTCTAAAAAACGTTTTTGCATAATCTTTCCATAATATAGCTCCCCTGCCGCAATAAACAACATTGGAATAATTGACACAAATGTCAGTTTTATATCGACATATACCATCATTTGCACTATAACCATTACTGTCATAACTACTGCGTCAAAGGCGGCGATGACCGCCGGACCAATTGCCATACGCACAGAATTTAAGTCGCTAGTAAAACGCGTCATTAAATCCCCTGTCTTGTGTTCATTATAATATTCCACATCCAGCGTTTCTAGATGTGCAAACATGCCATCCCGCAACTCGCGTTCAATACTGCGGGATGCACCAAAAATAAAATAACGCCACAAAAAACGCCCTACCGCCAAGGTAAGACCAACCATAAGAATAATTATGATATTTTTCAATACACCCTTCATACTCATCGTATTACTGGCAAGTCCATCTGTGATGATGCCTGTCATCTTAGGTATATAAAGGTTTGCAAAATCGACAGCAAATAATGTGATAACACCTCCTACATACTGCCATTTATGCCTCTTGATATATTTTATGATAAACTGAAGCTGTTCCATCTGTAATCCCCCATTTCCGCCATTCAAATCTTATCTCTTGTAATGTCCTTATACCCTTCGCCAAAAATCTCATTTGCAGAAGTAACTATCATAAAGGCGTTCCTATCCTCATCCTTCACGATTTCCTCCAATTTAGGCGCTATCTGCTTTCTAGTAACCACCATAAGCATATCTTTCTTTTCTCTTGTATAAGCACCGATTGCGGGTATTATGGTTGTAGTAATATCCAGCTCGCCCATAATCCGCTGTTCCATCTGTTCTGGTTTATCGCTTATAATAAATGTAAGTTTTGCTTCATCCGAACCATATAAAAACTTATCCATTACAATAGAATCAGTTATCACTGCTATACCTGCATAAAAAGCTACTGTCAAATTCTGAAATACAATCCATGATGCAATGATGACCATACTGTCAAAAACAAGAAATAGCACATTGGTCTTAATGTGCTTCCATCTCGTGCGGAGGACTTTTACAATAATGTCAACACCGCCTGTTGTAGCTCCTGCTTTGAATACAAGGGCAAGCGCAGCGCCAATCAGTGCTCCTCCCATCACGCCCGCAATCAGCAAATCTTCTGTCACTGCTCCATAAGGTGTCAAAAGATTTATAAACGTTGTAATCAAGGCAAGTGCATACAACGTTGAACATATGAACCGCCAGCCAAACTTCCATAACCCAAGGAGAACAATTGGAATATTTAGTAATAAATTCAGTGTTCCTGTAGATATTGGCGCAAATCGACTAATTAAAATAGCGATACCTGTAACCCCTCCCGGCGCGATATTATTTGGATCAAGGAATAAGCTGATGGCAATGGAATATATCAAAGCCGCCACTGTAATCATCACATAATTCTTGATTCTTTTTGCTGTTTTTCTAGTTTTGTCTTTAATCCGTTCCATCGCTTACCCCATTCATGAAATTAGATTATATATTGGTTCTCACCTGCTTTGGTTTATATCCTTTTTCCTCCAATACCTGAATAATCTGATTTTTATGTTCTGTACCAAATGTTTCTAATGTAATTCTAAGCTCCACTGCCGCATTTCTATTGATAGACACAAACTGATTATGTTCAAGCTTAATGACATTTCCATTTAGTGCTGCTATAACTTCTGAAACTTTTGTAAGCTCGCCCGGCTTGTCAGGAAGCAATACGGAAACGGTAAAAATGCGGTCTCTGAAAATGAGCCCTTGCTGGACTACGGAGGACATAGTGATGATATCCATATTTCCACCACTTAGAATAGAAACCACTCGTTTATTTTTCTCTTCTAGGTGATGAAGTGCTGCCACTGTAAGAAGCCCTGAATTTTCCACGACCATTTTGTGATTTTCTACAATATCAAGAAAAGCTGTCACTAACTCTTCATCAGCCACGGTGATAATATTATCTATATTTTCCCTAATATACGGAAAAATATTCTTACCCGGCGTTTTTACGGCTGTACCATCTGCTATGGTATTAACTGATGGAAGTGTCATAACTTCTCCTGATTTGAGGGATTCCTGCATACAGTTTGCGCCAGCAGGCTCTACGCCTATCACTTGAATTTTAGGATTCAGAAGCTTTGCAAGCGTGGACACACCTGTGGCAAGCCCACCGCCGCCAATTGGCACAAGAATGATATCTACCAGCGGAAGTTCTTTAAATATTTCCATAGCAATTGTTCCTTGACCTGTAGCAACTGCTAAATCGTCAAAGGGATGTATGAATGTATAACCCTTTTCATCTGCAAGCTGGTATGCATACTCACATGCCTCGTCATACACATCACCTTTTAATATAACTTCTGCTCCATAGTTTTTTGTACGATTGACTTTCATGAGTGGTGTCGTTGTAGGCATGACAATCGTTGCATGTACGCCATATTTTTTTGCCGCGTATGCAACACCTTGAGCATGGTTGCCCGCCGATGCGGTAATCAGCCCCTTCTCCCGCTCTTCTTGTGAAAGTGTGCTTATTTTATAATATGCACCTCTAAGCTTATATGCCCCTGTAAGCTGCAGATTTTCTGGCTTTAAATATACCTTATTTCCCGTTTGGTTGCTAAGGAATTCGCTGTATATCAATTTTGTTTCGGAAGTAACTTTTTTTACAATTTCTGAGGCTTCCTCAAATTTTTCAAGTGTTAACATATCTGACATTTTAAATCCTCCTATTAAAAACTCCGTTTTTATTTCTCCCCTTTAAAAGAAAAACCACTTTTTCTTTTTAGGTTTTTCCTCCTCTTCAGAACTGGTTTCAAGACTGTCATTTTCCCTATCTTCATTATCAGTATTTGTTTCCTGTTCTGGTACACTTATGACACTGCTGTCACTTTCTTCGTTTTCATTGTTTTCCATATCATTTATATTGTTATCTTGAGATACAAAAAATGTTGACTCTGTTTCCGCTTCAAGAGATTCATTTATATTGGTTGTATCTTCATTACTATCTGTTTTGCTGTCTGCTTCTTCATTCTTGATATCAAATAGCGCATTGACAAACTCATTCGCATTAAACTTCTGCAGGTCATCAATTTTTTCGCCTACCCCAATATATTTTACTGGCACATTGAGTTCTGACTGTATCGCCACAGCAATTCCGCCCTTTGCTGTCCCGTCCATTTTTGTGAGAATTACTCCGGTAAGATTTGCCACTTCGCCAAATTCCCTTGCCTGTGCCAACGCATTCTGCCCTGTTGTCCCGTCAAGCACGATAAGATTTTCCCTGTGTGCCGCCGGAAATTCTCTGTCTATAATGCGGTTCATCTTCTTTAATTCTTCCATCAGATTTTTCTTATTATGAAGTCTTCCCGCTGTATCGCATATCAAAACATCAACATTTCTTGCCCGCGCTGCATTAACAGCATCAAATATGACTGATGCCGGATCTGCTCCATCTGTGCCGCCAATCATGTCAACGCCCGCGCGGTGCGCCCACTCTGCAAGCTGGTTGCCTGCTGCTGCCCTAAACGTATCCGCAGCGGCAATCAATACTTTTTTCCCTTGCGCCTTTAAGATACTTGCAAGCTTTCCTACAGATGTTGTCTTTCCCACGCCATTTACGCCAATGATAAAAATTACAGACTGTTCCTTTTCAAAATCATATGCTGTTTCCTCTACATACATTTGCTCTTTGATGCTTTCGACTAGAAGCTCTTTGCATTCAGAAGGATGCCGTAAATGCCGTTTCTTAACCTCCTCTTTCATGCGCTCAATAATATCATTTGTGGCATTTACACCGATATCGCCCATAATAAGGATTTCTTCAAGTTCTTCATAAAAATCATCATCTATCTCTGATGCCCCATAAAATACAGCATCTATGCCTGCCACAATATTGTCCCTTGTCTTAGTCAAACCCTGTTTCAAACGGCTGAAAAATCCCTTTTTTTCCTCTGCCATAATTTCCCTCCCTCTTAATCTCAAATACATGTTTTCTATCCTGTTTTTTCTTCTGTCACCCAATCATCGCTATCCACCAGATTTACGCTGACAAGCGTTGACACGCCTTTTTCCTGCATTGTGATGCCATAGAGCCTATCTGCCTGCTCCATCGTTCCACGCCTGTGTGTAATAACGATAAACTGTGTGCCCTTTGTAAGCTTATTCAAATACTTTGCAAACCTGCCTACATTTCCTTCATCAAGTGCTGCCTCGATCTCATCCAACAGACAAAATGGCGAAGGTTTCAAATTCTGTATTGCAAACAAAAGTGCAATCGCTGTAAATGACTTTTCTCCACCAGAAAGCTGCATCATATTCTGTAACTTCTTTCCGGGCGGCTGTGCAATAATCCGGATTCCTGCCTCTAAGATATCTTCATCTTCAATCAGCTCTAATGTACCCTTTCCGCCGCCAAATAACTCCTTAAATACCTTGTCAAATTCCCGCTTGATTTCCTCAAATTTCTCTGCAAACTGTTTGCGCATTGCTGTGTCAAGCTCTTCTATGATTTTTTCCAGCGTTTTTTCTGCCTCTATCAAATCATCATGCTGATTTTTCATAAAAGTATACCGTTCCATCAGCGCCTTGTAATCCTCAATTGCATTGACATTCACATCTCCTAATTTCCGGATTTCATCTTTTACAACAGCAATCCGCTTTTTCATATCTGAAATGTTTGTTAATTCCTCGTTTCGCAAATCGGCTGCTTTGTTCAAAGTAATTTCATACTCGCTCCACATGTAATCCATCTGCGCTTCTATAGATTCTTCCAGCTTTTCCCGCTGCGAACCGAGTCTATACACTTCTTTGTCCAACGCATTTTTCTTCTCTGATAATTCTTCCCGCGCAGAAAAAAACTTTTTTTGTTTCTGCGATAGTTCCTCCTTCTCCTGCTGTTTTTCCTTTAGCGCCTGCTCTGCCTCCGACTGTGTATCTTGTGATGTATGGATTGTCTTTTCTATTTCCTTGATATTGTTCTCCCTGACTTCGATTTCCGTCATGCACATTGCAAGATTTGTGAGAACCTCTCCAAGTTCTTCTTTATGCTGCTCCATCTCACGCTCTATACGCTCTAAATTTGCCTGTTCAAATTCTTGTTTTTGCAACATTTTCTCATATGCGACATCACACTCACTAAGCAAACTTGTTTTGTCTGTTTCTGCCGTGCGGTGTTGGTCAAGTGTTTCCTGATATGACGCAATTATCTGCCCTATATTCTTCTCCCGTTCCTCAGAAAATCTCAAATCATTCTGAATCCGCTCTTTATCAGCGCTGATTTCTGCTGATTTCTGCTCAATTTCCTGCTGCTCTGCCTGTAATGAGCCAAATCCCTGTTCAGATTCCTTTTTGCGCTCTTCTGCTGCTATGACATTGAGTCTTGCTGTATTCTGCTTGATAAAAAGAGTCTGAAGCGCTGCCTTTTCCTCCTCAACTGCCTTTCTGTGTGCATTTCGCTCTATCTTGATTTTTTCTATATCTTGTAAGGCAATATTTAATTGTTCCTTGACTTGCTTCTTTTTCTCTTCAAGCTCCTCCATCTCCCGCCTTCTGCCTAAAAGGTTGGAACTGTTTTTATAAGCACCGCCGCTGATAGCACCACCGGGCACAAGAAGCTCACCTTCAAGTGTAACCATTCTAACACTTTGATTATATTTCTTTGCTATTTTAACAGCATTATCAATATTGTCAATGACTACAATTCTTCCTAACAAGGACTTTGCTACATTTTTGTATGCTTCATTTGTCTTGACAAGCGCATCTGCAAGCCCTATGACACCTGTTTCCTTTAGTACTGTGGACATCTTGAATTCCTGTGGATTTGTCAGGCTAGTAAGCGGCAGAAAGGTTGCACGCCCAAATCGTCCATTTTTTAGGAAACTTATCATTTTTTTAGCTGTTTCTTCCTCCTGCGTGACAATATTCTGAATATTGCCACCAAGTGCTGTTTCTATCGCTGTTTCATATTCCTTTTCAACCTTTATAATATCCGCCACAACACCAACAATGCCCGGATTTTTTTCCTTCTGTTCCATGACTTTCTGAATACTGTTCCCATAGCCTTCATAGCGCTCTGTCAGATTGGAAATAGCATCTAATTTTGAACGATACTTTTGGTATGTTCCCTGCAATTCCCTGATTTCTTCATCCTTTTTGCCAAGTCTTTCTTTGAAGTCTTTATTTTTCTTGTCCATATCCTCCAAATGGCAATTGGTTTCCTTTATCTGTATGTTAATTTGCTCAAATTCCTCTTCGAGTGCCTTGATTTCAAAGTCGCGTTCCGCCTCATCACTTTTCGCACGCAAAAGCCGCGCATTTAGTTCTGCTTTTCTGATACGCAATTGTTCTATCATTGTATCAAAACTGCTCATTTTTGACTTAATACCTGCGCGCTCATTGAGCAAATCTATAATGCTATTTTTATTCTCCTCGATTTTTGTATTCAATTCCTCTATACAGTCTTGGACTTGGGAAAGAGAAGCCTTTGCATCATCGCGCTGTTTTTCAAGTTCTGCTACTTTTTGGTCAAATGCTGCCTTACTCTCAAAAATTTTGCCGCGCTCCTTTTCTTTGCTGTCAATCTGCTCCTGTATTGCTGTTATCCTTTCCCTGAAATGCTGTTCATTTCCATGCGCGCCCTTAATCTGCTCTCTTAATACATTCATCTCACCTTCTAATTTGCCGCGTGTGACACTTGCTTCGGTGAGTGTATTCCTAGCTGCTTCTATTTCCTGCTCTAACTCCTCTATATGTGCCTGAATCTTGTCATGCTCTGTCTTAATTTTGTCATATTCTACTGTAGTATGATTATAGTCCTCCAAAGCAATATTATAATTACTTTCTGATTCCTTCAACTGTTCTGTCAGTTTTTTATTTTCCAAAAGGAACACATTTACATCCAATTCCTTTAACTCTTCTTTTTTCTTTAAATATACTTTTGCCTTTTCAGACTGCTTTTCTAAAGGAGCTACCTGCTTTTCAAGTTCGCTTAAGATATCTGCTACACGCACTAAATTGCCCTTTTCATCCTCAAGCTTTTTCTGTGCTGTCGCCTTGCGCTTCTTAAATTTTACAATACCTGCTGCCTCGTCAAAAAGCTCTCGCTTCTCCTCCGGTTTGCCACTTAGGATTTTCTCAATCTGCCCTTGCCCTATGATGGAGTAACCTTCCTTTCCTATACCTGTGTCATAAAAAAGTTCATTGACATCCTTTAAACGGCAAGGCGTACCGTTGATAGAATATTCGCTCTCACCAGAACGATAAAGCCGCCTTGCCACAGTCACTTCCTCATAATCTATGGCAAGCTTATGATCGGAATTGTCAAAAGTAATTGCCACATATGCGTATCCAAGGGGTTTGCGCAGCTCTGTACCAGAAAAAATGACATCTTGCATAGATTCTCCGCGCAATTGCTTGATGCGTTGCTCGCCAAGCACCCAGCGTACTGCATCTGCAACATTACTTTTACCAGAGCCGTTTGGTCCGACAATCGCTGTAATACCTTGATGAAATTGGAATAATATTTTATTTGCAAAAGATTTGAACCCTTGTACTTCTATACTTTTTAAATACATGCTGATACTCCTACATATCTATTGCTTGCCCGTGGCATGTGACCAGTCAATATCCCCTTGTGTACTACATTCTGCTATACATCATGATATTGTCAATATTATTTACGCTTTCCCTTGAGTTTTATCAGCGCCTCATATGCCGCCTGCTGTTCTGCTGCTTTTTTTGTTCTTCCAAGCCCTGTTCCAATTAGTTTTCCATCCAAATATGCTTCTACGCTGAACTGTTTGTCATGGTCAGGACCTGTCTCGCCTACAAGCTCATACTTCAACTGTGCTGTATTTTTTTTCTGAATTTCCTCTTGTAAAAGCGTCTTGCTATCCAAAAAAAGCTTTTTGTCCTCCAAATCAGAGAGTACAAACCGATATATAAACGCCTTCGCGCTTTCTATGCCTCCATCAAGGAATATTGCACCAATCACTGCCTCCATAACATCTGATGTAATAGAATCCCTGTTCCTGCCACCCGTAGCTTCCTCGCCTCTTCCAAGCAAGATATAAGAGCCTAGCTCTATGTCCCTTGCACAATACGCCAATGCCGGCTCACACACCATAGAAGCACGTAGCCTTGTAAGCTGTCCCTCTGGCATATCCTTATTCTGCTTATATAAAAACTCACTAGAAACAAGTTCAAGCACTGCGTCCCCTAAGAATTCCAGCCTTTCATAATCACTTAATTTGTTGATTTTCTGTTCATTTGCAAATGAACTATGCGTTAGCGCTTGTTTTAATAACGCCTCGTCCGCAAAATGATACCCTATTCTTTCTTGTAGCTCACACAGAGCTTTTTTCACATCCTGCATCCCTAACTGCTCCTGTCTTTATCGCTTCCCACTACTTTGACGTGAGTGTGAGAACTGCAACAATGCCCTACTTATATTTCACAACATCACAATCGAGTAGGGAAGGCTCTTTCTTCACCTACTCGCCGCGCGGGGCATCTGTCAGCTTTGCTGACTTACTTCTTATGGATGCCCCTGTGCATAAAAAGGTAACAGTTCCGCTTTCAACTGAACTGTTACGCAAAAAGCCCCATATAAGGGCTTCGCACTTTACTTTACTTTTGTAATCCATTCAACTGCTTCTCTAACTGTAGTGATTTTTTCCCAGCCTTCTGTTGGTATCTTGATGCCAAGCTCTCTCTCTACTCCTAAAAATATCTGGTATAAATCCAGTGAATCAGCACCTAAATCCGTAAGAAAAACCATATCCATCCTAATCTCATCCGGATCCATTCCCAAAACAGCAGCCGTAACCTTTTTCAAAACCTCAAATTCCATCTCATCAAGTCCTTCCTTAAGGACTGGTTTTCACAGCCCTTCACTCATCTTTTAGAATAACTTTTTCTTTGATTTTTTCGTTAATGTTCTGCTCCTTAAAAGTCACGCACTGAAGTATGGAATTTTTAATTTCAATTGCCTTTGAACTTCCATGTGTCTTTACCACCAGTCCATTCAGTCCTAAAAGTGGCGCTCCGCCATACTCCTCAAGGCTAAAGCACTTTAATGTTTCCTTCAAGGCAGGTTTTACCAAAAGTGCGCCGATTTTGCTCCGCAGAGAAGTCATCATTCCTGCTTTTACTTTTTTGATAAGAGTAGCTCCTACACCTTCATAAAGTTTCAGAATAATATTTCCTGCAAATGCTTCACATACAATCACATCCGCATATCCTGTAGGAATATCCCGCGCCTCAATACTTCCAATAAAGTTGATTTCAGGACAGTTTTTCAAAAGTGGAAATGTTTCTTTCACTAATGCATTCCCTTTTTCCTCCTCAGCACCGATATTCACTATGGCAACTTTCGGTTTTGATACTCCCATGACACTCTCCATATATACAGAACCCATTTTTGCAAACTGTACTAGATGTGATGGTCTTGCATCCACATTTGCGCCACAGTCAATCAGCAGAGAACATCCTTTTTCTGTAGGAATTAATGGTGCAAGCGGCGGACGTTCAATGCCTTTAATTCTACCTACTATCAATTGCCCACCCACAAGCACTGCACCAGAACTTCCTGCTGATACAAATGCGTCACATGTTCCCTGTTTTACAAGATTGAGTGCTACTACAATTGAAGAATCTTTCTTTTTCCTGATTGCCATGACAGGAGGCTCTGCCATTTCTATCACTTCCGCAGCATTTACAATCTTTATCTGTTCTGCATTATACGTATACTGCATAAGTTCTTTTTTAATCACTTCTTGTTTACCTGTCAGATACACTTTTACCCTGCTATCCTCATTGACAGCTTCTATCGCGCCTTTTACAATTTCCGCTGGAGCATTGTCACCTCCCATTGCATCTACTGCCACCTTTGTTATTCCATCCATTGCGTTTCTCTCCTCTAACCCTGTTCTATCTATTATTCATTTATACTAAGGGCAGATTTTTCTGCCCTTAGTATAAAATATAAATTCCAACCTGCTATTGTATTTATTGTAGCATAAGAATTTGGATTATTCCATCAAAAATAATAAACAACTATAACTCCGCTATATCATAACTAACGCTATAACTTTTGCAAGTATTCATCTTATAAAAACTGCTCACAATATTGTTAATTAAAGTCTCCGTTTCTTCCTGATCCAAATCCATAAATATCACAATCCACTGCGAACTTGAAAATTGAGTTGTGACATCATTACTCCGAAGTGATAACGCAACTGCCCTGTGCATAATTCCCATAACTTCTGCTTTCTGTGTTAGCGAAGCATTGCCTTCATCAGCCGCCAGTACTGTGAACAATACAAGATGCATCTTATGCTCATTTCGTTCAGAAACCTTTTTGATATAACCTATTGTGCGTACAAACTCCGGATAGATTTCCCGAAAAGTATTGGAATACTCATTTTGCCCGCGTATTCCCATAATCAAGTTTTCCAAATCAATCTTAGACAAATTCTGCGTCTTATCTACATAAAGTGACTGAAACTCACAAAAACTATTTCCGCCTTTTTTCTTTGCAGCCGCCAATGCTCTGATAGCACACGAATACAGCTCTTCCCTGTCATGCCTAGAAATTCCAGAAAACGCCGCGCCGACTGAGAATGTCAATTCATCAAGCACTTTGTCTTCTGCCTTAGCTTTTTCAAGCTTTTGAAAAAACTCTGACACCATCTTTTCAAGCTTTGTCAAATCCATAACTCCACACAAAAAACAAATAAATTCGTCCCCATCATTGCGATATAGAATTTTATCATCAAACACAGTATTCAATAAATGCACTGTTGTCTTTAAGTATAAATCTCCTCTTACAACTCCATACTGCTCGTTAATATTGTGCAAGGTATTCACATCAATCACTATCAGGCAACCATCACTATTAGAAAGATAAACGTCCAAAAGTTCCTCGCCACGCTTTTTATTATAGATCGAAGTAAGAAGGTCAAGTTCATTGCTCGCGTCTACAAATCCGCCTGTGCTTTCTAGTACTTTTTGCAAAAGTTGGTTTGCCATATTAGGGTTCGTTCCCTTTGTTTCCACATAATGGTCTGGACTAATATCATCTATGCGCTTTTCTCGAAGCAATTTCAAAAATACTGCGCCAATATCTGGATCAAACTGGCTTCCGATACAGCGCTCAATCTCTTTTTCCACATCTTCTGTAGAAAGACGTTTTCGATACACACGGTTGCTGGTCATGGCATCATAAGCATCTGCGACACATATGATACGTGCGATATAAGGTATGTCCTCACCTTTTAACCCATCAGGATATCCTCTGCCATCATACCGTTCATGGTGGTATTTTGCACCGACATCAAGTCCTTCGACAGTCTTAATATCCTTTAAAATCTCCCCTCCCACGACAGTGTGCATCTTCATCAATGCAAACTCCTCATTGGTTAACTTACCCTGCTTATTTAAAATATTGTCAGGAACGCCAATCTTTCCAATATCATGTAACAGCGCAATGTATCGTATCTTCTCAAGCTCCTCCTCTGCCATACCAAGCTCTTTCGCAATTGCAACAGAATATTCCGACACACGCTGAGAATGCCCCTTTGTATATTGATCCTTTGCATCAATTGTATTTACTATGGTCATAATTGTCTGAAAAGTCATCTGCTGATTTTGTCTATTCTTTTCCTCTAATTCAACCATGAAATTTATATTTTGTTTTGTGATTTCATCATAAATCAAAGTCGCGGCATAACTTCCACCAAAACATAGCAGAATAAGTGCAATCTGTATCTCGGCATCCTTGCTATTTACTATACCAAGTTCCCCACTCAAAAAACGCGATGCAATAAAATACAAATTGACAATAACCGATGCAATGCCTGTCCACATAATCAACTTTGGCTGATGGTAAAGCACAAGAAGTGAGAGCATCGGAAGGATATAACTAAATACCATGTTTGTGCTTCCTGTAATCATACTGAACAAATACATGATAAAATATCCCGCCACAATATAAATTTTGAGTTTGTCTGAATCGGGCCACCTTCGGTATCTGTAAATACAATAAAGACATGGAATAATTGTGCATATTAAGAATACCACAACATATGTACCAGTCCGAACCCCCTTTAAGTATTCACCAATATAACTCACAAACAGAACCAATGCAATAATTGTCCAGCCTATCATAAGGCTTCTGTTTATTTTCCTTGTTTCTGCTCCCAAATTCATCCCTCCCAAAGCATAATATATATTTATCATACTTTGTCACCAACTGTAATGTTGATGACTTATATGTACTAATACACACTTTCTAATTATACCATTTCTATTTCAATAATTCAAATTTTTCCTAAAAATTTCCACAAAAAAAGACCAAGGAACTGTTTCTAATTCCTTGGCTCTGCAAACTTTATAAATTAGTCAACTGCAATAATCTCTTTCTTATTGTATGAGCCACAAGTCTTGCATACTCTGTGTGGCATCATCAAAGCACCACACTTGCTGCACTTTACCAAAGTAGGAGCGCTCATTTTCCAGTTTGCTCTTCTCTTATCTCTTCTTGCCTTAGAAGATTTATTTTTTGGACATATAGACATTTGTTACACCTCCTTATTCATAAGAATATATTCACACGGATATATTCTTTTCATCAATTTTTGGCTGCTTCAAAAATATCCTTAAATGCTGCCATTCTAGGATCGGGCACGAAATCATCGCATCCACAGTCACCATCGTTGAGATTTTTGCCGCAGGTCTTACAAAGCCCTTTACAGTCCTCCCTGCACAAAATCTTTGCTGGCCAATTCAATAAAATTTCATGATTGACCATCTCGTCCACATTTAAGTGATATCCTTCCATGAAAGATGACAACTCTTCATCTGCCTCAATATCCGCAGAATCCGACAAAGCCACTTCAGTTACAAAGGATAAGTCAAATGTATAAATGACATCCCTTAAACATCTATCACACGGAAGTATAAATATAAGTTTTACACTTCCTTCGACCAATGCTTTTGATTGTCCCATATTTGAAAGTTTTAATGCAACAGGGCTTTTCTCCTTTATAGAGAACGTTCCAAACTGATTCGTAAAAGAATCCGCGTCATAGGAAACGTTTAACTCCTGCACTTGTCCTTCATTTGTAAATACATCTGTCAAATTCACTAACATAGTAGACTCCTATTCACACATTCACTTATTATACATAACCAGCCATGTTTTGTCAATAAAATAAAGGCGAATCTAACTAATTTTTTATAATATCTTGAAACAATTCGGATATCTGAATTATTTCTGTCGCTTCTACAACAAACTGCTGTGCGCGTTCCTTTGTCAAATATGGATATTCCCTGTCAAGGTTTTCCCTTTTTTCCATATAAAATCCTGTGATATACTTCCTTCGGTTCTCAAATGCATCCTTCGCAAAAATATCCATATATGTATTCTCAAAATCTACTGCATCTTTATAAATATGAAATGCCCTAAAGTTTGGATTCTCCTGTATATACAGAAAATCCAAGTCGTACCAATCAGCCTTCACTCCCCATATTATACGCTGTTTTTCTTCTTTGTTAAGATATGCGTATTGTGGCATCTGATTCTTTTCTATATACGTATCCATACACGGCGCAGCAATTTGTTTTGCCCATAAAATATCTGTATATAAATGTGTCCAATATCCTACATAAAAAGAATACTGTTTCTTGTCATACTCTTGTATTTTTTCCCTTGATAAGTATTTTTCAACGAAAAGTGCAATCTCAATTTCATTCTCCTTTTTACCATCACGGAAAACTTTCTTCTTAAAATGAGAAATCTCTGAACTTGGCGTATACGTTGTCCAATCCGCATTGGGAACGCCGCTGTCCGGCGCAATGTTTCCCATAACAAAAGCTGTTTCATCTAGCCCTCTTATTTTATTTAACAGACTATCTGCTATCCTTAAATGTACCATCCACGATGCCATTGTACTTCCTCCTATTGACATAAAACTATAGTATTTTCCAATTGTATTGTAAATTCTTTATTGTTCTTTTTCCATTCAGAAAGATATTTCAAAAACTCCCATCTTCTTTTCTCCAAATGATATCCAACCTCATAGTCCAATGTTTTCAGATAAAGGTAAAATTTTTCTTCATTAGGAAAGCACAATCTATTCTGAAAAGATACTGCTTCTACCCTAATAAAATGACTTTTAAAATACCCTATCATCTGCTGAATTAGTTGTACTTTTTCATCTTCTTGATGTATGTGTACTTCTGTTCCAAGAAACGGAAACAAAATTTCATTTACCTTTTTTTCATCAATCTGTGAAGAAAATGCTGAGATAAGTATTCCATCCTGCCGCAAGGCATTTCTCAATTTTACCACAAAGGACTTTCTGTCAGCTATCTCTGTTCTTGAAGCATTTCCTCAACAGAACAATTGTTGTTCTGCTCTAATACTTCACAAATCTGCTGCAAAGACAACCCGACATATTTTAGCATCAGTATTTCTTGTAACGTAATTAAAGACTGCTTTCCATACAGCCGATAATGCCCGTCTGAATAGCACTCTGGTTTCAATATTCCCTTTTCATCATAATAGCGTATACTTCGGGAAGATATTCCTGCCAATTTTGCCAACTCCCCTGCTGTGTATAACTTGTCCATATCGTTGTCCTTTTTATAATCTTTTATAGCATTTTCTAGGAAAGGTTTTTGCAGAAAGCTTTGATTTAAGGCATTCTACAAACAGAAATCTAACTATTTACTTTGTGATAATTTTTTATATTGGTAAAGTTTAGTAAGATGTTATAGAATATTATACAAGTTTACGTTACGTCAATGTCAATAGCGATTTATGCAAATTTTTATTTTGTTGTAACAGTTCATCCATGCAGAAATGATTGTGAAAAATGACCGTGGGAGCTTGCTCACTAAGGGCAATTTGTACAATCATTTCTATAAGGCGGACACCCCACATGAAATAAATTGTCGGCAATAGCAAAAGTGATTGGTAAAAATATATAAACCGACAACTTATGAATGTGCATGGCTGAACTGTTATATTTTGTTGCAAATAAGCTATCGTCTGAAAATTAGACAGGACTGTTTATTTCATCCCTTGAGGTAATATTAAGGTATTTCTGTAATAGTTTTTTGTGTACAAAATTTTATATTTTTACTGAGGTTTCTTTTTCTTTGAGAATCAGCCTCCAAAGTATTTTACCAAAAAAATTATTGCTGCAAGAAATATAAAATAAATCATCCATTCAAGAAATGTCTTCCACCAAGCCTTTTTTTGTCCTTGTTCTGGATTGGATACAAGATCTTGAACAGCAGCCTCCGGCGGCAAAATAGTCTGAAACTGTACGAATGCCTGTGAAACCTCTTCTTTGTTCATGAAATAGCCCTTCCAGATCGGACTTTCATTGTCAGAGGTATATAGTGTCAGAGCATAACACCAACGCATATGTCCCCGATTGCCAACATAATAATTCTCCTGAGTAAGGACTGCTCTTTGGATTTGGCTGTTCTGGATAATACGACTTTTTCGGGGCTGTCTCATATAGCAATAATCTTCTGCCACCATAATATCACAGGATTTTGTCTGGGGAAGTGGCTGATAAGAGATGCAAACTGCCTGTTCCTGCATCTGTTGTGCAAACTTCTGCCGTGTCTCCTCTGTAGGAAGTTCTTGTTGTATAGAAGCTAAAAGCGGTTTTATGAATCGTTTTTTGTAACTGCTCATAGAAAGCGTAAAAATCATTACAAAAATAAGAAACATGAGAACACAAAACGATCCCACACCACCACCATCTAACAGCATAATTAGTTGCATCAAGACATATGGAATCAGTAAAATTGCAATAAATATACAGAAAATGCGCACATTTTTAAAACGCGATTTGATCGTCGCCTTTTCCTGTTCTAACCATAATTCAAACATTGGTGGTTCCTCCTATTTTAGTTCTATAGTTTTCGTTTTTTATTCAGTTTTTTTAATATCTTTTGCATAGACTTTCATTATCTATAATAATTGTGTTTTTCGCTTTTAAGCGACTGCTCTAACTTTCGAGATACAAAAACTTGACAAAAAAATTCCCCTATAGTAAACTTCCATCAGATGATATCTGCCGTATCTTTATACTTCTCAAATAAGAAACATAAATAATTTTTGACATGGAGGCTTCCTATGAAAATCGCCGCTGTAATTGCAGAATACAATCCATTTCATAATGGTCATTCCTACCAGCTCCAGACAATACGCCAACAGCTTTGCACAGACTATATTATCGTGGTTATGAGCGGAGATTTTATGCAGCGTGGTATTCCTGCAATCATGGACAAATACGATCGCTGTCGTATGGCTCTTGAAAATGGGGCAGATATAGTATTTGAACTGCCTGCATATTTCTCACTTGGAAGTGCAGAGTATTTTGCTGCTGGTGCTGTCAGCTTGTTGGACAAGCTCGGTGTTGTTGATTTTCTCCACTTTGGGAGTGAATGTGGTGATATTGATATACTTACATCTTGTGCCTCGGTTTTAACAAACGAATCTGACACATATCAATATACTTTGAACAACGCATTAAAAGAAGGAAAATCATTCCCCACGGCAAGAGCAATCGCAATCAATTCTACTAGCAAAAATATTCCAAACTTAAAAAATGCTTTAGATAGCCTTCTTACAAATCCAAACAATATCCTAGGAATAGAATATATCAAGGCTCTCTTACAGCGCAATAGTTCCATTACACCTGTTACTATTAGCAGAATCGGCGAAGAATACAACTCCTCTGCGCTTATAAGCGGTACTTTCGCCTCTGCAAATGCCATACGTGAACTACTTAAAAATATACATTCTTCTGCAAATACGAATCAACTTTTAACATTGTCGGAATTTGTGCCCGATTCCATTTATTATGAAATCTACAATAAACTTAGTGTTGCCAAAAATACTTTTTCAGCTCCTTTTGTATTTACAGACGATTTTTCCCAGCTCCTTCGGTATAAACTTCTAAGTGAACTACAAAAATCACAGAATCAACTTTCCAATTATTATGATGTAACGCAGCAGCTTGCAAATACTTTTTATAAAAACATAGACCACTTTACTACTTTTTCAGATTTTGCTTCTGTTTGCAAATCCAAAAATTTGACCTATACACGCATTAGCCGATGTCTAATGCATATCTTACTAGACATGAAACAGGACGCTATTGACACATTAAAAGCCAATGATTACAGCCTTTATGCAAGACTTCTTGGCTTTAACGAAAGGGGAAAAAATATCCTAAAACATATAAAAGCCAACGCTTCTATTCCAATCATCTCCAAACTGCCCAAAGCGTTAAAAGAGTTTGACAAAATCGCTCTTATTTCGCTAAAGGCTGACATTTATGCCTCTACAATTTATCAAAGTGTACATTCAGCCCACCTGCCATTTCCAAATGAAATGACACGTGAAATCATAAAGGTTACAGCTCAATAATCACTCTAAAATTTTTATTCAGGTATAGCGCTTTTATCTATATGATTTAATTTTTAAAGCTATGAATTGGTGCAGGTATCCTGCCACCGCGGTTTACAAATGCATCACAAGAATAAGAATTGACTGGCATAATTGGCGCATGTCCCAAAAGTCCTCCGAATTCTGCTGTATCCCCAACCGTCTTTCCAATTACAGGAATAATACGCACTGCCGTAGTTTTCTGATTGACCATGCCAATAGCAAGCTCGTCAGCTATAATTCCCGCTATCGTCGTTGGTTTTGTATCGCCAGGAATTGCTATCATATCAAGTCCTACCGAACACACACAAGTCATAGCCTCTAATTTTTCCAATGTAAGTGCACCTGCATTGACTGCATCAATCATACCTTGATCTTCACTCACTGGAATAAAAGCACCGCTAAGTCCACCAACATACGAAGAAGCCATAACACCGCCTTTCTTAACTTGGTCATTTAGTAATGCTAGTGCTGCCGTCGTACCAGGCGCACCTGCATATTCAAGTCCAATTTCACACAAAATATCTGCCACGCTGTCCCCAATAGCAGGTGTCGGCGCTAACGACAAATCCACAATGCCAAATGGTATGTGTAGCCGTTTTGATGCCTCCTGTGCCACAAGCTGCCCTACTCTAGTTACCTTGAAAGCTGTCTTTTTAATTGTTTCACACAACACTTCAAAGTTTGCTCCACGCACGCTCTCCAATGCATTCTTGACAACGCCCGGTCCACTGACACCTACATTGATAATAGCATCTGCCTCCGTGACACCATGAAAAGCCCCTGCCATAAATGGGTTGTCATCTGGCGCATTACAAAATACTACAAGTTTTGAGCAGCCAATAGAATCATGCTCCTTTGTAAGTTCTGCTGTTTCCTTGATGATATCTCCCATAAGCCGCACAGCATCCATGTCTATTCCTGTCTTAGTAGATCCAAGATTCACGGAACTGCACACAAGTTCTGTTTCAGCAAGCGCCTGCGGAATAGAACGCAGAAGCAGCTCATCTGCTTTTGCCATTCCCTTTGAAACTAATGCAGAGTATCCCCCAAGGAAATTTACACCCACATCCTTCCTCGCCCTATCAAGAGTCTTTGCAATCGTCACAAAATCCTCTGTTGATTCACATGCAGAACCTCCAATTAGTGCAATTGGCGTAACAGAAATCCTTTTATTTACAATAGGAATACCAAACTCCTTCTCAATTGCAACACCTGTAGACACTAAATCCTTTGCAACTGTAGTTATTTTATTATAAATCTTCTCATTCAATTTTTTAAGATCTGAATCAATACAATCAAGCAAACTAATGCCGAGTGTGATTGTTCTCACATCAAGATTCTCTTTTTCAATCATCTTGTTCGTTTCTAATACTTCGTTAATATTTATCATAAAACTAGCCCCTCTCTTCATCATATACAATCGTTGACACAAAATTTAATTAAGCATGAAGATCTAGATTCTATGCATACTATTGAAGATTTCTTCTCTCTGGCATTTGATTACGACACCAATCTCTCCACCTAGCTTATCAAGGTCATCAGATACCTCGCTCACAGATTTTGCTGCCTTACTCATATCAGCAATCATCATCATATTAAAATAATCATCAACAATCGTCTGTGAAATATCAAGAATATTGATCTTATTTTCTGCAAGATATGTACAAACCTTTGCAATAATGCCAACTGTATCTTTTCCTACTACTGTAATAATTGTTTTTTTCATGAATATATAATTCTCCTATCTTTATAATAAAATGGTGTTAAAACCTCTATTGCTCCAAAATAAACAGTGACAATCATATCTCAGCAACCTGTGAAAGCTCACTTCGTTTTGCTACAAATATTGGAAAATCATCAGGCTTGTATGGGTTGTCCGCCATAGAAATTTCAAGGCGCACTGTTTCATAGGCAAGTTCCGCCAGATTATTTTCCTTGCTCAGATGCCCTAAAAATACAGTCTTTAACTTATCGTGTAACAACCTGCCTAAAAGTCTGCCTGAAAGTTCATTTGATAAATGCCCTCTATTTCCTAATATTCTCTGCTTTAAAGCATATGGATACGGTCCAACCTGAAGCATATTGATATCATGGTTTGCTTCAAGCAAAAGCACGTCCATTCCTCTAAGACTTTCCACTGTATAATCATCATACATCCCTAAATCTGTTGCAACCGCCATACGCCTGCTTCCATACTGAAATCTATATGCTACAGGCTGGGCTGCATCATGGGATATTCTCATGGGATTTACTGTAATATCTTTTAATATGAACTTCTCATCTGCCTTTATTACATGAAAAAGCGAGTCATCTATCTCACCTAAGCTACTCACCTTTTTCACTGCTGCAATTGTTCTATCTGTGGCATATATTGGTATGCCAAACTTCCTGCATGTCACGCCCAAACCACTTATATGATCTGCGTGCTCATGTGTGATAAGAATTCCGTCTATATCTTTTCCTGTAAGCCCTAACTGATTAAGACCTTCTATCGTCTTTTTGCAACTTATGCCTATGTCTACCAGAAGATGCGTGGCTTCAGTACCAATATAGGTACAATTTCCACTGCTTCCGCTGGCTATACTGCA
>JAAGKN010000951.1_pt1 | contig 66884 bp, 66 predicted proteins | sample 6206371 | NCBI WGS metagenome assembly JAAGKN01 (sample SAMN11533720, study PRJNA540317) | gut metagenome | isolation source: fecal pellets from male and female animal of same cohort | host: Peromyscus leucopus | place: USA:CA | collected 2017
ATATTAAGGTAAAAAACAAATATAAGAGAGGGGATATGCCGGATATTAAGGTTTGGGAAGGAAGATCATATCCGTTAGGCTCTACGCCTGACGAATGGGGGGTTAATTTTGCGCTATTTTCAGCAGGGGCAACAAAGGTTGAGGTCTGCTTGTTTGATAAAACCGGTGTTAAAGAAACGGCCCGTTATGAACTTCCTGTCTGCGAAAATAATATCTGGCATATTTATCTTGAAGGGGTAAAACCCGGTCAGGTGTACGGTTATCGTGTATACGGGCCTTATGAACCGACTAAGGGCAGACGCTTTAATCCTAATAAATTATTATTAGATCCATATGCTAAGAAGCTTGTTGGTCGTTTGATTTGGAATAAGGCTATTTTCGGTTATGATACGGAAAGTCCGGATAAGGATTTGTCCTTTTCAACCTTAGATAGTGCGCCATATGTTCCGAAATCAGTTGTGGTGGATGAAAATACTTTTAATTGGGAAAATGATTGTCCTCCGCAAGTTGATCCGGCAAAATCAGTTTTTTATGAATTACACGTTAAGGGATTTACAAAAGTACATCCGAAGGTGCAGGATAGTAAGCGCGGAACTTTTGCCGGGCTTGCCAGCCATAGTGTGTGCAGTTATCTTAATTGGTTAGGAGTTACTTCGGTTGAACTGATGCCGGTGAATGCATTTATGGGGGAGAAAAGTGCCGGTCAGCGGGATAATTTCTGGGGATATGAAACACTTAACTTTTTTGCTCTGGAACCGAGTTATTTGGTTGGTGCGAATGTTGATGATTTCAAAAAAATGGTCAAACGCTTTCATGAAAACGGTATGGAAGTGATTTTGGATATGGTCTATAACCATACATTTGAAGGGAATCATTTGGGGCCGACTTTATGTTATCGCGGTATAGATAATGAGAGTTATTATACGCTGAGTGAAGCAAATAAGCGCTATTATTACGATAGTACGGGATGCGGTGCTTCGTTTAATTTGCAAAATCCATATGTTTTGACTTTGGTTATGGACTCTATGCGTTATTTTGTGGAAGAGATGCATGTTGACGGGTTCAGACTTGATTTGGCAACGTCGCTTGCCAGAGTGAGGGAAGAGTTTTGCCAGAACAGCGGTTTTTTGATGTCTGTTCGGCAAGATGAAGTTTTACAGCTGGTTAAAGTTGCTGCTGAGCCGTGGGATGTCGGCATCGGGGGATATCAGCTTGGTGCATTTCCTCCGGGGATGATGGAGTGGAACGATCGTTATCGTGATGTTGTTAGACGTTTTTGGCGCGGTGATGAGCGTCAGGTTGGGGAGCTTGCCAGTCGTTTGTCAGGATCCAGCGATATATTCGGACCGAGCAGGCGGACAATTTGGAGTTCGTTAAATTATATTGCTGTGCACGATGGTATGACGTTAAATGATTTGGTCAGCTATAATCATAAACATAATTATGCTAATGGTGAAGATAATCGCGATGGTACTGACGCCAATTGGAGTTATAATTCCGGTATTGAGGGGATGAGTACGGATCGGCAGGTTGAGGAAAATCGGAAATTGCGACAGAGGGCGATGATGAGTACATTGTTACTTTCTTTCGGAACGCCGATTTTACGTGCCGGTGATGAGTTTTTGAATACTCAGTTTGGCAATAATAATGCCTATTGTCAGGATAATGTTATTTCTTATTTGGTTTGGGAAGCGCTTGGCGGTGAAGAGATAGAAAATATTCGCTTTGTGAAAAATTTAATTAAATTACGTCGTAAAATGGGAATTTTTAATCGTAAGAATTTCTTTTCCGGTGAGATTATTAATTCTAAGCAGGGTATTAAGGATTTGGCTTGGTACACTGAGGCAGGTGTTGAATTTACACAAAATGACTGGATACAGCATAGCCGAAAAGCTATTTCGTATGTGGTGTCGCAACATGATAAATTGTTCATGATTATCTTGAATGCAAATGCGAATAACTTGAAATGGAAGTTGCCAAATATCAAGAAATCATATAAATGGAATCTGTTGTTAGACAGTTCTGAGAAGTTTGAAGCGAACCGTTTGGCTGCGGGCGCGGAAATTTGGGTTCCGGCATGGTCGGTGCTTTGTTTTGAAGTTAAAAAATAGGAGATTATGTATGACTGAACTTTTAAGAGAGCTGGCGGAAAAACTTAATATTTGTACAAGTTTTACCTTTGGCTGCGGAACCATAAAAACAAGTGTGGTTTCAGATGATCAATTACGCTATTTTATTGAAAATTTCGGATATAGTGCCAAAAATGAGGAAGAAATTAAAAAGTCTTTGGAGCGCTTGGAGAAAAAGCGTTGGCAGAGTCCGTTAGAGGCAATCTATGTTGTTGTGGAAGATGACAAATCTTTTGATGTTGTATTGAGCAAAGAAGAAGCTGAGGGAAAAATTACAGTTTTATATTGTAAAGAAGGCGGGACAAAATATATTCCGTTGGAGGTTAGCTTTGCCACTCAGGAAACGCGTGAAGACGGGCGTAAAAGTTTTGTCAGATTAAACGGGACAATCCATACTGATTTGGAACCGGATTACTACGACTTTAAAGTTAAAACAGTTAAAGGCGAATATAAGTCAATGTTGGCGGTGGCACCAAAAGAATGTTATGCCTTGGATAAAAAGGGTAAAGAAAAATTGTTTGGTTTTGCCGTTCAACTTTATTCTCTGAAAAGTCGCCGTAATTGGGGCGTCGGTGATTTTACTGATTTGGAAAATATGGTTGATTTGTTGGCTGATAGCGGTGGTGATGTTATCGGGCTTAATCCGCTTAATGTTTTGTTGCATGATTATCCGGAGGCTGCAAGTCCTTATGCTTCTACAAGTCGTTTGTTTTTGAACCCGATTTATATTGATGTGGAAAAAGTTCCTTTTTATGATGAGGGAGATAAGGACGGACAAGCGATTTGGTTTGCCAAAGAAAAAGAAAATATTGATTATACAGCTGTTTATAATGCGAAGATTAAGGCTCTGCGAAATATATATGCACGCGTTAAAGCAAATGGTGATTCTGATTATGCCAAAGAATTTGAAGCGTTCAAAGCAGCAGATACAGGTGAGTTACATCGTTTGGCTGTTTTTCAGACGATTGGTGAAGAGCGTGTTAAGATGGATGGTAAAGCTTCCAAAAAATGGGAAGAATCGCTTAGTTCAGCTCTATCCAGCGGTGTAGAAAAATTTGCTGCCGAGCATTTGTATGAAATTGACTTTTTTAAGTTTCTGCAATTTGAGGCTGATCGCCAATTACGATTGGTAGAAAAGAAAATTAAAGAACGTCAATTGATTATCGGTTTATATCGTGATTTACCGGTAGGGGTTTCCAAAGACAGTGCAGAGGTTTGGGGCGATAAATATCTCTATGTTCAAGGTAGCGGTGCAGGTGCTCCGCCGGATAATTATTTCCCGACTGGTCAGAAATGGTGTTTGGGAGCATTTAATCCGTTTGAGCTTAAAGAGCGTTGCTATAAGCCGTTTATTCGGATTTTGCGGGCAAATATGCGCTATGCCGGTGCTGTCAGAATTGACCATGTTATGGGGTTGTCCCGTTTATATATTATTCCTGATAAGGGAGATGAGGGAACGTATATTCTCTATAATGAGAAAGATATGATGAATATCTTGGCGTTAGAGAGTTATTTGAATAAATGTGTTGTGGTTGGTGAGTGCATTGGTAATGTTGCCGGTGGGTTTAAAGAAATGCTCGCAAGCCGTAATATCTATTCATTAGGTGTCTTGTGGGTGGAACGCAAAGATGAAAATGGTACATTAAAAGCACCGCATGAATATGAAACAAAATATTTTGCTTCCGTTGGTACGCATGATATGCCGCCGCTTAAAGCATGGTGGTATGGCAGTGAAATCGGCATTATGCATGATTTGGGGTTGTTTTCTGATGAGGAAATGCGCAACGGATATAGTTGGCGTGAACATGAGCGCAGATTGCTCTTACAAGCGTTAGATCATGAAGGAGTTTGGCCACAGGATAAATATCGTTGTTCTGATTATCTGTATGGTGACGGCTATCCGGAAGGAATTGAAGAGGCGGTTCATTCGTATATGGCCAAAACGAACAGTGAAGTGTTTATGTTGCAACCAGAGGATATTTTCCATTCTATGAAAGTGCAGAATTTGCCGGGGACAGATGTTGATAAATATCCGAATTGGCGCAGTCGTCTGCCGGTTGATGTTGAAGATATGGCAAATAGTGAAGGATATCACCGCAATATTAATGCTGTTAAGAAATGGCGTTAGGCAGGATGGAGCATGAACTGTTTGCCGAATAAAGATAATAAACAAGACGCCGGTTATAAGCCGGCGTTTTGGGCAGATTTACTGTTATTTGTGAATTTGTGTGTGGTTCTGTGTCTTGTGGGTTGGGTAGCGGTTGATTTGCAATATCCGGAAGGTGATGTCTCTGAACATTTACATGCCAGTTTTCGTGTTTATATCGGAGATATTCCGTATCGTGATTTTTTTGAGCATCATCATCTGTTATTATGGTTTTTAACGGCGCCGTTGCTTGGGTTTATGGAGAAAAATAGCGCTGTTTTAGGTGTGATGGATTATTTGACATTTTTATTTTTTGTTGTCGGTTTAGGATATATTTATAAAATTGTTACAACATTTCTGTTTGATAGGACGGTTGCTCTTGCTTCGGTTATTTTGCTTTTAGTGCCAGGGGTGCCGGCCTGATTTGTGTGATGGGCATTGGGGGGATAATGTTAGGTAAATTTACATTTGCAGATATTAAAGCTTATTTTATCAAATATGTTCCAACTGTGGCTTTGATTGTAGATTTGGTAGCCATGGCAGTGTTGTGTGCTTTGGTTTTGGCTTATCTGCCCACACAAAACGGGGATAATGTAGAGCATATTCATTCCAGTTTTATGATTGCGTTAGGGCAGGTACCGTATCGGGATTTCTTTCAGCACCATAATCCTTTACTGTGGTATTTGTTTGCGCCATTAGTAAAGTTATTTGCCTATGATGCGACTATTTCTGAGGTGGTCAGTCTCATTTCATTTTTAGTCTTTTTGAAGTCTTTGGTTTATGTTTATCGGCTAAATGAGGAATTTTTAAGTAATAAATTTTGGGGATTGGCTGCTGCTGCGGCAATTGCTACGCCGGGGTATAAGTTATATGCGGTGGATTTCAGACCAGATAACTATATGGTGTTTTGTTTAATTGCCGGGATTTATTATCTGTTTTCATATTTGAAAGAAACAAAAAGGTATAAGCTTATTGTAGCGTTTTTATGGTTTTTTATCAGTTTTATGTTTGCGCAAAAAGCTTTGTTTCCTTTGTTTATTTTGGGGTGTTGTATTTTATATTTTTGGCAGATTGGCGAGGTTAAAACGTCTGATTTGATAAAAGGGTTGGTTGTGCCGAGTTTGGGGATGTGTGGATTTTTATTGTATCTTTGGCATTATGATATGATAGAGCTGTATTATCGTTCTAACTATACATTTAATCTTAATTTGGTGGAGGGTTTTGAACGTAGTAAAATTGTTATGTTTCCAACATTAATGTTGTGTTGGATATGTCTTGGGTGTGCCGGCTCTATTTGGGGGGGATTTAGCGGAAATAAATATTGGCGTGTTTTGATTGTGTTATTTGTGAGTGAACTTTTACAACGTAAGTTATATTTTTCTCCCTATTCATATTATTTTTGGCTGTTGATTTATTTTGCCGTTTTATGTGGTGTGCCGTTATTGTTTCGGTTAGATGCCCATCATCGGGGTATTCGTTTTCTCTTTATTGTCATATTGTATTATTTTTTAGGGAAAGCTGTTTTTTATTATCATGAATTGGTTGAGCGCAGCGAGGGGAAACCCTATCTGCCGGATTATATTTCTCGCCGTATTACACCGTGTGATTATGTTTTTAACGGTGATGGCATGATGTATAATATTTTTGGAAAAGATCCGGCTTATTATTGGCAGCTTATCGGGCAGTTAGATGTTATTGGGGAAAAAACGGGCATTCATCCACGTCCTGATATTAATTATCTTATTGAAACATTAAAGCCAAAATTTATTTTCGGCCGTAGTTATTTTAATAAATTTGCCAATGAAAGCGGGCATCCGCAAGTGGTTCATTATGTGAATCCGGATTTGGTTGCGCATTATTACCAATCAACGCCGTTTAGCGTCGTCTATCAACTTAAACCAGAGTATAGTAAGCGTAAGTGTATTTTAAATCCTGTGTCAGGTGTTTGGCAATATCAAGAATAATTATATTTGTTAAATAGTTTTTAAGTATAAAGTGCTAGTGTCATAAAAACAAGACTAGCAAGAGAAGGTGGCGTTATGGCTGAATATAGAGAGAGAAGTGGTTTATTTAAATTTTTTTATATTATCCTTCGGATAATAACGTTTCCTTTGTTTGTTGCAATTTATGTTTTAAAACATCCGTTGTGGGTGTTGTCTTTACTATTTCTTGCTTTTTGTTTGGCGGTGTATTATCCGTTGGCGGATGTTCCTGAATGGTATAAAAATAAATATGCCGAGGTACGTTCGGAAGTGGTTAAAAAAGCAGCGGAAAGTGATAATTTAAGTTTTATGTCGCAATCTTTGCAGGAAGAATTAAAACGTGAAGCTGAGGAAGACAGCAGACCGAAGAGTGAAAATTATAATAAGAAAATTATGCGAGAAGATAAAATTGAAGCGAAAACTTCTGATTTGAAGAAACGCGGCGGATTTAAGAAAAAGAATGTGAAAGATACGGATAATAATGTCAGTAGCGGAGATGAGAATAAGGAAGATATTTTAAAACAAAGCCAAGGGACAGTTGGCGGGTTAGCGGATGTATTGAAAGGGTATCGTTCTGAGAACAATAAAGAGGAGGGCGTAACGGTTCCGGAAAATGCTGACAGCAAAGAAGTTGTACCGTTGATTCCGGAGTTGGCGCCAGATTTGTTGTCGCCGGTTACTCAAAACAATAAGCCCGAGAAGACTGTTGAGGAAGAAAAATCCGGCGATGACGAGTTTGATTTGTTTTAAGCTAATTTGATTTTTTCTTGTAGATTTTTTAAAACATACAGCCGTAGAGCAGAAGATAGATTAGGTGTTTTTCTCGTACTGTCAATTTCAGTGATGAGTTGATTCAGATGCATATTTTTTTCGGTTGCGATTTGGTTAAGCGCATCATAAAACTCTTCTTCAAGAGAAATACTGGTTGCATGGCGATTAGCAATAATGACAGAAAATTTTTTCATTTATTTTTTCTGAAACTATCAAATGAAATAATTTGAGCCGTTTCTCCGGAAACTTTCTTTTCAGGTTCCAAATCTTCCAGAGAGTGAACATCGCCGTTTTCATAAAACGAAAAGCTTAGGCCGAATTTTGCAAAAGGATCTGCAAAATATGTAATGGCATCAAACGGGACAAGTAAGGTTTGCAGACGTCCGCCGAAACTTAATTCTACGGAAAAATAGTTATTGCTGACAATAAGGTTAGAATATTGATGTTGTAAAACAATTGTCATGCTTTCCGGATATTGAATTTTCAGTTCTTCGGGGATAATGGTTTCCGGATGGTCTGTTTTGAAGGTGATGTAAAAATGATTTTCGCCGGGAAGACCTTGTTCTTCTGCAATTTTTAAGGCTTCAACAACAACCTGTTTAAGAGATTTTTCTATCAGTTTATCATAGTTTATTTCACTTACAAATTCAGTCATTTTTCATATCTTGCCGGTTAGGGTTAAAACAAAACGAGCCGTTCTGTTGCTAGGCGGCTCCTTCCCCACTTTAAACTAACCAAAGCTTAAAGAATTTGAGTTTGTTGCTTTGCCTTATGCAGCTACGGCAACAGGTGCAAAATTATCATTTGCGTTTATTTGATTTGAACCGATAACGGTGGTGTCTTGCCGAATACAGCACTCATATCTTTACTATATACTGTCAAACCTGTTTCACCCCCGTAAATGGTGGAGGTGCCGGGTACCGCCCCCGGGTCCAATACATCTATTTCATACGGCTTTTCGTATCATAGTTTTGGAGAAATCCGAAACTTTTTTGATTATAACGATAATTTTTAAAATTTCAAGAGCTAACATCAGTTATATTTTTTTCAATAAGGCAGTTTGTTAATTGTTTGTTTAACAATATAGGGTAGTGTTGAACATATAGTTTTTTTATGATAGAGGGAATCATGGTTTCTACTGTTAATGTGAATACTCCAAACAAAAAGCCTAAGAAAAAGACTGGATTGGGATATAAACTTCTTTATGGTGCGAATAGTTTTTTTGATAGAATCTTACGGGCAATTTATATTACTTTATTGTTTGTTTTAGATTTTGTTATGTTTATCTATTCTATTAACGGAAGGTTGCTTGAAGACGGTGTGCTGAATGAAGCTGTGCTTTGGATTGTTGGCGGGGTGTTTGGCGTTGCTCTGGTTGTCATGTTGCTGCTCTCATTTTCCAGTTTGGCGCAGAATATTTTTTGTGCTATATTTACGTTAGTGATGACGTTGATTTTCTTTAATCAATTTGCTTTGTTTGATGTTAATACTTTTATTGAAACGTGGTTACAAGAGCATGCCAGTGCTTTAACGTTTATCGGGATTATTCCGTCATCATTTTTGGTGGGATTGCTTTTAGGTGTTATTGTTATTTTTGCTTTCAGTTATACTTTACCACTATTATTGGTTTGTTTGGCTGTTGTTGCATCTGTAACGTCAGGGGTTGCGCAAACAGAATTTAAACAGGTTTTACCGAAAACGGAATATGTTGTAACAAAGGATTTGGGGAAAGTTGGTACACCGAAACAAGAAAATAGTTTAGTTTATATGATGATGCCTAAATTCCCGTCATATCATTTTTTGAGTACGGTTAAAGATGTTAATTTCCGTGAGCTACGTGACCTTATGGTTGGTTTTTATGCCGTTAATGATTTTGAGATTTATCCGAATGCATTTGTGCAGAAAAATGATACAGTTAGTAATATTGTAGATATTTATAATCAGGTTGATTATACCAGTACGTCTAGTGGTATTCGCGGGTATGCGGAGATTTTGAATGATTGGAATTTTGTACATGGGACTCTGAATAATTATGGTTTGGAAGATAATTTACTATATCAGAATTTGAAGAAAGACGGTTATACTATCAGTACTTATCCGATGCCGGGGTTTAATTTCTGCTATAATAAAGATGCGATGAATTCTGATCGTTGTGTTGAGAAAGCTTATAAGACAGTTAAGCTTTATGATAAAAAAACAACATTGGAACGCAATATTTATGCGCTGTTGAGTGAATGGGTGTTGAGTATTGATAATAGAGAATTACAATCTGTGGCGAAAATGTTGGTTGGTTCGTCTTCGTTGAGAGGGTTTAATGTTATCTCGCAAAATCGGCGGGTTTCCATAGAGGGAAGTGCCGCATTGCTTGAAAGAGTTAGTGAAGATTATGGAAAAGATAATGTCGGTTCAGTTTATATGACGTATGTTGATTTACCTTCGGATATTTATATTTATGATCAATATTGTAATATTAAGCCGAGAAAAGAATGGATAGCCTTAAAGGATAGTTCTCTTTCTCGCGGGGGAATTGATGCTAAACGTAAGGCTTATGCTGATCAGGCAAAATGCCTTATTGGGATGATGCAGATGTTTATGGAAGATTTTTTACGGGATGACAAACATACAAAAACCGATGTGGTCATCCAAGGAGTTAGTACCATTAAAGAATTTGCAGGAATGACCGCAGGTGCGTATAATAATTTTGTCGCAGATAAACTTGTCAGTATGGGGGTTCGCAAAGCTTCATCTCCTGAGTTTTTAGTAAATACGAATGTTTGTTTGGCAAGCGATATTACCAAGTCTATGATAAGCGGAAAAGAATATTGCTACACTGTGGAAAATATGCGTATGTCAACTGACGAAATTTATAATTTGCAACAAAATCTGATTAATAATGCGGTTATCAGAGGAAGTAAAATTACGAATATTGCAGAAAATTATCGTGATTGGTATGAAGAATTTAAGAATAACAGTCCGTATTATAAGGCGAAAAGAGAGAAAGCCATAGAAGAGTTGGTTAGACAGCAGATGGCGCAGGAGACAGAAGCGCGCCGTGCGTATCTTCGCGGTGAGCGAGCCGAACCAGTTCCAACACCGGTAGCAGTTAAACCGGCGCCTGTGGTTGAAATTCCTCACGTGCAGGGAGAAAAAACAACAGATGCAGCAGATTTATCCTCGGTAAGTAAAGAGATTGAGGCTGTTTCTGAAAAGCCAACGGTGCAATCTGTGGCGGAAGATGTGACGGAATCTGAAAAGGAAATTGTCGCAGAAACAGAACCTCAGAATATAAAAGAAGTTCAAGAAGAGGCGGTTATAGAAGATAAGACAGTGGTTGTTGATAATGTGCCGGCTGAGGCCGAAGTTGTTGCGGATAGAGAGCAAGTTTCGGTGGCGGAAACACCGAGCGAAGAAAAATCTATTGAGGAAGGAAGTGCTGTGCAAAATGATACTGAAACAGACGCAATATCCGATATGGAAGCAGAAGTTGTTGCAGAAGAACCTCAGGAGACAAAGGTGCAAGACGAAACAGCTGAATCTGCACAGGAAGAGCTTGTTTCTGAAAGAGGTATGACAGAGACAGAAACAGCGACAGCGGTATCTGTTTCCGACGAAGAAACGGCTACCTCTGAGGTTAAGACGGAAGAGCTTGTTCATGAAGAAGCGGTTGTTTTAGAAAATGAACCGGAGAAGACGGATACGGAAGAAAATATCTTGCCGGCAGATGTGACTTCTGAGACAAAAGTAGCTTCCGAAGTTGTAACGGAAAATGTTGCAGAAGAGACGAAAGTCGTTTCTGAGGAAGTTTTAACTGAAAATGTAGAATAAAATGCGGTTAATTATTGATTAAACGCTTGTCTTTGCCTAAAAAGTATGTTAGTTCTCATAACGAAATATGATGATATCAGGTATGGGGTTTATGCAGACAGACAGGTATATTAAAAACAAGAGATCAAAAGCCGCATTAGTTCTTTTAGCGGTGGTTTTGTTATTATCTGTTTTGGCAGAATTTATTGCTAATGATAAACCGCTGTTGGTGAAGTATCAAGATGAGTATTATTTTCCGGTGTTTAAGGTTTATACTGATGCTCGGTTTGGCGGGGATTTCCCGACCGAAGCAAATTATAAAGATACATTCATTCGGGAGAATATTGAAGAAGACGGTTATATGATTATGCCGTTGATTGAGTTTTCTTATAATACCGTTGACTACGAATTGAATGAACCATTTCCGGCGGCGCCGTCTGCGCGGCATTGGCTGGGAACAGATGAAGAGGGGCGCGATATTGTAGCAAGACTGCTATATGGTGTTCGGCTGTCGTTTGCATTTGCTTTTTTACTGACTCTGTTTTCATCTGTTATTGGTATTTTTATTGGTGCGGTGCAGGGATATTCCGGAGGTAAAACGGATATGATTTTGCAACGCGTGATAGAGATATGGGATTCTATGCCGCAGATGTTTGTTTTGATTATTGTTGCCAGTGTTTTTGCGCCGTCGTTTTGGACATTGTTGTTGATTTTATTGTTGTTTTCCTGGACGGAACTCACGGGTATGGTGCGTGCAGAGTTTTTGCGGGCGCGTAATTTTGAATATGTTAAGGCAGCACAGGCTATTGGTGTGAGTGATTTTCGGATTATGTGGCGGCATATTTTACCTAATGCATTAGTAACGACGGTGACTTTTGTTCCGTTTATTATGGCGGGGGCGATTGTTGCCTTAACAGCACTTGACTTTTTAGGATTAGGATTGGGGCATGAGTATCCTTCTCTGGGTGATTTGGTTAGACAGGGAAAGGATAACTTGCAGGCACCGTGGATAGGGTTGAGTATTTTTGTTGTATTATCTGTGTTGCTGACCTCGCTTATTTTTATCGGTGAAGGGGTTCGTGATGCGATTAATAAGAGGGCGAGATGACTGATCCGGTATTAGAAGTTAAAAGTTTAAATGTGCGGTTTATTCGTGAAGACGGGGGATTATTTTCAGCGGTTTATAATAGTAGTTTTGCGGTGAACAAAGGCGAAGTTTTGGCGATTGTCGGCGAATCCGGTTCTGGGAAATCTGTGACGGCTCTTTCTCTTATGGGGTTAATTAATCCGAAGAAAGTGTTGTATAAGAGTACCAATTCTATTGAGTTTGAGGGGCGGGAATTGACAGCCCTTTCTGAACAAGAATGGCAAAATATCCGCGGTAATTGGATTAGTATGATTTTTCAAGAGCCAATGAGCTCGCTTAATCCATTGATGAAAGTCGGCAAACAAATAGCGGAAATTATCAGCGCGCACAAAAATGTTTCAGAGAAAAAAGCTTATGCCCGTGCGCGATATCTTTTGCGGTTGGTCGGGATTGAAAATGCTGATGAGCGAATGAATGCGTATCCTTATGAGCTTTCCGGCGGGCAGCGGCAACGTGTTATGATTGCTATGGCGGTGGCTAATCGTCCATCGGTTTTGATTGCTGATGAACCGACAACAGCCTTGGACGTTACCGTGCAGAAGCAAATATTGGAACTTTTGCTGCGATTGAAAGAAAAATTTAATATGGCGATTATTTTTATTTCACATGATTTGAGTGTGGTTAAAAAGATTGCCGATCGGGTGATTGTGATGCGGCAGGGCGTGATTGTGGAGCAAGGAAGCGTTGGAAATATTTTTAATGCTCCGGCACATTCATATACCAAGGAATTATTAGCCGCATTTCATAAATCTGCATCTAATGAAGATTTTAGAGCGCGTAAGTTAATGGAAGCGCGTCATCTTTCAGTTTCTTTTCCGGTAAAAAAGAATTTATTCGGTAAGGTTTTGAAAGATATCAAGGCGGTTGATGATGTATCACTTGCTTTGTATGAAGGGAAGACGTTGGGAATAGTCGGCGAATCAGGTTCCGGTAAGACAACATTGGGGATGTGTTTGGCTGATTTGATTAAATATCAAGGTGAGATATTAACAGCAAAATCTGTGCATATTCAGAATGAAAAAGATTTTCGTAAAAATGTACAAGTTGTTTTTCAGGATCCGTATAATTCTCTTAATCCGCGGATGATGATTGAAGAGATTGTAGGCGAGGGAATATTAGTTCATTTTCCTAAGCTTAGTAAAGAGGAACGGCGGGAGCGTGTTATACAGATTTTGGCGGCGGTCGGGCTGAAAGATAAAGAGATTTTACAACAATATCCGCATGAGTTTTCCGGCGGACAGCGGCAACGTATTGCCATTGCCAGAGCTTTGGCTGTTGAACCGAAAATTATGATATTAGATGAACCGACTTCGGCTCTTGATGTAACAGTTCAAGCCGGGATTATTAAACTTTTGAAGCAAATTCAACGGCAAACAGGGATTTCGTATTTGTTTATTTCTCATGACATGCGTGCTGTGAGGGCGATTGCGCATGAAGTGGCGGTGATGCAAAAGGGGAAGATTGTAGAATTAGGGACGGCAAAAGATATTTTTGAATGTCCGCAGACGCTTTATGCGCAAGAACTGATTAAAGCTGCCGGATAATTTTTTGAGGTAATGATGACCAAAAAAGTAAAATATCTTTTTTATGTGTTGTTTTGTTTAAATATCGGGTTGGTTTTATATTATTTTAATGCGCGTAATATGTTTCATACAGATGAACAATGGGGATATGCGCATGCAAATAGCACGCGGGGAGCATATTTAAGTCCGGCAATTAATTCGTTTATGAAAGATAATAATAATGATCTTTCGTATAAATGGCTGGATGCAAAAATTTTTCATGATTATCTGACTGTGCAAGAAAATGAGCGGTTTTCTTATAAGCATATTGCAGAAAATTTATCTGTTGTTGAACATCCTCCGTTATATTTTATTTTACTGCATACAATTGGTTCTTTTTTTCCTGATACGTTTAATAAATGGCATGGCGGCACCTTAAATATAATATTTTTTGCACTGACGCTTATTATGTTGTATAAATTGTCTAAACTCTTTTTTAACGATGAGATTGTGGCGATGTTTCCTGTGTTCTTATGGGGTTTTTCAGAAGCAGGGCTGGCGTCGGCAATGTATCTCAGAATGTATATGTTGCAAACACTATTGGCTGTTTGTTTGGTTTATGAAACATTAAAAATGCTTAAAGATGATAACATAAATGGCAGGTGTTTGTTTTTGATTTTTCTTTATTCGGCATTAGGCATTTTAACTCAGTATAATTCTTTATTTTTCTCATTTTTTGTAGCGGTCGTGACTGGTGTTGTTATACTTTATAGAAAAAATTGGCAGTTGTTATGGCTGTATGGGTTGGTAATGTTATGCAGTGTGGCGGTTTTATTTGCATTCTTTCCGGAAGCTCTTGATGTATTGTTGTTTTCTCAACGGGGGTCTGAGCTACGCGGTACAGTAGATAGTAAAAACGTTTCTCTCTTGTTTTTTGATAGAAAGCTTGGGACTTTACGAGATGTTTATTTGATGCAATTCTTCTGTTTTCGGGAGATTTATTTGGGAGTATGTGTCGGGGTTATTCTTTTGATAACAATGGCTTTATATGCATCTCAGAAAAATAATGATATTCGTTGGCTTTTGGTTATTTCGTTATTGTTTGCTTTCAGTATGGCTTGTTTGATGCCTCAAATGTATGGTTTTTGGTTGCGTTATGTGATGTGTGTTATGCCGTTTGTAGCAATATTGACGATTTATCTCTTTATGTCGGGAGTGATATGTCTAAACGTGCCGAGGAAATATATGGTTATTTTTCTTGGGGTGTTGGTTTTGGTTAATTCTATTCTGACAGATTTTGGAAAACGGAGTGTTTTTTCTTTTCAGGCAGATGAGAAAACTAATGTATTAGTTACACAAATACAGGGTAAAAAAATCTTGGTAGTTTCTCCGTTGTGGGCATTTTTTGCAGGGACATATCTTTATAAAGACGGTGAGCAAGTGTATAGAACATCCGATTTGTGCGACAGTCAAGATGTTTTAAATAAGGCTGATTATGTTTTGATTTATCATTCAGTTCTGCATCATAATTATGGTGCAAAGCAGAAAGTGGGGCGAAAGTGTACGGATAATTTAGCGTTTGTTTCGGTTGTTCGTCTTTCTGCGGATCTTAATTTTGAGGTTTATAGAGTTATAAAAGAGAAAAAAAGTTTTTAAAAAATGGCGTCAGCGGCGGGACTTGAACCCACTGCCCCCAGTTTAGGAAACTGGTGCTCTATCCGGATGAGCTACGCTGACGACCTATTTTCTGATTATCGTTAAAAAACATAAAAAGCAAGCTAATTTTGTGGTGTTGTGACCATTTTATGATGAGATAATTTTTCTTGCATAAGTGGGAATTTTATGGTATAATTTAATTGTATTTAAGTAGATTTGTTTATTACTGTGTTGATTTTGCCGAGATGATTTTCATTTGAGGTTATGTTTCGCACAGTATTTGTTTAACTTTTTTCAGAGGTTTTGGACAATAGTGCTCAGGACACTTTCCTCTTAAATCCGTCCAGCGTAAGTTATGACTAAGAAACTTGAAATCATCTGGTTTATCGGTGTTGTGCTCGCTTCTTGCGGTATTATCGCAATGTGGGCTTTCGGTTTTAACGGTAAAGATGATGCTGCGGCATACTCTATCGTTTTTGCCGGTGTTGCCTCCTTTGTTGCTGTTATGGCAAAAGGTTTGGCAGCGCTTCGCCGTCACAATGGTGCGATTGATTAAACTGCATCGCGAACAAAAAAATACAGCTTCCTTAAAGGAGGCTGTATTTTTTTATAAGAAACCGTATTTGAGGAGTATTAAGAGCGAGGAAAATAGGGATTAGATGTTATGTAAATCAGGTCATAACGTTTTGCTTGTTTTTGAAGTTCCTCTAACTCTTCTTCGGTTGTTTCATCGCTTAGCAGACCGTCAATAAGCTTTTCGTTGAAATCGCTAAATTCTGAGGGCGTAAATACCTCGGGAATTTCCAGAACAGTTTGCTTTGCTTCGTGTACTGACTTTGGATTTCCACTGACTAAGGGATGATATGCGGGCAGCTCTTTGCCGGCAAGAAGCAGGCGGTAGGCACATGTTTCAGGTAAGGTTTCTGGTTGTTCTGACAATAACTGCATATCTACTTTGAGGCATGTTTCACTCAGGCGTGTTTTGTAGCATGAGCAGGAGCCTGTTTTAAGGTCAAAATCATCGCATATTTTGTTACTGAAACAGACTTTGTTATCATCAAGATACTTGAATAGGCAGCATTTACCACAGCGCATACATACGGCTTCCCATTCTTCTTCGGTGAAATCAGCCAGTTTTTTGTGTTGCCAAAAATGTTTATCCATATATAAATAATTTTAATGAGATTTTTTCCATAACATTAATTCAGTTATAAAGCAAGTTTTTATTTTAAATTCAATTTTTTATCCTTTGCTAATGCTTGAAAACGTATTTTCATATCCTATTTTTGAGGAAGAAAGGGAGGTACGTGATATGGTAAAAGAAAAATTGTTTCGTGATGTAAAAGTATTTGTTGACAATCTTGCCGCGAAAGGTGGAAAACCTTTGTATGAGCTCAGTCCGCAAGAGGCGCGTCAGGTGCTTTTAGATGTGCAAAAAACAGAAGTTGAAACAGCCGAAGTTGAAGAATTGACCATAGAGGTTGAGGCAGGAGAGGGACGTAAACTTAAATTATTAATTGTGAAGCCGGCCGGTTTAACTGGTGAAGTGGGGATTATTTATTATATTCACGGTGGTGGTTGGGTAATGGGTGATGAAGTGACGCACCGAAGATTGATTGCCGAACTGGCGGCAGATATTCCGGCTGGTGTTGTTTTCCCAATTTATCCGCAAGCGCCGGAAGGGCAGTTTCCGCAGGTCCCAGAGGATTTGTTCAAAGGTTTGTTATACATTGCCGAGCATGGCGGTGAATATGGATTAGATACCAAACATTTAGCGGTGGCCGGCGATAGCGTAGGCGGTAATATGGCGACAGTTATGGCATTGATGGCCAAAGAGAACGGTTTTTATCCGAAAATTTGCTTTCAATTATTACTTTATCCGGTTACTGCGGCGGAATTTAATACCGAATCGTATCAAATGTTTGAAGAGGGTCCTTGGTTGACTAAAAAAGCTATGCAGTGGTTTTGGGCGCAATATCTTCCTGATGAGGAAAAGCGCAAGAGCAAAGAAGCCAGCCCGCTTATGGCAACGCTTGAAGAGCTGCATGATTTACCGCCAGCTCTTGTTATTACCGGCGAGAATGATGTTTTACGTGATGAAGGAGAAGAATATGCACGCAAACTTGATGAGGCTGGGTGTCCGGTGATTGCGGTGCGATTTAACGGAGTGATTCACGATTTTATGATGTTAAATGCATTAAGTTCTACGCCGGCAACCAGAGCGGCAATGTCTTTGGCCAAAGCAAAACTGCGTTGGTTTTTATATGGTACAAAGTAATTTTTTTGATAAAATGGTTGATTCTTCATAAAAATTATAGTATATGTGAAGCAGTTAATCACATTATTAATATAAGCTTATGAAAAGAAACCTTTCGTGGGGAGCTTTTTTCATTGTCCCCCTGATGTTTGTGTTATCAATGCTTTTGCCTGAGATTGTAGGCATTGTGTTGGCTCCGGCCGGTGTTCTCATTGCGATTGCGGTACTCGTTTTTGATGTTTGCTGCAAGTTGTTTTGGAAGAAAGAGCAGGTCTTTAAGATGTTTGTCAGCTTTATGTTGGTGAGCAAAGCCTGTATGTTGTATGAATACGAAACGGCATCGTATGTTGCAGGGTTTATCGCTCTTGCTTTGGCCTTTGTCATTACTATCTTTTTTGCTATCGGCCTTGAACAATTGAACATTGACGCAGCTAAAATTGATAAGCACTAAGTTTTTATCCTCACAACAGAAATGTTGTGAGGATTTTTATTGTTGTTTTTTTGTTGCGTGATGCAAAAAAGTATGGTATTATTTATTATAGAAAGAATTTTAGCAGGAGACGTGTCATGTCTGGCGTTTCAAGTGATTTTGAAAGATTTTTATATGCGAACTATCCGGATGATTATCGGAGAGCGACGGCTAAGGACGTTCCTGAGGATGTTTTAACAGCTATTTTATCTCGTCATAAAGGGCATTATGATGTGTGGAAACAAGTTCCAGAATGGATTAAAAATAAATATCATGATATTTTGCCGAGAGAAGTCTTAAACGGAAATGATACTGTTAAGCACTTTGTTAAAGAACAAGAACAAAAAAAGCAAAAAGATGAGAAAGAGACCAGTGCTCTGATTGATTATAGTGTGACATTGTTGGCCTTGGGATATGCTGCTGATACAGTTAAAGCTTTAACAGAAAACAGAATGCAGCGTGAGGCTCTTCTTAAAGCTGTTGCCGGTGGTGAGTTTACGCCGGAGCAAAAAAGATTGTGGTTGGAAACACGTGAACGTGATAAAGAAGCTATTATGCGTGATTGGAGCGAAAATCAACCTGAGAAATATTTGTTCCATTTGTTTAAAGAGATTAATCGTGGTAAACGTCGTTCGGAAAGAGCTAAGACAGCTGATGAAAGAACTGCTGCGTTATCCGGTGTTTCTAAGGCTGAACAAGAATTAGCAAAGTTGTTGCCATTTTTTGAAAATACGGAGGCTCGGAAAAAACTTGCCGGATATTTGCGCCAAAAAACTCAGCAGGCTGCGTTGGGTCACATGACACCCGAAGTGTTGGCTGTTTTTTCGGATAAAATGAAATCATTAGGGATTTCCGTGACACCGTTTAATCGGGATAAGCAACAAGAACGTGTAGAGAATAGAGAAAGTTTGGCAGAGAGCTTAAAACAAAACTTTCAGCGCCGTGTTGATATGGAGACTTTGTTACGAACGAGATATAGCCAGAAGAATACGAGTTTTTCTCGTATTTCACCTCGCGATGTTTTGCAGACACGTGAAGGAGATGATGTCAGCCATATGCTTTCTCTCAGACGAGAGGCTGCTACTCGGCAGGGGGCATAGTATTCTGATTACCGCCGATTTCTCGGCGGTTTTTTGTTACATTGCTACACATGCGTTTCCTCTCCATTGCCATGATGTGACAACGTTGTTTTTGATATAAAATTTGGTGTTGCAATAGTCTGTTATTACTTCTCCCATAAAGTTGCCAACAGGAATTTCGTCGCCTCCGTAAGTGAACGGGGCAAACATTTCATCTTCGGTCATGAAATTTGTATTGAAATATTCATTTGGTGAAGGGATAACCTGATAGTTAACACTGATGTAAGAAATGATTTCATCGCCATTAGCTAAGCGCTTAATATGCGTGGGATTGCCATATTGGTTCATTAATTGTTGAGATGTTTTACCAACATCATTGTTAAGTTGGCTGGTGTATTTTTGGGCGGTGGCACAGGCTGTCAGCCCTAGTGCCAGTGCTAAAATTGTTAGATATTTTTTCATTACATTATCCTTAAAGCTGTTTTTTTATGGATATATATAGGATATAAGTGTTTTCAAGGGATATTGTCTTGATTTTTATCTAGAATCTGATATGTTTTATCTATTATAGGGGGGAAGCATGTCTTGGTTGCAGTTGATGGGGCGAAAAATAATATTTCTATTAGCGTTATTGATAAATGTGGGTTATATTTTTTATGGCGTATTAACTCTATATAAGGATGTCTTTTGGGGGGATTGATGGTATTCCTTTTTATCAAGTTTCGGAGTTTTATGTTCATCTTGTTATAAGTTTTCTTTTTTTAGCCTGTTGTATTTGTGGCGTTAGTATGTATTTTAAAGGACAGGATGGATACATTCGGATATTATTATTGCCGTTCATTTTAATTTTTCGTTTTTTTGTTCCTGTGAAGCAAGATGTGGGTATTGTACTTGCTGCATGTGTTGTAATTTTTGCTATTGTATTTGTGTTTGGGTTATTTTTTTAACTCTCTATCGCGGTTAGCATAAAAAGACAGCATAATACCAAAACTGGCCATGACAGAGATAATAACAGTTCCTCCGTAGCTCATTAATGGCAGGGGAACGCCAACCACGGGCAATAAACCGATAACCATGGCAATGTTAATAAAAACGTATAAAAAGTAGTTGGTATTCAGGCCTAAGATGACCATCTTGCCAAAGTAATTAGCATTATGGATACGAAAGGCAAACCAATATCCGTAACTGATGATAAGTAAATTTAAAAATAAAATAAATGAGCCGCCCATCATGCCAAATTCTTCGGAAAACATCGTAAAGATAAAGTCTGTATGTTTTTCCGGCAGAAAGTTTAAGTGACTTTGGGTTCCTGATAAGTAGCCTTTTCCCCATAGGCCGCCGGAGCCAAGGGCGATTTTGGCCTGGATGATGTGGTAACCGGCACCTTGCGGATCTCGTTCCGGATCTAAAAAGGTGAGGATACGATTTTTTTGGTAATTATGCAGAAAATGCCATAGAATCGGAGCGGCTGCTGCTATTGCTCCACCGGCGAGAGCGAATTTCCACCACTGAATACCTGCAAGGTAAAATAATACAATTGCACAAAACAAAATCATTAATGAGGTTCCGAGGTCTGGTTGTATCATAATCAAACCAACAGGAAAAGCGACTATTGCTGCGGGGATAAAGATGCCGCGGAGACTGCGAATATTTTCTAAGGGTGTTGTGCTGAAATAACGAGCCAGTTCTAGCACAATAGCAATTTTCATCAATTCGGATGGTTGGAGTTTGAAAAAGCCTAAGTTAATCCAGCGTTGTGCACCCATACCTGTGTGTCCGGCAATTTCTACGATAATCAATAAAAAAAGGGTAAAGATATAAAATGGGGTGGCAATTTTGTAGTAAAACTCAGGTGGAATGAGTGCTGCTACGAGCATTGTCCCTAAGCCCACGCCAAAGCGGATGGCTTGGTTTAGTGCCCAAGGCGTCAGTTTTCCTCCGGCAGCAGAATAGAGTGTCAGACATCCGATTGCGGCCAATAAGATAATCAGACCGATGAAAAAAAAGTTCAGATTAAAAAAACGTTCTTTGAGGGTTAGTTCCTTATTTTTATTTAAAACAATGCTCATAACAATTTCCTTATCTGATATCTAATTTGATTGCTTCTTCAAGAATTTTAGAGGCAATCGGGGCGGCAACGCCGGAGCCTGATCGTCCGTGTTCTACAATTACGGCAACGGCATATTTCGGTTTATCATGCGGGGCGTAAGCCATAAACCAAGCATGGTTACGATATTTCCAAGGCAAATCTTCGTCTTTCAAGATACCCTTTGCTCGTTCTTGTAAGCTAATGCGACGGACTTGGGTTGTTCCGGTTTTGCCTCCCATTTTGATGTCTTTAAGCTTTAATTTTGCGCGGGCTGCTGTGCCGCCAACACCATTAACAACTTCAAACATGCCCTGCTTGACGATAGCGATATTTTCCGGATTAAGGTTGAGCGATTTGGGCGCAGCTGTTGTTTCATTTTTGATAAAAGTGGGTGTGATATCGTAACCGCCATTAACAACACGGGCGAGCATGGTTGCAAGCTGCAAGGGGGTAACTAAAACATATCCTTGGCCGATGCCGGCGATGACAGTTTCTCCTTGTTGCCAAGCAGATTTGAGTTTTTCTTTTTTCCATTGTTGATCAGGGATTACACCTTCTTTTTGGTTTTCTAAACCGAGTTCATAGATTATCCCCAAGCCTAAACGACGGCTCATTTCGGCAATTTTTTCAATGCCTAATTTCAGTGCTGTTTCATAGAAAAAAATATCACATGAGTTTTTTATGGCATCAATAACGTTTTGTTTGCCATGTCCGCTGTGCCGCCAACAATGGAAGAGGTGGTTTCCTAATTTCATTTTTCCGGAGCAGTATGAGGTTGTTTGAGTGTCTATTATTCCGGCTTCAAGAGCGGCTAAGGAGACAACAATTTTGAATGTAGAGCCGGGGGAGTATTGTCCGGAAATAGCTTTGTCTGTTAAGGGGGTCTTTTCATCAAATAGAAGATTGTTCCAGTTTTTAATGGAAATGCCGTCTACAAATAAATTCGGATCAAATGACGGCGCAGACACAAAAGCTAATATTTCTCCGGTGTGTACATCTAAAACAACAGCAGCGCCGGCTTCATTGCCAAAGGCATCGTAAGCTGCTTTTTGTAAACGAATATCAATAGTTAAATCCAGATCGTTTCCTTTGGTGCCGTCTTTTTTTTCTATCTCGCGCATAATACGTCCGTAGGCATTAACTTCATACGTGGAATATCCTTCGGTACCACGCAGGCTGGCATCGTATGTTTTTTCAAATCCTGATTTACCAATTTTAAAACCCGGAACCTGCAATAAAGGGGTGTCTGATTTTTGTAAATCTTTTTCAGAAACGGAGCCAACATATCCCAATGGGTGTGCTGTATATTGTTTGTACGGATAAAATCTTGTCAGTCCTTCATCAATAATTAAGCCGGGGTATAGGTGATTGTTTAGCATAAGGGTGGCGACTTCTTCCCAACTTAGGTTATCTTTGATTTTAATCGGGACAAAACGGCGGTGACGGGAGATGTCTTTTTTGATACGGCTGATGTCTTGTTCGCTTAATTTGAGTGTCGGTGTGATTTTTTTTAATAAAGTATCAATGTTACGAACTTGTTCGGGAACAAGCATTGCCTGAAAGATTTGGTTATTTGCGGCCAGTTCTATACCATTTCTGTCGTTAATACTTCCACGGGGGGGAACAAGTAGGCGTTTTGATGTTCGGTTACTATCGGCCATCAGGGCATATTTTTCGCCTTGATATATTTGCAAAAAATACAACCTGCCGACCAGTGCAAATAACAGTAAAATATTAATGCTGAATAAAACGAGGGAACGTTTGAGCAAAATACGGAGTTTATGGTTAGATTTTTTCATACCGTTCCTCCAAATGGATAAAGCGGTGTTCTACCCACATATAAATTCTGGCCCACAACGGGTATAGGGCGAAAGTGAGTAAAAATTCAAACAACAAGTAATTGAGCGGGATGAGCTTGCGATAGAAAATGCTGACAGTTAAACCTTTGAAAAGCAAAGTTACCAATGTAGCCAGCATGAATAGCAGCCATGAATATGAGAACTTTTTAACATTAAAATATGAAGATAAATGTAATGAGGTTATGTATAAAACCATGAACGATGTAATGTTTACGCCTAAGGGAACTCCACTTAGTACATCTGCAAAAATTCCTAAGATAAAAGAAGACAATAAGTTAAAGGTATCCGGCCGTTGGCTTTGCCAAAAGTAGATGCCTGCAAAAAAAGGAGTGAGACGCAAGAAATTCCAAAAGCCGGTCGGACGAGGGATATAGAGAAGCAAAGCGATTGATAAGATACTTAATATCGGAACAAGAAATATTCCGGTAGCTGTGAAAAAGTGTTTGAGACCGGTTTTCATTCTAACTCTCCGGCATTTGCGGTATCCGGCATAACATCATAAGCAATGATTTTCACAATTTCTAATTCTGATGGTGTGAATAAAGGACTGGCACTGATAGAGTCAATTTCTGTTTTTTTGATTTTTGCAACCGGAATATCCGGTGGAAGTGCACCGCCGACACCTGAGGTTACTAAGATGTCTCCTTTGTGGAGTTCAGCCATGAGTGGGGTAAAAATTAATTTTAGTTCAGGGCTGTTGCTACCAATCAAAATACCACGATCACGGCTTTTTTGTGAGATGACTGGAATTTTGGAGTTAATGTCAGTAATTAACGTTGCTCTGGCGTAATTACCGCTGACGAGATCAATCCGCCCAACTAATCCGTTTTCGTTAACGACAGCATATCCGGGTTTTATGTATGAGGCATTCTTTCCTAAATAAATAATAAGTGAATTCGCAAATGCATTGCCATTTTCAGCAATAACACGGGCAGTGTAACTTTGTATTTTTGGTGTATCAAAATGATGTAATAGTTTTTTTAAGATTTTATTTTCAGCTTTAATGGCTTTCATACGATCTTTTAATAAAAACAATTCTTCATTTTGTTTTTTTAAGCGTTCGTTTTCATTATAAATATTTATGATTTCAGATGCTTTTTTGTAGCTATAACTTAATCCTTGGGCAGGAAGGGTTACAACATGTATAACGGGGGCTGTTACATAAAAGACACCTTTGGAAATACCGGAGATTAGTCCTAAGTCAATTTTGTGTACTAAAATGAGCAGCAGGGCAATAATAAACAGCCCTGCCATCATGAAGTTTTTTAGTAAACGCAGTACATAGTTTTCTTTAAGGAATAATATCCGCTGGCGCTTCATCTTTTATCTTTCAGCTAATGTGGATTTATTCGTATAAAACGCCGCGAAATTCTTCAAAATTATCTAGCGTTTTACCGGTACCACGAACAACGCAAGTTAAAGGATCTTCTGCTAAGGAAACCGGAAGTCCGGTTGCGTTACGGATAACAGTATCCAAATTGGAGAGGATAGAGCCGCCACCGGTCATCATAATGCCTTTGTCTACGATATCGGCAGCCAATTCGGGTGCGGTATTTTCAAGAGCGACTTTAACAGCTTCAACAATTGCCATAACCGGTTCAGCTAAACTTTCAGCAATTTGGCGTTCGGTGATAACGATTTCCTTTGGAACTCCGTTAACAAGGTCGCGCCCCTTGATTTCCATCGTTCTCCCATCTCCTTTGGCCGGAACACAGGCAGAACCGATTTCTTTTTTGATGCGTTCAGCGCTTGATTCACCAACCAACAGGTTTAAGTTACGGCGGATGTAGGAGATAATAGCGCTGTCCATTTTATCACCTCCGACACGAATTGAGCGAGAATATACAATGCCGCCCAAAGATAAAACAGCAACTTCTGTTGTACCGCCACCAATATCAACAACCATAGAACCTGTCGGGTCGTTTACCGGAAGTCCTGCGCCGATTGCTGCGGCCATCGGCTCATAGATTAGCCATACGCGTTTTGCGCCAGCGTTAACGGCAGATTCTTTGATTGCTCTTTCTTCAACTTCGGTTGCGCCGGAGGGAACGCAGATAATGATTGTCGGACTTAATAGGCGACGGCGGTTATTTACTTCTTCAATGAAGTATTTAATCATAGCTTCGGCTGCTTCAAAATCAGCAATAACACCGTCACGTAACGGACGAATGGCGCGGATGTCACCAGGTGTACGTCCGAGCATTTGTTTAGCTTTGGTGCCGACAGCCCAAACTTCTTTTTTACCATTGATATCTTTAACGGCAACGACAGAAGGCTCGTTTAAAACAATGCCTTTGCCTTTGACATGAACCAGCGTGTTAGCTGTTCCTAAGTCAATTGCCATATCGGCTGAAAATAATCCTAATAAATTTTGGAAAAACATATTTATCCCCCGTTATAATTTTATATTGTTTATTGTTTTAAGTGCAAAGTGCTTATTTTGCAAGCATTTTATAATGTATTTTTAATATCATCAACAAAATTTTTATCCTCATTGTAGCAGGCTTTGAAACGAAAATCGGCATCAAAGCGGTTGTTGAACCAGGTGGTTTGACGTTTGGCATATTGGCGCGTATGTAATTTTGCATTTTCAATGGCTTCATTAAGTAAACATTCGCCGTTGAAATAAGCTTTTAACTCTTGAACTCCGAGTGCTTTCATTGCAGGAAGCGAATCGGGTAAATTTCGTTTAATCAAAGTTTGTGCTTCATCCAATGCACCGTTTTTCATCATTATATCAAAGCGAATGCGACCGCGCATGTCTAATGCTTCGCGTGGCGGGTTGATGTATATGGTAACGAAATCCTTGGGAGCAAATTTACTTATAAGGGGAACGCTGTGCCAATATGAAAGATTTTTGCCGGTGTGGAGCCAAATCTCCCAAGCACGGCGAATTCTTGTGGTATCATTTTCGCTTAAACGAGCAGCTGTTTCAGGGTCTATTTCGGCCAGTTTTTTATGTAGATTTGATAATCCTTCTGTTGCCAATATGGTTGTTACCTGTTGTCTGATATCTTCCGGTGTTTCGGGAATGGGGGTAACGCCTTTGGTCAGTGCTTCTATATACATTCCGGTTCCACCGACAATTATAGGTGTTTTGTTATTTTCTTTGGCAAGATTGATTTCGGTTTGGCATAAATTAAGCCATTCTACAACGTTGCCGCGGTATACAGCGTCATATATGCCGTATAATTTATGCGGTGCACGTGAGATATCTGCCGTTGTCGGTGTGGCGGCCAGAATGGGAATATCTTTATACACTTGCATAGAATCGGCATTAATGACAATGCCGTTTGTTTCTTCGGCAAGCGTTAGGGCAAGGCCAGATTTTCCCGAGGCTGTTGGGCCGGCAATGACAATTATTTTAGAGGTCTGCATGCAGCTTCTTCCACCAGGGTTTGGCATAAATCTTCATAAGAAACGCCGATATATTTTGCTTGTTCCGGTACCAATGATAAATCAGTCATGCCAGGGTGGGTGTTAATTTCTAAAAAGACAACACCATCTTCCGGATTATAACGAAAATCCGAACGAGAGATTGTTTTGCATCCGAGGCGGTTATGAATAATCTCGGCATAAGAAAGGCAGGTTTGCGCAGCATCTTCCGGTAAATCAGCCGGTAGGATATGCAGAGTTTTGCCGGCAGTATATTTATTGTTGTAATCATAGAAACCTTCTTTGGCTCTCATTTCAGTGATAACATGCGCTTTTCCTTGGTAACACATCACGGTTAGCTCTTGTCCGGGGATATATTTTTCAATTATCAATTCTGTTGTTGGGTCATCATAGCGGATTTTGAAGATGTCTTCCGGTTTTTCTACAATGAAAACGCCGACAGAAGAGCCGTCTGATACGGGTTTGACAACAAAAGGACGTGCTAGTGTTGCACCAATGGTGATAAATTCTTTGGCAGTCATTTTACGTCCGAAGGCTGTTTTGATGTTAGCTTTTTCGGCGACTAATTTAGTGAGATATTTATTCATACCGATACAAGAGGCGGTCATTCCTGAATGAGTATAAGGAATTTGCAATAAATCTAACAAAGCAGGAATGGCGCCATCTTCGCCCCAGTTTCCGTGCAGGGCGTTAAAAACGGCGTTCGGTTTTTCTTTATTTAATTCGCTGATAAGTTTTGTGGTATCAGTTAAGGTATGTTCAATAACTTCATATCCTTTTTTGCGCAAAGCTTGGGCGACGGATTTGCCACTGTTAATACTAACTTCACTTTCAGAAGAGAAGCCTCCCATTAGTACCATTATTTTTTTAGTCATTATTTAACCTCTTATGATCTAGTATTCTTATAATGGAATGATTTTAAATGAAAAAAATTAAGAAAGGTTAAAATTTTGCTCCGAAAAGTACTTTTATTTGTTGTTGCTCTTTTGTTTGCCAGAAGTGTTGGTGCGGTCGGGTTAGAGCAAGAATTTGATGTTGAAATCGGTGTTTTTGATGCGGCGAAAATTGTATTAACATATAAAGAAAACAAGGAAAAGTACGATATTGTAGCGAAAATTCAAACAGAAAATCTGTTTGATACGTTATATCCTTTTCGGGCCATGTATAAAAGTACGGGGCTCGTTTTGCGCTCAGTGATTGTGCCGGAAATTTATCAGGCAGAGATGAAATCGCGCAGTCATTTGCGCACCAAACAGATTTTGTATGATAGAAAGGGACACGCCTATAAACGTATATCCGCCAAGGATAAAAAAGTAAAAGAAACACTTATTCAAAATATACCTGTAAGTGCGGATGCGGCTGATTTGCAGGCGGTTTTTGCAGCGGTTATTGAAAATTTTCGCCGGGTGCAAAAATGTGCTTTAACAAAAGAAGTATATGATGGGAAAAAGCATTATCAGGTTGTTTCTGCGGATAAGGGGATAGAATCGCGTTATTTTGAGTTTTTTAAAAGTACCGTTCCTTCTCATAGATGCGCCGTGTATATTAAAAATCTTAAAAATAATAATGATAATATTTTATGGGATGTTAGTGCTGAAAAGCCAATTAATATGTGGCTTGGGTGGAATAAAGATGCCAAAATGCCCTATCTTTTAGAAATAAGCATTGACTCAACACCGTTGGGGGCGTTAAAAGTAACACCAAAGAGTTTAGAACTAAAATAAGGAACAGAATTATGCATAAGTCAGAATTGCTATTGCCGGCAGGCTCGCTTGTAAAACTTAAAACCGCTTTGCTTTACGGGGCAGATGCGGTATATGCTGGCACACCGGATATGAGTTTAAGAACACAATCCAAGTTTTCATTAGAGGAGTTGGAAGAGGGCATCCGAATTGTTCATGAGCAAGGTAAAAAGATTTATCTGACATTAAATTTGTATATTCATAATGAAGAGGCCGCTAAATTACCGCAATTTGTTGAAACTTTGCGTCGTTTGAAGCCGGACGGAGTTTTAGTAGCAGACCCTGGGGTTTTTTATTATCTTAAAGAACATGCACCGGAATTGAACCGTTTTGTTTCTACGCAGGCGAATATCTGCTCGGCGCAGACGGTAAAGTTTTGGCAGTCAATGGGGGCTAAGCTTTGCGTTTTGGGGCGTGAGGTAACATTTGCCGAAATGGAAGAAATTCGCAAGCAATGTCCTGATGTTGAGTTGGAATGTTTTATGCACGGGGCGATGTGCATGTCATATTCGGGCAGATGTTTGATTTCTAACTTTATGGCAGACAGAAGTGCGAATAAAGGGAAATGTGCGCATTGCTGTCGGTGGCACTATAAACTGCATGTTAAGATGAAAGACGGCACTGTTCGGGAACTTGAAATTAACGATGAAAATAAGAACAATTTTGAATATTTGTTGGAAGAGGATTTTCGCCCCGGTGAACTTTATGAAGTGGTGGAAGACGAGCATGGCAGCTACTTGCTCAATTCAAAAGATATGTGTATGATGCCGCGTTTGAATGATTTACTCAGAATCGGAATGGACTCGCTTAAAGTGGAAGGACGTAACAAAACTGAATATTATGCCGGAACGGTGGCTCGTACTTATCGTCAGGCGATTGATGATTATTATGCGAACCCTGAAAATTGGCATTATGAAAAATATATGCCGGATTTAATGGGCTTGCAAAATCGTGGATATTGTTTAGGTTTTCACGATGGTAAGCTAACGAATATCAGCCAAAATTATGAATATACACGTACGCTTGGCGAGTGGCTTTTTGCCGGTTCTATTGTGGAGTGGCAAGGTGATGATGCTATTTTTGAGCTGCGCAATTATGTTGCCGGTGGGGAAACGATAGAATTTCTTATCCCCGGCGGGTTAGAGAATTTCCCGTTGACCTTAAATGAATTTGAAGATGCTGAAACAGGGGAAATTACGCCGAAAGTTTCCGCAGGGCAAGGCAAGAAAATCCGCATTAAGCCGTCAGCTTGGGGCAGAGATATTGTTGAAATTAAAAAGTTATTACCGCAATATGTAATTGCTCGTAAATTTCAGGGGTTAAAGGGCGAGAATGCGGAGATGTACGAACATAAGCTTGATGAATGGGATATTTTGTGTAAAGGCGAGAAGTTCTAAAAAACTCTTTACAAATAAAAAGATATCGTGTATAAGGCGTGTCAGATTGTGAGAATCGCTTGCACTTTTGGGTGGTGGTTTTCCTATTTGGTCTGCATACATGAAGGTGGTGCAGATGTAAGTAATTATCCGCTTCGGGTTCCGAAGCACAGAAAAAAGACGAAAGGAATCTAAAATGAGACACGGTGACGCACATAGACGTTTTAATATGCCGAAAAGCCAGAGAAGAGCTTTGTTTGCTAATTTGACAAATGCTTTGTTAACACATGAACAAATTACAATCACATTGCCGAGAGCCAAAGAATTAAGAACTTTTGCTGAAAGCATGATTACATATGCTAAAAAAGGTGATTTAAACTCTCGTCGTTTGGCTTTATCTTTCTTGCGTGACAAGGAAGTTGTTTCTAAGCTTTTTTCTGTTTTGGCTGATCGTTATAAAGAACGTAACGGTGGTTATACACGCGTTTTGAAATCTGGTTTCAGATATGGTGATTGCGCTCCAATGGCTGTTATTGAATTGGTTGACAGAGATGTTAACGCAAAAGGTTTGAAAGACATTGAACGCGTTAAAGCAGAAAAAGCTGCCGCGGAGGCTGCTGCTAACGAAGCTGCTGCCGCTTAATTATAGGCTGTCAGAGTTTGAAATCCCCGAGGCTATTGTCACGGGGATTTTTTTTATGTTAGGAGATTACTCTGCATTTCTTTCGGTCAGGGTTATTTGCACTTCTTTTCTGTAAAATTTTAACAATGTACACATCGTGTGCCATTGGGTGTTGCCACATCCTAGTTCAACACTTTCAATGCTTTGCGGAGAACAGGGGATATAAGGGTGTTGAGATAGTTCTTCTATGGTCAGATTGCGTTTTAGGCGCTCTTCGCGGAGATAATGTCCCATAGTAGCTCTGAACCACCTTTTTAATCTTACTCCTTTGGTTGTATCGTATTGTGATGTTTTCATTTGAAACTCCTTGCTTAATATTAAAACAAAACCGGCGCTGAAAAATCCAGCGCCAGGGAGTTCACAAATCACTAAGCTATGACTCTCTTGGTCTTCAATATATAACCAAGAGCTCCCTGACTTTAATCAAGGATAAATTAACTTAGAGAGCTTGTGACAGCCCTGACGGCATCTCTGCCGACAATAGGGAGTATAAGAGAGAGGGGGTTAAAGTCAAGTTAATTTTGCTGAGTCGTATTTGTGTTGCTGGAATTTGCCATATTATCTATGGCTGCGGCAGCTTCGTTTTTCATATCACGAATTGTTTCTACACTTCCGTTTTTGACTTCTTCGGCAGCTTGTCCGATGGTGGTATCAGAGTTAATGGAGCCGGTGTAGGCGGCGCGGATTAAGACATAAATTGCAACGACTACCAGAAAGTAAATGATGTAAGTGATAATTTTTCCCATAAAAGCCTCTCTTTGTTATTAAATAAATGAGCGGATGAGCCAGATCAAGACAACGGCAATTAAGATATATACAAGGTAAGTAATAACTTTGTTCATGGTTTATTTCCTTTGCTAATAAATTTTTGACAGTTTTTAGATAATTGTTTATTAGCAAGGTTTAAAGAGGGGGTTAAGATGGATAATAGAATTAAAAAAGGAGAGCTGTATACTCTCCTTTTTTAAGATGCTTTGTTTTTACGTTTTTCCTGAACGGCATTATAGGCATCAATCGCCGGTATGACAACATAATCCAAGAGTTCAATTTGTTCTTGGGATAATTTGGTTGTGAAAAGTTCTCGCATTGTATCTATCATCTTTACTGTGACGGGCTTTTTGCCACGATCAAGAGTAATTTTGGTGTTTGTTTGGTTTTGTTCTGCAATGAAAGCATAGTTTTCTACCGGATGATCATATTCGTAGGTTTCGCGGAATGTATAATCGCTTGATGTTTGATATTCTTCTTCATTTTCATAAAAAGGAATAACATTATAAATATTTTCATCAAATTGTAGCAGGCCTCCGATGCTTTGTTCTTTGAAGTGTTTGAGCGAGCAGATGACCAGATAATTAAGATTGTTATAGGTGACTATTGCTACAAAGTTATGGATCAGGCTGGTTTCATTATATGCCGTTTCGTTGGGTGCTAAAATACGCAGTTGGTTTTGTTCTTTGGAGACGATATTATCATATAACGGGTGACCTGGGTGAATGAAATTGACGCTGCTGGAATCGCGTTTGATGTTTACGAACTTTTGCGGTTTAATGTATACCGGTTCGCTGTTGCCAAGTGATTTAAGCCAATCAAACAATTTGTTCATCTCATTCTCCTTTGCTTTTTATGATTATAACATAAAAAACGGTATGGTGCAATTATATTTGACATTACTGTTAAAATCCTAATTTTTAGTTTAAAAGCCAAGAAAATTATTAATAAATTCGGTTATAGAGCGAGAAAAATCGCGACGATTGGTGATTTTACTTTGAATGCCGGACATTTTATCATAACCGAAAGCTGCACCGTCTGAAATACGGATGATGACGAGATTTAGCGGTCCGGATAGTCGGAACGCTGAGATGAATTCAGGGTGTTTTTGTACATCAATCAGATAAGCGTGAAGTTTTCCTTGGTAATTTTGGCGTAAAACATCTGTCAGCATATCTATGGCTTTGAGGCAGTTTTCACAGGTGTTAGCAGAATTATAAAAAATGACAGCTTCGGGGATTTTTTTACCTTGCGGATTAACGTATAAATTTTGCAAGGTAGCCGGAGCCGCATTTGCGGTAGAGAAAAGTATTAGCGAAGTCCACAGTATCAGAAGAAAACGCATGATAGTTTACTTTCAATGGATTTGTTTTAAAGCGGAGCGCAGGCGGTTTTTAACCATTCCAGTTCTTGTTTGGTCAGATATTTTTTTAGGCTTAAAAATACTTGCCGGTGATAATGGTTAAGCCATTCTAACTCGTCTGTTGATAGAAGATATTTATTTATGAGCTTTTTATCAAGCGGGGCGAGGGTTAAAACTGCGAAATTCAAAAACTTCGGGTTTTTAGCGGGTTTAACGTAATATAAATTTTCAATACGAATACCAAAGGCATTTTCTTTATAGAATCCCGGTTCAATGGAGGTCACCATGCCGACTGTCAGGGGGGAGCTGTTTTTGGCGTGTATGGAAATTCTTGCCGGTCCTTCATGAACATTAGAAAAGAATCCTACGCCGTGTCCAGTACCATGTTCATAATCTAAGCTTTGTTTTAAGAGTGGTTGGCGGGCGATGAGATCCAGCTCATTGCCTCTTGTTTCTTTTGGAAAAGCTGCTGAGGCGAGAGCAATGTGTGCTTTTAATACCAGTGTGTTTTTTTCTATCATGTCCGGTGTCGGTTCACCGATAGCGATCGTGCGGGTGACGTCGGTGGTGCCGTCAAGGTATTGGCCGCCACTATCTAGTAATAACACTGAACCTTTTTTCAAAGTAGCGGCGGTGTTTGGATGGGCATGATAATGTACAATGGCAGCGTTGGTTCCAAAACCGGCGATTGTGGCAAAACTTTCCGAATAAAAATTTAGTTCTTTTTGGCGGAAACTATGCAATTTTTCAGCAATATCAGTTTCTGTTTTGTCTTTATAGTTTTTTGAAAGCCAATACATAAATTTGGTTAAAGCGACACCGTCACGCAGGTGTGCGTTGCGCATTCCTTTTAACTCTATGGTGTTTTTAACGGCTTTCAGGTTGGTGATTATATCTGCTGTGTTAATGATATTCGGTGCAAAAGATTTGATGATTGCGGGCATGGTGCTATAATCAGCCCCGAGTTTGGCGTATTGCGGCAAGATGCTTTTCAGTTTTTCAAATGATTGGGCCTCTTTAAGGTTGGTTTGTTCTGCAAAAACTTTATATGTTCCGTTTTTTTCTACTAAGACATAAGCACGGAGTAACGGGGTAAATGGCAGAGCATCTGAGCGCAGATTGAGTAACCAGGATACATTTGCTGCGGAAGTAATCAAACAGGCATCTAATTTTTGTTTTTTAATATAAGTACAGAGCGCGGAGAGTTTTTCTTTGGTAGTTGCTCCCGTAAATTTTTTGAGGTGCGCGAAAACCTTGCTTTTTTGCGGGCTTAACAATTTATCAGCATCAAGGAGTGGGATAAATTCTGTTTTGGGTAATAAATTTTGTAGGTTTGTCAGGGTGCTTTGCGAAAGAGTCCACGGATTATAACCGATTTTTGATGCTGTTTGGGCGAAGTTTTTTTTGAGCCAAGTGTTGAAGCTTATTTCAGTAAGTTTGACGATTTCAATTTGTTTTAGATTAATTTCTTTTCTTGCCTGAATTTCGTAGCGCCCGTCAACAAAGAGATAAGCCTTGTTGGGAGTGATGAATAAAAGTGCATACGAGCCGGAGAAGCCGGTTAATTTTAAAATTTGGTTTTCTTCGGGCAGAATGTCCTCATCAATAAACAAGTTTCCCAAAGTAAACAGTTGCCCGTCCAGTTTCATGTTTTTTAATTGTTTTTGTATGCTCTTAATATCCATTGCGAATCTCCTTATTTCTGTAAGAGGGCGGCGCGCCAGTTTTCGTTTTGGTATGTGGTGACAACCTTAAATCCTCTTTTTAGATGGTGTTGTAAGATATCTTCTTCTTGATTTTCAATAAAGCCGGAGATGAGGTAATAACCTTCTTGTTTTAAGGATTGATATGCTTGTTCACACATGCTTTTTAAAGGGTTTGCTAAAATGTTGGCAAAAATCATATCATATGGGGCGGACGTATTTATTATCGGATTTTCATAGCCGTCACTTAAAATAGCCTTGATGCATGTTTCAGCATTGTTTGTAATGGCGTTATTGTGGGTGACATCCACGGATTCCGGATCAATATCGGCAGCAATAATTTGAGGTTTCATTTGCCAAATTTTGGCAGCGGCAATGGATAAGATACCCGAGCCGGTTCCCATATCTAGAATATGTTGCGGTTGAGGAGCTTTGTTGTGCAACTCACTGATTGCCGTTAAACACATTTTGGTGGTTTGGTGTTCGGAGCCGAATGCTGTTGCGGCATAAACCTGAACAGGAATTTTGTTTGTTGGCGGGCAACTTGCTTCATGTATGCCGTAAATAAGGAAATCTTTGATTTCAAACGGAGCGAATTTAATCACATTTTCTGTGAGCCAATTTTTACTTTCTAATATTTCTATTGTGTATGGCGGCAGATTGAGCTGATGGGTCTTTTGTGTGGTTGCAAATTTGGCCGAATCAAAATTCAGCGGGGCGTAACAGACATATTCTTCCAAACCCTCATCTGTATAATTGACTGCAACAACGTCAAAAATTTCATCTAAAAATTCTGCTTCTTTTTCCGGCATAATTTCTACCGGAGAAAATTTGATTAATTTACAGCTTTGTGAATTGTTATGCATAGCTTTGCCTTTTTTGTTTACAAGTTTTAAATAACGTTGCATAAATATAGTGAGGAAAACGTTAAAAAGAGATTATATTATGAAAAAAATATTTATCGGTTTGAGTGTTTTGGTGTTAGCGTCTTGTTCTTATCTTAAAGGGGACTATACATTAGGCCGGCGTAATACATTTAATGACTTCTTTTGGACATATAATATTCGTTATTATGATACGGATACTTTGGGAAGTATTAGTAAGGAAACAGAAACGGTTAGCGATTATAAATTGGGTGTCGCCCGTCATGCTGTTCCGGGGGGAATTGTTGTTTCTTCTAAAATTTTACAGAAAGATGTTTATTCAGAAGAATTTGTACGTCCGAATAAGAAAGGTGCTTTGGTCTCTTATACCGTTCCGGTTGAGTTTTCTGATGAAAAGGTTTACAGAACAATCGGTGAGTCAGAGATTAACGGTAAAGTTTATCGTTTAATTGAGCCGAGCAATATCGGAGATGTTATCTTAATTGATAAGCAGGGTAAGGTATATCAGCGTGTGGGACGAATTTTTAATGACAGATTAGCCTTGTTAAAGACATCATTTGTTTTGGAACCCGAAGATGTTATTTTTAAGAATGAAGTAGAAAATCATGTCGGGGAAGAAAATGTTCTTTCCGGTTTTGAAGTTCGCTATGTCGGGTTAGAAAATTATCAGATGGTCTTCAAATATTCTATGGTTCGTCCGAATGGGACGCTGGATATGGAAGAACAAAAAACATATAGATTTCCGATGTATGATAAAAGTGTTTCCATTGATGGTATAACTTTGGATATTTTAGATGTTAATGAAGGTGGTATTGATTATCGTATTCGGAGTATCTGATTTTTATCTGAAAGCAATGACGCCTGCCATTATGCAGGCGTTTTTTTATGAGAAACGTTACTGATGATGTACAACTAAAATAGAGGTTTAATCAACATATTTTATGTCTATGTATGAAAGGTAAGGAGGAGGTGTATATGCGTTTTGTTAAACCGGAAAGTCTGGATAATCATTCAATCATTTTAGATGTTCGCAGTGATAGTGAATATGCGCAAGAGCGATTAGCTTTACCACATATTGTGATTAAAGCAGATGAAGTAGATCCTGATAGGTTTATGGCAGAATATAATCCATCCGGTAAAGAGCTGGTCAACATCTTATGTACGTCCGGAGGAATAGCTTCTGAGGTTGCAGAACGGTTTGAGGAGGCCGGATATCCAAATGTTGCTGTTATTGTCGGTGGAATTATTGAAGCCGAATATGAGGGATTGAAAGTGCTGAAAAACTAATAAAATCCTTGTTTTTTGTTTTATTTCAGGCATTATAATCTTAATTTAAGGAGTTTGATAATGCCTGATTTTTTATTGGAAGATGCTGTTGAAGGGATGGTTGCCGGTGTTGATGAAGCGGGGCGGGGGCCTTGGGTTGGGCCGGTTGTTGCCGGATGTGCCGTTTTCTTGACACGTGATGTTGATGAGCGATTGTTACAAAATTTGAATGATTCTAAGAAGCTGTCTAAGAAAAAAAGAGAAATGTTATATGAGCTGCTTTTGTCTGAAAAAGAAAAAGGAAATATGCTTTTAGGAATCGGGGAAGCAACGGCAAAAGAAATTGATGAAATAAATATTTTAAATGCTTCATTTTTAGCGATGAAACGAGCTGTTGTGGAGGCCCGAGTGCAGCCGACTTTGATATTAGTTGATGGTAATCGGGAGCCGAAAGATTTTGGTTTTCCGGTTAAAGCCGTTGTTAAAGGGGATGCGAAGTCGTATTCTATTTCGGCTGCGTCTATTTTAGCCAAAGTTTATCGTGATAGGCTGATGGAAGATATGGCTAAACAATATCCAGGGTATGGCTTTGAAAAGAATGCCGGTTATGGGACAAAAGCACATGTTGATGGCTTAAAGCAATTTGGTGTGACGCCTGAACATCGGCGCTCTTATGCTCCGGTTAAGGAGTTTCTTAAATGACAGTAGTGGCAATATGGTGTCGGCATCAGGGAGATAATGTTATTGGTGTCGGTGGAGAAATTCCTTGGCGGGTTGAAAGCGATACACAGCGTTTTCGGGAGATTGTTGACGGGCAAACGGTTGTTGTCGGGCGGAAGACTTATGAGAGTTTGCCGAATCGGACAATTAAGAACAGCCGGATATATGTTTTGAGTTCAGATACTGCATATGAGGTTTCAGATTTGGAAGCTCATCAGGTGATAAATGGCCAAAAGGTATTAGCAGATGTGGAAGATGATTTGTATGTTGCCGGCGGTGCTGAGATTTATCATTTATTTTTAGCAGGAAAGGAGAAGCTTAAACCGCAGATTATTATAGATTGTGTTTATCTGGGGGATTTGCGTGAGATGTTTGGTGAGCATGCTGTTATTACAGACAGTGTTGAGATTATGGAGAAAAAGTATCGTCGCGTATCTTTATATCCTGACCAAGATGATGTTTCAGTGGCGATTTGGATGCGGAAAGGAGAATTTGTTGAACAGAGTGTGTTAAAAAGAATTATTACTATTTTAGAAAAAAATATGGCTGTTAACAGGTAACTATAAATACATTTTTATATTTATTTTCTTATGCTATTCGCATATAATATGTTATTGTTAGATTTTTAGAGGGACGTTATGTTGAAAAGGACTTTTTTATCACCGTTTTTTATGCCGTTGGCGTTTTTGGTTTTATGGCTTTTATTTATGGGTGGAATTTATTGGATTTTTCCGCAAGATGTTTTGCGGTTTACCGAAGAAGGGGAATTTATTGAATATTTATCTCATTTTGGTTATGTCTTATTAATTGCTGTTTTGCTTTGGGTTTGCAATGATTATCGTGATAATATCCAAACATGGGGAATTTATTTGTTTCTTGCTTTGTGTTGTTTTTTACGTGAAGGCGGTATTCAGCATCATTTATCTAAAACAGATACAACGCCGTTTAAATCTCGTTTTTTCTTAAATCCTAATAATCCGTTAGGTGAAAAAATTGTTTTTGGAGCTGTGTTGCTTTTGATTTTGGGGGTTGTTTTGTATTTAGCTGTTAAATATTCTAAACACCTTGTTTCATCTTTTTTCAAATTCAATACGGTAACGTGGTCTGTGGCCGTGTTATGTACGGTTGGTGTTTGCGCGAAGATTGTTGATCGTTTTCCAGCTAATTGGCGTAAGGCACACGGGGGTGTTCCTTTGTCAGATGATGTTTTTGCATTTTGTCAATTGGTTGAGGAAAGCAGTGAAATGTTTTTACCATATATTGCGGTACTTATTCTTTGCCAATATCATTTGTTGAAGAAAAATTGATTGTTTTAAGGCGGTGTATAACCGCCTTTTTTTATATGTTTGATAAAAAAGGCTTGAATAATAGCTTTTATGATGTTATCTTTATTTTAACAATTTAGAGATTTGTTTATCACTGTATTCATTATTTTATTTATGAGTAGTCTAGAAATGACACCCACAGCAGCTCTTTGCTGCTATTCAGCTGGCGGTTTTCAGATTTCTTCGGCAAGTGCTCTGGAAATTGATGAAACCTACAACCTTGTTAAAGGTGATGCCCTGACAGTTGTTAACTCCGACGGAGAAGTAATTCACGAAGGAATCCGTGGCTTTATGCCTCTCAGCGAATCCTGCCACCTTGTGCGAAAAACGGACAAAAGTTGGTGGCTCTGTACCAGTGACGGTTCAGATAAACATAAGAGCCCTTTGCGCAAGAAGAACGTTGTTCTCGGAGCGTTGGCTTTCATGTTTGACGAGAGAGGAAAGCTGAGACTGGGACAGCAAAATGTCCGCTTTCAGATGTTTTCATTTTAATATGATATAACATTTGGAGAATTGATTGAGCAGGCTTTATAGTCTGCTCTTTTTGTTTTAGTGTTAAATATAACCCCCTCTGAATGTTCAGAGGGGGTGATTTTTAGAGTTCCGGTACAGATGATTTGGTTCGCTTTTCTTCGGGAACCGGTGCATCTTTGCTCTTATCAATTTCTTTTCCAGCAATAATATCTTTAATTTCATCGCCGGTTAATGTTTCATATTCAATCAATGCTTGGGCGAGGGTTTCCCAATCTTTTTTATGTTTTTGCAGAATTTTTTTAGCCTCTTCATAACCTTCGGTTACGAGACGTTTAATTTCAGCATCTACTAAGCGTGCCGTTTCTTCACTCATATTTTGATTTTGAGTGACTGAGCGGCCAAGGAAGACCTCGTTAGAATTTTCAGAATAACGAATCGGTCCTAAAATATCGCTCATACCCCATTCTGTTACCATTGCTCGAGCTAAATTTGTTGCGGCGTTAATATCCGAAGAGGCGCCTGATGTGACAGCTTCGTAGCCAAATTTTAATTCTTCGGCAACACGACCGCCCATCATTATAGCTAAGCGTGAGAGCATTTGGGCTCTGGTATATGAATATCTGTCCTTTTCCGGAAGTTGTTGAACCATACCCAGTGCGCGTCCTCTCGGGATAATTGTAGCTTTATGAATAGGATCCGTATCTTTGACGTTTAGCGAGCAGATGGCGTGTCCTGCTTCATGATACGCAGTCAGCATTTTCTCTTTTTCATCCATAGCCATAGATTTGCGTTCATTCCCCATGAGAACTTTGTCTTTGGCTGCGTCAAAGTCCGCAGAGCTTACTTTGAGTTTGTTTTTACGCGCAGCTAAAAGAGCAGCTTCATTGACAAGGTTTGCCAAATCTGCACCGGAGAACCCCGGCGTTCCGCGGGCAACAATACTTAAATCAACATCTTTGCTTAAAGGAACTTTGCGGGTGTGAACTTTTAAGATTTCTTCACGACCTTTAACGTCCGGATTAACAACCGTGACCTGACGGTCAAAACGTCCGGGACGCAATAATGCAGGGTCTAGAACGTCAGGACGGTTTGTTGCTGCGATTAAGATAACATTTTCGCTGGCATCAAAGCCATCCATCTCTACGAGGAGTTGGTTTAATGTTTGCTCTCGTTCATCATTACCACCGCCTAAACCAGCACCACGATGACGTCCGACAGCGTCAATTTCATCAATAAACAAAAGGCATGGTGCATTTTTCTTTGCTTGTGCAAACATATCGCGCACACGAGAAGCTCCGACCCCGACAAACATTTCCACAAAGTCAGAACCTGAGATGGAGAAGAATGGTACATTAGCCTCTCCTGCGACAGCTTTGGCGAGTAATGTTTTACCGGTTCCCGGAGGGCCGACAAGCAGAACACCTCTGGGAATTTTTCCCCCTAAGCGTTGGAATTTCATCGGATCTTTTAAAAAGTCAATAATTTCTTCTAATTCTTGTTTGCTTTCGTCAGCACCTGCAACATCTGCAAATGTAACGCGTTTGGTGTTTTCAATAAGTTTGGCACGAGATTTTCCGAAGCTCATTGCTTTGGAGTTTCCGGAGTTTGCCTGGCGCATGAAAAAAATCCATACACCGATAAGGAGCAACATTGGGAACCAAGAAATTAGGACTCCCCAGAAAGTGCTTTCAGATGTATCAATCGGGCGAGCTTCAATTTTGATACCTAATTTTCGTAAGTTTTCAATCATGTTCGGATCAAACGGCGCATAGGTACGGAAGCGTGCCCCGTCGGTGTATGTCCCCTGTATGTCATTACCGATAATAGTTACAGATTGGATACGATTATCTTCCGCATTATCCATAAATTCAGAAAAAGCAATTTTTTCAGAAGCGGTTGCTCGGTTTTCCGGATTGATTGAATTTAATGCGAGGCTTAAAAAAACAAAGGCTAAAAGCCATATAATGATATTTTTTCCCTGTTTCATGTTTTCCTTGTTTCCTCATTGAAAATTGTAGCATAGTGATGAAAGTTATCTTTCTGCACTTTTATTCATATAAATATATAAGGGGAAAACTCTTAAAACTCAATAGCAATTTTTGTTTTTTATGCTGATTGCAGCAGAAAATAAAAAAGCCCGCACAAAAAAGGCGGGCGGACGTTCAGAAACCGTAAGCAATCAACGGCTCGGCTTATTTGATAAATCTTATTCGCCGACGTCCGTCCATCTATAATTCACAAAACCTGCTTGTCCATTGTTTTGTGTTTTTATTGCTTATTAGGGTTTCTGACGCCCTGGACTTGTTTATTAGCAGCTTCGTTAGATTATATATACTGAATTATATATTTTTGCAATAGTTTTTTTTGAATTTATAATAAAATATATTTTTAATTATATTTATCTATTTCAACCATGGCGTAATTTAAAGACGCCATCTTCATAACCTTGTATCTCTTTATTTGTCTGAGCTGTTTCCAGCCTTTTTTCGGCAACGGCAACGTATTCTTTTTCTCGTTCAATCCCCACATAATGGCGTCCAAGTTTTGCGGCTGTTACAGAGGTTGTTCCTGAACCGAGAAAAGGATCAAACACGACATCTCCGGGATTGCTTGAAGCTAAAATTAGCTTGGCGATCAGCTTTTCCGGTTTTTGGGTAGGGTGAGGTGTGTTTTCTGCCATTGACCAAAAAGGAATAGATATATCTGTCCAGAGGTTAGAGGGGGCTGTTAGGCGAAATTTTTTTCCGTCATCCTCGGTGTCTTCTTGCCAGTCTTTGGGAACCCCATTATCATCTTTATATGGTGCAAGCACTGGACGCTTTAATTTAACTGCATCCAGATTAAATGTGTATTCGGGAGATTTGGTAAAAAACCATATATCTTCCATGCAATTTTTCCAGTTATTACCGGAACTGCGCCCCTTTTCCCGCTCCCAAGTTATGCGGTTTTTCAGAAGAAAGTATTTTCCGGCTATTTCTGGAATGGCGATAGATGTGTTCCAATCTGAGCAAATATATAAACTTCCATTCGGTTTTAAGGAAATGAATACTTCTGCCAGCCATTTGTCCATCCAGCGTTTATAGGCATTCCAATCCATTGATTTGAATTCTTTGGTGCCGAATTTTTTGGTTAGGTTATAAGGAGGATCAACAACAACCAAGTCAGCAAAATTTGCCGGTAAAAATTTTAAAGCTTCAAAAGTATCTTGCCAGATTGTACGATCAATAATATCTTTAAGAGCGGTTTTTTTTGAAAGTTTTATGGCTCGCGATGAATATTCGGCGATTTCTTCTTCCGTTAAGATAATGGTTTTATTACGGGGGGCAGGGGTGCTGCTCATTTTTCCTCGCCGAATTTGTTATTTATCAGGTTAGAGATGTTTTCAATGGCTTTTTGAGCATCAGCGCCGCTTGCGGAAACTTTTATGCTTGTTCCTTTTCCGGCAGCAAGCATCATTAAACCCATAATGGAACAACCGCCAACGCACTGTCCGAGGCGCTCTACCTCTACATCGGCGTTTAGACCGTCAATGCATTTAACAAAATTAGCCGCAGCTCTGGCATGCAAACCACGTTCATTAATGATTTTAAGTTCAACGCTGATTTTGTCGCTCATTTTATTTTCCTAACAGTTCAGATGCTATGGTGATATATTTTATTCCTGCTTCTTTGGCGCCTGAAACAGCGTCTTTTAAGCTCTTTTCTCTGCGTAAAGTATTTAATTTTACAAGCATAGGCAGATTAATACCAGCAATAACTTCTATATTGGCATGATCCATGATAGAAATTGCCAGATTAGAAGGTGTGCCGCCGAACATATCTGTTAAAACAATGACGCCGTCTCCGGTATTTACTTTTTTTACTTTTTCTAAGATATCTTCTCTACGTTCGTTCATATCGTCATTTGGGCCGATGCAGGCTGTTGCAATTTGTTCCTGGTGTCCGACGACATGTTGCATAGCATAAAGAAATTCATCTGCTAAATTGCCGTGTGTCACTAACACTATTCCAATCATTATTTTTCTCCGCTTTTCCAAATTTTAACTGCGCCGAATGCTGAGATGATTTCAGCTTTACTTTTAATCCGTTCAAGTTCATCAGCTCTTGTTTGGCGGCCTCTGAAAGAAAATTCGTCAACCGTTTCAACCGGAACACCATATGTGCGTTCTACGGTTTCACCTTTGAGTTCTACAACCATAACAAATTCAGCTTCGGCTAAGACAGAAGCTGTTTCAGCATTAATTCCTTCTAACTTTACGGCAATGTGTCCATCTCGTTTTAAAAGTGCGGTTTCTTTTCCATTAAATTCCATTGAAGGATTTGCCGGTTCGCCTTTGCGGGCGTCAATGAATATGGCTAGTTCTCCGAATTTGTTTTCAATGATTTCAAAAAAATCTTGCTTTTCAATCAGTGTATAATATTGGTTTTCCATATTTTGACCTTTGTCTTGCGGATTATAACGGACTGATTCTATCATAAATATTTATAAGTGTCAATCCGCTTTGTAGGGCTAATTGTTTTCTTTATCCATGGTTTCCATGTCATCAAGACTATTCAGTTTATTCATTCCTTTGGCTATTTCCGACAGGCTTTTTTTCGGAGATTTACGGCCTGTTTTCTTTAAGATTAATTTAGCCATATCTTCTTCATCAAGCGTGGCTAGCATGGCGGCGTCATCTGCTGGAAAATCTTTAAGAGCCTCTTTACCTAAGGCTTGTTGAGCTTTTTTTAGTCCTTTGGCCGCATCAGTAAGTTTTTTTTCGGATAATTCACCTTTAAGTTTAAGCGGTTTTTCTATTTTATTTTTAAATGTTTCTCGGCGTACTTTTTTCAGGTCGTATTCAGGAGTGTCTGCAAGTTGTGCATCTTGGGCCGTAAGTTTGGAGGAAAGGCCGGCCTCTTCGGCAATGAGCGCCGAGTTCATGATCAAATTCAGTTTGCCGGCAAGTTCCATTTGTTTGGTTAGACGGATTGTATCTGTTGATTGCTTTTCTTGTCTTTTTTCGTCTTGTTCTTCAAACAATTCAATATTGAAAAGAGGTGTTTCTTCGTCTTCTTCATCATCGTAGATTTCTTTAATTTTTTGTCGCAAGCGCAATAATGGCTGACCGGTTGCACGCGGTGGGCGGATTGCTTTTGAGGCAGCATTTGTTGTGGTTGCGGCGTCACTCAGCTCTTCCCTGCCTTGCATACGTTTACTTATTCTTTCAGAATCACTTCCGGATTTTTTATTCCAGTCTATAATTTTACGTTTATCAGGTTGTTTTGTTTGTGGCATATTTTCCTCCTGCAATTTAAATAAGTATGCCAAAATATTTTTTAAGCTGCAAGTTTTTTATTGTTTGTGGTAAGCAATCATCAGTGATGTATCAGGCAAGATGACCGGGGTGACAGTTATTTTTTGTTTGTTTTTCAGCTTTAATGTGAAGGGGGTGCACGCGGTGATGTGTTTTATCATATCTTCACGAAAAGCTTTCCAGTCCTCTATTTCCGGAAGACAATCTTTTTGCATATCTATCAGTTCACGCAAGTATGGAAGCTCATCCAATTGGAATGGGGAGATTTTCCAAAGTTTTTGAAACGATGTGTTGTAAGATTTTAATTTTAATGAGGGTGAAAAGATAATGACCGAATCGGCGATATTATCCAAGATTCCTTGTTGAACGGCAATTAAATCGCTTAATCTGCGGGCAGCGGAAAGTTGACCGGTAATATCTTCATAAGCTATTAAGGTGCCGTTAGGGTGGGGGGCGCGAATACGACGGAAAGTTCTGCCGTCAGGGATATAAAGGAGATCTTCTCGTTGTTCGGTTAAAGCGTCAAATGCTTTATTTTCGTCTTCTTTATAGGCTTTAAAATCGGAAACTTCCGGTAGTGTTTTTTGTTCTCTAATTTTTTCCAGAAAAGCATTGTAATGCGGTTCATTGTCAATGAAATTTTCAGGCAGGTTCCATAATTTTAAGAAGGCTGCATTTCCAAATGTAAAGTTATGTTTGGTGTTGATGATGCAGAATGCCGTATCAAGAGAACTTAAAATGTCTAAGTGAGAATCCATGTATCCCTGATAATTTCGTTTTGCTTCATCAAATCCTGTTATATCAATCAGTGAACCGATAGTGTGTGTGGTTTTGAATGAAGAATCGTAATGCGGTGTTTCCGTTACTTCATATTTTTTCAAATCACCGTCGTTAATCATCGTAATTTGCTTTTTTTGGATAGTGTTTGATTCCTTGGCGTTTTTAGCCAGTTCTAAAAAGTTTGTTGTATTACCTAAATCACGCAAAATTGTATTTTCCGGCGTGATGTCTTTGAAATCTTTCAGGCCGATAAGGTTAAGATAACGGCGATTTAAGAGTGTGATGTCTAAATTTTCATTTCTGAGCCATATCGGGCAAGGAATATTATCAATCAGAATCCGGTAGTCTTCAAGTTTTTGATGACAAAGAAATGCTTCTTCGGTAACACGATCAATAAAATCTGTGGTTTTTGTGATATCACGGAACCATAAGCAGTTGATGCTGATTTCCGAATCGGCGGAATTAATACGGTTTCCAGAAATGGTAAAGATTTTCTTGTTTTTGGTTTTAGCGATAACTTCAAAGCTGGAACCGTTTTTTTTCAGCATGGTCAGGGCTGCATTTATTTTATCGGCGTCGGTTCGTTCAAAAACAGAGATAATCTCAGCAAAAGAACTGTCTTCACCGTTTTTTAAGTTTAGGAGTGTTGCCAACCGGCGGGAGCAATATTGATATTCTTTATTTTTATATAGGGAGTAGGTGATGTAGCCGTCTTTGGAGGCATAAAGCATTTCTTCGTAATAACGATTGGCGTTATTTTGTTTGGCTAATTCGGCCTTTAAACGGCGGCTGCGATGGATAAGTATTGCCGCAAATAATGGGAAAACAAGGCTTAGTGACAGCCAGACATATAAAAATACCGTTATGGATTCAATGGTCATGGGTTTTCTTTCAAAGGCCAAAAAAGGGTTGTTTGTTTATTTATTTTGATATATAGCCTTTTTTAAGGCATAAGTCTTGTGATAGCAAATTAAAAATTGAAAGAGTGAACAAAGATGTATACATTAGTTTTTGATACGACAGGTTTTGGTGTTTGTCTCGGGCTTTATCAAGATGATATTTTGGTGGAGAAATATGAAAAAGTTATGGAGTTTGGACAGGCAGAAGAGTTAGCTGGCGGGTTGGAACAGTTGTTGGCACGTCATCGTCTTTGTTTTAATGAAATTGGTTTAGTAGGTGTGTGTACTGGTCCGGGGTCGTTTACCGGTGTACGGGCAGGGCTGGCTTTTGCTCGCGGATTGGGTTTGGGCTGTCCTGAGGTGAAAATGACCGGTGTTTCTGCATTTGAGGCTTATGCTCACATGCTTAAAGAACAGGATCGGGCTGTTTATAATGCCGTTATTATTGAGACGAAACGCGAAGATTTTTATTTTCAGCTTTTTGATGAAAATTTGCGTAAAATTAGTGAGCCGGCGGCGTTGATACGTGAGGATATTGTTAAGAAATTGAAAAGTCATCAGACAAGTTTTATCGGGGACGGTGTGGAGCGTTTCTTATCTGTTGCGTCGGGATTACAGATTAAGCAGGTGGAACTGACAGATATGATTGATGCAAAAGCGCTTTTTACAGTGACTAAGAAAAAATATTTTGAGAAAAGCCTTGATTTTCCAAAGCCATTGTATATAAGAGTTGCTGAGGCTTGTGTAAAATGATTAAAATTTTATAGCTATGTTGTAAAATTGATGCTAACCGTTGAATAATAATTATTTTAGTAGAAAGAGGTATATCGTGACTAGATCTGAATTAATAGAAAGTGTTGCAAAAAAGAATCCGAATCTGATGCTTGGTGAGATTGAGCGGATTGTAAACGTAATTTTTTCCAGCATTGTTGCCGCTTTGGCAAAAGGTGATCGGGTAGAATTTCGTGGTTTCGGTGTTTTTTCAATTCATAAACGTGCACCGCGAATCGCTCAAAATCCAAGAACTGGTGCTAAGGTTAAAATTGGTGATCGCAATATTGTTCATTTTAGAGTTGGTAAAGAATTTCACGAGAAATTGAACGAGAACTAATCAGGTTTAATTTTTAGAGGAGACGGATATGTGGCTGCTGAAAATATTAATTATGCTTCCGTTATTAACGGCTTTCGTTATGTTTTTGGTACAAAATAACGAGTTAGTAGCGTTATGGCCTATTCCAGATTTGAAAATTGCCGTAAGTGTTGTTTATTTTGTTTTGTTTTGTTTGGGGTATTTCTGCGGACGCTTATCGGCATGGTCTGCTTATGCTCCGCTCAGAGCAAAACTTCGTAAGCAGAAAAAAGAAAATAAGGTTTTATCCAAGGAGCATGAGAAGCTTAATCAAGAACATGAAAAACTTAACCAGCAAATTACAAGTTTGCAGGAAGAGGCAGATAAGGCGGATCATGGAAACGGATTTTCTTTGAATAAAAAAATAAAAGGATGGTTTTCTAAACCGACCAATGAAGAGTAATAATAAGAAGAGGCTATCATAATGAATTGGTTAACGGATATTGTCAGACCGAAAATTAAAAAAACGACTCCGAAAGAGATTTCTGATGATTTGTGGATTAAGTGTCCTGAATGTGGTCAGATGTTGTTTTCAAAAGAATTAAAGCAGTCTTTGTATGTCTGCACAAAGTGCGGACATCATTTGCGGCTTTATGTTGATAAGCGTTTGAAGCAGCTTTTTGATGATGGTATTTATATGACATTGTCTTTACCGGCTGTTCGGGAAGATCCGTTAAAATTTAAAGATACGCAACGTTATACAGATAGATTAAAAGTTTATCGCAAGAAAACCGGCAGCAACGATGCAATTAAAGTTGGTGTTGGTAAAACTGGTGGGATTGATACGGTCATAGCAGCAATGGATTTCTCGTTTATGGGTGGTTCTATGGGGACAGCAGTCGGCGAGGGAATCGTTTCTGCGGTTGAATATGCCTGTGAGCATAAATGCCCGTTAGTGATTGTCAGTGCGTCCGGTGGTGCCAGAATGCAAGAAGGAATGCTCTCTTTGATGCAGATGGCCAGAACAACGGCAGCGATTAATCAATTGAAAGAAATGGGTTTGCCTTATGTTTCTATCTTTTCTGATCCGACAACAGGTGGTGTTTCTGCTTCGTTTGCGATGATTGGTGATGTGCATATTGCTGAGCGTGGAGCTACAATCGGTTTTGCCGGTAAACGTGTAATTGAACAAACAATTCGTGAAAAATTGCCCGAAGGATTCCAAACTGCGGAATATTTAAAGGAGCATGGTATGGTAGACATTGTTGTTGAGCGTAAAGATTTGAAAGAAACGCTTGGCCGTGTGTTAAATCTGCTCATGGCAAATTATAAAGCAGCATAAATTTTAATTTTGATGCATTTTAATAAAGCGGGGCATATGCTCCGTTTTTTTACATTCGGAATTGAGGTAAATATTTTAATTTAAATGATTTTCTTAATTGTTTTTAAACGGAGAGTTTATAAAAATAAAGTTTGAAATTTATGTTTTAATAAGTTAACTTTGGATTTATGAAAAAACTTGATGTTTATATAGCCAAACAGATTATGACCGGATTTCTGCTTGTGGCTTTGTCGCTGATGTCTATGCTATGGTTGACACAGTCGCTTCGTTTTGTGGAGATGGTCACGGATAAAGGTTTGCCGGTTTATCTGTTTGTTGAGATGACCAGTTTGCTGATGCCGCGCGTGTTTTCTATTTTGTCGCCGATTGCGCTGTTTGTTGCTGTTATGTTTGTTTATAACCGGTTGATTACCGACAGTGAGCTCGTTGTGATGAAAGCTGTGGGGATTAGTTCGGTTTTGATTGCAAGAGCTGCGATATTGGTTGGTATTTGCTTGGCATTGTTTAATGTATTTGTGCTTAATGTCGGGATCCCGGCAGCAGAAAGTAAGTTTCATGATTTGGAGTTTGAGGTAAAAAACAGCTTTACAAAGATGATGTTAAGAGAAGGGGCCTTTACTTCATTTAAAAATAATATGACTATTTTTGTTGATGCATTTGAGGATGACGGGTCTGTTAGGGGGATTTTGGTCAGCGATAGTAAGAAAACGCATGAGAAAGTTGTGACTGTTGCTGAGCGGGGCAAATTGGAATATACAGAAACGGGACCGAAAATTTTGTTGCAGAATGGAACGCGGCAGGTGATGAATAAAAAAAGCGGTCAATTTTCTTCTATGACATTTGATGATTATGTGGTAGATTTCGGTGATATTTCTATGGCAAAAAGAAAAGACAAAGGTGTGCGTGAGCGGAGTATCAGTGAATTGTTTCAAGCTGCTGGTGACCCAGCGGTTTCCATAAAAGAAGCACGTACTTTTAAGGCCGAAGCGCATCGGCGTATTTTGGCTCCGTTGTATAATTTGGTTTTTGCTCTTTTGGCTTGTACGGGGCTGCTGATTGCTAATTTTAACCGCAGAGGGCAGGGGCGTGTTATTCTTATTTCTATTTTAGCGATGATTTTTGTGCAGGCAATGGATATGACCTTTGCAAATTTGGCTCGTAAACATGAATGGATTGTGCTACTGATGTATTTGAATTGTTTGTTGCCGTTGTTTATAACGAGTTATCTGCTTTTTAGAACACCGGTATTCCGGAAAAAGAAAAAGGAGGCTTTTGATGAAGCTTAACCCTTATATGGTGGTGACAGCTATGTTGTTGTTTTCTTTCGGTGCAGAGGCTGTGAATGAACCGTATGCTGGTGCTTTGGTTCGTAAAGATACGACTATTACACCGAAAGCAGAGTTTTCTCCGGGGAATATGACAGATATTGTGCCGGCATTCAGTTCTAAGCATCAAAAAGCAAATGAAGATATGGAAATATATTTCTCTGCTGATGAGTTAGAAGCAGATGAAAATGAGAGTGTGATTTCGGCGCATGGTAATGTTGTGGTTACACGTGGAAAAATGGAATTAACCTCAGATAAGATGTGGTACAATCAGAAAAAAGATGTGATTGTTGCTGAGGGAAATGTGGTTTTGGTTGAAGAAGACGGCAGTGTTTTATTTACGGATAAAATTCAGTTGTCTGAAAAGATGAGCCGTGCTGAAATTAATAAAGTTAAAGTTTTGATGCGTGATGAAACGCGGATTTGGGCGGATTCATTTGTGAAGAAAGCTAATGATAATAAACAGATGAAAAATGCTTCATATACGGCTTGTGATATGTGTGCGGGAAAATCTCCTTTGTGGCAAATTGATGCACGTAAGGTAAACTATGATGCCGAGGGACAAAATATTAATTATAATGATGCTGTTATTCGAGTGAAAGATGTACCAGTGTTTTATTTACCGTTTTTGAGTCATCCGGCGCCGGAAGTGAAACGTCGTTCCGGTTTCTTGATGACGTCTATGGGGAGCTCATCCTATCTGGGGCAGTATTTACAACCAACGTATTTCTGGGATATTTCAGACCAGACAGATATTATTTTATCGCCATATTTGACAACTGACAGAGGCGTTGTTTTTGGGGGACAATATCGGCAGTATTTTTATAACGGGCAGATACAAATGGAAGGAACATATCTGCAAGATGACGGAAAAAATTATAAAAATGCCAAATATAGACGGTTCAACAGGCCGGAACATCGGGGAAATTTATTTTTAGATGCTCGTTATGAAATTAATGATTATTGGGTGGCTAATCTTGATTTGAATTATGCTTCCGATGTGTTCTATTTGAAAGATTTGAATTTACGGGGGCGTGATGATCCTTGGTTGGCGTCAAGGCTTGCATTTGAGCGTTTTTCTGGGCAGGATTATGCAGCGATTGAAGGATACTATTACCAACTGACGAGTTATAATTTGAAGATGGTTAACAGTGATGAATATCGTACGCGTATGAAGAGTAAACCGACCGTTGTTCCTTTTGCGGAATATGAAAATATCAGTACACCAAACAGTTATGGGGCGTATTTTAAAACGAACCTGAGTACAGCCTCTGTATATCGTGAAAATGATGAAGAATCGCAACGTGTTTCTATGATTAATTCTTGGGAACTGCCTTATACCAGCAGGTATGGTGAACAGTATAAATTTGTAGCGTCATTAAAATCCGATGTCTATTATATCAGTGATTATTCGTATTTGCCGAATAAGGAATATGACGGGACGTTGGCACGTGTTTTTCCTCAGGTCGGGATGGAATGGCGGTTGCCTTTTGTGAGGGCATCAGATGACAGTCGGCAGATTTTGGAACCAGTCATTGTTGCTGCATTTGCACCGAAAAATGATAATGATGTAGAAAAAATTCCGGATGCGGATAGCGTTGATGCGCAGTTTGATGATACGAATATTTTGAGTCTGGATCGTTATGCTGGATATGATCGTAATGATGATGGCAGTCGTATCAGCTATGGATTGAATTGGAGTTCGTATGGGGATATTTTAGGTCGGACATCAGCATTTATTGCGCAGACATATCAATTTTCTGATGATAGTTCATTTATGCGTGCCGTTAATGAAGAAGACAGATTGTCTGATTATGTCGGTCGCGTTTATGCCAGTCCTCATAAATATTTGGATTTGAATTATCGTTTTCGGTTAGACAAAGATAATTATGAATTGAAATACAATGAACTAGGGGCAAGATTAGGAACGGATATATTTAATGTTTATACATCATATATATATTTACAACCAAATCAAAACTCATATTATGTTAACGACGCACGTAAAGAACTTTATTTATCAGTGAATTCCAAGCTTACGAAAGATTGGTCTGCCGGATTATATGATCGTCTTGATTTGACAGATCATGGTGGTTCTTTGGAACATGGAGGATATCTGACATATGAAGATGAATGTTTAAAATTGTCGCTTGCCGTTAAGAGATATAACTATGATGATCCGACGTTGGATAATGACTATGAAGTTGGTGTGACTTTTTTCTTTAAAACCTTAGGTGGTTTTGGTTCAAAATAAATAGGAGATTTGTTATGATAAAAATGGTCTTGTCTTTGTTTGGCGTTTTGTATGCGTTTGATGCTATGGCAGTAGATTTGGATATGTCTGATTTGGATAGAGAGTTGCGTAGTTCTTCTTCTAAGTCTATTATGTTTCGGCGTCATAATGCAGATGAAGATGAGCAAAGAATGCGTGCGCAGGCTGAGGAGCAAGCTCGTGTTGCGGCAGAGCGAGAATCCCGTATAAAAAAAGAACAGGCTGTTTTCCGTCCGTATAATCTTTTTGGCAATGGATTGAAGATTGTTGCAACAATTAACGGAGAAATGCTTTCTAATAAAGATTTACAAGAGCGGGCGAATTTATTTTCGTTGACGACAGGTATCCATGTTAATGACAAAAATAAAAAGATGGTTGCCGAAAAAGTTTTACAAAATACAGTAGACGAAAAAATAAAATTACAAGAGGCTGAAAAGCAGGGGGTTAGTGTTTCAGATAAAGAAGTTAAAGAGGCGTATCGTAATTTTGAAAAATCTAATAGCGTTCCCGCTGGGAAATTTGCAACTGTTTTGAAAGAATATCATGTAAGTAATGGTGTTTTTATGAATCAGATTAAAGCTAATTTGCTATGGAATAAACTTATAAACAGAAAACAAGGGCAGGGCATTTTTGTTTCTGAAAGAGAAGTCTCTGATGAGTTTGAGCGGATTAAGAAAGATATGAATACGCCGAAGTATATGGTTTCTGAAATTGTGATTAAAAAGAAAGACAGCGAACATATTAATGAGTTGGTTGATATTTTGCAGAAAGATCCTCGTTTTGAACTGTATGCTGCACAGTTTTCACAGAGTGCAAGTGCGCCTTCCGGCGGTAAGTTAGGGTGGGTTGCCCCAGGGCAATTAGCCGATCCTCTGGATAAGACTATTCGCAGTTTGAAAGAAGGACAAGTTTCCAAGGCTGTTCCTTATCGGGCGGATTATTATATTTTCAGAATGGACAAGATTTATGATCCGAATAAAGATAAGCAGAAGATGCCGACAGAAGATGAAGTGAGGAAGTTTATTGAGAATCGCAAAACAGATGAACTGGCTAATAAATATATTCGTGATTTGCGTAACCGTGCTGTGGTTGAGAAGAGATTTTAGGAAAGTATAAATGGGCAGCGTTTTAAGCACAAAAGAGTTTGTTGAAAAATATGGTTTATTAGCAAAAAAATCATTAGGGCAAAATTTTTTGTTAGACGGAAATATTACCGATAAAATTATTCGTTTGTCTTTGCAAGAACAAAAACGTTTATCTTTTGTGGGAGAAAATGTGATAGAAGTCGGTCCCGGTCCCGGCGGTTTAACCCAAGCGGTCTTGCGCCATACACCGGATAAGCTGACTGTTATTGAGATGGATGAGCGTTGCTTGGAAATTTTAGCGGAAATTAGGGATTTTTATTCGCAGCTTGAAATTATAAATGGTGATGCGCTTCAATTTGATTGGGTGAAAAGATTTTCTGAGGAGGGGGCGTACCATATTGTCAGCAATCTGCCATATAATATTTCAGTTGTTTTGTTGACGAATTGGTTGAAACAGATTGACTGTGTTAAAAGCATGACGCTGATGTTTCAGAAAGAAGTGGCAGATCGGATTATGGCAGAAACGGGAAGTAAAGATTACGGCCGGTTGTCTGTTATTTCGCAATTACAGTGTGATATTGTCAGGCTGTTTGATTTGCCGCCGACTTGTTTTGTTCCGGCACCAAAGATATGGTCATCTGTGTTACTTTTTATGCCTAAAAAAATATCCGTTAAACCTGAGGTGTTGGAGAAAGTTGAAGCATTGACAGCATTGGCTTTTGGGCAGCGACGTAAAATGATACGCCAAAGTTTGAGAAGTGTTCAGGGTATTTTTGAGCATTTGGAGATGTTAGGCATTTCCCCGACACTCAGAGCTGAAAATTTATCTCCTCAACAGTATTTGGATATAGCGGAAAGGTTAGTTTAGGTCGCTAGGCATTTAAAAAGGCAAATTAAAGGTTATGTATTCTTCTGTTTAATTAATTTTTTAAGGAGAAGAATATGACAGAAGGTGTTAGATTTCCTACATTAGCGTTTATTACAGGTGGTGTCGGGCAAGCAAATGAGGGTATACCGCCACAACCATTTGAAACTTTTTGCTATGATTCAGCCTTGTTGCAGGCCAAAATTGAAAACTTTAATGTAGTTCCATATACTTCGGTGTTACCCAAAGAGATTTTTGGGAATATTGTTCCGGTTGATAAGGTCGTTAATCAATTTAAACATGGTGCTGTTTTGGAGGTGATTATGGCCGGAAATGGTGCCAGTCGTGATGAGCATAAAGCGATTGCAACAGGCCTTGGTATTTGCTGGGGTAAAGATAAAAACGGCGAGCTAATCGGTGGTTGGGCTGCTGAATATGTAGAATATTTTGATACTCAAATTGATGATGAAATCGCCAAAGGTCATGCGGAAATGTGGCTTAATAAATCTCTTAATCATGAGTTAGAAATTCGTGGCGTGGAAAAGCATAGCGAGTTCCAGTTATATCATAATTATCTGAATATTGAACAACAGTTTGGTTATTGCTTAACTTGTTTGGGCTTTTTGAATTTTGAACATGCTCCGGCAGCAAAAGTTTAATTCTTCTTTTAACAGATAAAATTGTTAAAATTTGATAGTTAGAGGATAGAAAAAATGGCGAAACAAGAAATAACAAAAAACAACACTGTTTCACAGCGTCCTGCCGGTAAACTTGGTGTTTGGGCGTTAGCGGGCGTTGTTGTCAGCTCTATGATTGGCGGTGGGATATATAGTTTACCGCAAAATATGGCAGCCGGTGCGTCTGTCGGGGCGGTTTTGTTGGCCTGGCTGATTACAGGTATTGGTGTATACTTTTTGGCCAATACTTTCCGTATTCTTTCGGTGGTTAAGCCGGATTTGACAGCTGGTATTTATATGTACAGCCGCGCTGGTTTCGGAAGGTATGTCGGTTTTACTATCGGTTGGGCATATTGGATATGTCAGATTTGTGGTAATGTCGGCTATGCCGTGATTACGATGGATGCGTTAAATTACTTTTTCCCGCCTTATTTTGCCGGTGGAAATAATCTTTATTCCATTATCGGTGGATCTCTTTTGATTTGGGGATTTAATGCCTTGGTCTTGAAAGGAATTAAACAAGCAACGATTGTTAACCTTATCGGTACGATAGCAAAGATTGTACCTCTCTTGTTTTTTATCGTGGTAACGCTGGTGTTCTTTCATTCAGATAAATTTTCGTTTGATTTTTGGGGTGAATATGAAACTAATCTGGGGAGTTTATCTAAACAGATTGAGGGGACAATGCTGGTCACCTTATGGGCATTTATCGGTATTGAAGGTGCTGTGGTGATGTCTAAACATGCAGAAAATCCACAAGCGGTTGGGCGTGCAACATTGTTGGGCTTTTCCGGTTGTTTGTTGATATATGTTCTGTTATCAGTTTTACCGTATGGTATGATGAGTCAAGAGCAGTTAGCAAAATTACCGAATCCGTCAACAGCAGCTGTATTGGAACCGGTCATCGGTAAATGGGGTTCATATATCATGAACATCGGGTTATTGATTTCTGTTTTAACCAGTTGGCTGGCTTGGACAATGGTTACAGCGCAAATTCCGCAGGCGGCAGCGGTTAACGGGACTTTTCCACGAGATTTTGCAAAGGAAAACCGTGCACAGGCTCCGTTTGTATCGTTGTATGTGACAAGCTTTTTGATGCAGTTGGCGATGTTGTTGGTATATTTTTCCGGCAATGCGTGGAATACAATGCTTAGCATCACAAGTGTTATGGTGTTACCGGCATATTTTGCCAGCGCTATGTATTTGTGGAAGTTGTGTGAAGACCATGAGTATCCCGGTAATTTTTATATCAGCCGCAGTTCAGCGTTGCTTTCAGCAGTAATCGGCTCACTTTATGCATTGTGGTTAATCTATGCTGCGGGGCTTAACTATTTGCTGATGGCGTTGATATTTATGGCAGCGGGTATTCCTGTTTTTATGCGGGCTCGTCATCAAAATGCACCGCATGAGCCGGCTTTTACGGCCGGAGAACGCTTTGCGGCCGGTGTTTTGGTTGTTGCAGCATTGTTTGCCATATATGCCATGTATAAAGGTTTTGTTTAAAAACAAAAAAAAAGCACCGGGAAACCGGTGCTTACCTTTGTTTATTGTGCTTATACGTTTAAGGCTTTACGATATGTATCAAGCAGGAATTCTTGTTCATCGCGGTCTGCTTGGTTCATTTTTCTTAATTTAATAATTGTTTTCATGATTTTAACATCAAAACCGACACCTTTGGCTTCGGCGTAAATATCACGAATATCAGAGGAGATACCTTTCTTTTCCTCTTCCAAGCGTTCAATACGTTCAATCAATGAGTTTAATCTGGTGCTATCAATTCCGCCAACTTCGTTTTCTGACATATTTCTCTCCCATTAGTAATGTTTCAGAATTTTACGGAGTGCACTTTATCAAACATATTTTTTTTTGACAAGAAATAATTGTGGAGAACGTAAAGAATAATAAGTTATTAAACATTTATGTTATATATGTAAGGAAGCGAAATATGGATTGTAACTTTTGGAGAAATAATATGCCGATTAGTACGCATACAAAAATTTTAGCAACATTAGGACCGGCTTCAACCAGTGAGGAAAAGATTGAAGCGTTGATTGACGCAGGGGTTGACGGTTTCCGCTTAAATTTCAGTCATGGTACACATGAAGAACATAAGGAAACCTATGAAAGAGTTCGTCGTATTGCCAAAAAGAAGAATACTCATACAACGGTAGTTGCGGATTTGCAGGGGCCTAAGTTGAGAATCGGTATGTTTAAAGAAGGTAAGGTTCTGTTGCAAAAAGGACAGAAGTTTACGCTTGATATGAAAAAAGATTTGGGCGATGAAAATCGTGTTACCTTACCGCATAAAGAGATTTTTGAAGCATTAAAAGTTGGTGATAAGCTGCTTGTTAATGATGGTAATATCATTTTGAATGTTTTGAAATGCAATAAAGAATCGGCAGTAACAGAAGTGGAAGTCGGCGGCTATATCTCGGGGCATAAAGGGGTTAATTTGCCGAACAGTTCTCTGAATATTTCGCCGTTGACACCGAAAGATTTGAGTGATTTGGATTTTGCACTCGGGCTTGGTGTAGATTGCGTTTGTTTGTCTTTTGTGCAAAGAGCCTCAGATATTAAAGAAGCGCGGAAGATTATCGGTAAAAAAGCATGGATTATTTCTAAACTGGAAAAACCGCAAGTTTTAGATGAGCTTGATGCGATTATTAAAGCTTCGGATATGGTAATGGTAGCGCGCGGTGATTTGGGTGTAGAATGTCCGATTGTGACAGTACCGGTGTTACAAAAGCGAATTGAGGCAAAATGCCGCCAATATGGCAAGCCGGTTATTGTGGCAACGCAGATGTTAGAATCTATGATTTCAGCGCCAATTCCAACACGTGCGGAAGTTTCTGACGTTGCGACTGCGGTTTATGATGGTTGTGATGTGGTGATGCTTTCAGCAGAAACAGCTGCGGGAAATTATCCGGTAGAAACAGTTAAGACCATGCGTGGTGTTATTGAGCAGGTTGAGGCTGATCCGAAATATTTTGAAAGTGTCAATCGTTTTTGTGAAATTGCTTGTTATAATGATGAATCTCATGCAATTACGCATGCGGCGAGTGAAGTTGTGCGTACAATGAATAAAGTGGCCTGTGTCGCGACGTTTTCAGTTTCCGGTGCGACAACACTCCTCATGGCGCAAGAGCGTCCGGAACTGCCGATTATGTCAATTAACCCAAGTGAAGAAATTGCTCATCGGCTGAATTTGGTTTGGGGTGTCAAGACATTCATTGATAAAAAAGTATTTGAAAGTTTTGATAATATTGAAACAGTTTCCCGTGGGTTTGCACGTATTTCCGGTTTAGCTAAGAATGGTGAGCATATCGTTGTAACGGCTGGTTATCCGTTTGGAAAGGCGGGAATTACTAACGTTCTTCACATTGTCAAAGCATAATAAAGGTAGAAAATTTTGTGAATTAGCTCGCAGGAGGAGGCCTGTCTGCGGTCGGGTCATGTACTTCTATGTACACTCCCCTTCCTAGCAGGGCTCCTGCGGCTACTTCGCAAAATTTTCTACCTTTAATGTACTACTCAAAATTTTTGCCACCGGATATTTACTTATTTCGTGTTTTTAATAATGGATATGCGTAAGTTTGTGTGTTTTTACTTGCTTTTAAACTTTGGGTTTATATAATGCCTGGTGAGCGACAGGGTTAAATGTTGCTTGGGTTCTCACAACCCTACTGTTAGCGGTGTATGGATATGCGCCGTTAACGTTATATAATTTTTTATGTAACGAATATCCCCGGCTGTGACGGTTATTTTGTTGTGGCTGGGGAGCCCGGATTATATTTGGTATCTTTTCTAAATATATGAAGGGAGTCTTTCCTAACAGTAAGATTGTGAGACTCTCCGGCCACCTCTTTTGAGGTGTTTTTTTTGGCTTGCAATTCCATATAAAATGGTATATATTAAATGGAAGGGTTCTCACAACCTGACTGTTAGTTATTATTTTGAAGCTATTCTGCAAATTGCAGAAATTATGACTATATCCCGTTTATAACCGGGAGCTTGTAGCAGTGTCCAAGAGAATTATCTAAGGGCTACAAGAGTCGTGCTAACAGTCGGCGTGAGACTCCCGGTTGCCTCATTTTGGCAGCCGTTTTTTTATAAACTTTTGGGGAGGCTGAGCTATGAGAAAAATTTTGATTTTTTTTGCCGTCTGTTGTTTGAGTAGCTGTTATTTATTTCGGATGGATGAAAATTTGAAGGCAATGTATGGGCAGCCGATTGAGGTGGCATTTCAAGCGCTGGGTTTGCCGGATGGAACCTTTAATATTCGCGGTTTAACAATTTATGTTTGGGGGCGTTCACAAAGTTATTCGTATAGTGTGCCACAACGTGCTAATACGACCGGTTATATCGGGATGACATCGTTTCATTCCACAACATCATATGATTCATATAGGTCAGGTGTATCTACATGTAAAATTAAAATTGCAACAAATCCGCGCGGTATGATTGTTTTTGCGGAATATGACGGCGGTTGGGAGGCTTGTGATTTGTATGCATCCCGATTAGATGATGCATTTGGACGTTAACTTGTATGCTATTGATTTTAAAATGTAAACATTCGTTACAATCAGAAATATTTTGTGTTTGAATGATGGGTTTAAACGTCTTGTTAATTTTTTAAATGCTATTATGCTGGCAATAGTGGTTAATTTAAGGAGTATTGTTAGCTATGGCAAAAGAAAATCAGGTTCAAGTGACCGAAGAACAAGAGAAAGAATACATTGATGCATTGGTTAAAAAAGTGGCTGCTGCACAGAAAAAGTTTGCAGAATATAGTCAGGAACAGGTTGACCATATCTTTCGCAGAGTGGCTTTGAAATTAAGCTCTTTCGTATTCCGCTTGCAAAAATGGCAGTGGAAGAAACCGGTATGGGTGTGGTTGAAGATAAGGTGATTAAAAACCACTTTGCTTCTGAATACATATACAACAAATTTAAATGTGTGAAAACCTGCGGTGTGTTGGAAGAAGACAAAGCTAATGGCTTGATTAAGATTGCGGAACCTTTGGGAGTGATTGCTGGTGTTATTCCGACAACGAATCCGACATCTACGGCAATTTTCAAATCTTTGATTGCCTTAAAAACACGTAACGGTATTATCTTTTCTCCGCACCCACGTGCTAAAAAATGCACAGTGGAAACAGCTCGTTTGATATTAGAAGAAGCTGTTAAAGCCGGTGCGCCGGAAGATATCATCGGGTGGATTGATGAACCGTCAATTTTGCGTACACAATATTTGATGCAGCATCCGGATGTTGATATCATTTTGGCAACAGGTGGTCCTGGTATGGTAAAATCTGCATATAGTTCCGGTAAACCGGCTTTGGGTGTGGGCGCAGGTAATACACCGGCGTTGATTGATGAAACAGCTGATATTGAGATGGCGGTTTCTTCTATCTTAATGTCTAAAACCTTTGACAATGGTATGATTTGCGCTTCTGAACAATCTGTTGTGGTTGTTAAAGATGTGTATGAAGATGTTAAAGCTGAATTTGTTAAACGCGGTGCCTATTTCCTGACAGCGAAAGAAAAAGAAAAACTCGGCAAAGTTATTATGCCCGATGGAAAATTAAATGCGGCTATTGTTGGTCAGCCTGCTTATAAGATTGCTGAAATGGCTAAAATTTCCGTACCAGTTGAAACTAAGGCTTTGATTGCTGAATGTGATAAGGTGGGTGAAGTTGAGCCGTTTTCTAAGGAAAAATTATCTCCGGTTCTCGGAATGTATAAAGCTGATGATTTTATGAGCGGTACAGCGCTTGCAAAAGAATTGGTTTCTAACGGTGGTAAGGGACATACATCTGTGCTTTACACAAACCCGATGAATGATGACAGAATTAAACATTATGGACATGTCATGATTACTGGTCGTGTGATGATTAACTGTCCAGCATCACAAGGCGCTATTGGCGATATTTATAATTTTAGATTGGAACCGTCTTTGACTTTGGGTTGCGGTTCTTGGGGCGGTAACTCAGTTAGTGAAAATGTGGGAGTAAAACATCTGATGAATATTAAAAATGTAGCGAAACGTGAAGAAAATATGCTGTGGTTCAGAGTTCCTCCGAAAATCTATTTCAAACAGGGCTCTTTGGGCGTTGCCTTAAAAGAACTTCAAGGTAAAAAACGTGCGTTTATCGTGACGGATAAACCGTTGTTTGATTTGGGAATGACACGCAAGGTAACAGATGTCTTAGAGCAAATCGGGGTTGCTTATAAAGTATTCTCAGATGTACATCCGGATCCGGATTTGACAACCGTTAATAAGGCGATTGAGACATTACGTTCATTTGAGCCGGATGTGATTATTGCTCTTGGTGGCGGTTCTCCGATTGATGCTTCAAAAATTTTGTGGTTGATGTATGAACATCCTGAATTGAAGTTTGAAGATTTGGCAATGCGCTTTATGGATATTCGTAAACGTATTTTTGAATTTCCGCCGCTTGGTGAAAAAGCTATGTTGGTTGCTATTCCGACAACATCAGGTACCGGTTCGGAAGTTACACCGTTCTCTATTATTACCGATGATGGGGAAGGTGTTAAATATGCCATTGCTGACTATGCATTGACACCATCTATGGCTATTATTGATTCTGATTTGGTGTTAACAATGCCGAAAGGGCTTTGCTCTGCATCCGGTATTGATATTTTGACACACGCTTTGGAATCTTATGTTTCTTCAATGGCAACAGAATATACCAGAGGTTTGTCATTAGAAGCCGGTAAGTTGGTGTTTGACTATTTGCCACAGTCTTATGCGACAGCAGATGCATACGCTCGTGAAAAAGTTCATGCTGCGGCAACATTAGCCGGTATGGCATTTGCGAATGCGTTCTTGGGTGTATGCCACTCTATGGCGCATAAACTCGGTTCTCACTTTAACATTCCGCACGGTGTGGCTAATGCGTTGTTGATTTGTCAGGTTATTCGCTATAATGCAACAGATAAACCGACTAAACAATGTGCATTCCCGCAATATAAGTTCCCGCATGCCAAAGCGGCATATGCAGAGTTTGCTGCTGCAATGGGTTTCAAAGGCAAGACCGACGATGATAAAGTGACGGCACTTGTTGAAGCCATTAAAGATTTGAAGACCAAAATCGGTATTCCGGGATCTATTAAAGAGTGGTTTGCTATTCGCAATGAATATACCGAAGAGGACTTCAAAAAAGCGATGGAAACATTGCCGACTTTGGCCTTTGATGACCAATGTACAGGCTCTAACCCGCGTTATCCGCTGATTGAAGAAATCAAGAAGATGTATGAGTTGGCTTGGGCCGGCGATACAGACACAGCATTTTAATGTTGTAACAGTATAATCTATAACTCCCCTTCAAATCCTTAAATCATGATTTGGAGGGGATTTTTATATCATAATTTACCATAGAAAGATGTATTGATAATAATATTCCAAATGCTTCTGTATTTTTTAACGTGCTGTTTACATCTGTTTGTTAGATTAGTTTAAACATTTTTTGTTTTGTACGATGTGAACTAATGATATAAGATTAAGAGTATTTAATGATTGCAAAGAAAACATTTTGGGAAAAGTATAAATTTCTCTTAAACTGCTGGGGCATTGTTTTCGGGTTGTCTGTTTTGGTGTATTTGTTTTATATCAGCAGTTTTTATGTCGGCAATCATGATTATAAGTATATGCGTTACGGTGTGGGTTGGGGGGCCGGTATTTGGGAAGGGAGATTTGCTCAATTTATTTTACCCTGGCTTTTATGGGCAGGGCAAGTGCTTCCGATTTTACCGGCTCTTTTGGCATTTGCAGCGTTTAGTCTTGCTGCGGTGTTGCTATCGCGGTGGTATAACTTACCGCAAAAATATTTTTATACAGTCATTTTTTCATTACTGATAGTCTTAAATCCGTATGCATTGACACAATTATATTATGTTCATTCTATTGCATCGGTATTTTGTTGGCCGCTTTTTTGTGTTGGCGGTTTGATGTTTATTTTTAAAGGGCGATGGTTTCGTCTGCTGGGTATTTTCTGTTTGTTTTTTAGTATTGGCGGATATGCTGCATCATTTGAGCTGGCCTTGGTGCTTATTATCGGAAAATTTTTGTTGGATGTATTGACTGTTGAAAAAACGGATAAGGCGTTTTGGTGGCGGTATCTGTATGCAGGGGTATGCGTTTTAGTGGCGGCATTATTATATCAGGCTGTGATTTACGGGCTTAAAAAAGCGTATATAGTTTCATTGGGAATGTATAATGTGCAGGTACTATCAGTTAAGGAGATTTTGCTGAAATTTGTGGAGAAATGGCAAGAGCCCTGGCGGGTGTTGGCGTTAGGTGGTGTATATCGCTCAACGGGTATGGTGTGGTGTTTGTTTGGCTTATCCCTGTCAGCACTTTTTGCAGCATATTGTCGGCGGCGTTTGTGGTGGTTTGTCGGGTGTTTGATTATTTTAGTGTATGCTCTGTTTACAATGGCCTTTATGTCGCCGATGGATTTTTTCCGGATTTACCGTATTCATTTCTTTTCAGTTCCTTATTTGGCGGCAATTTTATTTGCGGTGGCGATTATCGGAGGGAAACAGTTGCACCGAAATTTCTCATTATTTTTTGCAGTGTGTTTAGTTTTTTGTTTTGCAAAGGCAGATTTTGGCGCGCAGAAGGTTTGGGGATTAGGTGACAGGCTTGATGAGCGAACAGCGGACAGAGTTCGTCAAGATTTATTTTCGGCAATTGATCCGCAAAAACATTACAGGCTTTTGGTACATGGCGGATTTTACGGTCGGGAGAAAATGGCTGGTGTTACTTTGCTTTCTGATATAGAAAGAGAATATAATCGTGAAATATATGGATATTCTAAGTTTTTGACACATATTTTTTCCAGTGGTTTATTTTTATATGCAAATGAGAATCCGATTTGGGGGGATTCCCTTTTTGTAAAAGATGATGTGATATATATTTTATCCGGTAATGAAATGCTTAAACCACAAGATAATGAACCGGCAATCTTTTTTGCAGCCAAAGAAGATGTATCGGCACCGATGGAGTATTTGGATGATATGCCCTTTTTTCCTTATACAGGGTATTTCTTTATTGGCGATAAAACAATTTATTTGCGCCTTTGTGAACCAAAACAGATTGAGCGTTTTTAATTTTAACGTCCTATTTACTACTGTATGCTAGAAAAGCGGTAAGAACTATTTTTAGGAGATAATAATGAAAGACAAAAGAATGAAATGGGTGATTGTTGCCGACATATTGGCGGTCATTGTTATTGGTTTGCTTCTTTTTACAGGGCAGGCAGAAGATAAATTAGAGCAACAAAATTTATTTCAACCGACAGAAGAAGCACAGGCTGTTGCTGTTAATTATGATATTGATTTGGCTTTAAGTTCGCAAGATTGCAAAGGTGTTAATGGAGAGGTTGGTGTTGTTTTAATTACAGATGCTAATTATATGGATTTTACACGTGTGGCTATTAATTCGGCAAAAAGGACTAAATGTTCTGATTCTCGTTATAACTTTCATGTTATGACCTTAGATGTTTCAGATAAAGATGTAAAGGCATTAGAGGCTTTGGCCGAGGAAAATGTCAGTGTGTCTGTTTTACCTCAAAAAGAAGTTGATTTGTTTTATATCCGCGATACCCATGTTTCTAAAACGTCGTTGTTAAAGTATTATATTGCCAATGTGTTACCGCAGCTTGATAAAGTGTTGTATATTGATTCTGATGTTTTGGTGTTGCATGATTTGAATAAAATTTATAATACGGATATAGAAGGGAAATATTTGGCAGCGGTGAAAGATCCGTCTTGGTTTTTTGAAAATATGCATGTTGTGGAGTTAGGGCTGGAAGATAGAGGATTTTATTTTAACTCAGGTGTTATGCTGATGAATTTGAAGAAAATTCGTGAGGATAATTTGGTGCAAAAATTAGAAGACTATACAAATAATAATTTTCGCACTTATATGGATCAAGATGCCTTAAATGTTGTTGTGGGGCATGATGTGGTGCAGCTTCCATTTGAGGCTAATGCGATGAACTTTTTCTTTGAACATGTGGATATGGCAACGATGGGGCAGTTTTATGAGCGTAATTGGCAGAATTATGAAGATATTTTTGCGCCGGTTACAATTTTGCATTTTGCTTCGGCTAAAAAACCGTTAGGTGCTGTTGCTCCTAAAACAGAGTTTTTCCGGATGTTGCAACGGCTTTGGTATAAATATTATGATGGTTTGCCGCCATTAGGGGAATAAATATTGATATAAAGAAGGCGCCATTGTGGCGCCTTAATTTTAGGAGATTTGTTTTTAGAGCATTGCTAATGCTTTTTTGGTATATTCTGATAATGTCTTGGCGCTGTTTGTTAAAGCTTCTCGTTCATTATCGCACATAGAAGGTATTAATGCGCGTTCTACACCGTTTTTGCTGACGATGGATGGCATCGCATAGCAAATATTGTCGTATCCGCCAATACCTTCATCATGGTGAGAACTTACGGTTAAGATGGCGTGTTTGTCACTAATGATTGAATTGCATATATATTGGGTGGCGGAAGCAATACCAAAATATGTGGAGCCTTTGCCTTTAATAATGGTGTAAGCGGAATTGCGTACTTCATTATCAATAGAGGCTTTAATCACTTTGTCTAATGTTACATCGCATTCTTCGGCAAATTTTTCTACGCAAGATGTTCCGGCCACAGCACTGGACCACAAAAGGACTTCGCTGTCACCATGTTCTCCGATAACGTTGGCGTGGATTGATTTTGGAGAAACGCCGAGGTGACGTCCTAAGATGCTGCGGAAGCGAGCCGAATCCAGAACTGTACCGGTTCCGAAGACTCTATTCTTAGGGAAGCCGGAAAGTTTTAGGGTAACTTCGGTCATAATATCAACAGGGTTTGCTGCAATAATTAAGATGGCGTTGGGAGCATATTTAACAACTTCCGGAATAATGCTTTTGAAGATAGAAACATTTTTTTCCAGCAAATCAAGGCGGGTTTCTCCCGGTTTTTGGTTTGCGCCGGCTGTAATAATGATAATTCCGGCTTCGCTTAAATCTTTGTAGTCACCGGCAACAACTTTTACACCGAATGTAAAGGGAGCTGCGTGCGAGATATCCATTGCTTCGGCAACAGCACGCTCTTTGTTAGCATCAATCAAAATTAATTTTTCGGCAGTTCCTTCGCTTGCCAGAGAAAAAGCAATTGCACTGCCAACCATTCCGGTTCCGATAATTCCTATTTGCATTTTTGTTCCTTTAAAAATATATAAAACCATTAATTCATTGGTATATATAGTATGTGTTTTTATAGAAATAAAGTGTTATTTTGGGGAAAATTTGATTTTTTTATATTTTTGTAACCTATTGAAATAGTTGTAATTATTTGGTCTTAAAGGGTGGAAACGTTGAAAAGTTTAAAAAAAAGCTTGTCAAATAAATATTTTGTGGTTAACGTTCATATCAGACGTTAGTCTAAAAATTGTTTTAATATTTTAGAGGTTTATCAAATGACTGATACAGCTAATCGCGTTAAGAAGATTGTGGCAGAACATCTTGGCGTTGAAGAATCAAAAGTAACTGACACTGCCAGCTTCATTGACGATTTGGGCGCAGACAGCCTGGATACCGTTGAGTTGGTAATGGCTTTCGAAGAAGAATTCGGTTGCGAAATTCCGGATGAAGCCGCAGAAAAAATCCTGACGGTTAAAGACGCTATTGACTATCTTTCAAAAGCTGCGTAAGTCTTTGGAATTATCATAAGTTAGAACTCGCTCAAAAGTTTTAAGCGAGTTTTTTCATATTAAATTTATCTGCCTGATGAATTTGTTTCTATGTGGCGGGCAGATAAGCGTGAAAGAGGTTATTTAATGAGAAGAGTTGTCGTTACAGGTATGGGTGTGGTTTCTCCGCTAGGAAGAGGCGTTAAGCACAACTGGGAATCTTTGATGGCTGGTAAATCCGGTATTCGTCCGATTGAAGGTGTTGATCTGAAAGATATTCCGGTGACTATTGCAGGACAGGTTCCTTTTGGTACGGAAGAACCAGATTTTAATCCGGATACGGTGTTTGCTCCCAAAGACCAGAAGAAAAATGATAAATTTATAATGTTTGGTATGGCTGCGGCCGGTGATGCTTTGGAAGATGCCGGATGGAATGCCGAGACTGCCAGTGAAGAAGAAAAAGACCGTGCAGGTGTAATGATGGGTGCAGGTATTGGCGGATTGCAAGGAATTTATGAAAATGCAATTTCGTTTAACGAATTTGGTATGAAGAAAATTTCTCCTTTCTTTATTCCGTCTGTTCTCATTAACCTCATTTCGGGTAATGTTTCTATCAAATATGGTTTGAAAGGACCGAACCACGCTTGTGTAACAGCGTGCTCAACCGGAACTCATGCCATTGGTGATGCTGCGGCAATGATTGCACGCGGTGATGCTGATATGATGGTTGCCGGTGGTGCAGAATCTGCTGTTAATGTTTTAGGAATTGCAGGTTTTGCTCGTATGAAAGCCGTCACATCTGATTTTAATGATCAGCCTGAGAAAGCCTCTCGTCCATGGGATAAAGGCCGTAGTGGTTTTGTTATGGGTGAAGGCAGCGGTGCATTGGTTTTGGAAGAATTAGAGCATGCCAAAAAACGCGGAGCGAAGATTTATGCTGAGGTTGTCGGTTATGGTATGAGCGGTGACGCTTATC
>JAAGKN010000557.1_pt1 | contig 66763 bp, 54 predicted proteins | sample 6206371 | NCBI WGS metagenome assembly JAAGKN01 (sample SAMN11533720, study PRJNA540317) | gut metagenome | isolation source: fecal pellets from male and female animal of same cohort | host: Peromyscus leucopus | place: USA:CA | collected 2017
ATGGTGCTGAATCGAAAAGACGGGTTCAAGAAAAAAAGAAATATTCATAAATTCTTAATTTATCCGCAAAATAAGCCATAAAAACAGGTCTATTTGATTATGGACAAACCATTGGGTTAATAGTAGAATGAGAGACAGAAAGTGAGGTATGTCATGAATCAGAAACCTTCCACGCACAAAAAAACGAATATTCCAAATATAGATATCATTGACTTGGACCAGTTCTCCCCGGAGGAGATTCCCTGTGCCGAACCTGAGGACGCCTATCCTGAGGAGGAATATTCAACGGCGGAATATCAGGAGGAGGAATACCCGGAAGAAGAATACCAGGAGGACGACATGTCTGAGAATGACAGACCTGACAGCCCCAGGAAGTTTCCCTCCCATATCGTATTGCATCTCGTTTTTGTGCTGGCACTGGCGCTCTGCGTGGGCCTGGTGATTTTCCGGTTCTCCAACTGGGGAACCCGTGTGCCCTCTCTCTTTGACCCCGATGCGGACATTGACGACAACGATTTTATTGAGGTGCTGGACAATATGATAAATGTTCCGGCGAATCAGCGGCAGGACACGGACGGCGTGCGCACAGTGGTGCTGCTGGGCAACTCCCCCTTCTCCGATGACCGGGACTCCGCTGACAGTGTTGTCAGCCTGATCAGCCAAATGACGGATGCCACCATTTATAACTGCTCGGTGGCAGACTCCCATCTGGCCGCCTCTCAGGAGACTTTTCTGGCGGAAGCGGACCCCATGGACGCCTTTAATCTGTACTGGCTGGCCACACTAATCACCCTGCAGAACACCGGAATATACGAAAACGCTTTTGCGGCCATGGGCGACGCTGTGCCTGCAGACGCCCGCTATGCTTATGACACACTCTCCGCTCTGGATTTCCAGAATGTGGACGTACTGGCCATCATGTACGACGCCTCGGATTATCTGGAAGAAAGGCCCCTGTACAATATGCTGAACACCACTGATATCCAGACCTTTGCCGGCAATATGGACGCCAGTCTGGACCTGCTTTGCGATGCCTTTCCCCATCTGCGCATCATCGTCATGTCCCCCACCTACGCCTACTATGTGGACGAGAACGGGGATTATATCAGCAGTGACATCCACAAGTCCACCGGCTTTTCCCTGTCCACCTACGCAGGTAATCTGGAGCAAATCTCCTATTACCACTCGGTGTCCTATCTGGATAACATCTATGGCACCGTCAACGAAGAAAACGCACCTGACTATCTGACGGACCATCTGCACCTGAACGCCGCGGGGCGCCAAAGACTCGCCGAGCGCTTTGTCTACGCTCTGGAGTATTTTGACTGACCGCGAACCTTCATCCAAAAGCGGTGCAGCCGCCGCACAGTCTTGGGCGCTCCGGTCAGCGCCAGCAGATACAGCTTATTTTTTCCAGTCAGATAGGGGGAGCGAACCGTATCCCCCATGTGGCGGCGCAAAAACCGCACCACATTCCGGTACTGTCCGTTGCCGCGCCGCATCTGCCCGATCGGAATATGCAGCAGATAATCCAGCCGCTGATAAAGCCCAAAGCGGACCGCCACCGGCCGCAGCTGAGGGTATTTTACTTCCGTCAGCTTAAGAACCATATCCGCATTGTTCACATTGTCCGCAAACACTCTGGAAAACTCATTCTCCTCCTTTTTCCGCGTATTGCTGCCCAGACGGTAGAACACATGATAACCGCACAGCGGCAAAGACACCACGCCCTCGGTTCGCTGCAGCAGCCGGATCATCAGGTGAAAATCCTCGTTCAGCTGTTTTTCCGGGAAACGTTCCTCCCCCAGAAGCCGCCGCGGCACCAGTTTCGTGCAGAAGGAGCAATCCCCCCTGTGCAGCAGCAGCTCCCGCAGAAAATCCACCGCGGAATATATCTCCTGGCTCTCCGGTATCTCGCAGATGCTGGGCAGCTGCCTCCCCTGCTCGTCCACCTCGTCGCGGCCCACCTGTACCAGCCAGTTCTCTCTCCCCTCAGACGCCTGATACAGCCGCATATACATATCTGGCTCCACATAATCGTCGCTGTCCACAAAGCCCAGAAATTCTCCTCTGGCCCACTCTATCCCCAGATTGCGGGCCGAGGATGTACCACCGTTTTTCTTATGCAGCACATGTATGCGCTTATCCTCCCGGGCCAGGCTGTCGCAGAGCTGTCCCGTGCCGTCCGTGGAGCCGTCGTCCACCAGCAGAATCTCCAGATTCTGATAGGTCTGCCGCCGCAGGGACTGCACGCATCTGGGCAGACAGTCCATGATATTGTAAACCGGCACGATCACGCTGATCAGCGGCGTCCGCGCGTTCTCTCTGTACTCTCCTGTATCCATATGTCCCCCTTGTTCACGCCTCTTTTAATCACCCCGGCCCGCCATACGCTGACAGATTCCTACAGACAGGACAAATCCCTGCTCAGAGGACCTTCCCTGTACTCCGGCAGCTCCCGGCCCGCCAGTTCCGCCTCAATACAGGCGTACAGCCGCTGAGCCGCGACCTGAGGATTCCACAGGGTTTTCACCGTTTCGTAGGCGGCCATTCCCAGACGACGGCGCAAATCCGCGTTCTGTGCCAGAATCAAAGCATACTCCGCTGCCTGCTCCGGTCTTTTGTGATTAAACAGGTATCCGTTTTCCCCCGGAGTAATCAGGTAGGGGGCTGCTCCCATGCCCTTTCCCGCTATCAGGGCGCAGCCGCTGTTCATGGACTCGTTGATCACAGCCCCCCATCCCTCCTGCCTGTCGCTGGTAGCCAGAAAAACATGAGCCTGCTCCATGCAGCTCCGGGTTTTGTCAGGATTACAGTATCCCAAAAAGGACACCTGCCTCGCCACACCCAGGGTTTCGGCCAGGCCCCGCATCTCTTCAAGCATCTCCCCGCCGCCGATCATGTCCAGTTGAAAGTTCACACCCTGCTTCCCCAGAGCCGCCGCCACCTGCAGCGCCGTCTCCGGATGTTTCCAGTCAATCATGCGGGCCGCCCACAGCAGCCGCAGCTTGCCGCCGGAAACCCGGTCCTTTTCCGCCATCAGCGTCTCCATATCCTGCTGCCGGAACGCGGGGAAGTACCCATATCGAAACCGCTTTCCCCCATAGGCTCCCACCAACCGGAAATCCCCTGCCACATAGGCCCCGGCACAAAGCAGATAGACTCTTCTTTTCCGATATCTGGTATGATCATGATACTTCTTCATAAGTCCTCTGGGACTGACCCACTTATACCGCCCCGTCTTGTACAGCGGCTCGCTGTATCGCCATACAGGGCTGCCCATCTTTAGCCGCGGCTCCATGTACCGCTGGTCCTCACATCCTCCAAAAATCACTGCGTCCGCCTGATCTATCAGCTCCTGACAACCCTTTTCGTCCTCCCAGTAATTGCGGACAAAATCCGCCTCCCGGGACATCTCTCCCCAGCCCATAACCACCCGTTCCTGCTCCATAGGCTCTGTCTGCACAAAGAAGTAGCTCCCCCCATGGCTGCGGCACAGGCGGTCAAGCTCCAGACTCACAGGCATCTGGTGATGATTGATATAATTGGAAACAAAAACAAGTCTCATACTTTCCTCATCCATTCTCCGCCGCCAGTTCCCGGTACAGCTCCAAAAGCTGTCTCAGATTGGTGCTGCCATCGTGGGTCTTACGGGCGTGGTCCCTTGCCTTTTTTGTCCGCTGCGCCACCTGTTTCTCCAGTCCGAACACCTCCAGCACATTTTGGCTCAGAGCGCCGCTGATCCTCTCTCTCTCCCCGCTCTCCTCTCCGGAAAAGCCGGGAAACAGCCATCCCTCATCGGAAGCGATCATGCTGCCGATTCCGCCTGTCACTCCCGCCACTACAGGAACCCCCAAAAGCATGGACTCTCCCAGAGAGTTGGGCGAGTTTTCAATGGAAGAGACACAGACATATACATTGCTGCTCAGGTACTGCTCCCTCATCTGCTCTCCGGTCCGGCTGCCCAGAAATGTCACATGTTCTTTCAAGCCATACTCCTTTATCTGTTTCTCCAGATATCTTCCATAGGCAGAGATTCGCAGCCGGGCGGTAAAGCCCTGGCGCAGCAGACAGTTACCAGCCACATAGAGGTGAGCGTCCGGGTACTGTCTCAGTATGGCCGGCATGGCCTCCAGCATATAATGCAGTCCCTTGATGGGATAGTCGCCCTGACTCATGAAAATGCTATGCCTGCGGCAGCCCTCATAGCGCCACTCTCCCTCATAAAAACAGGGGCGCAAAGTTTCCTGCAGCAGATGGTACCGGGCTGCGGGATTCCATGCGGCGGTCCAGTGTCTGTCCCAGTCCGTGCGCCCTGCCACATGACCTGTAAGCCGCAGCGCCTCCTGCTCCCATTTTCCCCGGCGGCGGAATTTCTCCTGCTGCTGGAGCAGATTGTCCCTCTTCAGCCAGTCCCGGAAAGTAACCGTATGCCATATCTCACGGGGTGTATTTGCCATATAGGCGTCCGCGTAAACCGCGCACAGCCCTTGTATGCCGATTACGGTGTTGTCCGGGCGTCCGTAGGACCGCACCGCCGCCAAAGTGTGGGGATACTCCGTGCCAAAACAGTGCAGCAGCTGGGGCATAAAATCCTGTAGAATTTCCTGCATGTCACGCTCCAGCGCCGGGTCATACACCTCTGGCTTTCCCGTATTCTCCCGAAAGCCATAGTAGCGCACGCCCTCCGTCTCCCCCTTTAGCAGTTCCTCCCCCGGGCCTGCGGGAAACGCCACTCCCAGCTCCACCTGTGAGTTTTCCGCCAGCAGGGTATCCATCAGTCCCGCGAGCCACCCCTCCTTGTTGCTGCACTCCCGCCCCAAGGCCCGGGCAATCACCGGCAGCATAATATTACACACCCACAATACTCTCATTTACCCTCTCTCCTACAGTCCAATATACACACTGGTGTCCTGATACACCGCATAGCCGTCAATGTGGTGTACCAGAAAAAAGCCATACTCTTCCGGGTCCCCTGTGGCTGCCTTGTCCTCCGGCACAATAACAAAATGACTGGAATAGGTCTGGGCCAGCGGCAGAATCACATCCCAGTCCAGCACATCCGCCTCCATAGCGTCGTACAGCGGATTCTCCGCGTTCCACTGGCTCACCAGCATCTCTCTTCCATAGGGCATACATACCAGAGGCGTGTACTGGCGCACATAGGAAATCATCTCCTTGGGAAATACCGCCATTACCTCCCGCCCTTCCACCTGGATGGCGTCGCAGATATCCACCACCGCCTGGGGCATATGGTAGAGATTTTCCGCTCTATGAAAATGGGGACTGGCATAAATACAACTGCCGCTGACCGTCACCAGCACCGCTGAGAGCAGCGCAAACCCATATCTTTTCCGGCCCTTTATCCGTCCGTAGAGACTTACGGTTCCGTAGGATATAGCGATGGTCATCGGCAGCAGCCAGAGAATCCGGTAGTAAATCTCGTCTCCCACCACTGGGCATATCAGACGGAAAAAGAGAGGGTTAAAATACAAAAGCAGCATTGCCAGGGGCATATAGAGAAACAGAACCCGCATACGCCTGTCCTTTTCCGTAAACCACAGATATACCAGCACCAGCAGATACCATCCTACAATCAGACTCGTGCCCATAAATTCCTGAAATAGCTGCCTTATCGTATCCCACATGCGTTCTCATCTCCTCCCCGCGTCACACCATAAAGTACAGCACCGCATAGCTAAGCGCCGGTACGCAGCAAAGCGCCGTCTTCACTGCCAGACCCGGCTGCCGGTAGGCAAACGCGCTGCACAGACCGGTAACTCCCAGCAGCAGGCACATGAGCATAGTCCCCAGAGTGGTGCAGAGACAGGCCGCCGTCACGGTGGCTCCCAGCAGCAGCCAGAGCATCAGAGAACTCTTCTGCCCTTTTTCCGCCCGGTCTAAAATCATCAGAAACAGTAAAAATACCATGGGTATCACGATACTGCCCAGCGCCGCCTTTCCCTGCCGGCTGCGGGCCAGCATAAAGTTTTCCGCTGTGTAGATCGAATAGTTTCCAAAAATCGTAAGGAGCGCGGTAAAGCAGAGAAACAGCGGCAGCTTTTCCCTCTTCCTGGCAAAGATCAGCCCACCTATCTGATAGTAAATCAGGTAAGTGGTGGAAATCAGAAACAGCGGCGCTGCCACATGGGCAACGCTGACCGCCGGGATTCCCGATATTCTCGCCAGAAAGGCAATCCACACAGGAAAGGGGGCCAGACCATGACGCAGGTCCATGCCCGTGACTCCCATGGAATAGGGCATCATCTTATACAGGGTATTGTTGCTCTCCGTCAGAGTGGACACCGCCACATAATAGGCGTCGTCGCCGTCCTGATAGTTCATCGCCACCGCCAGCACCAGCTGCAGCGCCACCAGCGCCAGAAATATTCCCCAGTAGACTCTGTTTGCCCGGCTCTGGTCCTCCCTTCCCCGAATCAGAGACAGACGGCCGCTGTGACTGCGGGCGCGAAACAGCAAAAAAGCGCCTGCCGCCGCCAGAGCCAGCGAGGAAACTCCAAAAATTGGCACCAGCACGGCAAAGCCCTCAGGAACCTGCAGCACCACCAGCGGCACCGACTCCAACTGAAACAGGGCCCAGGAGAGCATGTATCCGCTGACCCACATAAAGGGCAGAGAACGTCTCCGATGGTCCACAAAAAATGCCGGGATCATCCCTGTCAACAGAGGAATTCCCGCAAGCCATATGCACAGTATGAGACAGCCCGCTACTGTTGCCATTTTTCTCTCCCTTCTCTGCTCACAAGCTGCGAAAGCGCCGCCGCATGCCACAGGATCGTGGCGCACAGCGTTTTCTTATAATCCATGATTCCGCTGCCCTGTGCCACAAAGTACAATATCATCCACTCCAGACCCAGCAGCGCCAAAAACCAGCGCTGCAAAAATTCCCGCGTCCACGTCCACATGCTGTTTTTCCGGGACAACCCATGGGCAGCAGCCCCGCATACCGCGATCAACGCCGCAGCGCCAAGCATCACCCACCACCATCTGCTACCGAAGGTCACATAATATCTGGTCAGCAGGGGCGCACGGTTCTTCATATACTCATAGTTAATGCCGCTGTGGGAATCATAGGCTCTCCCCTTAAGCTGCATGGCCAAAATAGGAGGCGTAGCGTGATAGGCTGCCACATCCCATATCACATTTTTCACATCCACCCGCAGGTTCCTCTTAAGGCAGAATTCTGCCAGTTCCCACAAAATGTCAGTGATCTCCTCCGCTTCATACCGCTCCTCCAGCTTGGGAATCAGCGATATCTCCACACCGTCCGCATAGGCAGATACCTTGCGGGCGGTGTCCAGTCCAATCTCATCATGCAGCGGCTGCGGCAGGAACTCGTAATCATTTTGAAAATAGGGCCAGCCCGTGCGACTCAGGGCATTGGCCGCCAGCTCCCGGTTCCAGGCGGCGGGATTCCAGCCACAGTTCACCGTTATACAGCACAGCACCAGCGCCAGCATCGTCAGGGCGCTGACCAGCCGCGTCTTTGCCGTTCTCCTTCCCACGCGCCACAGAGCAGCCGCCAAAAACGACAGAGAAAACCAGGCATAGACCGGCAGAACCAGTAAAATCAGCAGCCACCCTGCCAGCATGGATACCACCGTTTGCATCAGCTTTTGTCCCGGCTCCCGGCCCTCTTTGCAGAGCTTTATCCACAGAGTAATCTCCGCCAGCAGCAACGAGGTTCCCAGAGACCAGGGCAGTACCGCCAGGTGACACTGCATAGCCTGGGGAATGGTGGTCAGCGCCAGCGCGCCCAGTATGCGCATCGCCCTTTGATCCCTTCCCACCAGACAGGACATCAAGCCATAAGCCGCCATGCCTGCCGCTGCCAGCTGCACCGTGTACAGAATCCACAGATGGGAAGACAAAAAAGCCGCCAGAGCCCTGTACAACACGCCGCTGTAAAGTTTCCCCGTCACGCCCTCTCCCGTCAGCAGCCATCTGCTCTCCTGAAAGTTCTGCAGTCCCCCCATATTTTTGATAAGCCAGGCCAGACCCAGCAGGATCTGGACGCTCATACCACAGACAAGAACCGCCCGAAGTATGCCCTGTATATGCATTCCCACTCGCCGCATATATCTACCTCTCCGCCTTACAGCTCAGCTCTGCCGCGCCGCAGGACTACTCATAAAAATGTCTCACATGTTCGCAGATGTAGTCCACCTGCTCCAGCGTCAGCCGATAGAACATGGGGAGACGCAGCAAGCGTTCGCTCTCTCGGGTGGTGTATCGGTCCTCCCCATGAAAGCGCCCGAATTTCAACCCCGCAGGCGCTGTGTGCAGCGGGATATAGTGGAATACGCTGTGTATTTCACGAGCTTTCAGATAGTCGATCAGCGCTGTCCGCTCCTCGATATCCTTTGCCTTGATATAGAACATGTGGGCATTGTGCACGCAGCCCTCCAGCACCACCGGCAGCTCAATCCGCCCGGCCTCTGCCAGAGGATACAGGTTCTCATAGTACCGCTCCCAACAGGCTATACGGGCTGCGGTGATCTCCTCCGCCAGCTCCAGCTGGGCATACAGATAAGCGGCGTTCATATCGCTGGGCAGATAGGAGGAGCCGTAGTTGATCCAGGTGTATTTGTCAATCTGTCCCCTGTAGAATTTACTGCGGTTGGTTCCCTTCTCCCGGATAATCTCCGCGTTCTCGATATTCTCCGTGTCCCGTATCAGCAGCGCTCCGCCCTCGCCCATGCTGAAGTTCTTGGTCTCATGAAAGCTGAAACACCCGTACTCGCCGAAGGTGCCCAGCGCCTTTCCCTTGTAGGAGGACATGATTCCCTGGGCCGCGTCCTCGATCACTGTCAGGTGATACTTATCTGCCAGCTCCATGATCTTATCCATCTCACAGGCCACGCCTGCGTAATGTACCGGCACAATGGCCCGGGTTTTGTCTGTGATGGCGGACTCGATCAGGTTTTCATCTATGTTCATGGTGTCCGGCCGAATGTCCACAAACACCGGGGTTGCCCCCCGCAGCACAAAGGCGTCCGCCGTTGACACAAAGGTGTAGGAGGGCATAATGACCTCGTCCCCTTCCTTAATTCCGGCCAGCAGCGCCGCCATCTCCGTGGCATGGGTGCAGGAGGTGGTCATCAGACATTTTGCAGTGCGGGTCTTTTCCTCTATCCACTGGCTGCACTTTTTGGTGTAAATTCCGTCCCCACAAATCTTCTGATTATCCACGCACTCCTTTATATATTCTATTTCCTTGCCCGTGTAGGGCGGCACATTAAAAGTAATCATTATGCTTTTCCTCCATTTTAAGTTCCGTCTCTTCGCTACAGTGCCCCTGTGGGGAAGTAATTTTCATCTGCATAAAAACGCATCTGAAAATTCTTCCGGGCACTTCCGCTGTGAGACTGTTTTTATGTTCCGTCTCTTCGCTGCGAGACTGTTTTTATGCTCCGTCTCTGCGCTGCGAGACTATTTTTATTACCAGGTTAAACAAGGCTCCACGCGCCATATCCACCGCGATGCCCACAGCGAATACCACCAGCACACAGCACACTGCTCTCGGCGCCAGCGTCCAGGGGCGGCACTGTGGATCGGCCCCAAGCCAACCGGGCCAGAGAGTGCGCAGCTCCACATGCTCGTGCAGCAGATACACGCCCAGGGTATAGGGGGCCACCCGCAGAATCCCTTTTCCCAAGGGCTTTTCCCCCGACAGTTTCCATTGGGAGAACACATAGAACAGGGAGACCGCCGCAAACAGATTCAATATATGGTTGTAATCATAGGGCGCATGAATAAAATGCCCCAGCCGCCCGGTTTTCAGGTAGAGCAGTCTCCCCCCCATGGTCAGTCCGAAGATCAGCACACAGCTCCCCAGATAGCACAGAGCCGCCCGCCTGCCCTTTTGCAGAAACGGAATGCCGTACAGGCGTATATAGGCCGCCACCAGAAACACACAGATGAACCACAAACCATCATATCCCAGATTGTCCACCTCCAACTGCACTGGCAGCACAGACTTGCTGACCGAGAAAAAGAGCAGCAACAGCACGATCATGTTTCGCAGCTGTCTCTGACTCAGCGCTCTGGCGCCCGCCGCCAGCACCGGCGAGAGCAGGTACATGGTCAAATAGGCAGTGATAAACCAATAGTGGGCCATCTGCGCAGGGAACATGTATTGCAGCAGCTGGTACACCGTCACCTGCTGCGGCTGCAATATTCCCGTAGCCAGCAGCACCAGCGGAATCAGCAGGCTATAAAACAGCACCTGACAGACCAGCAGCGCCAGCCGTTTGAGCTTAAAGCCCGATTCCACCAGAAAGTAGCCGCTTATCAGCATATACACATTCACTGCCACAATGGAGAATGCCTCCAGGAGCCAGGCGATATAGGAGCCTGCGCCAAACTCCTCCGTCAGGGATGTCAGCAATCCTCCCTTGGACAGATAGTGCAGCATCACCACCATCATCATAGCAATAATGCGCAGCAGCTCTATACTTGCGATTCTTTTTTTCACCGGCTCTGCGCCTCCTTCCCACGCATATTATCAGTCATCTGGCTGATAATATACCGGGGACGCCCCTTGACCTCTTCGTAGATCCGGGCAATGTAATGTCCGATAATTCCCAGACTCAGCATAATGAACCCGCCGATAATCAAAATCAGCATAATCACGGTAGTAAAGCCTTCCACCGCCATGCCGGTCAGATATTTCACCAACGTCTGCACCGCCAGCACCAGGCTGAACAGGATGGAAATCAGCCCCAGCACCGTCACCAGCTGCAAGGGCAGGGTGCTAAAGGACGTGGCATTGGCGATGGCGTAGCGCATCAGGCTGAAAAAGGACCACTTGCTCTCCCCGTAGACTCTCTCCTGCACTTCGTACTCCACACTGACCGTCTTAAAGCCTGCCCAGAAGGTCAGCGCCCTGAAAAAAGTGTTTTTCTCCGGCAGCTCCAGCAGCACGTCCACCACCTTGCGGTCCAGCAGTTTATAATCCGAGGAAGCGTTCATATCCATCTTGATCAGGCCGCTCATAATCCTGTAGAAAGCCCCTGCAAGGCATTTGTGCAGAAAGCTCTCCCTGCCCCGGTTTTTCTTGATACCCTCCACCACCTCATAGCCCGCGTTCCACAGCTGCCACATCTGTGGGATCACCGAAGGAGGGTGCTGCAGGTCACAATCCATGACCACCACCGCGTCTCCCGCCGCCAGCTGCAGTCCCGCAAAGATACTGGCCTCTTTGCCAAAATTCCGGGAAAACTGCACGCCCCTGACCCGGGGATTGCTCTCCGCCGCCTTTGTTATTTCCTGATAGGTGCCGTCCTGGGAACCATCGCTGACAAAGATCAGCTCGTAGTCTATCTTCTCCTGCTCCAATAGCTCGGCCAACACCCGCGTAGTGTTGGCAATATTCTGTTCTTCATTGTATGAGGGGAGTATAATTGATAACAAAGCCATTCCCTATTCCTCCATTTGAGTTCCGCATGCTGTTTTTGTTTTGAGTTCCGTATATCCCGCTTATTCTCTATTCTCCGTCTTAATGTACATAATGCCGTCGATAATGCGGATGGAATCCGCTCCGGGAAAGCTCTCCATCTCCCGGTATGTTTCACTGTAATACATTTCCTCCATGGACTCCGGCGGCAAAATGTTCAACGTCGCTCCCAGGTAATTTTGAATAAATGCCTGGTAGTTGGCCCCGGTGTACAACAGGCTGTCACCGCCCATGCCGATCATGCCTGCCGTCACGTCCCGCGTCAGGTCTGTCACCGGGTAGGAATCGTCGCCTACCACCCCGACCATGGCGATGGGAATGCCCTGATAGTATCCCGGCGTCTGCTCTATTCTGTCCAGCAGCCGGACACAGTAGGCATAGGTTTTCTCGTATTTTTTTTCCAGATTGGAGTAGGCAATCTGGTCCGTCACCCCATAGTTAAACAGCAGCACCAGAGCGCAGGCCAGCCCCAGCCAGGCGGCCTGGGGTATTTTTTCGCTGTATTTGCTGACGGCCGCCACCATACAAATCGGCAGCAGCACCCACTGATACCGCATCAGAAGATGATACGTCACATCGGGCGAGATAATCAGGATCAGGTTCATGGCAATGGGAAGTCCCACCGCCGTCACTGCTATTATAACGAAAAACCATACGCTCTTCCACCACTTTTTTTGCAGGCACAGGCAAACCAGCACCGACACGCAGCAAATTCCCAGCAAAATCATGGCGCTCCAGGAAAAAGGATTATTCATAAACACATTTCCCTTCAGAGTAAACACCAGGAAATCCCGGTATATCCGCAGGACACTGCCTCCGACTCCCGCCCCGGGAGCGCTGCCCATGCCGCTGATTCCCTGATAGGAGGCCAACTGCTTTCCCTGAATGAGCAGCAATATCCGCAAAATCCCATAGTAGGCGGCTACGCCGATTCCTCCCATCCACACATAGCTGAGAACTTTTTTGCCCTTTTCCTTGAGAGTCCCCTCCGACGCTGCGATCATGTAGACTCCGTACAGGCACAGCAGCACCGCAAAAGGAAGATAGGACTGATAAATGCCCAGGCTGCAGGCCAGGCACAGCGCGCCGGGCAGAAAACCCAGCCGGTACTTTTTGGTGAGCAGCACCGCCAGCACCGCCAGCAGCACTGCCAGCATATAGCCGTCCATGGTGAACACATAGGCAAATGTGGAGGCCAGGGAGGGAAAAGCCACCAGCAGGCCGCTGATCAGCACCACGGCCCAGCTCTGCCTCACCTCCAGAAATTCCGTCAGCAGCGCCGCCGTGATTCCCAGATACAGCATGGCCAGCAGACCAATGAGCCAGGACAGCGTGTAGTAGGAGGAAATACCGCAGGCCACCGTCAGAAACCATCTGCCGGAGGTAATCATGTTCTGGTCAAAATACATGCTGGACAACCCGTCATGATTGGGAATATCCCGCAGCATAATGGGCATGTGTATCAGCATTCCCAGCAGAAACGCGCTCAAAAATGCCAGTTTCCACTCCCGCTTGCAATGTTCTCGTATACAGTTCCAGGTTTCCGTAGGATTCTTCAAAGTTTACTTTACCTCTCTATCGCGCACTGCTCCAAATCTCCGCCCCGCAGCAGCTCCACCAGGGTGTTTGCTATCTTCTGCCGCCCCATCTCATTGGGGTGTATCCCGTCGTTTGTGTAAAGCTGCCAGTCCTCGTATGCCTCATGGGGATAATACCCGTGGTACAAATCCACATACTCCACCCCGCACTCCTCGGCGATTCTGCTCTGCGCTTTCACATAGTCCTCCATGTAGCCGCCCCCGTAATCGCTGGTCTCACAGGTGTCGTTGGTACTCCCCTGTGTATTCGCAAACCAGCAGTACGTCGGACTTATAAAAATGATTCTCAACTGCGGATAGCTCTGCCGCAGATACCGTATTCCCGTCCGCATGGCGCCCTCCATGGTGTAGGGGTCCTCCGGATTCTCCGGGTTTGTGATGGGACGTCCGGTGGTGTAATCATTCATCCCATAGCTGATGATCACCGTCTGCACCGAGGAAAAGTCCAATACATCCAGCTCGTCCACAATCTCGCTAAAATTGCTGGTGACATAATCCTTGGTGCGGATAGTCTGCTGCACCCCAAAGTCCTGAACCGCAACAGCCCTGGCCAACTGGGAAAAGGAAAAGCCATCCCAGTAATAGGCGTCCCGGTTCTCCCGGTTCTGCAGACTCATGGTGGTACCGCCGAAAGCGCCGTTGGCCACCGTCACATCCAGCTGCCGGGCAACCAGCGCCGGAATGGAAGTCTCGTCTCTGTACTGCCCCACGATACTGTCTCCCAAAAACAGCACTTCCGCCTGGGTCTGTGCCCTCCGCCCGGAGTCGAACAGGACAGGCAGCAGCGCCAGCACCAGACACACGCCGCAGATTCCGTATATAATCTTTTCCTTTTTTCCGCCCTTTTGCCTCTCCGCCGTCAACTCTATATCACCTCTGCTCTTCTCTGCCCAAATCTCCGGCTGCCTCCAATGCGGCTGCCAGCCTCTTTGCCCCTGCGCCATCCACCATTTCCCTGGCCCTGCGCGACATACGTTGCCGCAGTTTCATATCCACTGCCGCCTGCCGGGTCAGACCTTTGATACGCTCCAGCGTCCCCTCCGGGTCGCGGTGAAACTGCCCGGCGTCTAAACCGATCTCCTGCTGTCCCGCATACGCCGTCAGCGCCTCCTGGTTTCCGGCGTAGGAGAAACAAACGAAGGGCACCCCCAGAGCGCACAGCTCATAGACGGTGGTGCCTCCGGCGGTGACCGCCAGATCGCACTGCTGCATCAGCCGCGCCATATCCTCCACCTGCCGATGTACCCTCACCTGCGGATGTGCCTTTGCATAGCTGTCCAGCCACTCTCCATGAGGATTGTAGGGTCCGGATACCACATGCACTATACAGATATCCTTTATTATATCCGAAATTGTCTCCAGAATTTGCCCCGCAATATTCTCCCTGTCGCCGCCCCCGGTAGTGAGCAGCAGCTCCCGCACCTGGTCCCGCACCTGATAGCGTCTCCCTGTGAACTGGCGGCGCAGGGGCACATAGGCCGCACCGATATAAAGTCTGGGACGCATACTCTGCTCATAAAGTTTCCGGTAGTCCTCCTCCACGGCAAAGGCATTGTAATTGATCACGCCGTCCACCGGCCATACATGACCCGGCACATCCTCAAGCAGATACACGGCGCCGAAAGTCCGCAGCGCCCGCAGATATTCGCTGCTGACGTAGTAGCTGTCTACCAAAAAGATCTTTTTGCCCTTCCCTGCCATTTTTTCCAGAAGGGCCAATTCCGATTCCATGTCCCGGTAATCTGTCTCCAGCGTCTGGACCTGATATCCTCTGGTGCGGACCTGAGCCGCGCCCGTTTCGTCCGCGCACCAAAAGACCACCCGCTCTCTATCCCCGACCTCCTCCGCAATGGTCAGGCAGCGCATCAGATGTCCTGCGCCGATGTGGGCATTTCCGTCGGCGCGAATCACGATATCAGCTTTTTTCTCCCCCGTCTCACTCTTCATTACAGTTCTTATCACAGTCCTTATCGCAGTCCCTATCACAGCCTTCATCCCGTCAATCCCCGACCAGCTCCCATGACATGGGAGTACCCAGCTTGGCATCCCGGGTGATCTTCTTGCCCAGCAGCTGTTCATAATACATGGTGTGCAGTCCATCCGCCGGTCTCACAGAGCGCAGATTCTCCGGAGTAAACACCTCCCCCGCCCTCATATCCCTGGCCACAAACAGGGAGCGGCTATGTTCCCTCTCTCTGAGCTGCTTGTCCGACAGGTCATAGCTCACTCTTCCCAGCGCCTTCTCCAGGGTCCGAATATTATCCACCATCTCCTTGAACTCCTGGGGTTCCATGGAGAACGCGGCGTCCGGCCCGCCGTCGCTGCGCCGCAGCGTCATATGCTTTTCCACCATCCTTGCCCCCAGGGCCACCGCCCCGGCCGCCACCGCAAAGCCCATGGTGTGGTCCGACAGTCCTGTCAGACAGTCAAAGGTCTCCCGCATACTGGGAATGGTGCGCAAGTTCACGTCCTCATAGGGCGTGGGATAGGCCGAACAACACTTGAGCAGAATCACCTGCTCGTTCCCCTCCTCCCGGCAGGTCCGCATCGCCAGCTCTATATCCGCCAAACGGGCTATGCCCGTGGCCAGAATCACTGGTTTTCCCAGTCTGGCGATCTTGCGTATCAGCGGAATATCCGTGATCTCGAAGGAGGCTATCTTGTACGCAGGCACGTTCATTTCCTCCAGAAAATCCACGCTGGTAAAGTCAAAGGGCGAGGAAAAAAGAATCAGTCCCATGTCCTGCGCCAGCTTTTGCAGCCGCGGCTGCCACTCCCATGGCGTATAGGCGGTCTCGTACAGCTTGTGCAGCGTGACGCCGTCCCACAGTGTCCCCTGTGTAATCTGAAAACAGGGATCGTCACAGTTCAGCGTGATCGTGTCCGCCGTGTAGGTCTGAATCTTCACGGCGTCAGCCCCCGCCTCCTTTGCCGCCTTTATAATCTCCACCGCCCGGTCAAAATCCATGTTGTGATTGCCGGACATCTCCGCCACGATAAAAGTAGGAGAGCTCTCGCTGATTATCTTGTCACCAATTCTGATTTCTTTTTTCATACGATTTTCATACAATCCTTTCCGCGCGATATGACACATCCGTCATGTCTCATCCGCCTCCTCAAAAGAAATATGCTCATATTTCTTGTCCCTGCGCACCTGCTGCCACCTCTCCCGGCTCATCCTTATAAAGGTCACGTCATAGTCCTGGTCCCCCTTGCGAATATGGGCCTTTTTTTCCTCCGTGATCTCACAGCCGCACAGCAGATGAAGCTGGATCACTCCTTTGTTCAGTGTAAAGACGTCGCTGATCAGCGCCTCTTTATGCAGTGTGTCAAAAATATAGTCGTACAGGCTCATCTCCAGCGACAGCGCTGTCTTAAGACTGCGCAGTTTCCTTTCGCCCATATAGTAGGCCCAGCCCAGCACTCCATCCTCCCGGGTAAGTCCAGTCAAATTGATGATCCCCGCCTCCCGGCCGTCCACCAGAATCATCCAGTAGCGCAGATCGGGGTTGTTCTCCACCGCCGCCAGCCACTTTTTCTGACCGTCCAATGTCAGCTTGGGGTCTGTGTTCATATACCGGGTGATCTCCGGATCCATTCTCCAGTTCATGACGGTCTCCAGGTCCGTTTCCCTGATTTTGCGCAGTGTCACGCCCATAGTCATTCTCCCTCTACAATCTGGTCAGAAAATCTGCCACGCCCGTCATCTCCTCGGCCTCCTCCAGTGGTATCACGATCCCCAGTTGGGCCTCAAGCTCCCCGATAATCAGAACCTGAGCCAGCGAATCCCACTCCTCCAAATCCTCTATGCGGGTGTTCTCTGTCACCGTGCCCTTCGGCACCTGTAAAATCTCTGTAATGATCTCTATTATTTTCTCTTTCACGCTAACTCCTCTCCATCCATCCATGCCACATGCTCTCCCCTTGCAGGGCGCTTTGCAAGCTGTATCCCATACTCTGCCGAGCCGTCCTCTCCCCGCCGCAGAGTCTGATACCCCATTCTCTCGTAAAGTCCGGACACCGGATTGTTTTTGGCCGTGGGCACATACCGCCCCCGCAGAGTCTCATAGCCCGCCTTCTGCAGCTGCGCCTCCATATGTCCAAGCAGCGCGTCCTCCACCTGTCTGCCCATAACCCGGCAGCTAAGTACCCACTCCGCGATGACCGGCGTCTCCTCCGCCACATCCACAATGGCTGCCGACACGATACCGTAATCGCCGAAATTGTCCTCCACTCTATAAAGATACACCTTTTTGGAAGAATCCGCCACTATCTTTTGCATTTCTTCCTGGGTGTGGCGCAGCGTCGTCAGGTTAAACTGATTGGTCTTGTTCAGCAGCTGCACCAGCCGCTCCATGTGAGCCGCCGGATTCAAGGACTGCGCCCTCAATCCCAGCCGTCGCAGATACTGGGCGTAATCCCCCGTCTGCCTCTCCAGAAAGCTGCGCTGCCCGTTCTGTACATACTGTCTCGTCTTCTCTTCATCTTCTTTCGTCAGCCTGGCTTTCCGAAAATACTTTTCATAGATTTCCACCAGAGCCTGAGCCAGCTCCTCCGGCCGCTTTGGGAACGGCGGCACCTCTACCTGGGGCAGCATCTGCTTTACCAGTTCCCGCTCCGCGGGACTGTCGTCCCAGAACACCATGGAATCCAGCCCCAGATTCAGCTCCCGGGCAATCTCGTCAATATTCTCATGCTTGGGCCGCCAGTTGATACGCCATATTGCGAAATCTTTCTCTCTCAGTACCATGTGAGGATGCCTGCGAATCACCTCCAGGGCATCCTCCTCGTTGTTTTTGGACACAATGCCCAGCACCGCGCCCGACTGCTCTATCAGCCGCAGCACCCTCTGGGCATTCTTGTACGCCAGCCCGCCGTGATCCTCCGACAGCTCCAGAGGAGTATGCTCCCGTTCCCCTGCCAGGCCACCCCACAGTGTGTTGTCCAGATCCACCAACAATACCTTTTTCGGCGTCCTCTGTTCTATGTCCGTCAGGGCCGCTATCTCCTGGGCCAGCCTCTTCTGCGTTTCATTGGTGTGAAGAATCTTGCCCAGATACCACATTTTCAGGGAAAAGCTGTTCTCCTCCCCCATCTGGCCTATGATCTGCCGATAGGGAAAAAGCCGGATATTCCCGTGATGCCGCTGCAGCCACAGAACGCCCTGTAACCACTGGTTCTCCAGGTACTGACGCCGCTCCGGCTGCGGCAGCGCGCCAAGCTCCGGTCCCCACAGCCAAGCGTCGGACAGATAGTATAGTCCACCCGGACCTATGCAGCCATCCAGCTGCATGAACCAGTGGCGCAGACAGGAGGGCATACACGCCAATTCCCGTTCTCCCTCAGGCTGCGAAAGCTCCGGTTCCCGCGGGTACAGCTCATGTCCCAGCAGCTCCATCAAATCCATGATCAGAAACGTTATTTCCGGGGCAAAGGCGTGATAGGAAGACTGTCCATCCAGCAGTATTCCCAGCTCGTTGCCGTACCCCTCCATCTCGTAGACCTGATGCTCTTTTTTCAGCAGCCGGATCACATAATTCATATTTACATTGGATAAAAGCGCGATTTTTTTGCTCATGCATCCACACCGTCCTGTTTTTGTTTTTCACCCTCACCAGCCTGCGCCGCCTTCACATAGCCGATCAAAAAGGGAACCGCCGCCATAGCAGGATACAGATATCGGAGCTGTACCGCGGGGCCAAGCGCCAGAGTCAGGTAATACCCGGCAATAAAGCCTATTGGCAGCATCAGCAGATACTTTTTCCGTATCCACAGCCAGGCTGCCAGAAACAGCCATATCCACAGATAGATTCCGGGAATCATGAGCAGGCGCAGCACCGGCGTGCGCAGATAGAGATTGCCGTCCGCATAGCGCTCCATGACTTGGTGCATGCTCTCCCATTTGGAGTCCTTGTATATGCCGTAATCCCGCAGCTCCTGTTCCACCCAGCGGGTCTGGATATAGCCCAGCCCCCGCTCCACGCCATTTTCATTGATATGGGCATGGCTCGTATCGCCCAGATAATAATACCCCATGTTCACGGCAAAGGCCGCATTGACATAATCCCCCGGATACTGGGCAAGCAGGCGCAGATAGGTCTGCAGAAACTCCCCGGTACGGTATCGGACCACATGGGTGTAGGTATGTCTTTTCACCGGGTCCGCAATGTCCGGCCGGTACTCCCGGTAGGCCTCGTCCAGAATAAAGTCGTTCACCAGGCGCTTATCTTCCTCCCCCATAGTGGCGTCGTCCTCATCCAACACCCCTACGCCCCCGTGGTAGAGCATGGTACGGGCAAGCTGCTGGATCGGAATACTCAGCATCTCCCGCTTGTCTCCCTGCTGGGCGTTGGTGGTCCGGGCCAGCAGGGAGAGTCCCACACTGCCCAGCAGAACTCCCGCCAGCGTCCCCGCCAGCAGACGCAGCAGCAATCTGCGGCTCCCGCCGCGCCGGATACAGCCCACCGCCAGACAGAGCAGCACCGGAAGCAGCGCATATCTGCCATTGTTGCGAAACAGTACCATACCCACGGTGGACAGCAGATAGCATATATCCCAGGCGCTAAAGCCGCCGCGGCTCCCACTTCGGCGCAGCAGTTCACAGAAACAGATCAGCTGCAGCACAAAAAATATGGTGAAAAAGACGTCCTTCGTCACAGTGACGCTCATATAGAGGTGAAAAGGAAACAGGCAGCCCCAAATCCACACCAGCGCCACCCAGACTCTTCCCGCCCCTATGGCTCTCAGCCAGGCGATGCCTGCGGCAAAGGCCGCCGCCAGACAGAGTGCCTGCAGCGCCGTGTACAGAGCAATGCCTGTGTTCACGTCCCCCAGCGCCGCCCCCAGCCTCATGAACAGGCCCACCAGCAGCGTGTGCGCCAGCGGATGATGGGTTCCATAGGCGCCGCTCACCACCTGTCCGGCCTGAATGGTGATATCATAGGAGCAGATTCCGGGATAATACGCCAGATATCCCGGCAGATAGCACAGCGCCATGGTAAGCAGCGACAGTCCGAAACAGGGCAGAGGTCCCGGAAGTTCCCGCCGCCCGGGTAACCCCCTGACCCGTCCGGCCCCTTGGCGCCGGATCAGGTCTCCCAGCGCCAGCACCGCCAGACTTGCCGCCACGGCCGCGCCCAGGCTCCCAAGCAGCAAGGCCAGAACTCCCCACAGGGTCCAGCGAATATTTCCGTCCCGCTGCAGCCGCCAGCCGATGTACTGACTGGCAAACAGCAGAAAAAAAACCAGAGACAGCCGGAACCACTTTCTCCTGCTGCCTTTTTTCTCCCTCTCCTGCGCCGTCATACTCCCCGCTCCTTCATAAAGCGGAATTTAATCTCCGCAATCTCCCAGTCCGTCAGATTGTCTATGTCCTGCACCTCCAGCTCTGACACCACATAGGGCAGAATATCCCCCGTCATCAGTTTTCTGTTCTGTTTAAAAGCCTCTGTGTAAAACAGATAAAACTGCCCCACATCGTGATAGTGAGGCTCCAGGTCCTGGGATCTGCTGTCCAGATACTGAGGGTACTCAAACACCAGCCGTCCCTCCTTCACGATCATGGCCCGCTGGGGCGGATAGGAGAAAGCCACCACCGGAATCAAAGTGTCCGCGCCGCTGCTCTCCAGCCTCTGCATGGCGTCCCCGAGCTTTTCGGCAGTCACAAAGGGAGCGGTGGGATAGATACAGCATCCCAGCTCGTAATGCTCCCCCCTCTTTTCATACTCCTCCAGCACCTCCAGCAGTACGTCGTTGGTGGTGGCAAAGTCATTCGCCGTATTCTCGCTGCGATAGAAGGGCACCTCCGCCCCATACCGCCTGGCGATCTCGGCGATCTCCGTATCGTCCGTGGACACCATCACCGTGTCAAACAGCCCCGATTCTCTGGCTGCCTCTATGGAATAGGCCAGTATGGGTTTCCCGCAAAACTCCCGGATATTTTTCCGGGGAATCCGCTTACTGCCTCCCCTGGCTGTGATAATCGCAATCTTACGCATGTCTGCCGCCTTTCTGTTCCCTCTTAGCCCGCAACCTCTTCTTCCATCCGCGGACCCACACCTTCAGTCCGTAATAATAGTAAAACCTTGCGTCGGACCGCATCTGCAGCGCAATCATCCGCTGCTCTTCGGCATCTGTGTACTGCCGGTAGTAGGCATTCTCCTGAAAGTCCGGGAACGCCTCCCGTATCCCCCTGCCCAGCTCCCTCACAAAGGACAGTCTCCTGCGGGGACAGCCCAGCATATAGGAAAACAGCGTCACCGCATAGTACAGCTCCGTGAACCGGTACTGTATCTCCGGGTAATACATTTCCAGAAATCCCCTCTCCCGGCACTGCTGCAGCATGAGCTGCGCCGCCTTCATCCTGTCCCGGCACTTCTCCTCGGACACATGATGCACCGTGGAGGACGGGCGCTGATAATAGTAATACAACGGCTCCTCCACCCGCTCAAAATGGGTGAAATACAGGGACCAGACCGGGCCTGCACAGTTATCCTCGTAAAAAATCCCCTCGGGAAAATCCAGATGGTTTTCCTCTATCACGCTGCGTCGGTATATCTTAATTACCATGCTGCCGGAGCGCATAATCAACAGGCCGTGCCTCTTCCGGTCCAGCTCTCCGGTCTGCTCCGCCGAATTGTTCTGGACCACCTGTCCCACCTCAAAGCTGTGCCCGGCCACCAGACTGTAATCGCAGCCCACCATATCCGCACCTGTCTCCTCAGCCCGCCTCAGCAATTTCTCATAATAGTCGGGGGTCACCCAGTCGTCGCTGTCGATAAAGCCGACCCACTGCCCCGTGGCCGCCCTAAGCCCGGTGTTTTTGGCGCCGCCCTGACGCTTGTTCACCTCGTGGGCCAGCACCCGCATCTTGTCCGGGTACTTTCCTTCGTACTCCCGCAGAATATCCAGAGAATTGTCCGTGGACGCGTCATCCACAGCAATAATCTCATAGTCGGAGATGGTCTGGCCGACCAGACTGTCCAGACAGAACCGCAGTTTTCCCTCCGCCGCCATATTGTAAACCGGCACAATCACACTCAGTTTCATAGGACTATTCTCCTCTTTCCAGCACGGCCCTGCCATCCTGCACCCGGTAGACCAGGTCACATTTCTCAATGGTCTGCAGCCTGTGAGCAATAATAATCAAAGTCTTGCGTCCCTGAAAACGGTTGATGGAATCCATGATAGCAGCCTCGGTGTCATTGTCCAGCGCGGAGGTGGCCTCGTCCAGAATCAGCACTTCCGGGTCGTGATACAGCGCCCGGGCGATGCCTATACGCTGCCGCTGGCCGCCGGAAAGGCGGATGCCCCGCTCACCGATGCTGGTCTCCAGCCCATCCGGCAAAGTCCTGATAAACTCGTCCAGCTGCGCCTCCCGCAGAGCCTCCCACAGCCGCTCCTCGTCAATCCGATCCTCCGGCACGCCAAAACATACATTTCTGCGTATGGTGTCATCCAGCATGAAGATCATCTGGGGTATATAGCCCACGTTCTTCAGCCATACCCGGTAATGGGTCATCACATCCACGCCGTCCGCCGTGATCTGCCCCTCCTGCACCTTGAGCAGCCCCAGCAGAATGTCCACCACCGTGCTTTTTCCGGCGCCTGACGTCCCCACGATACCCACGCTCTTGCCGATGGGTATGGTCAACTGGGCGTGGTCGAAAATCTTCTTTTCCGTGCCCGGATAGGCATATACGATATCCCGCAGCTCTATCCGCTCCCGCACCGGCAGTTTTTCGTCCGTATCCGTGGCATAGCTCATATCCACGTTCTCACCGCTGATCTCCTCCTGCAGGTCATCGCTGACCGCCATCAGAAAAGGCTCGCAGAAATCTATTTTGTTCAGTTGGTTGTTGATCCGGTTGACACAGGGCAGCAGTGCCATGGCCGCCGCCGCGAAAGCCGTCAGCGTCGTCACCATGTCCTCGCTGCTGACGCCGCTGCCCAGCATGTAGATGATATAACCGATCATGCAGGCCACACACACCGTCTCAATCAGCAGCTTGGGGGTCTGGCTGTACAGATCGTTCTTACGCGCCGCAGTGACATAGCCGTTGCCGCAGGTTAAGTACTCGTCCACAAAATACTGCTCCTTACAGGATATCTTGATCTCCTTGACCCCCTGGACCGTCTGGGAAATCCATTTCAGCAGTCCGCTGTAACAGTCCTGGTGCTGGGCGGCAGCCTTTTGCAGCATGGGCTTCAGCACCCACTTGATAGCCGCCAGCAGCAGAATCATCACCACCGCGATCAGAATCGTCATCACCGCGTCCTTCACCAGCAGAAAGCCCACCAGAAACAGGAACATAATCCCATCCGAGGCCAGCTGCAGCAGAGCCAGTATCAGCGCGTACATATTGTTTACATTGGCTGTTATATTCCTCTGAATCACAGCCGTGTCCGCATTCAGATAGTATTCATAGCTTCGACGCAGATATCCCCGCATCATCCGCTCGGAGGTGCTGAACTGATTGGAATACACAAAGGCCAGCGTAGCCTTCTGTTGGAAAAACAGGAACACGTTCTTCAGCACATAGGCCAGCACCAGTCCCAGCATGACCATCACGGAAAAACGCATCTCGGAACCGCCTCCCAGCAGAGAATACGCCTCATGGAGCAGTCCCGGCCGGTTTATAGCCTCACTGTCCATGACAATCTGCACCACCGGCAGCACCATTCCCACCCCCAGAGTCTGCAGCGCCGCGCTGATCACCATCAGCACCACCAAAAGGCCCATGGCGCGTTTCTGGGTTTTATCCAACAGGATATTCAACTTCCTCAAAATGTGTGCCATATTGTCTCACTTTCTCAAGATTTCATATTTGTTCATTCTGCCTGTGGACCAGCGGGTCCTCGTATCTGTCCATAAAAGCCTCGCCCAGCCGCACTTTTTCCTCCGCGTACCGGATGGCTCCCACCTCCGTCAGCACCGCCACCACCTTCTTAAAGTGAATACCCGGGAAAAAATTCAGCATCTCCATGGGCACCGTAGCGTCAAACTGGGGATATTCCGCGAACAGCGTCCGGTAATCCAGCGCATCTCTGGGATGCGGTTTCAGAAATATCTTGCCCTCCGGCTCAAATCTGGCAATAATATCTCTGAATATGCGCTCCCGGATTTCCAGACTGCACAGGGGGTCCGTCAAAATCAGTATCTTGTCTCCCTCCTGCCCGGAGAGCTGCGCTCTCAGGCTGTCCATGTCCCGCACAAAGGCCTGAAGAATGATATCCTTATCCGCCTGGGTAAGCCTGTCCACCAGCTCCTGCCGGGGCTGCTGGATGTATTTTCGATAGGGATATTTCAGGAGGGATATGTCGTTGACCTCCATATCTATACAGTATCTGCCATATCCATTCTGAATAAAAATCAAATTGCATCTCTCGGACAAAAAAGCCTTAAGTCCAAAATGTCCCCGGTTATCATACCTGGCCGCATCATAGTTTTTCAGACAGTTCAGCCCGTCTTCCAACGCGTGGTAGGGAATCCGATACACGTTCAGATAGTAGCCTATAGGGTCTGAGTCGCAGTACACATAGATGTCGCCGTACTCCCGCAGATTCACCGGAATCGTAGGGGCAAGGGCACGGGCAAACTTTCTGGTGAACCGCACTCGGTTGATCAGATTCCTAACCAGACTTCCCGTGTCCCGGCGGTACTTTTCCAGCCCGGGAAAAGCGGTGTCCCTCTTCTCGTCAAACTCCACCACGGACTCAAACAGTCCCGTGGATTCCACCCGCTCTTTCAGCCGCTCAAAATCTATGGACAGGCTACTGAGTACCAGAGTGGCCTGGCCACGCTGGTCAGCAGGGCGGCATAATTCTTTTAAAAACGTCACATACACATGATAATAGGTGTGACAGATATAGATGCGTTCCTTCATAAAAAAGAACCCTCACTCTTTCACAATGGTGTATTCCGGGATATTATAGCACATTTTACCATGCCGGGAAAGCCGTATGTTGTCATTCCACGGGAACCAATCGGTAAAACACAAAATCATAATACATATAGTGGAACTGAAAGGCCGGTTCCAGATTGTAATACGGTGCGAAACCGGGCATGTCCCTGTCCGCGAAACCACAGAGCCAGATATCGCCCGTCACATCCTCAAGCTGCTCCCACTGCGTGAACACGGTGGTATTCTGAAAGGGGGAAAAGGGAGGAAGGTATCCATAGCCCATATACTGTCCCTGGGGGTGATAAACGCTCAAAAGCAGCGGGTGTATGTCCGTGGCCATGATCATATCCTCCGGTCCCACATTGCTCTCATAGAATGTCTCATACTCCTGCAGTCCCCTGTCGTACTCCAGCTCCAGCTCCGAGCGGTACTGGGGCACAAAGCACAGTAAAAACACTATGAGCACTACAGCTTTGACTCTGGGGGAGACAATCTGCCGCATACCCACCGCGTACCACAGAGCCAGCGCGCCGAAACCGGTGAATATATAGCGCCCCAGGAAACAGGGCGTCACATAGTAGGACAACAGGCCGCCGATCAGTGCGGTGAGGCCCAGAATGCCCATTCCCCATCCCGGAATATAGCACTTCTCGCTCCTCATGCGGTCCACCGCGTGATACCCCAGGAACAACGTGAGCGCCATACCCAGATAGATCACCGACATGATCGGCGTGTCCATGGCGGAAAACCACTCTTTGCAGTAGTCCATCAGCGTATACATGTTGGGCACGAACAGCGCTTCATTGGCCCCCGCGGCGGCGATTCTGGACTGCATCTGCCGATAGACCACCAGCAGCCACGCCATATAACAGACAGCCACGGCCAGCCCGCTGCCCAGATACCATTTCAGCAGGGCGTATCTCTTCCGGTAGAGCAGCGCTCCCAGAAGAATCAGATACAAAATAAGGGTTTCAATCATGGTGAAGGTGTGACTGTAGACGCTGCAAACGCTGCACAGACAAAACAGAATCCATTTTTTTCCGGTAGACTGTCTCAGAATATCACAGGCCAGCAGACCGGCAGCCGTAAAAAAGAACAATCCCATGGCGTACATCCGGGCGTTCCCCGCCTGCACGCACATGCTTGGCATCAGGATGGAAAAAAGCATGAAATACACCGCCGTCTGCTCGTCATACAGCCTTTTCACCCCGTATTTTCCCAGGAGCATATAGGCGAACATCAGCAGCAGCGAGAACAGTTTCAAGGACCAGTAATGCGTCCCGCCGCCGCACAAGGTGTAAAATCCTTTCAGCAATATATAGTAAAAGGGAGCGTGAACGTCCTGAGAAGTGATCTGCACCAGTTCTCTGAGGGGATGGGAGATCAGCGCCGCCGTGTACGCCTCATCGTACCACAGATTGTTGGTGACACAGAGGGCGCCCCACACCGCCAGACCCAGATAAGGGAGCAATACCCACATGATATGATATACTTTGTCCATTCTCTGTTTCATCACAGACTCCTTCCGCAGACCTCTCCCGCGCCCTTCCAGTGCTGTTTCCAGTCTATGTTAGTATACAATAGGGGGGGCTGGTATGCAAGGCTTTAGTTGCCCCAGTCTCCAAAACTTTCCTGCGCAGGTAATATATTTATTGAATATTTTATGCGCATATTCTATAATGAACCTGTACCATTTGCCCGCGAGGAGTAATGTATGAAAATCAAAGATTTTCATATACGGATTTGCGCAGTATCGCAAGCAGCAGGCTTGCGATATGCATGTTAAGGAATGTTTGAAAATAAATATTCAAACTATTTATTGGTGGCAATACCGCAGGCAAAGCCAGCGGTATGCGGGAAAGAGGTAAATATGAAAAAGACATTTTTTTACCGGATATATAGGATCGGATTCAGGGCAGTGCAGGGCATTACACTGTTTTTGATGGGAGCGCTGACCATATGCAGCCTGCTCTGGGGATATTATGCGGAGGATATGACCACCCAGGCTTATGTGGCTCACTGGGAGCCTTTTCTGATTCACCTGGCCCTGGCGGCGGTTCTGCTGCTGGCGCTGTTTTTGCTGCTGCGGTTCTGCCGTTTTTCAGATCACAGACGCAGGACTTTTCTGCTTATGACCGCCATGGGATGGATCTGTCTCTGGGGCTTTGCGCTGATCCTTTTCGGCGGCAGCATACCCAGCGCGGACACCGCCAGCGTATACGCTCTGGCCCAGGCTCTTGCCCATGGACACACGGAGGTGATTCACCCCACAGATTCCTACCTGTCCTATTATCCCCAGCAGATCGGACTGGTGGCCTTTTACGAAATCCTCATCCGGCTGTGGGAACTGCTGCCCATCTCCTATGCCGCCCATTATATGCTACAGTGCGTCAATGTAGTGATGGCGTGCGCAATTGTGTTTTTTCAGTACAAGCTTACAGGGCTGATGTCCCATAGCAGTGACAGGGCCATGGTTTCCTATCTGTTCCTGGCCATGCTGAACGCTCCCCTGATCATCTATACCTCCTTCGTCTATGGAGAGATTCCCTCTTTCGCCTTTCTCAGCGGAGGACTCTATTTCCTGACACGGTATTTTTCAGAGCAAAATCCTTCTGACCGGCGACGGTATCTGTGGCTGGCTGCCAGTTTGATTTTGCTGGTCCTGGGAGTGGCTGTCCGCAAAAACACTCTGATTGTGGTTATCGCCGTAGTGCTGACGGTTCTCTGGGAGTGGCTGCGGGAACATCGGCGCGGACTGATCCTCTACGCTCTGCTTTTGACAGTTCTGTCCCTGTCTGTGCTGCCTGCCATCCAGCGTGTTTATGAACACCGGGCAGACAATGTGCTGAGTTCGGGCGTGCCTGCCATGTCCTATCTGGCCATGGGCATGCAGGATTCCAGCCGGGGCTACGGCTGGTACAATGGATTCAATTTCAATACCTACGCGGACAGCCATATGGATACAGCCGTCACCGTACAGGAGAGCAAGAAGGCCATCGCCGCGTCTCTGTCCGCCTTTCGCGAGGACCCTGCATTCGCCTTTCGATTCTATGCGGAAAAGTTCCTGTCCCAGTGGACGGACGGCAGCTATTTCTGCCGCCAGGCCACGCTGCAGCACTCAGAACTACGGCGCCCGGGCGTGGAAAGTCTATACACGGGCAGTCTCTCCAAGCCCTTTATCCATTACTGCAATCTCTATCAGCTGCTGGTCTATGGCGCGGCTTTTCTGCATCTGCTGCAGATGCGCAGGTCCAAGGACGAGCCTCCCGCCCTGCTGCCCTATGTGGGCATGATCGCCGTGTTAGGAGGCTTTTTGTTTCACATGATCTGGGAGGCCAACTCCCGCTATATACTGCCCTATTTTCTGCTCCTGCTGCCCTATGCGGCCCAGGGGCTGGGAATCGGCGTCCGGCTCGATAAAGCGAGCTGTTGAGAATCAAGAAAAGAGGTATCGCTATGGAAAAACCTGCAATCTGCGGCGGAACTCCCGTCCGCGCCACACCCTTAAGCTATGGGAGACAATTTATCGACGAGGAGGACATACAGGCTGTAATCGACACTCTGAAAAGTGATTATCTGACCTGTGGCCCCCGCATTACAGAACTGGAGCAAAAGCTCTGTGACCTCACTGGAGCAAAATATTGTGTGGCAGTCAGCAACGGTACGGCGGCGCTGCACATCGCGGCGCTGGCCGCCGGTATCGGTCCGGGGGACGAGGTGATCACCACCCCCATTACCTTTGCCGCCAGCGCCAACTGCGCCCTGTACTGCGGAGCCAGACCCGTCTTTGCGGACATAAACCCCCGCACCTACAATATAGCCCCCGCCTCCATACAGGCCCATATCACACCCCGCACCAAGGCGGTGGTGGCGGTGGACTTTACCGGCCAAGCGGTGGAACTGGACGAGATTCGCGCCATCTGTCGGGAACATGGCTTGATCCTCATCGAAGACGCGGCCCACTCCATCGGCACCCGCTATAAGGGACAGCCTGTGGGGAGTCTTGCGGATATGACCACTTTCAGTTTTCATCCTGTAAAGACCGTAACTGCCGGGGAGGGCGGAGCCGTGACCACGAACAGCAAGGAACTGTACGACAAACTGGTTCTGCTCCACGCCCACGGCATCACCCGGGACCGCAGCAAGATGGCGCACCCCACGGACGATCCCTGGTACAACGAACAGGCCGCCTACGGTTTTAACTACCGTATGACCGAATTCCAGGCGGCTCTGCTGGACAGTCAATTAAATAAGCTGGAGCGTTTTTCACGCCGGCGCAGAGAGATTGTGGCAAGATACGACGATGCCTTTTCCCGGATTCCCCAGCTCCAGGTGCAGGAGGAAATCCCGGACTCCGACACCACCCGCCATCTATATATCCTGCGTCTGCGCAGCGAAACGCTGGGCTGCACCCGCAGAGAATTCTTTGACGCCATGGAAGCGGAAGGTATTCGTTCACAGGTACATTATATGCCGGTGTACTGGCATTCCTACTATGAAAACCTGGGCTATGAAAAGGGCTTGTGCCCCCATGCGGAGCGCTACTATCAGGAGGTCATGAGTCTTCCCCTGTACTACTCCCTGACAGATCAGGATGTGGAGGACGTAATTCATATCGTCCAAAAGCTGATTGCATACTTCTCCAAGTAAATCCCTGACACACTGCATACTCCCCGATGAATGGTTACTCATACACCGGGGAGCATTTTATCTTACTGCCAATAGACCTCATAATTGTAATTCCGGGCGAATCCATACATATCCTGAATGGCACTGTCCAGATTTTCCTGCGTAAGCCGCCTTTCACCACTCTTTACACAGTCAAATATGTATCGGTTATATTCCGGACGGTGATGGCAGGTGTCACGGTAGTTTTCAAGATTCGTTATAATATCCTCTTCGTGCTGGAAATAGTATACAGATACATTTTCATATTCCAGAAAACGGCTAATCGCATAATGGTATATTTCCATTGTGTCCTCCAGATTGTCCTGCAGGACGACCTGTTCCCAGTAAAGCATGCTGTATGGAGGAAAATAGATAATAAATTCCGTGTCCGGATTTTGTTCAATAAACGGAAGGATATTGTCCAGATTCTCTTGACAGGTCACCAGCTTTCGCTCCAGCGCCACAGCGTCTGCTGGGGTGCTCAGCAGTGCCTCTCTGGTACCCCGGGCGGAGTTCAGCGCCAATTCCTTTCCAAAGAGTATTTCATCCTCCCAGGTGTAGGCACTGTCAATATTGCTCTCCACTCCCTCCAGGCCATCCAGCACACGCTCCCAGCCATCAACCAGCACGTCTTTATTGTAGATGTACAGATAGTCGTTGGAAAGTCTGGTGTCATAGAGGTATTCCGGCCGCTCCACATACGCCGTCCAGCTGGGGGAAGTCAGCTGATAATCATTTATATCCATAAACACATGCTCTACCGGCTCGTCTCTGGAAAATATAGAAGAAAAAATAGCGTTTAAGTCACTGCTTCTCGCGCCTGAATAGGAAAGCTTCACAGTATTCCATCCCAGTTCCTCATCGAACCAGCTGGTGTGAAAATTCTCTGTCATGGAGGTCCCGACAATAGCGTCCGTGTACTCCAGGTTCCTCGCGGCCCCCGGCGTCTGATAGACCGCATTCTCCAGGATAACAGGCATTCCCAGACAAGGGACGTGATACTGGAAAAAAGGATCCAGAACAATGCCCGCCGCCCCCACGCAGCCAAAGACAGTCAAAAGTATCAATATAAATCTGATAAACTCTTTTTTGTTATCTTTAGTCATGGATATCATTCCCTTTTTCTAAAAGTTAAAATAGATAAATTTTGACACCTGCGAAAGCCATGTAAATGACCAGACAAACAAAATGCTGAGCCAGACATACCAGATGCCGCTGCGGCGCTTTGCGCGAACCAGTTCATGACTGGAGGGAAATTTCACACAGATTATCACACCAAAAACGCACCACAGGGTCACCACTGCCTGGCAGAGCCATTGCAATGCGGATACCGTCATCACTCTCTCCAGCGTCAGTTTCCAGATTGTATTGTCACAGAATACAGACACCATATCCCCAGAGAGCCATCCGGCGCCTCCCGATACCACTTGCCTGAGAAGGTACCATGGCTGCCGGAAGAACTCGGCGCGAAAAAACACCCAGGCAATATTGACAAACACAAAGGTCCCTGTCCACAGAATCCATCTTGGCAAACGCTCCAGTCCCTTTTTTCCGATTCTGTGCGCCACCATGGCAATCCCATGGAAAATCCCCCAGAGCACATAGGTCCACGCCGCGCCATGCCAAAGTCCGCTTATCGCAAAAACGATCATCACATTTATACAGGTTCTCCGCATTCCCTTGCGGTTTCCCCCCAGAGGTATGTAGAGATAGGCGGTCAGAAAACGGGTCAGCGTCATGTGCCATCGTTTCCAGAAATCAGCGATGGTGACCGCCTTGTAGGGCGAGTCAAAATTGATTGGGATGACAATGTTAAAAAACCTCCCCAGCCCCAGCGCCATATCGCAGTACCCGCTGAAATCAAAATAGATTTGCAGCGTGAATGTCAGAATCGTCACGACTGCGCCAAAAGAACTCAGCTGGTACAGATTCTCATAACCAGCATCACAAATCCTCGCGAAAGAATCCGCAAGGAGGATTTTCTTGGCAAAACCTATAATAAAATACTCCATTCCCGATATCATGTTTTCAAAGTCGATTTTCCTCTTTTCCTCGTCTCGAAACTGCGGTATCATCTCATTATGCAATACGATGGGGCCCGCGACTAACTGTGGAAAGAACGATACAAAGAGGCAGTAATCCAGAAAGGGACTTCTCTCCAGTTTCCGCTGGTAGCTGTCTATGACAAACGACAGCTGCTGGAACGTATAAAAACTGATTCCCAGGGGAAGGACAATATTTCTGAGGACGAACTCCGTCCCCAAAAAGCGGTTCAGGTTCTCCAGGGTAAAGTTAAAATATTTAAAGTAATACAAAAGTCCCAGATTTATGATAATACCCGCGGCCAGCCCCAATCCGCGTATCACTGCGCCGCGCTTTTCCCCGCCTGTAAGCCTCTCATCCGTCAGAACCAGATGCAGCGTATAGTTCACCGCTATACTGAAAGCCAGCAGGAAACACAAACGATAATCCGCATATCCGTAAAAGACAAAGGAGGCTGCGATCAGCACACAGCTTGCAGCTTTAAACAGCCGAAAGCGGTTCAGAACAAAATAGGATGCCCAGACGATTGGCAAAAAGGCCAAAAAGGCATAAGAATTAAAAAGCATATCTATTATCCCCCGAAACTACTTTGCCGCAGCAGTTCCAACACTCGCATCCCCGCGACAAATCTTCCCGTCTCATTCAAATGTATCTCATCCTGAAGATATTCTGTGACATTGTCGCTGTCAATCCCCAGTTCCTCATAATAGTCTATAACCGCCAGATGATATTCCTCCGCCAGCCCCCGCAGGGATTCCACATAGTCGGTAAACACATGGCCCTTCTCCCCCACAGGGTCGGTGCCATAGTGATTGTAGTAGATATAGTTGGGACTCATGAGAATGAATTCCGCCGCTGGAAACATGGCCTGCAGCTCCTCTATTGCCGTGCGCAGCGCCCCTTCATAAGTATCTGTGGCATGGGAGTCCTCCCCCCATATGGGAAAGCCCTCTATATAATCATTGATTCCAAACAGCACAAAAATGCTGGCATTCTCACCCTGTCCCAGGCTCCGCCTGAGCGTGGGCGCCGTCTGTAGCGCAGGGGGACCGCTCTCCCCGCCGCCATCCTCCTGCCGGATTATCCGGATAAGCCCTGAAAGGTCAGGGATATCCGGGGACGCGCTGGCCGCCGCCATTCCTCCCCATCCGCAGTTCAGCACATTGGCTCCTGTAAAGTTCTCCACCACGCCGGTGATCGCAAGAGAACCGCCGAAATTGCCGAAGGTGCTGTCCCCGATAAATACCAGCGTCCTGTCCTGCAGCCCCGCCAGAGTCCTGTCGTCCAAGCGCCAGTCCCCGATCAATTCCCTGGCGTCCCCCATGCGCTGCTCCAGATTGTCCAAGGTCAGCTCATACTCGCCTCTGGTATAATAGGCCAGCAGGGTCGTAGCCACATCTCCGTTCGGCATCTTCTCCTCCATGTAGTTGCTGTCATTGCACACCAGCCATTCCCGGTCGCCGGCAAAATACAGTTTCATATTTTCTTCCTGTATCAACAGCCTGGCCGTACTCTCATAGCGGTCAATAACCCCCTGCCACTCCTCCTCCCCCTTGGTGCGCCAATATGCTATCCCAGGGTTTACCAGCAGTATTTCATATCCTGTCTCAGGGCTTTGCCGGATCGCTTTCAGCAGGGAATCCTCCAGCGGATATTCTGCCTCCAGACACTCCGGGTCCAGGCCGAAAAACACCGTTTCCGGCACATTTTCCAGCTCCTGCAGATAGGCCAGCGTTCCCGCCAGCTCCCGCCCGCTCTCTATAACCATCTCCGCCTTGAAGGTTTCCAGGCCTCTCCAGTAGGAAAAATAGTAGGTGTCATAGGTTTGAATCGGGTACATGGACAAAAACAGAGCCGTAAACTCTTTTTCCTTCAATATATCCAGTTCCTGGCGAATCAGCTTCATCCGGCGCTCGTAGCGCAAATCCGCCATCATCGCCCTGACGCTGTACACAGTGTCCTGTTCCTCCTGGGGCGTTCTCCCTATTTGACTCTCTATCCGACTCTCTATCCGAGGTTCCACGATAATCATAAAAAGCAGCCCGGCGCCAAACAGCAGAATGGCCGCGATAACCGTCCATTTTATCCACTTTCTTCTCATCTGACTTTCCTCTTACTTACCTCTTACTTACCTCTGTCGGGTCCGATAGACGCATAGCCTCCCGTCCTGTCCGATCTGTTCCATCCCCAGTTCCTCGCATCTTCTCTGCAGGCATCCCCCCACAGGGATAGCCAGGTAAAGGCTTTGCAGCTCCTCCAGATTCTCCTCAACGTATTCTCTGTAACAACAACTGACGCCCCAGCCCTCAGGCAGAGCATACAGCGCCTGCCAATCCGTGAGTACAGCCTCCCCTGTATCAGAATCCTCCATCACATCGCTGAAGGTCCATATCACCACATTGTCAAAGCTTGGGGAATCCTCCTCCCGCAGCGTCAGCTCCCGGGCAAAAGTCTCCTTCCACTGCTCCACCTGTTCCACCCTCTCCTGCCCGGCGAAATAAATCTGATAGTCCCCGGGCTGGTCTCCCTGATACCAGAACAGATAGACGCATAACGCGCCCATAAGTATGGCCTTTTTGTAGAATTTTGTCTCCATCAGGGCCACCGCCATGACCCCCACCGCCATGAAGGTCAGCAGATGCTTGCTGCCCTCCTTCATTTTGTACATTAACAGCAGGGCCATCCACATGCTGAAAAAGCAAAATGCAAGATATCCGTTAAGCAGCGCCTGTTTTTTTCTCTTTTTGCGCCAATCCGCCAATGACTGCCACAGCAAAATCAATAATAATGCAAGATATACTGCAAAAAAGGCCCCCTCGGCCAGACCGCTTTTCAGTCCCTGCAGCGTGAGCGCGAAAAAGGTTCGGCCTTCATAATAAATCTTAGCCAGCACGCCCTTAATGCCGCTAAAGATATGTCCCTGCAAAAAAGGCTCCAGCCACTCGGTCCGAAACAGGGGCGTGAAATATTCCGCTCCCAGATAATGCTTGATCAGCACATAGCCGCCCGCCGTCAGCCCTATCACCGCCAGAGAACCCACGATCCCCACCCATCTGCGCCTGCGAATCCACAGAAACGCCGGGGCCAGCAGAAACAGCATCAGATACGGCCGCATCAGTGTCATGACTCCGCCCATCAAAAAGAGCAGCGCCACCTTTGCGCCGGTCTCCTTCTCCGCCGTGTGTATCAGCAGACCCCAGTATATAATCAGCATGGAAAAACAGATGATCTCCGGCATACCGCAGAGCATATAGCGAGTGTAGGGCCAGAAACAGCAAAACAGCAGCGCCATCAGCCCCAGTTGTTTCCATCCGGGCTTTGCCAGCAATACAAACAGAAACACAGCCAATGTGAGCATCAGAATATTGCTGTAGATGGGAGCCATCAGATTCCAGCCGAAAAGCAAACCGTGCAGCAGCCAGGGCCATACCAGCACCGGACTCCAGGCCGCGAAGGAAAGTTTCAGCGCATGGCTCTCGTTGAATCCGAAATACCCCTGAGGATAGCCGTGAGACAAAATCCCCTCCACCTGTTTATAATAAAACAGCTCATCGTTCCACTGGGAGGAGGGCAGATACACCTGGGAGATGCTCCCTCCCTGGGCGGCGCAGGCCACAATACAGCACAGCAGCGGCAGCAGCGCCATCAGCCCCGCCTTCAGCGTCAGAATCCGTCTCTCCTTATCCCACCAGCCAAGCAGCCGTTTCATGTCATTCCTTTTTATCTTCCCCATTGATACGCTCCCTTATTACATACTGGGGCGAGTTGTTCAGACTGATATAGATTCTGCCGATATACTCCCCAATCATTCCCAGCATAATCATGACCATTCCTCCAAAAAAGACAATGGCCGCCATGGTAGAACTGAATCCCATGGGCACCTGTGGGTTGATCAAACGTTTGACAATGGTATACAGCCCATACAAAAAACCCACCATCGCACTGAAGACTCCGACACAGGTGGCAATGCGCAGAGGTTTCACAGAGAAAGCGGTAAACCCATTAAACCACAGGCCCAGCAGTTTTTTCAGCGTGTATCCCGAGCTGCCCTCCTGCCGCTCTCTGTGGTTCACCTCCACATTGGCGATGTTTTTGGTGGCCCGCAGCACCAGACCGATGACATAGGGATAAGAATTCTCATACCGGACCATGTCCTCCACCACAAATCTGCGAACCGCAAAATAACTGGAAATATACAGCTCCTTGGGTTTTTCCAGCATAACCCTGGTCATCAGCTCATTCACTCTGCTCCCCAGATTGCGAAACAGGGAATGCTGCTTGTGGGAATAGCTGGCATAGACCGCGTCATAACCCTCGTCCAGCTTTTCCAGCAGTTTTCCCACCTCGTCCGCCGGAGTCTGCCCATCGTCGTCCAGACATACCACATACTCCCCCCGGGACTGTCTCAGCCCCGCCATCAGGGCCGCATGCTGTCCAAAATTCCGGGCAAAATTAATTCCTGTGATCCGGCTGCTCTCCTGGCACAGCCTGCGGATAACCGCCCAGGTTCCGTCCGGAGAACAGTCGTTGACCAGTACGATCTCATAATTGTATGGTTCTATTTTCTTCATCGTTTCGCTGATTTCTGTCACCACGTTCTCCAGCGTATGCTCCGACCGGTAACAGGGAATCACAAAACTGATTGTCTTTTTCATAGTATCCATAATTTATACCCCACCTCTAGGATTCAGAATCCCCATCAGCACAATATCTCTGTAGCGTCCGTCTATGCGCACGTCCTCCCGCAGATATGCCTCCTGCTCAAAGCCCGCCTTCTCATAGCTGCGTATAGCCTGGGCATTGTCCGCAAAAGCCCTCAGAAACAGCCGGTGCAGGCCCATCTCATCAAAGGCGTAACGGATCATCAGCCGAGCTGCCATGGTTCCATAGCCTTTTCCCCGCGCCCCCTCACCTCCGATGAAGATACCGTACTCCGCTTTTTGGTGCCGCCGGTCAATGTCCCGCAGATACACACTGCCCACTGGCCTGCCGCTCTGGGTCTCACAGATCATCATCTGTACCACCTTGCCCGTCTCCACCATGGTATGAATCCAATGCTCATGGCTCTCCCTGGTGAAAAGTTCCTGATAGATAAAATTTCTGCGCACCGCCTCCTGATTGCGCCAGGATACAATAAGCTCCGTGTCCTCATAGCCCATGGGCCGCAGATAGACCGCCATGTCCGGATCTCTGTATTCATTCATACTTCACTGTCTCCTCAAGATTGATTCCGCTTTACCATGTTGCGCGCTCTCACCGCCAGGCCGCCCAGACATGCCTGGAGGCCTGAGATTCCCAGCGCCATATAGGGAATCAGCAGGACGATATAGGGCAGCACATAGCGGGATTTCGCCTCCCACAGTATGCTGAACAAAAAGCCGCCGATGACGCCAATCATCATCAGGCACTGCAGCATATCCGTCTTTCTCAGCAGACCGAATACGCAGTAGAACGCCGCGCCCAGGTACAGCACTGTCACATAGCGGTTCATGAAGTCCCGATACCGCTGCTGCCAGGGACCATAGTAGAGTTTTTCCACCATTCCCTCCGGCGGCGTCTCAAAGGTGGCTGTCATCACCAGACTGCAAAAGGTCGGCTCATTCCATTGCTCCTGAATCTTTTCCTTGTAAAAATCCTTCGCCATCGCCGGGTCCGCCCGAAACTCCTGCAGACGCCCCTGGATATAGGTCATCGCGATCTCATTGGCCCTGTCCTCATCACTGCCGGCTTCCCCGCGAAACACAGAATTGTTATATCCGTTGTAGACGCCCGCGCCGCCGGTGGACTGCTGCATGCCCATGGCCACATACATGCTGGAGGGAATGCCGCCTTCTATCTCAATACCTGATCGCAGCTCATAACTCAGGCGCATGGCTCCCACAGCTCCTAAGGGCACCAGTATGGTAAGCACTGCCGCCGCCAGCATCTGTATATTTCTTCTGGAAAGTCCATGGACCAGCATAGCGATACACACTGCGATGATCAGCACCAGCACATTGGTTCTGGCCAGCATTGCCACACTGAGAGACAGCAGGGACAACAGACCATAAATACCCTTTTTTCTGTGACACCAGCACACCAGTAACCAGATTCCCAGCATGCTGAAACCCATGGAGAGCAGTTCCCCATACACATAGTTGACATATATCCACAGCGGAAAGAAAAGCAGATTCCCCAGAATTACATACAGCGAGGCCCTCACATCCCCGAACAGCTCGTCCACCAAAGCATAAGAAGACCACACGATACACATGACCATCAGCACATTGATGTATTGCAGCAGGCGGTAGCCGCCGCCGAACGCCAGAAATATCTCATACAGGAAAGTCAATCCATACTGGTGGGGGCACATATAGATATATCCCGTCATATCCTTGAAATTCCCCGCTTTGAAATCCATAGCGTCCAGATATACCTGCATCTGGTCCCACACCGGTGTGATATGACAAATGGATACCCATAGGGTAAGCAGCACGCCCATCAGCAGCGTCACGGCCGCCGCAATCCGGCGCACCCGCTTTCTCTTCGCGCTCTCCTTCCCCCGCAGCACGGCCCACTGTATCAGCCAGGTCACCGCCAGCACCACGCAGTAACTCAGCAGATTCCGAACCGGAGAATCCGGTTCAATGACAATACTGTCCTCCGTGAGAGCCGCGGGATAGCTGTGCGTGTAGCGGACGGCCCAATATCCCAGCACCAGACCGATCATCAGCAGCATGCCATGCACCGCCTTTGTACATACTTTTTCTACCATTTCCGGCATCCTCTTCATACGATTCTAAACAACCTCCACAATATCTCTTTCAGCTATATCGTCTCAGTCGCCGCCAGTGGAGACGTTACCCTGCTCCACCAGACGGTATATCACAAACTCAAGATTTTCCCCGCAGATGACCGTCTCCTGAGCCTGCAGCTCCACCGCTCCCAGTCTCTGCTCCAGATACTCCTCCATCCAGGATACATCCCTGCCGCCCTCCACAATCAGCCGCACCTGCTCATGCTGTAGGGCCATAGCGCCATCCTCCGCGTCATAGGCCGCCAACCGCTGCTGTACCAGAGGGCTCTGGGCAAGCCACCCGCCCAGGAGCATGATGTGCCCGTCGTCTCTCCCATACACCTCACCCGCGAAAGCCACCGCCGAGTACACGTCCATCAGATAGAAATACTGCCCGTCCAGGTTATCCGTAAGCAGGTTCCACTGGTCCTGTTTCTCCTGCTGCTGCGCTGCCCTCTGGGCCGCGGACCCAAGCTGCGTGGGGACCACGCTGCCCGCCAGCGCAAGACACAGTGTCAGGGCGGCGGCGGAAATCCATTTTCTTCTGCCAGCAGCGGAGGTTTCTCCGATGTCCATGCACTCCGGCAGCAGCATTCCCAAAAGCAGCCCAACCTCTATCAGATATAAGGATATCCAAATTCTCTCCGGAAATCTCCCCCGGGCAATCAGATATATCCAGATCAGGCTGCGCCCCAGCTCCAGCGCCGCCAGCAGCAAAAGCTTATCCCATCTCCTGTGAGCCGCCAATACAATCACAAGCAGCCCGCAGCAGCCCGCCCAAACCAGGCCGTAGGGTCTTCCGTCGTACCGCATATGAAGATAATACGCTCTCAACCACTGGCCCAGGCGCTGCCCGCCCGTCGCATCCTCCTTCAGCTCATTGATACCACTTTCTACCCGCTGCAAGGTCTCTGCGTCAATGTTTCGGTCCAGGATGGTATCATAATGGGTCAGCACCTGGTATTGTCCCCAGTCCAGCCCCAGTTTCTCAAAATGCTCCGCGTATCGATCCGTGGAGGGAAAATCCGTGTAATCATACAGTTTTACGCGATTGTCAAAGTACCGCCAATATTCCTGCCAGTCCCGGCTGCCATATCCTATGCGGTCGATTCCCCACAGAGCCGCCACCGCAAGCACCAATACAAGCAGCGGCCGCCACTGCCGCCCAAGAGCCGGGCGGATTCGGTTCCTCCACCCGCCGTCCCACGCCGGATATCCCATATCCTGCAACAGCCCGTAAAGCACCGCCACCAGTAAAAAGGGCATTGCCAGAAAAAAAACCTCCGTTCTCACCAGATAACACAATCCCAGTAAAACTAGCGGCAATCCGCGTCCCTGTCCTAAAGCCCACAAAAAAAGGGCGCTCCCTGCCAGCATGGCGGCTACAATCGTATAATGCATATAAAGATATTGGGGCAAATACAGCCCTGCGAAGAGCAAAACTCCCGTAAGCAATGGCAGAATACGCCACCGGGTTCTATTGCTCCGCGCCAGCTCCCAGCATCCCGCCACCATGGCGACGCCCGAAAGCAGGATACAGCCTGCCATAAACAGATCAAACCAGGGGATAAATATCCGCAAGCTGCCAGCAAGTCTGTACAGAGCCGCCAGCACCCATGTCAGCGGATATCGCATCTGCACCCCATGGCTATCCGGCGTTCCCGTGCAGGCGCCGGAGAGAATATAACGGATAATCGCATCATCATTCAAATAATACACGGGAGCCACCAGGTATCCCGCCACTGCCATAACTGTCAGCAGCGCTATGGTGACTCCCCCCCTTATCTGCCATTTTTTCATTATGTTTCACCTTCTCCGGGCAAATCATGACATTTCATCTGTCTTTCGGAATAGATTTTGTTCAGACGGTACTCAAAATCTCTGCGGTCCTTGGCCACCTGCACGTCCAACACCAGGCCGGAGAAAAAAGCCTGTATCGCCGCCATGACCAGAAAGCCGCACACGATCAGCGTAGGGAATCTGGGCACCAGACCGGTATCCAGGTACTCCAGCAATATGGGGGCAAACAGAATCGCCGCCGCCACCACAAACAGCATGGCGATCAGGCCAAAGCATTTCAAAGGCTTGTAGTTTTTGTATAGCTGCATCATTTTCCGGATCACACGCATCCCGTCCCGGAACGTGTTGAGCTTGGACTCACTGCCCTCGGGGCGGTCGCGGTACTCCACAATCACATTTTCCACCTGCATATTGTAATTGACGGCGTGGATCGTCATCTCCGTCTCTATCTCAAACCCCTTGGAAAACACGGGGAAAGTCTTGACAAACTCATAGGAAAAGGCCCTGTACCCGGTCATGATATCCTTGATGTCAGCCCGAAACAGGCTGTTGATACAGGTGCGCATCAGACTGTTTCCAAAATTGTGGAACGGACGCTTATTCTCTGTAAAATAAGTGGAAGAAAGCCGATCCCCCACCACCATATCGGCGTGACGCTCCAGTACCCGGTTCACCATCTCCCGGGCGCAGTCCAAGGGATAGGTGTCATCACCGTCCACCATCAGATAGCACTGGGCGTCGATCTCACGGAACATTCGCCGGATTACATTGCCTTTGCCCTGGGCGTACTCCTGCCGTATGGCGGCCCCCGCTTCCCGGGCAAGCTGGGCGGTGCGATCCGTGGAATTGTTGTCGTACACATATATCGCAGCCTCCGGCAGCGCGTTTCGCACATCGGCAACCACCTTTTCTATGGTCTTCTCCTCGTTATAGCATGGGATCAGTACTGCGATTTTATCCATAGGTTCCACCATTCTCCTTTTTTGTTATCTCCCTTGATTATCCTCTATCCGGCGCTTTCTGTCAACCTTTTATTCCCGCGAGCAATGAGCCTGCGCGGAAAGAACCCGTTTCAGGAAAGCGGTCAGCGCCGCTCCCGCCCACAAAATAAATGCGATATATGTGAGACAGGCCACCTTTCCCTGCCTGCGCCCATAGATATACCTGGTAATCGCCGCGCTTTCGCTCTCCTGCCCCGCAATCGTCATGGTATGGTTTTCCACCGGTGAGACAATTCCTCTGGGGGTACAGGACAGATACGGCGCACAGCCTTCCAAATCTGTCATATAAATCTCCCAGACATAGGGTTCTCCGGCTTTGACAGTATGCTTTATGGGAATCTCATAAAATCCCGCGTTGGCAATGGCAGGCAGCGGATATGCGCGGCTTACAATTTCCTCCCCTGCCGCGTTTCGGAGAGCAAAATGTAAGGTTCCATCCGGTGTTTCTCCCTCATTGCAGTGCAGGTCAATGGATATGGATCTGATATAGTCAGCCTGCGGAGTAAAGAGCTGGCTCACAATCACATCTTCCCCCAGGCCCTCTGTTCTTTCCAGCGCGTCCCCGCCATTGTGAGAGATCTGTTCTATCCGAAAAATTCCCACCGGCACTGTGAGAATAACAGCGATTGCCATACATATACCCACCACAATATAAATCACTTTATCCCTCTTCATTTTTACCTCTCGCCTTCGCCTCGATAGATTCGATACACATCAAACTCATTCATCTCAACTCCCAGATGCCCCACATACTCGGGCACAAGATTGTACGCATCCAATACATACTGCTGAAATTTCATATTCCCGGGCGTGTCGAGAAACCATATAGTATCGTACTCCCCACCCAAATCAAAATCCGTGAGATAGAACAATTGATCCTCTTCAAAATAACAACTGTAGATCAGGCCATAGACCTCCCAGTTATAGAGGACCACATCCCTTTCCCCGAGATGTTCTTCAAAAAAGCTTTCCGTCTGCTCGATATAGCTTGATCTATATTCCTCATCAAAGGTCTGCCTGTAGCTCCCCATGCCGTAACAGGCAAAAAACAACAGCAGGGTAACAAAAAAGGCTTTCCCCTTTTTTCGCAAAGATATGGCCAGAAACAGGCACAGCAGTCCCATGGCCGGAAAGACATATCTATTGTAATAAATCGGATTCTTGATCAGCGATATAATCACCCCGCCAAGCGCTGTAAAAAAAGGAACCGTCCAGCACAGGAGCGCGAATATATCTTCTTTTTCCCGTTTTTTTACAATAGCCGCAACGTTTCCGATGCCTGCCGCCGCCAATATACACAGGACCATTACGGTAGTGTATTTCACATCACTTTCAAAAGCCCACCGGAAGTATCCCCAGATGGTCTTCCAGGTGATAGGCTCTATCCAGTAGTCCGTTCTGTTCAATGTGCTGCTTGCCTGCCGTAAAAAAATCCTGAACCACGGAAGATAGGCAAGTATCATCAGCCCAGAGCTTACCACCCAGGGCAGCAGTCTCTTCCTATTTTTGATTACAATACACAGAAAGAGCAATCCGCAGATCACGCAGGCGGATACAAAGGCGTAGTTGTGCGTGTAGGACGCCGCTACCCCCATCAGCGAAAGCAGCGCCCAGTCCCGTTTTCTTCCCATCACATACGCGTCATATGCCGCCATGCCGCAAAGGGTAATAAACAGCAGGCCCCACGAGTACATTCTGAGCTGCACCGCGTATTCCATAGTGCAGGGAAGCAATCCCAAAACGACCTGAAAAACAGACGCGGCCTGCACGTCAAACCCTCTGGCACAGATCCAGGTTCCCCCTATTCCCAAAGTAAGAACCACAGGAATCAGGGAGACGATCTTCTGTACCAGTATCCGGTATTCATGGGTTGGAATAAGCAAGCTGGCGGTTTTCGCGATCAGATAATACAGCGGAGGATGCACGTCTACCGCCGTCTCCCCCAAAATTCCTCCATAGCTCCTCTCCATCATATGCAGCGTATACGCCTCGTCTGTCCACACATTATGATTAAAGCACAGCAGCAGATATGCCGCCCCCATGCCCACCGCAACTGCCCATATAGTCAGATAACGCTTTGTCCGCATTTTTATCACCGCCCTTTGCCAATTTACTAAATGGATTCGTTCACATAGTGTATAATTACGTCCCCGTAGGTAGTCTCCCGCATGAGCCACTGTTTGGGATACAGGCCGTATCCGGCCAGAATGTCCTCGGCCTCCAGCCTTGTGTCAATATCCACATTGTGTTTCCATATGACCATGACCTCCGAAAGCTGCGCTATATCCTGTCTGCCCGCCAGCTCGGAGGGCTTAACCAGCAGCGTGCGGTCGTAGCTTGCAAACTCCAGCAGATTGTCGTAAAACCCATAGCCCTCGTAGACGCAGATACAGGGAAGATCGGCGTACTCCTCCGTCATACGCAGTTGAAAACCGTAGCCGCTGTACAGATATTCTCCATCGTAGGTGAACACATTGACACAGGCAAGCAGCAGAACAAGATAGAGAGAAATGCTTATTTTCGCCGCTTTCAGGCGGCCCAGCAAATATACGAATAGCCCCGCAAGGGCCATGGCGGCAAAAGGAAATACCGGCATGATGTAACGATCTACCATATAGGGGGACATTCTGGCCGCTAACAGGAAATAGCCCAGCGGCGGAAATGCTAGCATCCACCATAGCCTTCTGCGTTCCTTTCCGTCCATATCTCCCGTCCCTGCGTCTGGTCTGTTTGGGTTCTTACGTCTGCCTTGAACCAGCAGAATCACTCCGATTGCTGCTGCCAGCGCCGCGATGCCCAGTCCCAGACGCCCCTGTCCGAAGGTACGCTGCAGCAGGATTTTGCCAAAGCTAAGCAGACGCTCCCCATATCCGGCAAGACCGCTGGTCAGATTGTCAATGGCCTCCACGCCCCGGCCGCTGGAAAGAATGTGTTTCACGCCGAAGGGATAGACGCCCACGCCCACCACAGCGGCAATGACCATACTGCGGATATAGCAGAAAGTCTCCTTTTTTCTGCCGCCGCGAAACAAAACGGTCACCGTCACCACCGCCAGCAGCAGACAATAGAACAGGAAAAAATATTGGGTCCAGAATCCCATGGCCGTCACCAGAATCAGCAGCTTATTCTTTTTTGTGAAATCTTTTCCTATCCCAGCCTGCGCCCCCAGCCATTTTTGCAGATGCAGATACAGGGTGAGCATGCACAGAAAAGTCAGAACGCCGTACATGCGGATAAACAGTGTGGTAGCGATGGCCCCGGAGGAACATCCGTACAGCAGGGCGCTGCACAGCCCCCACTGCGTTGCTGTCTCCGGCTTCATGCAGCCGCAGGCCGCCAGCAGACGTCCCAGGGCAAACAGGAGCACGCAGCAGCCCAGAGTGGCCGCCAGATTAAACACGCAGCCCATCCAGGGAGATATTCTGTCCCGAAAGATGGAGGACATGGTGTGTACCAGCATAAAGTACAGGGGCGGATGATTGTCGTCCTTCACATTGAAATACACCGACAGATAATTGAAAGCATCCCGCTTTCCCACCGTGATATATTCATGGAACTGCTCTCTGGTGATCCACACCGGTTCCTCATAGACGTCCGCCTGATAGTTAAGCAGCTTGCTCTCCCCCCGGTTGCGCAGCACATCCACCACCGTGTCCTTCAGATTCTTCAGGGTGTCGCCCAGACTGTCCTCATAGATTTCCTGCTGCATGAATTTGGCCAGACGCCCCACCGGCTGGGTGGGCACAATCCAGGGATTGTACTCCGCGTTGGCCAGCTCAAAGGTCAGCAGCTCGTCCATATGGTAGCCTTCTTTTTGGGTGATAAAAAAGCACTGCGCCAGCAGTACCAGAACCAGCACCGCCAGCTGCCATCTATTCTGTTTTGCCTTCTCCTTCCACTTCATACCGACTCCCGCCTGCCCGCCAAGACGAACGCTCTATTTTTTCTCACCATATATCTGCGGATGCTGTACCACAAAAAACAGCGCCAGCACCACTTGTCCCACATTCCATACCATCTCCATGATTCCATAACAGAAAAACAGCATGCACAGGAAGAAAGGAATGATCGCATAGCCGTTGCCCCCATGATTTTTCATCCCCAGGTAGTGTTTTCGCAGCAGCGCCGCCGTCATCACAAGGAACAGAATGCCCGTGGGAATCCCGAAATCAAACGCCACCTGCAGCCACACGTTGTGAGCGTGCCATATCATATAATCAGCATCCTTAAGCTGATAATGTCCCTCCTGAGGGCTGTGGCCCGACAGGTTCAGGTTCTTCAGATACATCCTGTATATACTGAAACGAATATTAAGCGCCGGGTCCATCCCCTCAGGCCCCACGAGCTCTATGACGTCCTCCGTCTCCTCCTGGGCATGGGCCACCAGCAAAAAAGGGTCCCTCGCTCCGCTGGCCTGAAAGGTTCTCCATATCCGCCCCAGCACAGTCTCCATAAATTCATCCAGCTCCACATATTTCCAGGAGTCCGGCGGATCGAAGGAGTGTACCTTATTCACGCTGTATTCATCCAAAAACCAGACGGGATGATGCAGGATGGTAGGCAGCCAGCGAACGGTGGCAAACACCACCGGAAACAGCAGGATCGCGGACAGGCCCAGCGCCAGAAACCGCCCCAGCACCGCGCTCCACTTTTTCTGCCATATCCGCCGAACCACAAAGACGCCATACAGCACCGTAAGCAGAAAAGCCGTCACCCAGGCGGTACGCCCCATGGTCAAAAACATAAATCCCAAAAGACCGCAGGCTCCTGTGAAATAGAAAAGTTTCCAGCCCTTTTTCGCCCCCCGCAGATGCAGCAGATGCAGCTTAAAGAGAACCATGGCATAGACCACCAGATAGTGCAACGCAGTTATGTTGCTGTTGCTGAACGCGCCGATGTAGCGCACGGTATCATAGGGTCTGAACCCGTAGGCGAATATCTGCAGCATGAAAAAGGAAAGAATCGTGCCGTCCACCATACCGTCCATCAGCATATCCCGCTCCTCCCGGCTGTACTTCGTCACATAAAACATACCGAACATAGCCAGGAACCAAATGGGCCACACTCTGCCGCTGCGGGAGAAGGTCATCAGCGCCGTCATAACAATCCAGATCCAGCCGCACAGGCCGGGTCTGACAGACAGGCTCCCGCTCTGTTTTCTTTCGCGCCAAAATCTGACCGCCAGATATTTCCCGTAAATCACAATCCACCAGACATTGACTACCGCCAGGACAAAGGCCCACACATACATGTGCAGGATACTGTCACGCCCCGATGTCAGAGCCGCCGCCGTGCCTCCTACGGCCACCGTCAGGCACAGTCCCGACCATATATAGTTTGCCGCGTTTCGCAATTCTCTGACCGGATACTGGCTGGCAATGATAAACAGCAGAACCAGGCCTGTGGCATTGACCGCCACACTGCTGATATCCCCGTTGCGCGTGTTGCGCACAAAGTCCAGAGCGTTCAACGCAGTAAAGCAGAGTGTATATAAAGCTCGTTTTGTAAACAGATGTGATGACAAAAAATCTCTCATAATATAGCGTATCCTCTTTTATGGTGTTATGGTGCGGTCTCCGCTTCGCTCCAAAGCTCCTGCATGGAGTCATAGTGCAGCACCACATAGCCCTGCTGCTCATAAACCACCTCACCCGCCGCGATCACCGGCGTCTGGGCATACTGGGCCGCCTCCTGGGCCGTCAGCAGGATAAATGTCTTGCCGTCATGATACCCCTCCTGATAATATCTCATGGGGCTGGACCAGGTAAACATATCCATCCTGTCGATCTCATGAATATTGGCAATCTCCACCGCGCCGTCCGTCAGCTCCGTCACAATATTGCCGTTCCAGTAGCTGGCATAGCCGAAGGTGTAGCCCTGCTCCTCCAGATAGGCGGCCACCGGTCTTTTGTCCGCGTTCTTGTCCTTGTCCACAAAGGAGTAGACACATTTTGCCGTGGTAAGCCCCAGCGCGCCGCACAAAAGCATTGTCAGGAGCAGCCGGTCCAGCGGCATTTTCTCCCGCTCATAATATATGCAGAGCAGCGGCAGCGCAAAGAGAAACACGGTGATGTAATACCTGGCCACAATGGTGCTGGTGGTGAACAAAAACACAAAGGTGTTCAGCGCGAAAGCCGTCACAAAAAAATACAGGACAAAGCGGCTGTGGGACCCCGCCGGCCCATTGCCGCTCTCCTTGGCCAGCAGTCTGGCGCACCGCACGGTCAAAAACAGGATTCCCGCCAGGAAACCAAAGGCCAGCAGGGATATCACCCCCCTGACCGACAGAAAGCCTTTCTCCTCAATATATCCGAACAGCTGCAGCAGATTCCCTACCGTGTCCTGGGTACGCTCCAGCAGCACGCCCTGGAAGACCTTGATAAAGTTGGTGACCTCATAGGTCTGAAACCGAAATCTGCGCCCCAGAACCGCCACATTGACCAGGTAACCTACGCCTGCTCCCAGCAGCCCCAGCACGCTCCAGAACAGATAGGCCAGCCGCTCCTGGGAAAGCACCCTGGGAATCTGCTCCCGGAGCTGCCCTGGGGCCAATTCCCTGCGTAGTTTCGCGAACTCCCGGCTCTTCATAAGATAGACGCCCGCCGCAATGCACAGCGGCGCCTGCAGCGCCAGCATATAGCGCACTCCCGACAGTCCGCAGACCAGGCTGAGCGCCATATAAGCAATTCCGGTGGCAGTCTTTCCGGCCCTTCTCCCCTTCCAGGGCTGTGCCAGACGCAGAAACATTCCAAAGGCCAGCAGGATCAGAATGACATGCCACATATAGGTATTGCCCAGCTGCATATGGGTCAGGAAAGTCTCCGAAAAGGGCAGCAGCAGGATCACAGAACTGAAAATCACAGTACTTCTGCGGATTTTCAGGGGTTTCATGCAATAAAAATAGGAACCCAGCAGCAACAGATAGGTGATTATATTCGTAAGCGTGCGGATCACATGCCAGTCTTCCAACAGATGAAACAGAGGGACCATAATCAACTGGGTATACAACACCCGAAACTCCGTGGAGTAATACCAGTTCTCCGTGGCAATCCATTTGCCCTCCTGCGCCAGCAGCCGGGAAAAGATCATCTCCGCCGCCATGTCAGAGTCTATCCAGTGATCTCCCCAGAACACATTCAGGGCCAACAGCAGCAGCAGCGCTGCTGCCAGCGCTCCCCAGGCCAGAATTTCCCAAAAACGCTCTTTTTTTTTCATATCTACCTCATTCCCACACAACACAGTCCCTATCTGCATTATGACGTTAATCTATATCTACTGAGCCTGAAACAACAGGAATTTCTCATTCTCGAAACACACTTCATAGCCGTAGCTCTCTATCCAGTCCGCCAGCAGCAGCAGTTTTCTATCCTCCAAAATCCTCGTTGTCTCCCAATCCTCAAGTCCCAGCTCCGTCAGGGCGTCCTCTCCCTTCGCCAGATAGGTTCCCTGGCGCTTTTCCAGCAGCAGCACGGGTTTGGATCTCTCTCCTCCATCAATTTCTCCCGCCAGCCGCTCCAGGTCCCCGGCCATAACCCCGTAGTTGTAGGAAGGCAAGTCTGGCCAGGCGGATATGGCAAAAGGCATCTCCAGATAATAAGACAGCGATGGAATCCCGCCATAGAGAATAATCTCCTGTCCCTTTAAGCCCTCCTGATTTACATAGGCGGACAGGGAATTCAGCACCTCCGCTCTCTCCGGCGAAGTCAGCATACCCTTAAGCACCGTGTTACCCACAATGGGGGTATGCAGGTTTTCACCGCCGTTGCTCTCTGAGAACACATATCCCACGCCGAACAGCGTCCCCTGTATGGTGATCATAGTCAGGATACACACCAGCATAGCCTTCACAGGAAAGAGACTCACCGTGATAAAGAGACCACTCCCTTTACGCTTGCCGCTCCGGGTCAGGCGCCGGGGCAGCCACCGCAAAAAACGCGCCAGCATCCACAGGGTAAAGGGCACCACCAGAAACAGATTGTTTATGGCGGAATACAAATGATTGTTGCTGCCCAGAGGCGTAATCAAAATCACCAGCATCCCCAGACCGCACATCAGTTTCTCCTGCTCCGTACTCTTTTTGCGGAATATGGTCACAAGTCCCACCGCCAAAGTGGCGGTGAGCAGGAACGCCCCCCACTGGAAAGCGCTCTCCTTGGTGCTGTATTTAAAATTGAACATATTCTGCAGCATCAGATAGTAAAAGCCGCAGAACACACAGGCTACATAGCCCACATTTTTGATCCAATTCAGCTTTTGCGGCAGCAGCGCGTACACGATAAAACCCAGTATCATAAAAAAGGCCAGATATCCCAGCCAGATACAGTTTTGCAGATAATTGCGCAGCTGCTGTACCACCATGGAATACACCGTGTATTCCGACGCCTCCGTGGGCATGGACATCAGCCGTATAATTCCCTCCACATAGGTCCGCGGCCCATACCGCAGCGCGATCACTCCAAAGCCGCCGCCCAGTCCCAGCAGATATCCGCCCAGACACTGCAGGGTCTGCTTTACCGTCCGCCCCAGCCTCTGGCGTCGAATCAGCGCCATGGCCCACACCGCCAATATCAGCGCCGCCTCTGCCAGATTGGGAAAGCGCACCAGCACATTCAGCCCCAGACACACGCCCGCCCCCACAAAATATCTCCAGGCCCTGGGAGACTCCTGTGCCAGCGCATGGTACAGCAGGATCACGCCCGCCCCCATCAGCACATAGGTCAGATAGTTGTACAGCAGCGCCGTGGGGCACCAGCAAAAACTGACGGCCAGCATCTCTCCCCAGAAGGTCAGCGTCCGGGGAAGGCCTATCCGGCGGGTGAAAAAGAAATATCCCCCCAAGGCCAGCAGGCTCACAAACAGTCCCGTGTAAATATTCATCCCCAGCATGGCGCCGCCCCCCGGCAGCAGCGTCAGCAAATGTCCTACAGCATTGCCCAGATAGGTGCTGAGCAGCCACATGGGGTCCATATGATCCATATAGGTGAAATTGCCATAATTGTAGCCCGTATCCCACCATTCCGCGCCCACCCGGATATGCCGCAGCGGATAGAGCAGCAGGATCAGGGGGTAGAGCCGATACAGGTATTTCCTTCCAATCGCAACAACCTTTTCCATATCCCGGTCCCTTATCGCTAACTGCAAAAAGAGCTGCCCCGACAGCTATCGTGAAACAGCTCCTTTTACGCCTTTTTATTTTTCCAGCTCTACTGTCTTAAGCAGTTCCTTGATTTCCTCTACGCTCAGCCATTCGGTATTATTGCCGGAGCTGTAGGAGAATCCCTCCGCCACCTTCCTGCCGCCCGGCAGCACCTTCTGTCTGTCGCTCCACACCATCTGCGGATATACGATAAAATGCTTGTCATACTCATAGGTGTGCGCGGAGTCCTCCACAGTCACCATAATCTCATGCAGTTTCTCACCCTCCCGGATACCTACCTCGGGCATCTGGCAGCCGGGTAACATAGCCTGGGCTAAATCCGTGATCTTAAAGGAAGGAAGCTTGGAGATAAATGTCTCTCCGCCTCTGGCCTCCTCCAGCGCCTTGATTACCAGCTCCACACCCTGGCTCAGACTAATCCAGAACCGGGTCATGCGATAGTCCGTGATCGGCAGCTCGGCGCCGCCATTTTTTAATATGTTGTGGAAAAGCGGAATCACGGAGCCGCGGCTGCCCGCCACATTGCCGTACCGCACAAGCGAGAAACACACATCCTTGCCGCCAGCGTAGGCGTTGGCAGCAACGAACAGCTTGTCCGACACCAGTTTGGTGCCGCCGTACAGATTCACAGGATTTACGGCCTTGTCTGTGGACAGCGCCACCACCTTTTTTACGCCTGTATCCAGCGCTGCGTCAATTACATTCTGCGCTCCGTTAATATTGGTCTTGATTGCCTCCGCCGGGTTGTACTCGCAGGTGGGAACCTGTTTCAGCGCCGCCGCATGAATGCAGTAATCCACGCCCTCAAGAGCTCTGGTCAGCCGCTCGCGGTCCCGCACGTCCCCGATAAAGAACCGCAGTTTGGAGGCATGCTCCTTGAATTCATTCTGCATAATGTACTGCTTGTATTCATCCCGGGAATAGATAATGATTTTTCGGGGATCATAGTTCTCCAGCGCATATCTGGTAAAAGCTTTTCCAAAGCTTCCTGTTCCTCCCGTAATCAATATTGATTTATTGTTCAGCATCTTGTTTACCTCCTCTGGCATGGCTGCATAGCCTGTGCAATTTTTTTCCAATTATAGCATAAATATTTTCAAAATGCAATTCACTCCACCAGATACACATGAAAGAACGCATCCTCTCTGAGCAGGGTATATCCATTTACATTGGGGTTCCTATCCACCAGCGCATCCAGCGTCTCCGCCGGCGCGTCCATATACACCACAAATCCATCGGCCTGTGTCAGCAGGGGGTCCTCCGGCAGCTCCAGCATATGCGCGTAATCAGAGTAAATGACATATTGAAAGGGCCACACCTGATCAGCCATATACCAGCTCCGGTGAACCGCCTCCCTGGAATAGACCACAATCAGGGGATACTTCGCGCCATAGCTGACGGCCAGTTCCTTTTTATCCGTCTCCTCCGGGTAGAGGAACAGCACCTTCTGCTGCAAATGTCCCGCCAGAAAGGGAACACAGGCCAGCAGCGCCGCAGCGCCGCAAAGAAGTCTGTACGGTTTCCTCCCCGCCGCCAGCTTGGCAGCCGCCCGGCACCAGAGGTAAACCTGCAGCGGCAAAAGCAGTGCCAGCACCGGATAAAAATACCGGCAGGAACTGTCTCCCAGAAACAGGGATGTTTTCACCAAAAAACCTACGGCAGCCAGACAGGACCCATACAGAAGCGCAGCGCAGCCCAGGGCCGTCAGATCCCTGTCCTTGCGGCAGTACAAATACACCAGCGCTGCCACGGAAAGCAGCAGCACGAGCCACATGGCCCCGGCAAACACGTTCCGGTCCAGTACAGGCAGAAACATTCCGCACATCTCCTTAAAGCTCCCGTTTATCAGAACGGAGATCGCCGCCTCTCCCCGATACCCGTGAAAAATATGCTCCAGGCTGGCAGGGTACCAGCATACCGCCGCCGCGATGGCGGCACACACGCACAGGCCGTACACCAGCATACGCAGGATTCCTTTCCGCCGCAGCAAAGTCCAGACGCAGTAGCCAAACGTCAGGAAAAAGGGAACCAGCAGACAAAAATAGTGTGTTAAAAAGGCCAGCCCGCAAATGGCGGCTCCGGCGGCCGTATAGAGAACAAAACGCTTTCTGCCGCACTCCCGGCGCTGGATCATACTCACGATCAGACAGGCGTACAGCGCCGTCCACATGGCTGACATGGCATACATGCGTATAAACATCACATTGCTGACCGTGGAGGGAGCTATGGCATATGCCAGCCCCGCCGCCAGCGCCGCCCAGTCCCAGGACCCCCGCCTGCCCAGACTGCACGTCAAAGCCAAAACCGCTCCCAGCGTCACACAGGAGCAGAGCATATTCAGCCCCAATCCGAACCACTTATAAAAATGCTCCGGCAGCAGCGACATAATCACGTTCAGCGCCAGATAGTACAGCGGCGGATGCACGTCGTCCGTCTGGTTTTGAATCACCTCCGCGAAACGGAACCGCTCTCCCTCCCGCACCATAAACTGTCTCTGCATCTCGTAGCCGGTCCGAACATCATAGGCGCTCCGGGGATTCAGCGCCACCTCGCCTGTGCTGGACCAGAACGAGTAGTACTCATCCTCATGGTATCCCTGTTTGTTTATGCCATAGGCCGTGAGAATCACTAGGTGGATCAGCAGCAGCATGAGGCAGCATAGATAAAAATTTTTCCTCTTCATAGTAGTATTCCCCTTTGAATGCCGGAATTATTATTCAAACCATAGCACATAAGCCCTTTGCTGACAAGCCTCTTTCCGACTCGTTTTGAGTCGAAAAAAATTTTTTGAGAAAATTTAGCGTCACATCTTGCACATTTTTATCCACTGAATTATAATAGTATTGACTTGAGACGCTATGAAAGGAGCTAAATTTTATGAAACTAAATCCACGAGAACTTGAGGTATTGAAAATTCTCCATGAATCCGAGCGGCCTTTGACCTCCACCGAGATCGTTAATTCCGGTGCTGAGCTGACCCAGAGTACCGTTCAGGCTGTGCTGCGCAAGCTGCTGGCCAATGAGCTTGTAGAGGTTCAGGGCGTGACCCACAGCGGCAACGTGCTGAGCAGAACATTCGGAGCCACCGCGAAGTCCAAGGACGTGCTCACTGAGAAATTCCTTCAGGACTACAAGAGTTTCCGTTCCATTATCAGCATGCAGACCGCTGTAGCCGGTATGCTTGATATGAGTCCGGATGCGGCCAGAAAGGAAAAGGACATTAAGGAGCTGGAGAAACTCCTGTCCGACCTCAAGAAACAGAAGAAGTAGGATCGGAACGATGATTACTTTTAGTTTTTCATCTGTGCTGATGACGGTACTCGCAAGCAATTTGCTGCTGGTTCTGATCACGTTGTTTTTCCGCAACGAAAAACTGCTGTCCAAGATCGGCTACAGGGTGATGGCTGTGTTTTGCATTGTAACACTGGCAAGACTGCTGTTTCCCTGTGAGCTGCCTTTCACAAAGACGGTGATACTCCCGGCGTTGATCTCCGAAGTACTATCTGTACTTCGGCATCCATATGAGATTATTCCGGGACTATGGATTTCTGTCACCAATGTTCTGTGTGCGGCATGGTTGGCGGGCAGCATATTCTTTTTGTGCAACGCTGTATGGAAACATATGCAATTGCGAAGATTGATTCGCTGCAACAGCAAGGACGTCACCAGTCTGGAACCCTACCGTTCCATTCTGGGAGCGCTTGGTTCAGAGAAAGAGTGCAGGCAGCTGCGTCTGCTGCTCTCTCCGCTCACCGGTTCTCCCATGATCGTTGGACTGCTCAGACCTGTTATTCTGTTACCGCAGAATATAGACCCGGCAGACAATGAGCTGATGCTTGCCATACGGCATGAGTTTTACCATTACATACATCATGATTTGTGGCTGAAATTTTTTACCGACTGCTTGTCCATGTTCTATTGGTGGAACCCATTCTGTATCAGTCTCAAGAGACGAGTGGGCACACTGCTGGAAATACGGGTAGACGCCTCTATCGTCTCTGATGATGATACTTTCACTGCGTATGTGGCCTCTCTTTTACGCTTTATGAGAAACAGCGAGAACCACCACAATCTCCTAACCCAAACCACGGGATTGACTTTCAGCAATGAGGATGGTCTGAAACAGCGCATATACATGATGCAAAACCGTAAAACCAGACCCAGCTATATAATTTCAGTGACACTGTTGCTGTTGACTTTTGGGATGTACATAGGTTCCTATTTGATTGTCTTTGAGAATGCATCCTATATGTATCTCTCTGAGGAACTGGAAAATTATACTCTGCCTGAAGAGTCCAACGGTAAAGATTATGCGGTGCAAAATACCGATGGTACATACACGGTCTATCTTTTCGATGGCCGATATACCGAAGTCATTGATTCACTGGAATATTATCCAGGTATTGTGGTCTATTCCAGCAAGGAGGAGTATGATGAAACAGTTCAGAAAAATCAGTAGAATGGCTCTTGCCACTGCGGCATGCAGCATGGCGCTGTTGTCGGTAGCACCTGACTTTACCATGCAGGCCGAAGCTGCGGCATCCACAGGCTCAGAGACGATTTCCCCTCAGGCAGACGTTAAGGTATGGATTTTTGAGGAGAGAAGCGACGGTTTGTGGAAACGCTTATATAACAAAACAAAAGGCATATGGGAAGGCGAATGGATTTATGTTGGTCCTCCCAACAACTAAAAACTGAATATTGGTATCCGACAGCACCCTCTGGGGTGCTGTTTTTATATCTGTTTTTCAAGCTCTCAAAAGTTTTCCTTTGACTGTCCGCAGACTGTCAGCATTCATACTATTTATACGCATTTCCATTTCTGCTAAACTAAAATAAAAAAGGAGACCCTACTATGAGCAGCTTACAGACACAAATACAGCAATATCTGGAATATTGCAGATTTCAAAAAAGACTGGATGAAAAGACCTTGAAGGCTTACCGGATTGATTTAACGCAGTTCCTTGCAGAGATATCCTGTGATGACGCCTCAGAGATTACTTCCGCCATGCTGGAAGACTATATAGGGAATCTGCACCAGAAATATAAGCCTAAGACCGTCAAGCGAAAGATCGCCTCTCTGAAAGCCATTTTTCACTATTTTGAGTATCGGGAAATGATCGACCGCAATCCTTTTGGCAAACTACAGATACGTTTTCGAGAACCCGTTATTCTCCCCAAAACCATTCCTCTGCGAACGGTTGAGACTTTTCTGGCAACTATTTACCAGCAGCACGAGACGGCTTCCACCAACTGCCAATGGAAAAGTACCCTGCGGGATATGGCTGTTGTCGAACTGCTCTTTGCCACAGGAGTGCGAATCTCTGAACTATGCGCCCTGAAAATAAGCGATGTAAATCTGTGTGACAGATATATCTTAATCTATGGAAAAGGTTCAAAAGAGCGAAAGGTGCAGATCGGGAACGATGATGTGTCTCATGTCCTAATGACATACAAAGAAACTTTTGAGGAGCAAATGCAAAGCTGTAACCGCTTTTTTGTCAATCAGGCTGGGCGGGCACTGTCTGATCAGTCCGTCCGCAGAATGATCAATAAATATACCTCCCTGGCCGCCATAGAGCAGCATATCACGCCGCATATGTTCCGCCATACCTTTGCCACCAGCCTGTTGGAAGCCGATGTGGACATACGCTACATCCAGGAAATGCTGGGGCACAGCTCCATCAATATCACAGAGATCTACACCCATGTGGCTATGGCAAAACAGAGGGACATTCTGGTGTCGAAACATCCCCGAAAGGATTTTCATATCTGAGGAAAATGTGCCGGAGTCAATCTCATATATACCTTGACAGGCGAAGTATCTTGTCTTATAATCTATCTATATCAGAACCGCCCTAACCCGCTGGCAAGTTCCTGCTCTCCGTCCCCGACGTCTGAATCAGAACCCGCCAGTCCTCATGAGAAAGGCTGTACCTATGTCAATCACTGCCGATATTATCCGCGGGCACACGGAGACCATCATTCTTGTCAGTCTGATGGAGCATGACAGCTATGGCTACCAGATCAATAAGGATATTCTGCGCAAGACGGACAACCGCTACGAGTTGAAAGAGGCCACTCTTTACACTGCTTTTCGGCGGCTGGAGCAGGCAGGCTATATCACCACCTATTGGGGAGACGAGAAGGTGGGAGCGCGTCGGCGCTATTACTCCATCACCCAGGAGGGGCGCAAGGCCTGTGAACGCGGGCTACGGGAGTGGAACGAAGCAAAAGGTGTGATTGACCGTCTGTTGGAACGAGAATAAAGGAGGCATTATGGACAATCTGCGGATCAGAAAATATATGGATGAGTTGTTTGAAAACGCGCCGGTGAACCACCGTACATTGGAATTGAAGGAGGAGCTGATTGCCAACGCCCTGGAAAAATACAACGACCTGATGCTACAGGGATATGGCGAAAACGATGCGTTTCAGCTGGTGGTCGGCTCCATCGGGGACGTGCAGCAGCTCTTCGCAGAGATGGGCGGGGATGACGACTATTCCCATGCTTACTATCTGCAATGGGCACGAGAGGCTCAGGAGAAAAAAGCCGCTCTGACCGCCATTTCCACAGGGCTTTTTCTGTTGGCCGGGGCTGTGCTGGTGGTTTCTCTCCTACTGTACTGGTACAATGTGAAAGTTATCTATATCAGCGGTCAAAACCTGAATCTGCTGGGAATCGGCATTGCCCTGCTGATCTGTACTGTGCCGGTTTCTCTGTTGGTATATGCCCATAAGATTAAACCCCCTGTAGAGCTGGCGGACTATGCTGTCAAAGCCGCCGCCCTGGAAACCAGAAAGCAGCGCCGCAAGCGTTTCAAACAAATCAAAGGAAGCCTGGAGGGATTGATGTGGCTGATGATTGTGATTTTCTATTTTATTGTCAGCTTTGCCACTCACGCATGGTATATCACCTGGATTGTTTTCCTGGTGGGGGCTGCTGTGGAATGTCTGCTGGATGCGCTTACCAAAATTTTCTTTCCTGTGGATAAGTGATGTGAACGGGGCGGCTACATATGGCCGCCCCGTGACACGCTCTATCTCACTGCTTATTCTTCATTCGGTCTTTCAAACCGGAACCACTCAAAGTCGAAATTGCACCCCGGCAGGAACACGAACACCACCTTCTGCAAGCCTTTTACCGGCTGTAGTTCAAAGCTGTGAACAGTATACTCTTCCTCGTGGGGGAACTCCACAATCTGGTTCACGCTCTCCTCTCCGACAAATCTCACATGGATGGTATTGTTTGCCAGCGGTGTGCGCCCACAGATGGTAATTCTGCTGACGCCCTCCTCGCCAAAGTCCATATCGGCGTATTCCAGAGATACATTGTTGCCGATACCCTCTATAGCCTTGTCTGTCACGGTGAAACTGTCCCCGTAAATCTGCTTGTTTTCCACTACATAGAGCTGCTCAAAGGCTTTATTGATCCTGGTGAAACTAAAGCCGCCCAGCTCCATAGAACTCTTGGTACAGATGCTGAGAGTGGTCTGTCCCCGCAGGCGCTTTTTCAGCTTGTAGGTCTCAGGCTGGAACACCTGCCACTGACTCTGTTTGTGGTACACGCCGTCGTACAGCAGCTCGCTCCCCTCTTCGCCCGGCATTCCCTCCCAGAACTGTATGAACTGGGGATCGTTGGTATTGGCAAAAATAGATACCGTGATCTCATCCGAGCCGTAATCCCCGAACTCGAGGTGCGAGTAGCCTACCGCAGTGAATCCTTCTCTGGCGGTAGACGCGGCATTTTGAATGCCATCCATCACCGTGCCCTGCTTGCAGTTGAATAGGCCTCCCACTATGAAAGCGTAGGGGTCCAAAGTAGCAGGTCCCATATCTTTGACGGTAAACTCCATCTGTGAGATGAGTTTCACTTTGTCTGTACCGTTTTTCACCATACAGCGCACATTGAACTGCCCATCGCCCAAAGCCGTGATCACCGCTTTATCTCCCTGAGCCTCCACGGAGGCCACATTGGTCTCAATGCCGGAGCCGTTCACAGCTTTCCAGATAATCTCCTGATCTGTGGCAAGCGCCGGATGGCAGATGGCCTGTACCGTGACCTGTTTTTTGTCCGGTCCCAGCACTGTCCAGTTTTGCGGTGCTGCGCCAGCCTGCGGCTCGTCGGCGCACACCATTTCCAGTTTCCGTACTGGCACAAAACCCACGGGCACCTGAGCCAGAGGCATAAAGCTGTTGGGCGTCGGCAAGGCCAGACCCTCCCGTTTTTCGCCGGGCGCCACCGTTATGACCAGACCAGTCTCCCGCAGAATATTCACCCTGCCCGTCTGTCGAATCTTATGCGCATAACCGCTCTTATCCGCCTCTGTGTAAGCAGGCAGCTCTCCCAGATGAACGCTCTCCCGGGCGTCCCGCACTGTCACTTTGATCTCTCCCGGCTGATCCTCCACCGCGATCATCGCCATGAGTTTTCCACTGAAAAGCTTGCGAATCGTACCCTTATAGGGGTCATAGTCTGTACTATCCCCGTTATCCAGGCCCACCAGACGGCCCGGTCCGGCAACCTCCACCTCCACATAGTCGCTGGCATTGTCCACCGGGCAGCCGTTCTCGTCCACCGCGGAAATCTCCACAAACAGCATATCCTCCCCGTTGGCTGTCAGAGTCATGCAGTCTGTGGGAACAGTTTGTACACCCCCTGCGGTGCTGCCCTGCCAGGTCAGCATACGGCCTCCCTGCATTTTCTCGGCCCGCAGTGTCAGCGCCGCTGTCTCGCCGCTGGTGCTGCGACTCTCCCGTGCCGTCTCACGCCCCTCCTGGTCATAGGCCACCGCGCAGATAGTTCCCGGCTTGTAAGACAGCGTCCAATTACCCGTCAGCATCATCCCCGTACCCGCTTCGTGCCTTATCTCCCGCACCCCCTGGGACACGCCCTCCACAAACAGCTCCACCTTGGGCTGATTGCTGGCAATACGCACGTCTATCCTCTGACCCACATTGAAATCCCAATAGGGGAAAATGTGGACAAAAGGCTCTTTTTTCCCATCGGTCCATTCTCCCTTGTAAATATAATAGGCGTCCTTGGGGATCCCCGCCGTATCGATCTGGCCGAAATAGCTGTTCTTGGTCTGATAAGGGGTAGGCTCCCCGATATAGTCAAAGCCCGTCCACAGAAACTGTCCACAGGAAAAGAACGTATCCCGATCCGCAGTGATGCAGTACTCCTCACTCTTAGCGCCCCAGCTGGTAGCGCTGTTGCCCAAAGCGGAGCATTGCTCATCCTCGTCTGTGAGGATAGAGCGCTCCAACGGAAAATGATAGATGCCCCGGCTCTTTACCACGGAGGCCGTCTCGCTGCCATAGATCACCCAGTCGGGATGTTCCCTGTGGTGTTTCTCATAGTAGTTCTCCGCATAGTTATATCCTGCCATTTTAGTGATATCGGCACATTTCTGCGCCCCCTCCCAGGGCATGTAATTGCTGCCGATGGTGCAGGGCGCGTTCTCCTTAGGATCATGCTCCCGCACATAGTCCACCAGCCTGCGGGCAATCTCCTGTCCATGCTCACTGGCATGAGTGTCATAAATCTCATTACCGATGCTCCACATCAGCAGGCTCACATGGCTGCGGTCCCGGCGCACCCAACTGCGCACATCTGTCCCCGCCCAGTCAACGAAAAACCGGGCATAATCATACTGGGTCTTGGGCATCTCCCACATGTCAAAGGCCTCCGCGACCACCAGAAAGCCCAGCTCATCCGCCAGCTCCATGACTTCCGGCGCAGGCATATTGTGGGAGGTCCGCAGAGCGTTCACACCCATGCTGCGGAGCCTCAGAAACTTTCTGCGCATGGCCTCTCTGGAAAATGCAGCTCCCAGTGCCCCCAGGTCATGATGCTCGCAGACGCCATTCAGACGCACTTTTCTGCCATTTAACAAAAATCCCTCCTGGGGAGTGAATTCCTTGCTGCAAAATCCCACCTTTAAACTCTCCTGCTGGATCACCTGACCGTCCTCCAGCAGCTGTACCTGCAAGGTGTGCAAATACGGATCCTCCACGTCCCACAGGTGAGGGGCGTCAAGGATATAGCTGCTGTCAAAGCGCGCGCCGTGTTCCAGCCTGCGCCCATCCGGGGTCAGCATCAGCTTGTCATCCACAAGGGCATCCTCCGGGCGGCACTCCACAGTGTGCTGCCAAATCTGCGCTGTATTGTCTGACAAGGTATATTGAATCTGGTAGTTTCTCTCTGCCAGTTCAGGCGCGCCGCCCTGGCCGTCCACCAGCTCCGTCTCAATCTGCAGCTCATAGCCCTGCTCCGCTTTTCTGACAGACACATAGATACCATCGCTGGCCATGTGCACCTGGGGCACCGTCACCAGCCACACGTTCCGGTAAATACCCGCGCCGCTGTACCAGCGGCTGTTGGGAGAATGATGGACTACCCGCATGACCAGCCGGTTCTCTCCCTCCCGCAGAGCGTCCGTCACATCATATGCAAAGGTGGAGTAGCCGTATTTCCACTCTCCCACCAAATAGTCGTTGACATAGAGCGCGGAATCCATGTAGACTCCGTCAAAACGCAGATATATTCTCTCACCCGCCGCTTTTTCCACCTGCCAATCCTTCACATACCAGCCAATGCCGTCCTCGTACAGCCTGTCCGTCTGCCAAACCAGCCAGTCGTGGGGCAGCGCCACCGGCTTTAGGTCCGCCTGCCATCTCTCTTTCTGCTCGTATTCCACTCCCAGTTCGGTTTTGGAAAACTGCCAGCCTGTGTTAAAAAGCACTTTTTGATTCATAATTACCTCTTTTCTCTTAATTTGAAATCCCTCATTTGAAGTCCCGTTTATTCATTCCCTGCCCTCGCAGGCTTACATTTGTTCCATCAACGCCTGTACATTCGCCGCCACATCACCTCCAAACACGGCCGAGCCCGCCACGATCACATTGGCCCCGGCCTCCAGGGGAATGTGTATGTTCTCCCGGGTTACGCCGCCGTCAATCTCCACATCCACCGCCAGTCCTCTTTTCGTGATTTCCTCTCTCACCCGCCGGATTTTCTCCGTGCAGGCGTCCATATATTTCTGTCCGCCAAAGCCAGGTTCTACTGTCATCACCAGCACCATGTCCACCTGCTCAAGCCAGGGAAACGCCGCCTCCGCGGGAGTCCCTGGCTTGATGCTGATTCCCACTTTGGCTCCCGCCTGCCGGATCGCGTCAATGGTCTCCTGCACATGCTCCGTGGCCTCTAAGTGAAACGTCACCATATCCGCGCCGCATTCTACAAACGCAGCGGCATAGCGCTCCGGCTCCCGAATCATAATGTGTACATCAAAAAAGATGTCAGTCCGCTTCCGCAAGGAAGTGATCACCGGCATCCCAAAAGAGATGGAAGGCACAAAAATACCATCCATCACATCTATATGTAAATACTGCGCGCCTGAACGCTGCACCTGGTCTATCTGCTGTCCCAACTGCCAGAAATCCGCAGCCAGAATGGAGGGGGATAAAATATTCATCGGCATGTCCTCAACTTTCCTTTTCATGCTTACTTCTGCATACATATCCGAGGTTTGTGTCAACCTGTCGGTCCACTGAATATTTTACCAAATTCCCCTCTGTATCGCAACTGTTTTCTGGCATATCCTCGCCGCATTATATCCTCACTGCATGGATGTGATGCGGTCCCCCACATCCTTCTTCAGGATTCTCCAGGCGTCCTCATTTTCCACATAATACAGCGGACATTTTTTGCCGCCGCAGTCATAATGCCGCAGAATATCATCCGGCTCCAGTTCAAAGGCGTCCGTCAGCCATGCCAACAGCTCGATCAGGCTGTCATAGGTCTCCTGTGTAAACTGCCCATTCTCATACTTATAACAGCACTCAATGGAGATGGAATCCTCATTGCGGGTCTGCACCGCGTAGGCGATCTCGTCCAGAGGCACAAGCTGTAAAATCTCTCCCTCAATACCGATAATAAAATGAGCGCTGGCCCCCGGAACGTCGTGGTTGTCCTTCAAATTCTCGAAGTAATTGCGGTTATTAGCGGCGCTGGTATTCTGATTGGCCGTGTAATGCACAAATATGTTGTTGACCTCCGTTAAGGGTTCCCCGGGCCGGGAATACTCACTGATGGTCAGAAACTCCTCTGTCCAATTCGGGTGCTGGTTATATTTGTTCTCAGGAATGCCCTGAATAACTCCCAGCTCCTCGGACCAACTCATCGAACTTCCCTCCGCCTGCACATAGGGCATCTCCTGCTCGCCCGTCTCTGCCTCCACACCCATCTGCCGAAGTTGATAAACAGCAAACACGGATCCGCCAAGCAGAATACACAGTGATACCGCCAGCATCTGTTTCTGGCGGCGCAGACGGCGTTTCCTTCTTGCTATGAGCGCTGCCTTCCTCTGTCTCTGTTTCTCCTGCATGGTCTGAGGGCGCTTTACGGCGGCCTGCCCCTGTCTGTTTGCGCTCGGACGGCCCTGTTGATATGTACGGCCCTGTCCGCGCTGCGGAGCCTGACTCTGTCCACTCCGTTCCCGGCGTTCCTGTCTCTGTAGACGTTCAGTCTCTCCAGGAATCGCCCGCTCTCCGCCTCTATAGTACGCCCGCTGTCTTGCTGCCGCTCCTCTCGGCTGCTGGCGGACACTTTGTTTCAAGAATGTAAAATCCAACTCTTCATTCTCGTCATACACTGAACCCATCTTACGTCCCCTGTCCTTTTTCTCTGTCGTTTTCGAGTTCAGTATAGCATGAAATTGCATCATAATCCTCTATAATTTCTTAAATTTTCTTAAGAAATTTAGTGACGCAAACAGAGCTGCCGCATAGAGCAATAATTCTCTGCTCTTGCGACAGCTCTCATTTTACACACACTTTTTACATAAATTCTTTAACCGACTTATACACGCCCTCTGCGTCCAGTCCATACTTGGCAACCAGCGCTGCAGCGGAACCGGACTCGCCGAACACATCCTGCATACCCAGTTTCTTGACAGGTGTGGGCAGATTCGCGCTCAGGCAGTCACATACTGCGCTGCCCAGGCCTCCGATGACGGAATGCTCCTCCACGGTCACTACCTTTCCGGTCTTCTTCGCGCTGCTCAAAATGATCTCCTCGTCCAGAGGCTTGATCGTGCAGATGTTCACCACCTCTGCGCTGATGCCCTCCGCTGCCAGTTTCTCCGCCGCGCCCAGGGCGGAATCCACACAGATACCGGTGGCTACAATGGTCACGTCCTTTCCTTCCCTGACCACCGTTCCCTTGCCGATCTCAAACTTGTAATCGGGCTTGTCGTTGATCACAGGCACAGCCGCACGTCCAAAACGGATATACACAGGGCCTTCATACTCCAGGGCCGCCCGCACCGCCGCCTTGGCCTCCACATCATCGGAAGGGCACATTACCACCATGCCGGGAATGGTCCGCATCAGCGCCAGGTCCTCGTTACACTGGTGGGTAGCGCCGTCCTCACCCACGGTGATACCCGCGTGGGTGGCGCCGATCTTTACATTCAGGTGGGGATAGCCCACGGAGTTGCGCACCTGCTCATAGGCACGTCCCGCCGCAAACATGGCAAAGGAGCTGACAAAGGGAACCTTGCCCACGGAGGCCAGTCCCGCCGCAATGCCCACCATGTTACACTCTGCGATACCGCAGTCAATATGTCTGTCAGGATAAGCTTTCTTAAAAATACCTGTCTTGGTAGCGGCTGCCAGGTCGGCATCCAGCACTACCAGCTGGGGAAACTCCTCCGCCAGCTCCTTCAGCGCATTTCCGTAGCTTTCACGAGTTGCAATTTTCTTGATTGTGTCTGCCATTACGCCTGACCCTCCTTCTCTAATTCTGCTGCGATCTTGTCCAGATCGGCCATAGCCACCGCATACTCCTCATCATTGGGAGCCTTGCCGTGCCAGTCCACACTATTCTCCATGAAGGATACGCCCTTGCCCTTTAAGCTGTGCATCACAATGCAGGTGGGCATGCCCTTAGTCTCTCTGGCCTCCTTAAAAGCGGCTCTGATCTGGTCGAAATCATGAGCGTCAATATTGATCACATGGAAATTGAACGCCTCGAACTTTTTGTCAATGGGGTAAGGGGAACAAACCTGGTCAATGGGACCGTCAATCTGCAGGTTGTTGTTGTCCACGATCACACACAGATTGTCCAGTTTCCGGTGTCCGGCAAACATGGAAGCCTCCCATACCTGGCCCTCCTCCAGCTCGCCGTCACCCAACACGGTATACACGCGGAAGTCCTTGTTGTCCAGCTTTCCGCCCAGCGCCATGCCCACTGCTGCGGAAATGCCCTGTCCCAGGGAGCCGGAGGACATATCCACGCCGGGGATATGTACACAGGGATGACCCTGCAGATAGGAACCCAGTTTTCTCAGGGTGGTCAAATCCTCCACCGGGAAATAACCCCTGTTAGCCAGCGCGGAATACAGGCCGGGAGCCGTGTGGCCCTTGGACAGTACGAAACGATCTCTGTCCTCCTTTTGGGGATTCTTCGGATCAATATTCATCTCCTCAAAATACAGGAATGTAAACATGTCTGCCGCCGACAATGATCCGCCGGGATGTCCCGCTTTCGCACTGTGTACAGCGGTTACAATGCCCTTGCGAACATCATTAGCATGCTTTTTCAGCTCTAAATTGTTCATTGCTTCCTCCTTCTGCCGCCCCCTGGCGACACATTCTTTTTCTGTTTCTTATACTAGCATAAAATCCGTTTCCCGTCTATACAAAGCGTCAAAATTTATTGAATGTGTTCGGGCACATGCCACTTACTGCTCCTTCTGCCCGTAGTAGGCATTGGCCCCGTGCTTGCGGTAGTAATGCTTATCCTGCAGCTCCTGGGGCGCAGGCTGTATTCTTGCATTGATGGTCTCCGCGCGGTAGGCCATCTTGGCTACCTCCTCCAGTACCACCGCGTTGTGAACCGCATCCTTGGCATCCTTGCCCCAGGCGAAAGGACCATGGTTCTTGCACAGCACGGCAGGCACTGCCATGGGATCTTTTCCGAGACGCTTGAACTCGTTTACAATCAAATGTCCCGTGTTCTCCTCATATGCGTCTTCTATTTCTTCCCTGGTCAGACATCTGACGCAAGGCACTGCTCCATAAATATAGTCTGCATGGGTGGTTCCGTAACAGGGAATGTCCCTCCCTGCCTGTGCCCAGCTAGTGGCATAGGAAGAGTGAGTATGTACCACGCCGCCAATCTCAGGAAAGGCCTTGTACAGCTCCAGATGGGTGGCGGTGTCCGAGGAGGGATTGTATCTGCCCTCCACCTTGTTGCCGTTTAGGTCCATAACTACCATGTCTTCCGGTTTTAACTTGTCATACTCCACGCCGCTGGGCTTGATGACAAACAAGCCGCTCTCCCTGTCGATGGCGCTGACATTGCCCCAGGTAAAAGTCACCAGCCCATAGCGGGGCAGGTCCATATTAGCCTCATATACTTTCTGCTTTAATTCCTCTAACATCCCATTCATCCTCCATTTAAGTTCCGCTGCGGCCCTTCCAGCCCTTTTCCGGTGGAACGTTTTCCGGCTGCTTAGTGCGTGCATCCGCAAATCGTTCCTGGGCTCTTCGGGCCTTGCTGTTTTTAAGTTCCGCTGCGGCCCTAGTTAAGTCCTTCTACCGCCGCTTTCTCCGCAGGCAAGGTTGCCTTATACTTCTCAATAAACGCATCGAACCCGGCCACATCCTCCGCTTTGGGAGCAATGGTGGTTCCGCTCTGGCCTGCAAATATCTTGGCTGACAGGTAATCCGGCAACGTCTCCTGCGGTGCTTTCTCCGCCATGAAACATGCCAGCACGGCCATACCCCAGGCACCGCCCTCGCTGGCGGTATCCATTACCGTCACGGGCGCGTTCATGGCCGCCGCCATCAGCTGCTGTCCCACCACGGGAGTCTTGAACAGGCCGCCGTGTCCCATCAGGGAATCCACCTTTACCTGCTCCTCCTTTAACAGAATATCATTGCCGATTTTCAAAGCCGCCATGGCGCTGTACAGATGGCTGCGCATGAAATTTGCCAGGCTGAAACGGGCGTCCGGGGTGCGCACAAACATAGGGCGTCCCGCATTTAACCCTGTCACCGGCTCACCGGAAAAATAGTTGTAGGCCATGAGTCCCCCGCAGTCAGGATCAGCCGTCAGCGCTTCCCGGTACAGCGTGCCGTACAGCTCGTTCCTGTCCGGTTTCATGCCAAACTTGCCTGCAAACTCTTCAAACAGATTGACCCAGGCATTCAGGTCGGAGGTGCAGTTGTTGCAGTGCACCATAGCCACGGGGAAGCCGTCGGGAGTGGTGACGATATCGATAGCCTCGTAGGGGCGCGACAGATCCCTGTCGAGCACAATCATAGA
>JAAGKN010000261.1_pt1 | contig 66714 bp, 63 predicted proteins | sample 6206371 | NCBI WGS metagenome assembly JAAGKN01 (sample SAMN11533720, study PRJNA540317) | gut metagenome | isolation source: fecal pellets from male and female animal of same cohort | host: Peromyscus leucopus | place: USA:CA | collected 2017
GCAGGCCGTTTTGCCTGCCGCTTTAAAAGCAATCGAATTTACTGTTTTCTGATTTCCGTTATCCGGTTTCAGTTTGGACGGTTTTCGTTTCCTGCTTCAATATCTTCCCAGAGATCATCCGCAACGGTTCCGAAAAATTTCTGCACTTCTTCCTGCTGCTTCAGCGTATAGGTATCGTATTTATTGAGATCGCGGATCAGATCAACCTGAGGAAGCATGCCGTACAGTCTTGTTTTATTTAAAGAAATAAAATCATTCAGTTCTTTTTCATCGTAGAAAAGAATCTTCTCATCACAGTGAGGACAGTTCAGATACGCCATGTTTTCGATAACGCCGAAAACAGGAATATTCATCTTTTCGCACATCCGGATGGCTTTGGTCACGATCATGCTGACCATCGGCTGCGGCGTAGAAATCATGACCACACCGGTGACAGGCAGTTCCTGCAGAATCGTAAGCGCCACATCTCCGGTTCCCGGGGGCATGTCGATCAGCAGAACATCCAGCTCTTTCCAGAGCACATCAGTATAGAACTGCTTTACGACATTGGCCACAATCGGACCGCGCCAGATGACGGGTTCGTTTTCATCCGGCAGCATGTAGTTCAGAGAAATCATTTCAATTCCGTCCGAAGAAAGAATCGGAATAATCTGATTGTCCGGCGTCGCATACGCTTTTTCCTCTTCAAGACCCATCAGTCTTGGAATCGACGGACCGGTAATATCAGCATCCATAATGCCGACTTTCTTTCCGGCAGCCGCCAGTGCTCTGACCAGCAGCACTGTGCAGGTGCTTTTTCCGACGCCGCCTTTTCCGGACATAACGGCTACGATGCTTTTGATATGGTTATTTGGGTTTGGACGGGTCTGGCAGCTGGAAACGTCTTTGCTGCAGCTGCCCTTGGATGGACATCCTTCACAACTCATAAGTTTTCAATCCTTTCATTTCCTGGTTTTCTTTTTAAACGGATCAGGCATAGACTGATCATACACTCTTTTCAAACGATCCGATTCAACATGGGTATAAATCTGGGTTGTCCGGATATCAGAATGACCAAGCAGCTCCTGAACAATTCTCAGATCCGCTTTTCCGGCCATCAGCGACGTCGCAAAGGAATGGCGAAAACTGTGGGCGGAAATTCTGGGATCCAGGTTCAGTTCTGCGCACTTATTCTTGATGAGCCGGCTGACATACTGCCGGTTCAGCGGTTTCTGCTGAATGGTCAGAAAAAGAAACGGCTCTGTTTTGCTGCTTCGGACCAGATTCAGATATTCATCGATTTTTTCGATGCAGACTTCATTGAGGGGAATCACTCTTTCCTTATTTCTTTTTCCAAGAACCCGAATCTGTTTCTGCTGCGGATGGTAGTCATTGAGTTTAAGAGAACAGAGTTCGCTGACCCGCAGTCCGCAGGAATAAAGACACATCAGAATCGCGCCGTCAAGAATATCGCGGTCTGAATCGCCAAAACTGGAAAACAGCTTCTGAAGATCCGGCTCGGAAACGTACAGTGGAAGCTGCCATCCGGTATTCTGCCCCTGAATCAGCCTTACCGGATTTTTCACATCCGGTTCCACTCCGCCAATAATCCGGTAGAAATTTTTCAGTGTCGAAATCATCCGGTTGGCAGAACTGGAGGAATGATCCATACAGAAATCGTTTAAAAAGGCCTCAATATCCGCAGAGGACGCATTTTCATAGGTCAGACTGTGCTTCGTCAGCCAGCCAAAAAACTCGTCAATATCTGAACGGTAGGCTTTCAGAGTCGGTAAAGCCTTATTTTCTGCCATTTCAAGCTGACTGAGAAAGCAGTCACGCGCCTGCAGGATATCCATATGAAAATTATACCATTGAGCACAAGTCCCCTTTTTTCCAGCTGTCTGCAGCCGATCCTGAACCTCCACATTCATTTCGGCATGGATCCTCATTTCCGTGAACTGAAAAAGGAAACAGATTTCCTTTTTCAGGAGCCTGTTTCCTTTCTGTTTCCTGGCAGAATTTTATATCGTCGTGTTTATCACTGTATTTCTTTAACAGATCCTTCAGTCTGTTTTCTGTGAATTCTTCATAATCTGCAGCCAGGAAGCGACAGATGCCAGGTCAAAAAGCAGCAGAATCACTCCAATGGCTGCAACGGAACCGATTGCTGTAAGACTCAGTGCAGTCCGGCCGGTTTTTTCAAGACAGATCGCAACAAAAATGGAACAACCTGCCATCAGCCCGAATGTCAGAAGATAAGGAGCAGCGATCTGACGGACAGCCGCTTTCGAAAGCGTCGTCTGCGAGATCCCCAGCTTTTTCAGAATCCGGATTCGTTCCACATCTTCGTATCCGTCGTTCAGCGTTCTCATAAACAGTATAGAACCCGCTGTGATGATGAAGACCAGAAAGATAAAATAGCTGACCGCATAAACAACGGAAACAAAATCAAGCGAATGATCCACCGCATCAGAACTCAGCAGAAATTCTCCATCCAGTTCTTCACTCAGAATCCCGTTTACTTTGCTGGCCTGTTCGATCGGTAATTTCCAGTTCAGCAGCCAGAATGTCTGTCCAAGCCGGCTGATTTTGTCGTAATTACCATCCGTCACAATGTTGATATCAGCAAACTTTGGCAGGCTTCCGGTCACCGGGGTACTGATCTGTCCGCCGTAATGAAGAATTGTCCCGTCAATATCCAGATCATCATCCGGCTTCGCAGTAACCATCGTCATCAGAACCAGGCTTTCCTGCTGCAGATACGTCTGATCATTCAAAGCCTCAAGATCCGGATCCAGTCCTGCATCCTCTGCCATCCGTTCATAATCTGACGCGGAAATAAACCAGTTCACTTTTCCTGTTCCAGGATCCTGCCAGGAAGCCAGCGGAATCATCAGACCCTCTGCCTTTTCCTGAGAATCAATCTGCTGTCTGAATTCCTGCATCCTGCTTTCGTCTGACCCGACAAGCTGTACGGTATATACTTCCTGCGCTCTGACAATGATGTCTTTTCTCTGCTGCAGCATCAGACCCGTCAGCAGAGCGGTCAGAGAGGACAGCAGAAGAATGGCTGTGACCGCATAGGTGCGATAGTTGCGGCGGATTCTGAAAATCAGAGAATTGATCCACAGATTTCTCTGCGCCTGATAAAGAAACCTCTTGTTTTTCTGCAGACTCTGCAGAACCAGCGGTACCAGACCGCCGAAAAGAAGATAAATTCCGGCACAGATCAGCAGAACAAACAGAAACAGGATCTCAAACAGATTGTCTGAATCCGATACGGCCAGGTAAAATCCCCAGCCCATCAGAACGATTCCAAGCAGCGCTTCGAGCACAAGAAGGAAAACCGGCGCTTTTACCGTTTCGTCTCTGCGAGATGCGCTGACCAGTTCCAGAACAGAACTGCGGCAGATGCCGATAAACTGCAGGAAACTGAAAAACAGATAGATGATCCAGAAAGCGAAAATGCTGATCAGAAGGGCCGGCAGATTCACCAGCGGACCCATGTTCAGCTTTACACCGGAAATCGATTCGATGATCATCAGAAACAGCCGCTGACAGACTACACCGGAAGCACATCCGAGCACCAGTGCGCTCAGTCCGATCAGAAGAATCTCAATCAGACAGAGGCTGCCTGTTTTCTTCAGACTGAGTCCCATGAATATATACAGACCCAGCGATTTTTTCTGTTTTTCAAAAAAGCTGCTGATGCAGTAGTGGATATAGAAGACCATAAAAATCACCAGCACCAGTTCAACGACATAAATACAGGATGAAATCATGCTGGATACATAGGCGCTCTGCGTCGAAAGCACCTCCGATTCAGTCAGACACATCAGGTTGTAGAAAACCAGAATGGTAAATCCGAGCGAAAAGATCACCGGCAATGAGTTTCTGGCGCTGGTTTTAAAATTCTGAAACGCCAGACCTGCGATACTCACAGCTGTTCTCCCATGGATGACTGCACATCCACAATTTTGTCAAAAAAGGCCTTCTGGGAATCTCCCCGGTTAATCCGGTAACGGATCTGTCCGTCTTCAAGCATATAGACGCTGTCGGCAAAACTGGCGACAAAAGCATCGTGGGTGACCATGACGATTGTGATCCCGTTTTCCCGGTTCAGCTTCTGCAGCCGGCTCATCAGTTCCCGGCCGGATTTTGAATCCAGCGCGCCGGTCGGCTCATCCGCAAAGATTACTTTCGGACTGGTGATCAGCGCTCTGGCCGCGGCTCCCCGCTGCTTCTGCCCACCGGAAAGCTGGTACGGGTATTTATGCAGATGCTTTTCCAGATTCAGAGCGGAAGCAAGGTCCCGAAGCTTTCCTTCAATCATTTTTGGTTTGACCCTGTTCAGTGACAGAGGAAGCGCGATATTGTCTTCGAGCGTCATGGAGTCCAGCAGACTGTAATCCTGGAAAATAAAGCCGATGTTTTTCTGGCGGAATTCAGAAAGTCTGGCCGGTTTCATAGCGGTCAGATCTTCTCCGTCACAGCGGATTGTTCCGGACGTCGGTTTATCGATCGTGCTCAGCAGATTCAGCAGCGTTGTTTTCCCTGAACCCGATGGGCCCATAATTGCTGCAAATTCGCCGGGCATGACATTCAGACTGATTCCTTTTAATACATGTGTCCGATAGCCCCGTTTTCCATAATCCTTGATCAGGGACGAAGCTTCGATGACAGGCTGATTATTCATAAATATTCCCTCCAATATACTGATCATTTTAGAAAAGCAAAAAGGAATAATCCTGACAGGATGATTACATTCCCGGCTCTGACCTTACATAAATTGTAAGACAGACAATCCTCTCTGAAAGTAAAAGCAGAAACCGGAATGAGGATGCAGAAAAAGAAAGATTTTGAATAAAAGAAAAATCGAAACAGATCGTTCAGAAATCTGAATCGTTCTGTTTCGATAGAATCTTCTGTGGTTTGTCCGGTTCGTTCTTAAAACTCAGCTCAAATCCGGCATCTTTCTGAATCTGCACCAGATCCGAAGGGGCAAATGAAATTTCAAAACAGGTTTCTTTTCCCGGTTCTGAATAACAGGTGATCGATGCATTCAGCTTTTCAAGAATCATTCTGGAGAAATAAAGCCCCATACCGGTCGATTTGGACGATGCGTTGGCCAGATTGTTTCCTGTATAGCCCCTGTCAAAAATTCTGGAAAGATCTTCCGCAAGGATTCCCTGTCCGTTATCGCAGACTCTGAGAAGAATCCGATCGTTTCTCTGAACAAGCTCAAACCGGATTTCAGGAAATTCAATATCCTGATTTTCCTGAATTCTGTCAGACTGTGAAGGATTCTGCATTCCTTTCTTCCGGTATTTGACGGCATTGTCAATCAGCTGACTGAGAACATAGCCGATCCAGTGCGGATCGGAATAAACCTGAAAATCAGAATCCGGAACACGGATCTGAAACCGGCAGCGGATCAGCCGGCGGCTGTTTTCCCGAACTGCCTTTCTGATCAGCGGATTCAGTGAAATCTTCTGAATGCGGATATCAGTGGTCATGGAGGTGATCCGTTTGCTGTCCAGCATTGCCTCTACCATCCGGTTGATCCGCTCCAGCTGAATCTGGTCTTCTTTCAGAGACTGCATCCAGAGATCTTTCAGCTCTTCCTCATTATTTAAACCGCGGCTGTTCAGAATGTTTTCCTGCTGTTCTTCCGTACTGAGATACAAAACCGAAAGCGGAATTTTAATCTCATGAGCCCAGTTTGAGATATAGTCTTCCAGTTCGGCATTCATCTGATAAATCTTTTCTTTCTGCCTGGATGCGATCTGAAGGTCGTGTTCGAGCAGATCGCGGTTTTCAAAGTCCGGTTCCTGATCTGTGGCCATCCATTCGGTATCTTCCAGAAGCTCCTTTTTTCTGGCTTTCCAGGCTTTTTCTTCTCGATTATTCTTCAGAAAAACAAAAGCAAGATAAAGCAGGCATAACAGATCAAAGTACAGCAGATCATCCAGCATTACATTGCGGCTCAGAAACAGGAAATAAAGATTCAGAGCGATCAGAATCACGGACCCGGAAACAATCATTCGTAAGGAATGCAATAGCCCACTCCCTTCCTTGTCTCAATCAGATCGATACCCAGCTCTTTTTTGATTTTTGAGCGAAGTCTGGAAATACAGGTGGTCAGCGTTCCGTCGGATATGTACTCATCGGTCTGCCAGAGAGCCATCATCAGTTCATCCCGGCTGACTGGCCTGGGCGCTTTCTGAGAGAGCAGATCCATCACCTTTTTTTCTGAGCCGGTCAGAGACACTTTCTGCTGTCCGCTGACAATTTCACTCTGGTCCGGAAGATAAAAAAGATTCTGTCCCAGTTCAACCTGTCTGTGCATTCTCAGTGCTCCGGTCCGCCTGAACAGGGCATCCATTTTTGCTTTCAGAAGCTCGAGCCGGAACGGTTTGATCAGATAGTCATCACCGCCCTGCACAATAGCCATAATAATATCCTGGTCTTCGTTCAGACTGGATATGAAAAGGACAGGCACATCAGAGATCTGACGGATTTTCCTGGTCCAGTAATAGCCATCGTATTCCGGCAGACGGACATCCATCAGCACCATATCAGGATTCTGATTCAGAATCTGTTCGTCAAGATTTCTGTATCCGCGAGGAAAGAGCGGTTCCATTCCCCATTTCTGAAGAAAGGTTCCGATTTTATCTGCCAGTACCCGGTCATCTTCTGCTATAAAAACTGTTTTCTTTTTCATAAAACACCCGCCTTGTATCCAAGTCTCTTCTACAAATCAGATTATAAAAAGATGAAAACAGAAAGCATTTTTTGTTACCGAACTGTAAGAAACCCATTTCCTGTACAGAGATTTCTGCCCCATCATCAGATAATCTGCCAGACCGGATGACGGATTGAAAATAAAAAACTGCTTTTCCTCTCATCTGGAAAAACAGTTTAAGAAAAGGACAGAACCGGCAGACCGAAGCTGCAGGTCTTTTTCTCAGGCAACCACAAAAGGCTGACCTGCACCAAGAATAATGATTGTGATGGCTGTGACGGAAATCAGCATTGTCAGAGTGCTGACCATGCTGACCAGTTCTCCTTTATACCCGCATTCCATGGCATAGACAACGGAAGCCGTAGCGACAGGAGCAAACAGGCAGAGTATGGCAATCAGTTTTACAAAGAAATCCAGGCCCGGAACACACAGGAACACAAGGATCAGGAAAAGAATGGTCGCATACCGGGTGAGAATCACTTTCAGTATTTCTACAACCTGCTCTTTTGGCAGTCTGATTTCAATCATCAGTCCGATCATGAACATCGTCAGAAAGGCATTGGCATTTCCGATGGTGCCGGCATAATCGAGTATCAGAGCCGGGATCTGAATGTGAAGAAAGGCCAGCGCAAACAGAATGATATAGGTCACAAAGGGCACCGAGCGCATCAGCGTTTTCAAAATGCTTCCAAACGTCAGAGGCACATTGGGACTCGATGCGGATTTAGCCAGCGCATAGGAAATTCCAAGTCCCATGATGGTGTTTCCGGAATCAAACATGCAGAGATAACCGACCCCGGCTCCTGGATAAAACAGTTCGACAAACGGGAGCAGAAAAGCGCCGACATTGAATGTGGAAGTGCTGAGCATCATGGCGGAAGTGTGCGGATTTCTTTTCTGTCCGGCCAGCAGATATCCGGCAAACAGCGTCGCGCTGCTTGAAAAAATCGCAAAGAAAAACAGAACGGGGAGTTCGGGACCGATGACAATGGAAGCGGCATTCCGGATCAGAGAAGCCGGCAGGGTGACCGTAACAACCAGAACTCCGATAATCCTCGCCAGTTCCTTCTGAAAGAAACCGATTTTTCGCAGCAGAAAGCCAAGAGCTATGATGAAAAGATAGCCGCTGATTTTAGCAAGTATGGAAAGCATTTTGAAACCTCACAGTCTTTCTGTATAAAAAGCAACATACAGCTACCTGAAAAGAATACACGATTCCTGCCCGGAAGGTATAAAATGTGCAAACGTTTACATATAAATTTACACATTTGAGCTGAAAAATAAAAATTCCGCTGCTTACAGCGGAATCAGAATTTCGTCTTCAATTTTTGTCCGGCAGGTTCTGTCTTTGACGGCATCAATCAGCAGGCTCTTGCATTTCCGATCCCGCCGGTCATAAACCATTGCCATCCGGGCCAGCCCAAAATGATTTTTTTCGAGCAGGTTCATCAGTTCCATGATCCGGTCCGGCCGGTAGACCATGAACAGATGACCGCTGCTTTTTAAAAGCCGGGCAGCCGAATCAATCAGCTCGGGGAGCGAAAGATTGACTTCAATCCGTCCAAGCTTGCGAAGATCGAGCTTCTCCGGATCCGGAAAGCCGGATTCTTCCATTGTAAAAAAGGGCGGATTGCTGCAGACGGCATCAAAGCTGTTTCTGTATTTCGGATCTTCGGAAACACGGCGGATATCTTCCTGAATAACCATCCAGGATTTAAAATCCGTTCTGGAAAGATTGAACGCGGCAAGTCTGGCTGCATCCGCCTGAATTTCGATACCCGCCATCAGAGAGGGCTGAAACTGAGCGGCATAGATAAGCAGAGCCCCGTTGTTTGTCCCAATATCGAGAATCCGGTCCCCTTTTCTGATTTTCATAAACCGGGCAAGAAGAACCGTATCGGTATTGAACCGGAAATGATTCCGGTTCTGCAGAAAACGAAACGAATCGGAAATAATCCAGGAAGGAAACAGACATTCAGTTTCTTCCTTCGAAAATTCCGGAATATTCTTAATGGAATAAATCGTTCGTTTGGTATCCGGATTGAAGTTATTGCATTTATCCTCTGTCATCCGGTTCCTCCATCTTCTGTATCAGTCCGGATGATCTTTCTTCCGCGCCGGCTTCTTTTTCAGCTTTCTGCTTTCTCAGCAGATCCCCGGCGGTCTGAAAAAGAGCTCCTTCGGGATTGTCGTTGAGGCGACGGATTATATCTCCGGTTGTATCCTGAGGCTGTTCAAACAGAGTCGGCTGAAGAACGACTGCTTCCTGATTTTTCAGTGAACCGATGGTAATGCCGATCAGACGATAGCCTACCGGTTCAAAATACTGCGTAAAAAGAGAGGCCGCTGCTTCATTGATGGTTTCGTAGCGGTTGGTATAGTCCGGCAGCGGAGCGGAGCGGACCTGGTTGTGGAATTCTCCATCTCTGAGCGTGATGGAGATCTGACGGCCCATCTGCCCTGCTTTTCGCATTTTCTGCGACAGATCGCGGCTGATCCTGGAGGCATGGCTCAGAACTTCATCAAGAGTATACAGATCGTGAGAGAAGGTTTCCGAGTGCGAAATCGTCTTTCGGGTGCTTGAGAAAGAAAGCCGGTCGGAGCTTCGTCCTGCAATTTTTTCCATCATCGGATAATAGCTGCGTCCAAGCACCGGTTCCACCTTTGATCTGTTTTCCGGATCCGCCAGATCGCCGATTGTGCGGATTCCTTTTTCCTTAAGCAGAGGAACTGTTTTTTTGCCGATTCCCATCATATCCTCTACCGGAAGCGGCAGCAGCTTCCGGGCAATCTCGGATTTTCTCAGTACCGTAATGCCCATCGGCTTATGCATATCTGAAGCCATCTTGGCAAGAAACTTGGTCGGCGCCACGCCGATGGAGCACCGAAGTCCCAGCTCTTTCAGAACGCCCTGCTGAATGGCAACAGCCAGATCCAGCGGCCGTCTGTATTTCATGATGGTCTCCGTTACGTCAAGATAGCATTCATCGACAGAAAGGATTTCAAGCCTCCCGGAATACTGCCGCAGATAATCAAAAAAGCGGCGAGACAGTTCGCGGTAATAGGGATAGTCTCCCGGAAGAATGGTCAGCTCCGGACAGAGAGCCTTGGCCTGCATGGTCGGCATTGCGGAATGAATGCCTTTTTCTCTGGCCGGATAATTCGCAGTCGACAGAACGCCCCGGCTGCTCAGAGATCCGATGGCCATCGGCTTATCCTTCAGTTCCGGATGGCGCAGCTCTTCAGCAGAAGCGAAGAAAGCATTGAGGTCAATATGAAAAATGACACGCGCCATCAGCCGCGCACCTCTTGAGACAGTTCTCTCATAGCCGATACAGCCGATTCTGATGCGGTTCCGTTGGACATGATCGCCAGTTCTTCATAATGCTTCTGTTCGCTGAGTTCCTCGACAGATGTGCTTGTCGATTCGTTTTCCGCTGTCTTGGAAACCCGGAAATGATCATCCGCCCACACAGCCACACTGGCCAGATGAGTAATGCAGAGAACCTGGTAGTTTTCTGCCAGAGCATGCATTTTGCTGCCCATCGCCAGAGCCACTTTTCCTGATACACCGGTATCGATTTCATCAAATACCAGGGTTCCAATTCCGTTGTCCGCCTGGAAAACCACCTTCAGAGCCAGCATCAGTCTGGAAAGTTCACCTCCGGAAGCCGACTGTTTCAGCGGTGTCAGAGGCTGACCCGGGTTCATCGAGACGAGAAATTCAATTTCATCAATTCCGTCTTTGGCAGGCTTCTTTTCTCTGCAGCTGATTTCAAAGACGCAGTTTTCAAGCATCAGATCCCGGGCATGCTCTTCAATCCATTTTTTCAGACTGGGAAACTGGGACTGACGCAGTTCAGACAGAGTCTTTGCTTCCTTCATATACAGATCAAAAGCCTGGCGTTTTTCTTTTTCCATACGGTCAAACAGATCCTGTCTGTGAAGAATCCGGTCTACCCGGCTGTTCAGATCCTCGAGGGAGGCCAGTGTGCTTTCATAATCCCCGCCGTACTTTTTATACAGCTTTTTCAGAGCGTATTCCCGCTCCTGCATCTCGTCCAGATCGCCTTCGATGGCATCCAGTTCGTCTCTGGCATCGGAAACTTCCTCTGCAATATCCTGCAGTGAGTAATAGAGATCGTTCATCTTTTCCCCGAATTCCGGGCTGGATGAATTTTTCAGAGTTTTTGCTGCCTGAAACAGCTGATCGGAAATGCCGTTGTCCTTTCGGATCAGATACAGGGCTTCAGAGTAATCTTCTCTGGCTTTGGACGCGCCCGAAGCCTCTTCAATTTTTTCTTCCAGCTCTTCGAGTTCTCCGTCCCGGATATTCATATTCTGAATCTCGTTGATCTGTTCTGTAATAAAATCAAGTTCCTCATCAGAAAATGTTTCTGTCTGCAGTTTTTTCAGTTCCCCTGAAATCCGGGCATAGTTTTTATAAGCCTGCGCTGTCTTTTCTTTCTGCGGACCGGCTTTTGCATACTGATCCAGCAGGTCCTGCTGAACGGCAGGATCCATCAGCGTGATCGTATCCATCTGTGAATGCACATCGATCATCATGGAAGTCACCTTCCTGACCAGAGCGTTTGTCGCTGTCTGCGAATTGATCGTCATCCGGCTTTTATTGTCAGAGCGGATAATCCGGGTGATGATGATTTCATCTTCCACATCAAATCCGTTTTCTTCGAGCAGACTGCGAACCTCATTCGACGGATCGGAAAGCACCATCTGCAGGACGGCCCTTTCTTTGCCTTTCCGGACTGCATTTCCCTGCAGCCTGTCACCCGACAGATACCCGATGGCGTCAATCAGTAGCGATTTTCCCGCACCGGTTTCACCGGTGATTACGGACATTCCTTTTTTAAAATCAACATTGGCATGATCAAAGAGAATGTAGTCTTTGACGCTGAGCTGTTCGATCATAGCGCCGCCCCTTTCTTCTGTTTACAGTTAAATGAATCGTTTTTTATCCGGTTATTCCAGATATAGATACTGAAATAGATTATATTCAATTTATGCATCTTTCGTGCAACATTTTAAAATATTTTCGTATGAATTGAAATGTATTGATATTCTGCTGTTTCTGTTCTTCTTTCATCATAACGGTTTTGATTCAAACGGCTCGTTTCGCTGACCATCCGGATTTCATTGCCGCAAACTTCAGAACCAGAGAACCGGGACAAACAGGGATATGGCCGCCTGAAAAAGGATACTTTCAGATGCTTTTATTCCCTATCCAGAAAAAGCCTGCCGACTGAGTGATCGGCAGGCTGGGTCATTTATTCTGAAGCGGATCTCTGGCATACAGGATATACTCCTGATTGCCTTTTCTTCCAAGTACCGGACTGGGGATAAAACGGACAAAGCCATAATGCTTTCGAATATCCTTTTTAATCTCTTCGACCGTCTGCAGCGCTTTTTCCGGCTTCTTTACAACGCCGCTTTTGTTCAGAGCGTCCGGTCCGAGTTCAAACTGCGGTTTGATCAGCATGGCAAAATGCTTCGGATGAATCTTCTCGATCATCGGCTCGTAAATGGTACGGCAGGAAATGAAGGAAACGTCCATGCAGATAAAATCAACCGGCTCGTCAAACCATTCCGGTTCAATACCGCGGGCATTGACTCCTTCCATTTCCACCACCCGCTTGTCGGCTTTCAGATCGGGATGCAGCTGAAGATGACCGACATCGAGGGCATAGACTTTTTTCGCTCCGTGCTCCAGAACGCACTGAGTAAACCCGCCTGTACTGGCCCCGATGTCGACAACCGTCTGATCTTTTACATCAATATTCCATTCGTCCATCGCCGCCTGAAGCTTGCCTCCGGCTCTTGAAACATACTCATTTTCAGCCGGAAGAATTTCAATCTGATCGGATTCTTCCATTTTGTAAGCCGGCTTTTTCACCGCTTTTCCATTGATCAGAATCCGGCCTTCCCGTATCGCATCCTGCGCTTTGATCCGGCTGCCGAACTGATCCGCCAGCAGCTGATCAAGACGTTTTGACATGGTTTTCCAGCCTTTCAAAGAGATCTTCTGTGGAAATGTGTTCGAGTTTTCTTAATGCCCGCACACTTCCGTGTTCAACAAAGTCATCCTGAATCGCCATCACATCCACTTTCGGATCGATCACGTTCAGGCCTTCAAGAATCGCATCGGAAAGACCGCCGCTTACGTTGTCTGTTTCGTAAATCGTAATCGGAAGGTTCATTTCTGCCAGTTCTTTGAGCATGCCAAGATCAATCGGTTTGAAGAACCGGGCATTGACAACCAGCAGATTCATATTGTTGTTGCGGGCTTTGCGGATGATTCTTTTGACATCCGGTCCGTAGGTTATAACGATCTGTTCCGGTTTTCCTATTTCCGTTTTCGTCCAGGAACCGATCGGAATTTCTGAATATTCGGAATTAGGGATATAGACTTCATTGCCGCGGGGATAGCGAATAAAAAACGGCTTGCCGGTTTTAAAACCGGTATACAGAAGATCCTGCGCTTCGTGACCGTCCTTTGGCTGGCAGATGATTGTATTGGGAATGGTTCGCAGAAAACCGATATCGTAAATGCCCTGATGCGTATCACCGTCATCGCCAACCAGTCCGGCTCTGTCCACACCGACAACAACCGGCAGATTCATTCTGGCCACATCATGCGAAATCTGATCATACGCCCTTTGCAGGAAAGTGCTGTACACCGAGACAAACGGCTTCAGTCCGCCGGCTGCCATACCGGCTGCCAGGGTGACGGCATGCTGTTCAGCAATGCCGCAGTCAAAGAAACGGTCCGGGAAAAGAGCCTGAAAATTCAGCAGACGGCTGCCGTTGGCCATGGCCGGGGTGATGGCTGTGATTTTCGGATCTCCGGCTGCCAGATCAATCAGCGTATTGGAAATGATTTCCGACCAGGGAATCTCCTTGTCGGAATGAAGTTTTTTGCTTCTTCCGGTTCCCAGGTCAAACGGACTGACGCCATGCCATTTGCCGATGACGTCGTTTTCGGCCGGCTGATAGCCTTTGCCTTTTTTTGTTACAACATGCACTACAATCGGTCCGTCATGTTCTTTGGCGGTTTCAAGCACCGGAATCAGTTCTTCCAGATTGTGTCCGTCAACCGGACCGATATAGTCCAGATTGAATGCGGAAAACAGAGGAGAATCGATCATCTGGTGTTTCAGATACTGTCTTCCCGAATGTAGCACATGATGAATTCCCTTAGAGATCAGATTCTGGTTTCTGGAGGAATTCACTTCCTTTTTTGTATTCCGATACACCTGGGATGTCCGGACGCGGTTGATGGCCTGTTCCATTCCGCCGTGATTGCGGCAGATGCTCATCTTGTTGTCATTGAATATGATGATCACCTTTCGCTGCTGAGCGCCAAGATCATTCAGCGCTTCCATCGACATGCCGCTGCTCAGAGAGCCGTCTCCGATGACAGCGATGATCTCGAAATCCTGATGCTGAAGATCTCTGGCGGCTGCCATGCCAAGCGCAGCGGAAATTGAGGTCGAAGAATGACCGGCTTCCCAGGGATCGTGCTCGCTTTCGTTTCGCTTCTGAAAACCCGACAGACCATCTTTCTGTCTGAGCGTCGGAAACCGGTCTGCGCGTCCGGTCAGAATTTTATGGGTATAGCTCTGATGACCGACATCAAAAATAAATTTGTCTTTCGGCGAATCGAATACCCTATGCAGAGCGACCGTCAGCTCTACTGTCCCCAGATTGCTGGAAAGATGTCCTCCGGTAGAAGCAACAGAATGAAGGATGAACTGCCGGATCTGATCAGACAGCTCCTGCAGTTCTCTGGTGGACATGGTTTTCAGCACAGCTGGATCTTTAATATCTTTGAGGTTCAAAATTTTGCCTCCTGGTGATTTGCAGTTATTTTTCTCTGGAAAGCAGTGCACTGATAACGGATTGCACAGGTGCCGGATCCGGCAGTGTGCTTTCAATCAGGGCTCTGGTTTCAAAATCCAGTCTTTTCACTTCATTTTCGGCTTCAGCCAGTCCCATCAGAGAAACAGCAGTCATTTTATCGTTGCGTATATCCGAGCTGGTCTTTCCGAGTTCCTCGCTGGTTTTTGTGACGTCCAGAATGTCGTCCTGGATCTGAAACTGAATTCCAATTTTTTCTCCGGCCTGTCTTAAAGCAGGAATATCTTCTTCGGCACTGGCCAGCAGGGCCGCCGATTCGAGAGGAAGCTGAATCAGACAGCCGGTCTTGTAGCGGTCTATATCCTCAAGCAGCTTTGCAGAAGGCTTTTCGCTTTCGCTGCGGATATCAAGATCCTGACCGTAGACCATGCCATCTGCTCCGGCATAGCGGCTCAGCGCTTCGACCAGCTTCACTTTCTGAGAAGCGGAAGCGTCGCTGTTGAGCACCTGCCGGAAAGCTTCTGTCAGCAGGGCATCGCCGGCGAGAATCGCAGTGGCTTCATCAAACGCTTTATGGCAGGATGGTCTTCCCCTTCTGAAATCATCATTGTCCATGGCCGGCAGATCGTCATGAATCAGAGAATAGGTGTGAATCATTTCGATCGCAGCGGCAGCGGGAAGTCCGGTTTCATACGGCAGGCCGTAGCTTTCAAGCGTCCGGAAAAGCAGCATGGGCCGGACCCTTTTTCCACCCGCCATCAGCGAATATTCCATCGCGTCTCTGGTCTTTGAAGGGGTCAGCTTTCCGATCTGTTCCTTCAGATAATTTTCAAAGACGGAAAGTATCTTTTGTTCTTCAACCATTTTTCCTGTTCCTTTCTGAAACGAAAAACGACAGTCTTTCCGGATGAACCCGGAGAATGACTGTCTTATTTTCTCATCGGAATATGTTTCCGAAAACAGAATGTTTAAACTGTCTGACTCTTATCATCGCTTAAAAGAGTATTCATTTCTGTTTCAAACTGTTTGAGCTGCTTCTCGCACTGATCGCTCAGAGCAAGTCCTTCTCTGAAAAGAGTCATGGCGGCTTCCAGTTCCAGATTCGGGTTGTTCAGTTCTTCTGTAATCACTTCCAGCCGGTTCAGAGCCTGCTGGAAAGTCGCTGGTTTTTCTGTATTATTCTGTGGCATTGTCTGTTTCCTTATCCAAAATCTCAGCATTCAGCCGGCCGTCAGAAAGCAGGATGGAAATTTTCTCTCCGTTTTCTGTCTCTGCAATGCTGCGGACAGGATGTCCGTTTTTTTCGACGATCGCATATCCTCTGTCAAGAACAGACTGCGGAGAAAGAGCATTCAGCAGTTCTGTCAGAGACCGGGTCTGCGAAATGGAGGCATTCAGCCGGTTTTTCATTGTCTGAATCATCATCTGCCGGTCCTGTCCGGTCTGAAGTCGAAGCTTCTTTATCTCAGAGACCGGAGAATGAAGATACAGTGCGTTGGTATCCTGCCGGAGTCTTCGATCCTGCAAAACGGCATAGTTTCTGATCCGGGTATCCAGAATCTGTCTGTAAATTTCCACTGCGCGAAGACTTCGCTCGTCATAGCTTCGAAGCGAAGCAGCGAGTCTGGAATTCAGCAGTGCCAGCCGGTCTTTTCTGGAAGCGGCCCATTTCAGGGGATCCATCAGCCAGGGATTGGACTGAATCATCATCAGCCGGTTCAGACTGTTTCGATAAAGCCGCTGCATGGAAGCGATCATGGACTGTCTGTCCTGTTCGATTCTGGCCAGAACTTCCTTCTGATCGGGCGTCACCCACTGCGCTGCTGCGGTTGGGGTAACGGCTCTGTGATCGGCTGCGAGATCAGCCAGAGACGTATCAATCTCATGTCCGATTCCGGTAACCGTATAGGTTTTCATATTTCGAAGCGTCCGGACGATCTGTTCATCGCTGAAACAGAACAGATCCTCAAAGCTTCCGCCGCCGCGGACCAGAAGAATGGCATCGTATCCGCCTTCATCGGCCTTTTTCAGCTGGGTAACAATATTGGCTGCGGCCCGGTCCCCCTGCACCAGGGTCGGATACAGCGTCGTCTGCAGCATCGGCCAGCGGGTTTTAATCGTTTTCATGACATCCTGCAGCGCAGCCGTGTTTTCGCCGGTTACGATGGCGATTTTTTCAATGTCCTTTGGCTTTGGCTTTTTCAGAGCCGGATTGAACAGCCCTTCAGCCTGCAGCCTCTTTTTGAGCTCTTCAAAGCGGATATACAGATCGCCAAGTCCTGTTCTCTGCATCGAGGTGCAGACAAGAGTCATCGATCCCCGCTTTTCGTACACGTTGAGGGCGCCGCTGACTGTGACGCTCATTCCCTCTTCCGGCACAAAATCGAGTCTTCTGCGGTAGGAAGACCACATCGCGCAGCTCATACCGCCCCTGTCGTCTTTCAGATTGAAATACAGGTGACCGTTTCCGCCTTCTTTTATATTGGAAAGCTCGCCGGAAACGAGCACGCCAGTCATATTGACCCGGTTTTCAAGGAAGTCCTTGATCTTCATGACAAGATGAGAAACCGGAATGATTTTTACTCCGCTCTGAAACGGACCCGGATTTGGATTCATTACCATACAAATATCTTACAGCGTATCAAGAATTCCGTTAATCATTTTCGGAGCGGAATCATCACAGTATTCTTTCGCCAGATTGACTGCTTCGTCAATTGCTACCGGTTTCGGTGTTTCATTGACCAGAATTTCCTGGGCAGCCATCATCAGAATGGCCTGTTCAAGCAGGGACAGACGATCCATGCTCCAGTCTTCCCGGAGTTTGGAATTGATCAGATCCACAAAATAATCTTCGTTTTCCACTGTACCGACCGTCAGGGCATACAGATAGCCGTCAATTTCATTGGACTGGTTCATAACATCATAAACCGCTTTGCGGATATCCTTGCCCAGAAGCAGATGCTGATAAATCGCTTCAAGTGCAAGCTTTCTCATCTGATGACGGTTGAAGGGGATTTTATACCGGATCATCAGTTCCCTGGAAATCGGTTTTCTCATCGCGAGCGCTTCAAGAATCGGTACCGGCAGCTGATCGATCCGGTCCTTGATCGCATCAAATAAATATGGGGGAAGGTTTAAAAGACCTTTTTCCACCTGTTCCGGTGTGATGGGTCTGTTTTCTTTTATTTCAGTAGACATGGATAATCCTTTCAGGTCAGAATGACCATTCTGCAGAGCAGAATTTTTCATGTAAAGTATATCACCAACTGCCGCAAACGCCCGGAATGATCCCATGCTGCAGCCGGCCAGAGCCCGTGTTCAGACGCAGGAGGATGAAAATCCTGCTGCGATTTCGGATCCGCAGACAGAAAAAAAGTGTCTGCGCGCAGACACTGATTCTGTTATTTTCAGAAAATAAATCCGACAACCTGAACTTCAATGGATTCAGGATGATAGTCGGTCATATAAGAGACTGTTTCAAAAATACGGCTCTGAAGGGCTGTGCAGGTATCGCTGACATTGGCGGTGCAGGCGATCCGAACCGGAATTGAAATGTACAGTTTTCCGTCTTCAATGCGGGTAATATGGGTTGAAGAGAAAAGTTTGGATGATTCAGCGACCTGTACATTGTCGGTCTCTTCTACGACGTTTCTGGCAATGGCCGAAAATACAGAACGGTTGTAAACAATCTGACCATACTGATCAGGGACCATCATAGAACTGTTTTCATTAGACATTTTTTCACCTGATTTTCTATGAATTCATTATATCAAAAGGGTTCTTTAAACTCCACAGACGCATTCCGCGGTCAAACGTTTTCGTCCGCTTCTTCAGAAGCTCCTCTACCCGTTCACGGTCAAAGCCAAGCTGCTTTTTCAGATCCTCCACTGAACTGAACCGTTTTTCCGGACGGACTCTGTCTGTGAAGAAAAAACGGACATGCTTTCCATATATATCCTGATCAAAGTTCAGGATATTGGCTTCCACTGTGACCTGATCATTGCCGAATGTCGGATTGTTTCCGATATTGATCATGGCCGGATAAACTTCCTTGCCGATGGCAACCCATCCGGCATAGACTCCGTTGCCTGGAAGAACATAATCGGTATCCGGCTTCAGATTGGCTGTCGGACAGTTCAGCAGACTGCCGCCGCGGCTGAATCCATGGACGATGGTGCCTGCAATGGAATAGTCATAGCCAAGAAGCTCGTTTACTTTGAATACAAGGCCTCTTCGAAGCAGACTTTCGATACGGGAAGAAGAGATTTTCAGATTCCGTTCTCTGACAGGAGCAATCACCTCCACATCGAACAAATTCTGCTGCTTGAGCTGTTCTGTCGTTCCGCTTCCCTTATACCCGAAGGTATAGTCAAAACCGCAGACGAGATTCTGAACATTCATCTTCGCGAGCATCCTGATAAAATCTTCCGGAGACAGCGCTGCAAAATCTTTTGAGAACTCGATCACGTAAAGACAGTCAGCCCCCATGGCTTCCGCCAGTTCTTCCTTGTCCTGTTCGGAAAGAAGATGATCCCGGTTTTCATCCGGCCTGAAAACTGTCCATGGATCCGGATCAAATGTAATCACCGCCGAGCGGATCTTTCTGTTTCCCGCCTCTTCCTTAGCTTTTTCAAGAAGCTGCTGATGGCCCAGATGAAATCCGTCAAAGTAGCCGATGGCAGCTGAAGTGGGTTTCAGTTTTGGCAGCTTGTTATATTTTATGCGGACTGTTTTCATGACCAGAGCCCCCTTGCACAGGAAAATACGTTGCCGTGATGACGATCGTAAATCGCGATCACTTCATCCTGATCCATCATCATGACACGATCCGCTCTGGTATCCAGACGGACATGCTTTCCGTTGTAAATATCCGAAACCGGTTCGTAATGAATTTCAGGATAGTTCAGGACAGATTTCAGCGGATAAAGCGTATGCTGTTTTGCATTCAGATCTTCTGCCTGATCCAGTGTGAATCCGCCTGCCTTCGTTCTGACAAGACTGGACATCACCGCCAGATTTCCGGTTCTGTTTCCAATTTCTTCGCAGAGTGAACGGACATAGGTCCCGGAAGAACAGGATACCCGAAACGACCGGTCTGTCGTCTGTGAATCTGAATCGCTGCTGCCTGGGATGCGTGCAGGGATTTCTTCGATATCGTAGACTGTGATATCCTGCCAGATTTCCGGTACTTCTTTTCCTTCTCTGGCCAGATCAACCAGCTTTTTTCCATTGACCTTTTTGGCAGAATAAGCCGGAACCTTCAGGTGAAGATCCCCTTTCATGGAATCGAGCACTTCTTCAAAACTGAAATCTGTGCTGACCGGTCTTTCTTCTTCCACCTTTCCCCAGATATCTCCTGTATCTGTTCGAAGACCGAAACGGATTCCGGCTTCGTATTCTTTATCTGTATCATTCAGAAACTGAAGCAGCTTGGCGGCGCGTCCTGCCAGAACAACCAGAACGCCGGAAGCATCCGGATCCAGTGTTCCGGTATGTCCGAACTTTTTCTGATGATACTTTTTTCTGAGCACTGAGATGACATCAAATGATGTCATTTTCTCAGGCTTGTTGATTACAAGTATTCCATCCATAATGATTTCCTCAAAACAAAAATATGCCGGGTCCCCGGCAGCCTGCTTTATTATAGCATCCGCTAGCATCCGCTTTTTTTTTGCCTGCAGCAGACGAAATGCAGTGAAAACCGGATCGCGAAAGGTTTGGTTTGAATTTCTTTGTATCGAATTTTACAATTTTCCCATCCGGTCGTACTGATTATGAACCGGTATTTTTAGTTAATCAATAATAAAACAATACGCAATCAATAAAGGAACAATAAATATGAAACTGCAGAATATTTTAAGACAGATTCGAAGAGCAGATCAGGAATTCTCGCTGATCGAACCAGGAGAAAAAATCGCTGTTGCGCTGTCCGGAGGCAAAGATTCCATGCTTCTTTTCCTTGCTCTGTCGATGTATCAGAAATTTCAGAGTACGGATTTTGAACTGTGCGGTATCCATGTGGATGTTGGTTTTGAAGAGGCGGAAAACCAGGAAATGATCGATTTTGCCGATAAGTACAATCTTGAACTCCATATCGTAAAAACCGGAATCTTCAGTATTCTGAAAAAAGAGGAAAATCTTTCCACACAGGGGAAAATTCAGTGCTCGCTCTGCTCCACTCTGAAAAAAGGCGTTCTGTTTGAAACTGCCAGAGAGCTCGGATGCCGGAAAGTTGTTTTTGGTCATCACGGGGACGATGCGGTGGAAACTCTGCTTATGAACATGATTCACGGTTCAAAAATCAGCACTTTTTCTCCGAAACAGTACATGTCGCGAATGGATATGTACGCAATCCGTCCGATGGTTTATCTGAAAGAAAGCGAGATCATACAGGCCTGTCATGACAACGGAGTACCCAGCGTGAGAAGAATCTGTCCCAACGACGGTTTTACAGAAAGACAGGAAATGAAGGAAATACTCAGCCGGCTGTATCAGCAGTATCCAATGGCGCATGAAAATTTCATAACCAGTCTTTCCAACCAGGAACAGGTGTCGCTGTGGAAACCGGAAAGAAAAAAATAGAACACCATAAATACTTTTCATCGGCTCTCACCGTCTGAAGCTCGGGATTTGAAAGGATTCGATTCTTTTATACTCTTGCTTTCCAGCAGGACTTTTTTAAGATGAAATTATGCTGATAAGAGAAAAAATGAAGGCGGTGCATTTTTCTGATTCTCAGAATAATGCAGTGAAATTTATTATGGATCACCCCTATGCCCTGCAGGAAATGAATATCCGGGAAATCGCCAGCGCCTGTTTTACTTCAAGCGCTACTCTGATGAGGATATCTCACAAACTCGGGTATGCGGGCTGGAATGAATTTAAAACTGCTTTTCTCGAAGAAGCCAGATACCTTGAAGCCAGTTTTGGTACCGTAGATCCCAACATCCCCTTCAAGGAAAAAGATTCGCTTCAGTCCATCATTACCCGGGTAGCGGATCTGAAAATTCAGGCTATTCAGGAAACAGGCGAACTGGTCCGGATTCCGGATCTTAAAGAGGCTGCCAGGCTGGTTGACATTTCTGAACAGATTCTGGTTTTCGGGGTCAACAATCTCAATATTCTGGCTTCCGAGTTTGCACTGAAGATGGGCAGAATCCGCAAAAAATGCCGGGTATCTGATCTGCGGGGAGAAATTCAGTACGATGGATCGCTCGAAGATCCAAAAAACTGTGCGATATTTCTCAGCTATTCCGGAGAGACCGTCTCCATCTTTCCGGTTCTGGAACACTGCAGAAAGAATAAAATTCCAGTCATCGCTATCACATCTATCGGAGATTCCAGACTGGCAAGAAATGCGGATGTGGTGCTCAGAATCTGCACAAGAGAAAAAACTTATTCAAAGATCGGCTGGTTTACGACAGAAGCCTCGTTTTCTTATGTCCTCGATCTGATTTACTGCGCGGTATTCAGAAAAGATTACGAAAAAAATCTGGAATACAAAATCAGCACATCCAAAAGGATAGAAAGAAACCGGAAAGTATCAGCTGATATCATGAAGGAAAACTGATCACAAAAAGCGAAGTCATTCAGAACCCCCTGAACGGCTTCGCTTTTTGACACCTGTCTTATACTATGAACTTTTTTTCGCTGTCTGAAATCTGCCGCTGCCTGCTGGTGATCTGCTTTTCAGGCATAAAATGCAAAAAGCCCCGCAGTTTTTACGGGGCTGAATCATCATCAGATTATGTTCTGCTGAATTCAGAAGAAATCTTTATCAGGCATTGGTTACGTTGTGATAAACATTCTGTACATCATCAACGTCATCAAGCAGAGTCAGAAGGCGCTTGAACAGTTCAAGATCTTCTCCTTCGAGTTCTACTTCATCGTTTGGAACCATCTTTCTTTCCAGAACTTCATATTTCACGTCCGGAATCAGAGCGTCAATGGCTTCCTTGGCTTCATCAAGCTGTGTCGGATCAACAGTAACCGTCATGTAGCCGTCTTCTACTTCGACATCTCTCAGATCGATGTCGCCTTCGAGCATGGCTTCCATAATGGCTTCTTCGTCTTCGAACGGAATAACGATCACACCAAGATCTTCGTATCCGAAAGATACAGAGCCGTTTACACCCATTTTTGAGTGAGATTTGTTAAAGCAGGCACGCAGGTTGGCGATGGTGCGGTTCGGATTGTCTGTCAGGCAGTCGATGATGACTGTAGAACCGCTTCCCTGGCCAAAGCCTTCGTATCTTGCAGAAGAGAATGTTTCGTCTGCAGAAGATTTTGCTTTGTCGATTGCTCTTTTAATAACATCGCTTGGCACTGAGTTTGCTTTGGCACGGGCGATGGCCTTTTTCAGAGGCTGGTTCATATCTGGATCCGGTGTTCCGTTTTTAGCGGCTACCAGGATTTCCTTGGAATATCTAGAATAAACTTTGGCTTTTGCAGCAGCGGTTTTTGCCATTGCAGCAGCACGAACTTCAAAATGTCGTCCCATATTTTCACCTTTCAATCACACGAAAAATAATATATCACGAAATTTGCCGATTATTCGACTTCTGCGTATCTCTCGATAATTTTTTGAACCAGAGGATTGCGAACCACATCGGATTCATCGAGTTCCTGGATGTGGATGCCGTCAATTCCCTGCAGTATGGAAGTGGCCTGGATCAGACCCGAATCTTTCTTTTTGACCAGGTCGGTCTGCGTGACATCTCCGTTTACGATCATCTGGCAGTTTTTTCCCATACGCGTCAGAAACATCTTCATCTGCGCTCTGGTTGTATTCTGCGCTTCATCCAGAATGACGACCGCTTCATTGAGTGTCCGTCCGCGCATGAAGGCCAGCGGAGCGATTTCAATGACTTCCTTTTCAAGATATCTTTCCACCGTTTCCGGTCCGAGCATTTCATTGAGAGCATCATAGAGAGGTCTGAGATATGGATCGACTTTTTCTTTCATATCTCCCGGCAGAAAACCGAGTGATTCCCCTGCTTCAACAGCCGGTCTGGTCAGAATGATTTTTGAAATCTTTTCTTTTTTCAGCTGACCGACCGCATAGGCTACGGCAAGGTAGGTTTTTCCCGTTCCGGCTACACCGGAAGCAAAAATGATGTCGTTGTTATGGAATGCCTCGCACAGAAGCTTCTGGTTAGCGGTTTTCGGATAGATCATCTTTCCGTTTCTGGTTCTCACCAGAGGAGCGCCGTTTTCGAAAACGTCCGCCGCAGACAGATTTTTTCTGGCCAGATGGCAGAGCCGGCTGACTTCATCCTTTTCCAGATGATTGTTTTCGGCAATTCTGGCTGTGCAGCCCTGGAGCACTTCCCAGGCCTTGTTAACGGCATCCTCATCATCTGAAGTAATGATCAGGGAGGAACCGCGCAGAACCAGCGTGACCGGCAGTTCTTTTTCAATAATTCTGAAATTCTGATCCTGTTCGCCGGCCAGCAGCATCAGATCATCCATTGAGATTTCGGAAACATCAACAGTTAAAACAGCCAATTCTGTTCCTCTTTCTAACGGGACTCCGGTGATCGGATCAGATGACCGACGTGGATATGTCCCGGATTCATAAAAACTGCCTATACAAAAAAAATCAGCGTTAGCTGATTATTTTCCTCTTCTTGCTTTGCGGGCAGCTTCAGATTTAAGTTTTCTTTTGACACCCGGTTTTACGTAAAATTCTCTTTTACGAGCCTCAGCAAGGGTACCGTTGCGAGACACCTGACGTTTGAAGCGTCTGAGTGCGTCATCCAACTGTTCATTTTCTTTTAAGACAACTTTCGGCATTTACACAACCTCCCTTCCTGACTTAACAGTTCCATTATAATCACTCCATCTGAAATAGCAAGAACTGAAATCGATTTCAGTAAAAAACATCTGTCGCTTTCCTCTGCTCTTTTCGAGTGGATCAGTTTCCGGAACTACAGAAAATTTATATCATTCGAAACGGCTGTTTGCAACTGAAAACTTTTCAGAAACCAAAATAAGCTTCCGGAATAAATATCGGAAGCTTATTTTCTGATTATTTTGAACTGTCCTTTTTTTCGTCTTCCAGCTCGATGTATTTCATCGCATAGCCGGCTACTTTCTGCAGACTTTCATTTTTCAGTCTGGCAAACACAGCCAGATCCTCAAATTCCGGTTTGGCACGGCTGATGCCGTAGCCTTCCGCTCTTTTAATTCTGAATACTCCATCCGGGGTTTCAATCTTTTCAACCTGACGTTTCAGGATGTATCTTTCCTGACGGCTTTCCCGGATTCCGATCGTGCTGGTGTGCTTGAAAATCAGTCTGGCCATTTTCTCTCTGTCATCGGGACGGCAGATCACGTTCAAGATGGTTCCGGGTCTTGATTTTTTCATCAGGCAGGGCACTGTGCAGACGTCCAGAGCCCCGTTTTCAAGCAGAAGATCCATCGCGTAGCCGATCTGCTCTGCAGTCATGTCATCGATATTCGTGGAAAGAACATAGACTGTATCCCGGATGCTGGATTCAATGGCGGCTTCTTCTGCTTTTCTGGCTGCTTCTGCAGTTACGCCAAGAACAGAGCGGACCGCATTCAGTTTTCTGAAATCTTTTTTGCCAAACCCGTATCCGGTTTTTTCCACCTTCATCAGCGGCTGCTGTTCAAAGCGGCTGACAAAGGTTTTCAGCAGAGCGGCTCCGGTCGGAGTGCAGAGTTCTCCTTCGATGTTTCCAGCGTAGGTAGGAATTCCTTCCAGCAGAAAAGCCGTGGCAGGAGCCGGTACTGGAAGCGTACCATGAGCGCATAAAACATGGCCAAAGCCGGTGCAGACCGGAGAACAGATGACTTCTTCCGGTTTCAGCATTTCGATCAGCAGACAGAATCCGGTAATATCCGCCAGAGCATCGAGCATGCCCACTTCGTGAAAATGAACTTCGCAGACGTTTTTGCCATGCGCTCTGGATTCAGCCTCGGCGATCTGCCGGTAAACCTGCTCCGTCTGTCTTTTAACGGCATCGCTGACCGGCATGGAATGAATCATGCTTCGGATTTCATCAAAACCGGTGTGGTGATGATCGTGATGATGGCCGTGATCAGATGATTCATCATGGCTGTGATCGTGAGTATGTTCGTGAACATGATCGTGAAGATCCTTATGGGAATGATGGGGTTCATGGATGTGATCATGAATGTGGTCCAAATCGGCTTCTGCCGGTTTTTCAGACTTTGCAGAAGCTTCTGAAGCCTGAGAGTGCGATTCATGTTCATAGCCTTCTTCAATGCCGTGAATTTCAACAGCCATCCGAATACCCTGAATCTGATTTTTTGTCTCGCTTATAGCCTCGACTTTTACATCTTTCAGTCCGAGACTGTTCATGGTTTTCAGGTACTGCTTCTTTCTGTCGTCATCAAGCAGCGAATACAGAGAAGCATTGAGCATGTCTCCCGCAGCGCCCATTGAAGCGTCGATATAAATTATTGTCATTTTCTTCACTTTCCTTTTCGGCTGCTGAATATGGTATGCAGCTGTGCTCTTTTATTTAAACACGGCCTCTGGATTCTGTCCCCTTTTTTTGCTGAATGAGATTCAGGCCCGTTCTCATGGGCTGCATTTTTCTTATCTGCATTTCCCCGCGCAAAAAAACTCCCTGAACGAATATTCAGGGAGCGGATCGGATATGGAAAATACTTTATCTTATAGCTGAATCTATAATCTCTGTAATCAGATTCTGTTCTTTTTAACCAGCGATTTTTCTGCAGCCGGCTCAATCAGCCATGTGCAGAAGGCTGCCAGGGCAGCGGAAACCACGGCAATGATTACAGATGCAAGCATCAGCCGGTCCGGAAGGATCAGCAGAACAAGAAGGAATCCAAGTCCGATAAACACCATCGATCCAAGCAGCGAAAGCAATGTATTGTAGTTGTTTTTGATCATTGCGGTTTCATTGTCCCAGACCAGCTTCGGATGAACGATATCTACGAGCAGTTCAAAGGCGCTGGCCAGCCAGCTCATGATCAGAATTCCGATCAGAAAACCAAGAAATCCGTCAAATGCAGCCGGAAGAAACATCACCATCGGGATGTAGAAGCAAAGACTGCCCAGCACGGAAAAGACAATGGCTACAGCCATCTTGGCTAAAAGCTGCGTTTTCAGAGAGACAGGGACGGTTTTCATCCATTTCAGTCCAGTCTGACCTTCTCTTGAAACGGCCGTTGCGGCTATTCCGTTGGAAGAGCCAAGAAACAGAGTACAGAAACATCCGATCAGAAAACCGACTGCCCCAAGAGGCATCCATTCGGGGATGCTGCCGGAAACCACTTCTCTCAGTTCCTGAAAAGACGGTACGACCATCATCATCAGAATAATCACGATGGGGCCGATAAAAGTTCCCAGAACGCAGTTCATAAGATAAGCCGGGGTTCTGAACAGAGTGCGGAATTCATTTCGCATCAGCTGACCGAACAGGCTTTTCTGCACATTGCTTCCCTTTTTCTGTCCTGCTTTTGCCGACGAAGAAGCACCGCTCATTCTCGACACAGTCTTCAGATACAGCTTTGAGGAGACAAAATGATAAAGCACTCCGCAAAGCACAACAGCAGCAAGAGAAAGAAGCAGATCGCTGATGCTGTGATCGGCAACGCTTCCTGCTGCCAGATTGACGGAAAACAGGTAACGGGATCCAAAGGAGACATCTCCGGGATTGACCAGAACCGCCGAATCGGAAGGATTTGCATTGATCAGTACGGAAAATGTCAGAGCCAGGATAATTGAAATTCCCGAAGCAAGCAGGGTGAATTTCCTTTTATCAAATGATCTTGGAGCTACGGACATCAGAACGACCACCAGAATGCCAAGAATAAACAGCGTGGTAAAAGAACTGATCAGCGTCTGCAGAACGATCAGCAGTCCGCCAAGGAAATCTCCGCCATGAGCAGCCCAGGCAATCAGCATCGGGATCAGGATGCACACCGACAGAACGAGGCATGACAGATAGATCATGATGGTCTTGGCCCAGACAATCACCCAGCCCTGCAAAGGAAGCGTCATCAGCGTTCTCGTATCGTCCGCAAAATACAGATAGGAAAAGCATGACAGAAAGCTGGAAATCGCTACCGCGAGTACGATGGCAAGAAAGCCGAAGCTCAGCGCAGCTTCCATCGAATACATGGCAATCAGCCCGTCAAACTGAATATAGAGCATGAACATAACCGGCAGCATGCAGATTCCAAGCAGCACGGTCATCAGAATCTTCTTCATTCCCTGCTTTTTTGAAAACAGCTTTCCGTACTGATTCCGGACCAGCACTCTGGAAAGCAGCGAAAGATTACGCATTATGAACAACCTCCAGGAAAATATGTTCAAGAGACATTCCCGGATACTGTGCAGTCAGTGCATCCAGTGTTCCGTCATAAGCGATTTTTCCGCCGGCAATCAGAACAATCCGATCGCACAGCTTTTCTGCCACTTCAAGCACATGGGTGGAGAAAAAGACGGTATTTCCCTTTGCGGCATGCTGTTTCATTTTTTCTTTCAGAATCCAGGAAGCTTCCGGATCCAGCCCCGTCATCGGCTCATCCAGAATCCAGACGGGCGGATCGCAGACCAGAGCGGCGATGACCAGCGTTTTCTGACGCATTCCATGGGAGTAGGTTTCCATGCGGGAATCCAGTTCTCCTGACATTCCGAATTCAGATTCCAGATCTTTAATTTTCTTGTCTCGCAGATCGGTGGACACTTCATAAATATCCGCCATGAAATTGATATATTCCCGTCCGGTCAGCTGAAGAAAAATATCCGGAGTATCCGGAATCAGCACCATTTCTTTTTTCGCCTTCAGAGGTGAAGTGACAATATTCTGTCCATTGATTAAAATTTCACCGGAATCAGGCTGCAGTACCCCGGTGATCATATTGATCAGCGTGGTTTTTCCAGCCCCGTTCGGACCGATGAAACCTGTAATCTGCCCGGATTCAATGGTCATCGATTCATGATTGGCTGCCATTTTCGATCCGAAGCTTTTGGTTACATCTTTTACTTCAATCATATCTTTCTCCTTTAATTATCTTTCTTATCGATTCCACGATCATTATAGATCAGAAGATTACAGCCCATTATCCTCCCGTCATAAGCGGTCGTTTTCCGACGCAACCGGTATCTGTGTACATCCATCTCTTCTCTTTTACTGCGAGCAGAAAGTCAGCAGACTGAAAACCGGAAAGAAAAAGGACCGGATTCCGGAAGCTGCAATGCCTGTCCGGACTGATCCGATGATTCTTCATATCAGCTGTTCAGCCCGTATATTGCTTTCTGTCAGCCACAGAAACAAAGACAATCAGTAAGGCAGTCTTTCCTTTTGTACTGCAGAAACTTCTTTCAGCTGTTTAATGGTATGTCTCCGTCATCCTCTATCAACCGGTTTCAGCTCTGTTTCAGCTTTTCTTCCATATACTGCTCTGCCTCATTCAGAAGAGCCAGTATATCTTCGCGGGTATCCGGATCGGCAAAAGCAGCCTGTTCAAACAGCTTTTTCAGCCATCCCTCCTGTTCAGCCATCGTCAGAGACGGAAGGAAATTCAGATCATAGTAAAACCCGATCAGAGCGGCCCAGTTATCCAGAGGGGTCTGTCTTCTGCTTCTTTCAATGCTGCAGCGAGCCTGAAGATCCCTTCGAACGGGTTCTGACACAGAAGAAGACAGGATCTCCTGAAGAGCATTTTCCGATACAGCCAGTGCATCCTCCTCGACATACACCCGGAAAATATCCAGCTTGTCTGCATCCCGGATCAGTCTGGCAAGCAGAAGCGTCTTTTCATCCTCAAATTCGGGAAGTGACAGATCGGAATGATGGGAGATGGCCTGCAGAATTCTTCTTTGACGGTAGTCCGGCAGATCGTTCAGAAATCCTTCTTCATTCAGTACCTCACAGGAAAGCAGAGCATGCGATATGGATTTTGCATCGACGAAAGTCTGATAGCGTCTGATCTGTTCAAAACGGCCGATATCATGATATAAAGCGCAAAGCCAGGCATCTTCTGCTGTTTCTCCATTCAGGTTCAGACTTTGGATCAGCCGATTCATTATTTCGCAGACCCGGAAGGTATGCCGGATTTTCAGAGCAATTTTCGGATCGCTGCAGTCATAAGCGGCCGCATAATCTGAAAAAGCTTTTCGGTGTTCATTCAGTGATTTCATAGAGAGATTGTAGACTTTTAACGGTATTCGGTTCAACCGTCAGCTTTTCATCCATCCTGATGAATGAAAGTCTGAAATCAGGTTGGTCGCATTTTCCGGTATTTACAGACAGTCAGGAAATCTGTCTTCATATTCTGATGCAAAAAACCGCCTGAACAAGGAGAATTCTCTTTATTCAGGCGGTTTTCACAGTTTATTTTTTTATCTGTCAGACAGCTCAGACAGATCCAGATTAATAATTGTTCTGACAAATTATCTTCAGTTTTCAGAAATTCAGGCTTTGGAGGGCTCGTTTTCAGGACGGTTCTTTTTTTCCGCCTCGGCTTCGTCTTTTTCCTTCATGAAGCGCTGAATGCATTCTCTGGCTGCTTTGTTGTCGCCAACCCAGGGAACACGGCCTTCTTCATGGTACATGAAAGGCTCATCCCCTTTGCCAAGAATCAGCACGGTATCGCCTTTTTTCGCGGTTTCAATGGCCTGCCGGATCGCTTCATACCGGTCTTCGATGAATACCACATTGGCTTTTTTAATACCCTTTTTGATTTCATCGGCGATTTCTCTTGGATCTTCATCTCTTGGATCGTCTTCGGTCAGGAAAATGTTGGAACAGAACTGATCCGCAATTTCGCCGAACACTTTTCTTTTGGCTTTATCCCGTTTTCCGGCAGAACCGAATACGGAAATCAGCTTTCCATCTTCTGCTGTAATGGAGCGTCCGAATTCCATGATTTTTTCAATGCCGTCCGGGGTGTGAGCAAAATCGACGATGACATTGAAATCCTGGCCTTCCTTGATCTGTTCAAGACGGCCGGACACCTGGGGAACGGTTTTCGCTTTTTCAATCAGCTCTTCGATCGGTGTTCCGGTTTCTGCGCAGGCTGCAATGGCTGCTACCAGGTTGTAGAGATTGAATTCGCCGAGCAGGTTGGAAACGATCCGATATTTTGTTCCGTAAACGGAAAGATCAAATTCCATATGGTCCGGAAGCAGCCGGATATTGTTGGCCCGGTAATCCGCTTCGTTTTTTACCCCGTAGCTGACGACTCGAGCTTTGGAAACCGTCGCAAGTTCATCAAACTTCGGATCATCCCGGTTGATGATGCTGACTCCGTCGCTTTTTACCCGTTCCTTGAAAAGCAGGGATTTGGCATTGAAATAGTTTTCCATTGTACCGTGAAAATCAAGATGATCGTATGTCAGGTTGGAGAAAACAGCTGCATCAAAATTGATGCCGTTGACCCTGCCGAGAGCCAGTCCATGCGAGCTGACCTCGAGGGCACAGGCCTTCATGCCGGCATCCACCATATCTTTGAGTGTTTTCTGCAGAAACAGAGTATCCGGTGTTGTCAGATCCGGAGACAGATTGGTGTTTCCATAGCTGATGGCAATCGTACCGATATATCCGCAGGGCGTTTCCGGATTCTGGAAATGGCGGATGATGTTGGTGATGGTGCTTTTTCCGTTGGTACCGGTCACACCAAACATTTTCATTTTGTCAGACGGGCGGCAGTAAAAAATCCGGGCCGCCTGGTTCATTGCTTCGTTGACGTCATCCACTTTAATGTAAATTGCGCCTTCTTTCTTCTCCGGAATGTCTCTGGAGTGAACGACAGCCAGTGCACCTGCTTCTACCGCCTGGTCAATAAAATCATGACCGTCGTAGGTCAGTCCCGGCAGACAGAAGTACATATCTCCCGGTTTCACTTTCCGTGAGTCAAAGCAGAGGCCGGTAATATTCACAGTCGGCGCATTTTTAAACATTTTGGATAAACGCATAAATTAACCTCGATTTCCTGCTGGCACGGCAGTCAGCATCAGATTGTCAATTCCAGTAATATCGACTGAAATCCGTCCAGGATTCAGTCCGTTTCCACAGACCCGGACCGGCTGATACTGAGCGGAATAGCCGGTAAAGCATCCGGGGTGATTCGGATCTTCTCTTTCCAGAAGAACCTCCGTTTCTGTAAAACGCTGCATATCAGCCAGACGGAGCGAATCGGACAGCTTCAGCAGCCGGGCTGTCCTTTCTTTCACTGTATCGCTGGCAACAAAGCCGGTCATCTGATCGGCGGCAGTTCCCTTTCTTCTTGAATACGGGAAGACATGAAGAAAAGAAAAGCGGAGGTCCTGCAGATTTTTCACTGTTGTTTCGAATTCCTCATCGCTTTCCTGTACAAATCCGCATATTACATCGGTTGAAATGGAAATATCAGGGATCTGCTCTCTGATTTTCTGTATTTTATCTTTAAACATCTCAATCGTATAGGGCCGTTTCATTCTTTTCAGCGTTTCATCGCAGCCGGACTGAATCGGAATATGCAGATGTGGGAGAATGCGGGGACTGCTTTTCATCAGTGCAATCAGATCATCATCCACTTCTGTAATTTCGATGCTGGAAATCCGGTAGCAGACATCCTCCGGCGTTTCTTCGAGCAGCTGTTTCAGAAGGCTGGAAAGACCGGTCTGCCTAAACGAATATCTTCCGGTATGGATGCCGGTCAGCACGATTTCAAGGTGCCCGGCTTCGGCAAGCATTTTTGCTGTGCGGATGACTTCGGACGGGATCTGGCTTCTTTCCGGTCCGCGCGCCAGCGGAATCTGGCAGTATGCGCAGTACTGGTTGCAGCCGTCCTGAATCTTTAAAAAGGCGCGGTGCTTGTGTTCAAAATGACCGATCGGCATGCTTTCAAAGTCCGTGATTTCCTCAATCGGCGTGATGACAAACTGCGTTTCATGCTCAGCCGGTGCTGACTGACCCCGCCTTCTGGCGGCAAGAGGCAGCACCAGTTCGCTGAACCGTTCCTTGTTTCCCGCTCCGATGAAAAAATCAGCTTCCAGACTGGCCGCTACTTCCGGTTCGGCCATCTGGGCATAGCAGCCGGTGACGGCAACGACCGCCTTCGGATTCAGCCGGCGGGCCCGTCGTATTTTCTGACGGCTTTTCTGGGCCGCCGTATTGGTGACCGTACAGGTATTGATCACAACAATATCTGCCGGCTTTCCTTCGCTCTGTTCCACATAGCCTGCTTTTTCGAGCTGTTCGCGGTACCATCCCGTTTCGTATTCATTCACCTTGCATCCAAGGCTGATCAGTTCATAAGTTCCGTTCATAAAGCTTCCTTCCGGTTTCCCTGAGCCGAAAAACCGGCTGATTTGTTCAGACGGTTCAGGCTTCTTGTTCGCATGACTTAAGGTGCGACTGGTATTCAATGACAGAAAGGACATACAGACTGGCCGTTTCTGCTCTCAGAATCAGCGAGCCAAGCGAACAGGGAGTAAACCCATCGGATTCTAACAGATGAATTTCATTCGGGTCAAATCCGCCTTCCGGCCCGATCACGACGGTGACGGAATCCGGATTGGAATCCAGAAGACAGGAGATGTGATTGGAGCCTTCTTCTTTTTCATAGGCAACCAGATTGCACTCCGACTTGTATTCCTTCAGATCGGATAAAGAAGTCACCGGTTCAAGAACGACAAAATCCGAGCGGTTGGACTGCTTGCAGGCCGCCTCGAGAATGGCGGACCAGCGTTCGAGCTTGCGTCCGATCTTTCTTTCATCCGGACGGATCACCGTATTTCTTGAGACAAAAGGAACAATCCGGCTGACGCCGAGTTCGGCCGCTTTCTGCAGCATCCATTCCCATTTATCCTGCTTGATCAGCGCCGCACAAAGAGTGATGTCCACCAGCCGGAGCTCCGTTTCCTCTTTTCCGAAAACGAAAAGAAACGGCTTCTCTTCGGGATGTGCAAGATAGACTTCCTCATTGTGAACCAGCCGGATCGTTTCTTTCGGCGTCGAGCGCAGCACATCAAAGATATGATGAGCCTGCTTTTCATCGAGCCGGAACGATTTATTCAGTTCGACATCGCTACGGGCAAAAACCTGTTTCATTTCCGGCGGTCTCCGGGATTTCCTTCTTCCATATAGGCTTCCAGTTTTCTGACATCATAGGGTTTCAGCTTTCTGTATTCGCCCGGTTTCAGGCCTTCCACTGTGACGAAGCCAAAACGGGAACGGTTCAGACGGCGGACTGATTTTCCCAGCGCTTCCATCATTTTCTTGACCTGGTGGTTTTTGCCTTCGTAAATCGTCAGATCAAGCAGCATGCGGTCTCTTGAATAATCCTTTTCCCGGACAAACACTTTCGCCGGAGCAAAAGTTTCTCCGTTGTAGCTGAATCCTTTTCTCAGGGTTTTTATATCATCGTCCGTCAGAATTCCCTGCAGATTAATTTCATAGGTCTTTGGCAGATGATAGCGCGGATGCATCATCTGATTGGCAAATTTTCCGTCGTTGGTGAAAAGAAGCACGCCGCTTGTATCGTAATCAAGACGTCCGACCGGATAAACCCGGACATCGGTCGGCAGATAATCCATAACCGTTCGGCGTCCTTCCACATCGTCTTTTACCGTTGTGACACAGCCTTTTGGCTTATTCATCACATAATAAACTTTCTGTTCCTTGTCGATCTTCTTGCCATTGACAGTGATATCGTCGCTTCCGCTGACTTTGGTTCCAAGCACATCAATGGTCTTGCCGTTTACCTTAACTTTTCCCTCCAGGATCAGTTCTTCTGCTTTTCTTCTGGAGCAGATGCCTGCCTGAGCGATCACTTTCTGAAGTCTTTCCATAAATTCTGCCTTTCCAAGGACAGTCCGGTTTATAAACTGACCGGAGCACAGTCCTTTCCTGTTTCAGTTTCCTGTACAGATTCTGTTCTGGTTTGTATCCAGTTCTTATTATCTCATTATCCCGGCCTGTTCAACAGGCCTGAACCCGAAGCGGATCTTCATTGTCAGTCGGTAAGCTGAGCTTTTGTTCCGGCTTTCTCTGTCTTTCCTTCTGCATTTTCCGATTGCTCTTCCGTAAACAGACCGGCATGCTCTTTTTCTGTCACCATCTCCGGAAGCTCATCGAGAGAGCGGATGCCGAAAGTATCAAAAAAAGTTTCAGTGACCGTATACAGAAGCGGCTTGCCCACCGCATCCAGGCGGTCTTTCGCTTCGATCAGCGATCTGGCCTGCAGCTTTTTGAGCATGGCTTCACAGCTGACGCCACGGATTTCTTCGATTTCTGCCCGGGTAATCGGCTGCCGGTAAGCAATGATGGCCAGCGTTTCCAGAGCAGCTGACGAAAGAACAGGCACAATAATCTCCTCATACAGTTTTTTTGCCTGATCATAGACCGAATCCTTGGAAACAAATTTCCATCGCGAACCGTAGCAGGCCAGTTCGAATCCATGTTTCTTTTCAGCATACTCCTTCTGCATTTCGCGAAGAATCTTTTCAATATCCTGCCTTGTCGTTTCCTGCATCACAGACTGCATCTGAATAACAGACAGGCCTTCTTCTCCGGCAATAAAAAGCAGCCCTTCAATCAGGGCCTGAAGACTGTCCCTGGCTTCCTGTTCTGCCTGTTCCTTTGAACAGGACAGTTCAGGAAGCTGAGATTCATGATCTAAATCTGATATAGCCATATAATTTCCCTTTCTGAATCCTTCAAATCGTCTGTTGTTTCCGGATCTGTTTCGATAGATGATTCATTCTGCTGTTCTGTTTTTCCGTTTTCTATGTTCAAAGAGTTCACAGATTCCGTTTTCCTCTCAGAATCTTCGTATTCAATGCGGAAAGAAAGCTTCTGAATATGAATCAGTTCGAGGATCGCCAGGAAGGTGACAATGACTTCATGCAAAGAACCGGCATCAGACAGAAATTCCTCAAACCGTGAGGGATTTTTCATCTCTGGAAGGCGTTTTTCGATCTGCTCCATTCTTTCCTCGATGGAAATTTCCCGGATTTCCATTGAGGTGTCCAGGGGATTGAGAATGGCATGACGGTTCATCACTCGTTTCATTGCCCGGACCAGATCCGAAAGCGGAACATGAATCATGGATTCCGTCTCTCTTGGCACAGACCATTCTTCAATCAGAGAAGAGGGGGCGCGATCGATTTTCTGCTGCCGGCTTTCCAGAAATTTTTCGAGCTGTTCAGAAGCTTCCTTATAGCGCTGGTATTCAATCAGTCTGGCCATTAACCGGTCCCGCTGATCTTCTTCGTAGTTCTCATCGAGTTCCGCTTCCTTTTTCGGGAGCAGTTTTCTCGATTTATACTCAAGAAGCGAAGCAAATTCGACCAGATATTCACTTGCTGTTTCGAGTCCCTGCTCCTGGGCCTGCCGGATAAAACGGCAGTACTGGTCGGCCAGGACATCCAGATCGAGATCAAACAGATCCAGTTTGTTTTTCTGGATCAGATGAATCATCAGATCCAGCGGTCCTTCAAACTGGTCAAGCAAGACTTTAAATTCCATGTTCAGTTCCTTTCATCGTGAAAGATCACATTATCAGTTTTGAACTGTGATTTCACGGCAGGCTTCAGGTTCCTCTTTGTTTTCTTCGATCATTATACTTTGGAATACGGGCAGCAGACACAAAGTGGGAGAGATTTAATCGCTTTCATTCATTTCCGGTTTCTAACACGAATAGGATAATTTTTTGGAACTTATTTCAGCAGGAGCAAAAAGGGCTTTCTGAATGTTAAAATGTGAGCAGTCTGTTTGCATCCTGAATTGAAACTTATTTCGTTTTGGATTCATCCGGCAGAAAGGAGATGTTTTCATGAAGCGTGCTGTTGTTTACCTGGTTCTAGCCATATTTGTTCTGCTGGTCATTCAGCCCAATCTGAATGCCGGTACAGAACCCGCTCCGATAAGAACTCCCGAAACAACAGATTCCGTCCTCACAAACGATGATGTCACGAAGCAGGTTTCTCAGTCCGGCGCTCTCATTGTGATTGATCCGGCCAAAGGAGGAACCAACGCGGGATATGATCCGGAAGGAAAAATCGCTGAAAAAGACATTGCCATGCAGGTGGCTGTCAATATCGGTGATGCGCTGAAATCCGCAGGCTATCAGGTGGAGTATACCCGCTGGTATGATGATACCCCGACCTATAACACGGATTCGGAAGTACAGCAGGCGCGTATGGAAACAGCCAAATCTAAAAACCCCCAGTATATCCTTTCCGTCACTTTCAATACCGGTGATTCACTGAAGAAAGGATTTTCGGTTTTTACTCAGCCGAACAGTGAACAGCTGGATTCTCTGGCATCAGCCATTGCACAGGAGATAAAAGTGCTCAACTATTCCGACTTTGACGGAATCGATATGGATCACTATGCCAATTTCCCTCTGCTGGCTGACCCTTCCATTCCGGGAATCATGCTGCAGCTGGGATACTTATCGAACAGCGAAGATTATGCCAAAATCTCAGATTCACAGTTTCAGGACCGCATTGGCGATGCCGTAGCCAGAGCCTTCCTGAATACAGTGAACTGACGGATCAGACTGTGGTTCTGGCCGTCTGAGAAGCAGAACTCCGCTTTTCTTTTTGCCCGCTTTACGGATCCGGCCGGTCTGTCCGGCCTTCAGGCGTATGAACAGTTCTGAAAGAAGGAGTTATCGAGTATGAACGAAAAAGAAATCTTTCACGGCCACGTTTTTGATGTGGTGCAGAAAGAAATGGTGATCGAAAACAGGAACGTGATCCGCGATATTGTCATTCATCATGGCGGTGCGGCTCTGTCCTGCGTTCAGGATGGAAAAATTCTGCTTGTCACTCAGACCCGTGCTGCTGTAAACGAAAAAACGCTTGAAATTCCTGCCGGGACGATCGATCCGGGAGAAGATCCGAAAACCACTGCGCTGCGCGAACTGAATGAAGAAACGGGCTATCAGTGCGATTCCATTTCTCTGATCACCGCTTTCTGGCCAACCCCTGGCTACGACACAGAAGTTATCTATGTTTACGAATGCCGGGGTCTTCATCCCGCGAAAGAACGTCTTTCTCTGGATGAAGGTGAAGACATCAGCGTGCTCTGGCTTCCGCTTGAAGAAGCTTATGAAATGATAGCCAGCGGCAGAATCAGAGACGGAAAAACCATTATTGCGATTTACCATGCCATGCTCAGTCTGAAACGGCCGGGCTGAACTGCAACTGGCAACAAAGAAACAGATAAAGGAAAAAGAAACAGACAGAAACCGTGTCAGAAAAAACACTGAATCAGTCAGGGCAGTCTGCTGCTAAACCTTCCGGCTGATTACGGTTCCTGAAGAAAACAGAAAGAGAAAGGCAGAAGCCTGAAAGGAAAATATGGTCAATTTTATTTTTATTTCTCCGAATTATCCGGAAAACTACTGGATGTTTGTCAGAGGGCTGAAAAAGAACGGAGCCCGCGTTTTATGTGTTATTGATACTCCCTATGATTCCCTCCGTCCGGAACTCAGAGAGAACATGGATGAATGCTACCGCGTAAACAGCTTCAACGATTACGATGAAGTTTACAAAGCCGTTGCCTATTTCGCATTCAAATACGGCAAACCGGACTGGATTGAATCCAACAACGAAGCCTGGATGGCTCTGGATGCCAGACTGCGCGATGACTTCAATGTAAAAACAGGCTATTCCTTTGCGCAGATTGATGAGTTCCAGTCCAAATCCGCAATGAAAAAATACTATAAGAAGGCTGGTCTTCCGACTGCTCCGTACTGCCTGCCGAAAACATATGAGGATGCGGAAAAATTTGCAAAGAAATATGGAACCAATCTGGTATTAAAACCGGACCATGGTGTGGGCAGCTCCTATACCTACCACATCCGCAGCATGGAAGATCTGCTGAAATACTGGGATGAAACAAGACATCTGGGCGTTCAGATGATTCTTGAAAAATACGTCAACGGCGATATCGTAACGCTTGACGGCATTGCGGATGTCGATGGAAAGATTCAGTTCCTTGGCTCCATGGAATATGTTTCCAACTGCATGGATTCCGTTCAGAACTACGATTCCATCGGAAGCTATTATGAATTTGACATCAGCGATGAAAACCGTACGATTGCTCAGCGCGTAGTGGATGCATTTGATATCCGGAACCGCTTCTTTCACGGTGAATATTTCCGTCTGAAAGAAGATGTGCCGGGCATGGGCAAAAAAGGCGATCTCTGCGGTCTGGAAGTCAACTTCAGAACACCGGGCGGATTTGCTCCGGATCTGATCAACTACTCCTATGATGTGGATATTTACGAAATCTGGGCAGATGTGCTGCTGAGCCATAAAAAGGATGTTCAGAAACCCGCTCATCATTCAGCTGGATTTGTCGGCCGCAGAAATGGTGTAAACTATACCCATACTGTTGAAGAACTGGTCGAGAAATACAAAGATGAGCTGATTGGTGTGGAAGTGCTGCCGCCAGCTTTTGCCGCGGCGATGGGAGACATCACAATCAAAGCAAGATTTGAAAACCCTGAAAGAAGAAATCAGTTCTTTAAAGACAGTTTTGAAAGAAAGGCCTGATGATTCTTGATTCTGAAGTTTGAAGTTTACGCAAGAAAACTGGGCCGGAATATTCCAATTCACATGTATCTGCCTGACGGATACATGAATATGAATGAGGACTATCCGGTCCTTTATATGTTTGACGGACACAATCTGTTCAATGACGAAGATGCCACCTACGGACGCAGCTGGCGTCTGGTCTCCCATCTGGAAAATCCGGATCTGCCCCGAATGATTGTTGTCGGCATTGAATGCTCCCATGAAGGAAACCGCCGGCTGATCGAATACTCTCCCTTTGCTTTTTATGACAGAGAGTTCGGACAGGAAATGTCCGGTGAAGCCTGGAAAACCATGCATTTTGTCGTTCACGACCTCAAGCCCTATATCGACCAGCATTTCCCGACCCGAAAAGAACGGGCCTCGACTTTTATCGGCGGCTCAAGCTGCGGCGGCCAGATGGGACTTTACGGTGCCTACAAGTACAGCTCCGTCTTTTCAAAAGGGCTGGCCATTTCTCCGTACATTGTCCCGACGCTTTCCTCGCTGATGGCGGATATTTCAAGAACCTATATCCGTCAGCCGGAAAATATCTACTTTTCATGGGGGGCCAGAGAAGGCCATACCGCTCATGAATTTGTCATGGAAACCAAAGCGGTGACGGAAGTCTCGAATCTTCTGATCCAGAAAGGGTGCCGTCTGCAGTTCAATATGAAAGTTTACGGAGAACACAATGAAGCAGACTGGGAATCGGAAGCGGATGAATTTCTGAGGTTCCTGCTGAAATGAACCGGAAAGTCGTTTCAAAGCGCATTCCGGCTTTTGCCGGCCGTGAAATCGTCATCTCAGATATTCACGGGGATCTGGACAGCTACGAAATGCTTCTAGAAAAAACAGGCTATACGCCAGGAATTGACCGTCTGATTCTTCTGGGCGATCTGACTGAAAAAGGGCCGAAAAACCTGGCTCTGCTTCGCCGGATCATGAAGCAGACGAAAGAGGAAAACGTGCTGGCCATCATGGGCAACTGTGATTTCACCGCCAAGAATTTTCTGTTCTCCTACCGGCTGGATTTCATCCGGGACATTCTGCTGAACCGCAGAAATTCTCTGATCCATGAAATGATCGAAGAAGCGGGTCTGCCTGCTCTTACGAAAGAAACGGATATGAATGAACTCGCCTGCGAGCTTCGCAGCCGCTATCTTGAAGAGCTTTCCTTTCTGAACGATCTGCCGCAGGTTCTTGAAAGCCCGAAACGGATTTATGTTCATGCCGGGCTCCTGGATGAAAAAACGTATGCAGACGATTTCCGGTATGTACTGACTCTGCCGCTGTTTGCCAACACCGATCATTTCTTCACCAAAACTATTGTGGTCGGTCATATGCCGGTTACAGAATACTGCCGGCAGAAAGCCGACTTCAATCCCTGGTACAATCCGGCTGCCAATATCTACAGCATAGACGGCGGAAATGTGGTAAAGAAGGCAGGACAGCTGAATGCCCTGATTTTTGACGGAAACCTCGTCTCAACTGTCTCTGTCTCCAGCCTTCCGACAGCTACAGTCAGAAAGACGGTACGCCCGTCCAATCCGGCTCCCTTTGTCATCAGCTTCAACCGGGGTCAGATCGAGATGCTTGAAAAAGGAGAAAAGCAGTCGCTTGTCTATTCTCCTTATCTGAACCGCCGTTTCTGGGTGGATACCGCATTTATTCATCAGAACCGGGCGACCGATTTTACCAACTATGAAATGCCTCTGAATGCCGGTGAAACCGTGGAAACGGTCTGCAGCTACGGCAGCAAAACCCAGATCAAAAAAATGGGTGTTCTTGGATGGACATGGACAGAAAACCTCATCATGGGTTCTGAACATTCTGAAAGCTGTCCGCTCTGACTCTGACAGAGAACATCTTTCCAGGCTGAGAAGGCTGAAACCAGACCGGTGGATCACCGGTTAAACAGAACGACGAAAACGGATCATCTGAGCCGGCATCTGCCGGCTTGTGATGATCCGTTTTTATTTTGATTGTCGTTTTTACCTGCCCGTCATTATCTGACGGATACGGTTTTGGTCCGGGCATGGATATACCTCAGTCAGCGATCTATCTGAAATAAATGAAAGGTCAGTTCTCTTCGGATTCTTCCTGGTCTACGGTCTCTACTGTCTTGGTTGGAGCATCAAGCTCGGCCGCTTCTGTCAGATAGACCTTCAGATAATCCACTTCATCCTGGGTTGTATGCCAGCTGGTCACCAGCCGGATGACAGTATCATTTCCCCATTCACCCCAGGTTTCAAAATCAACTCTTTCACCAAGATATTTCAATTCGGTTTCATTCAGAACAAGGAAAATCTGGTTCGTGGAAGAGCGCATAAACAGCGGGTATCCCAGATCGATCGCGCAGTCCTGGATCTGCATGGCCATTTTATTGGCATGGTCTGCGCATTTGTAAAAATCATCGTCTTCAAACAGTCCGAGAAACTGCAGTCCGATCAGCCAGCTCTTTGCCATGATCGCACCGCTCTGCTTCTGAACATAACGGAAATACGGTTTCAGCTCGGGATTGGTAATCACAACAGCTTCTCCGAAAAGCGCTCCGTTTTTTGTTCCTCCGACATCAAAAATATCGCACCATCTGGCAATATCGTTCAGCGAGTAGTCAATGCCGCTCATCAGAGCCGGTCCGAGTCTGGCTCCGTCCATCATCAGATACATGCCGTACTTTTTGCAGATGGCGGAAAGAGCTTCCAGCTCATCCCGGGTATAAACAGTGCCGAATTCTGTCGCATCAGAAATGTAGACAAGTTTTGGCACCTGGAAAATGGTCTCGTCATTGACGATCGTCTGGTAAGCTTTTTCAAGTGCAGAAGCCGTAATTTTGGCATTTGAATTCGGTACAGTAAAAATCTTGTGTCCGGTGGCTTCGATTGCACCTGCTTCATGAATGACAATGTGCGCAGTATCCGCAGCAATGATCACTTCATAGGGTTTCAGGCAGTGACGGATCATGGTCAGGTTGGCCAGTGTTCCGGAAACAATAAAATGAATATCCGACGGTACATCAGGAAGCTTGGACTGAAGCACTTCTGCTGCTTTTCTGCAGTATTCATCACAGCCGTAGCCGGGATGCGATTCCTCATTCGCCTCCTGTATCAGCTTCATAATGCGTTTTACGCATCCTTCACCGTAATCATTTCTGAAAAAAATCACGAAATTTCCCTCCATAGCGCTTATGACCGGATCAGTATAGGTGCAGACATCCGGTCATCCCCGAAGTAAGTTCATATTTTACAGCGTCAATTCGGGTTAGTTTGCTTGAATATCACGAAAAAGACCAGATATTTATCCCAAGATCCGGCTTTTTCTGAGAATACAACTATATATTATATTTAAATCCGATTGCTCAGATCAACTGAACCGACCTGCAGCAGGCGCAGAAAAAGACTGCAGAATCCGGAAAAATCATGTTCAGTTCTCATTTCCGATCAAAGCTATTTCAGAATGCAGATGCTCTGTGCCGGCAGACTCAGCGTGCCGTCTTCAAGCGTTACTGTTTCATCTCCGGTCAGCAGAATACCGCCGATTTCGGCTGGAATTCCAGACAGAGTCAGACTGCTTATATCCACCGTTTTCGTTTCAGAAGCGAAGTTGTAGAGAACTACAATTTCAGCACGGTCAATTGATTTATGAACGGCAAGAATCTCGCTGTCTGTGAGATCTTCCAGAATCTCCGGTTTTCCGCTGCTGAGCGAGGTGTAAGAATCTCTCAGCAGGACAGCCTGTCTGACATAGTTCAGAACCGAGTCCCCATCCTGGCTCTGTTCCAGTACATATCCAAACTGCAGTGTATCTTCCGTTTCGCCGTCTTCAGGAGCGGCATCCTGATTTTGCGATTTTCCCTCTTCAGAGCTGTTCTGAGCATTTTCTTCATTCTTTTCGGTTTCTTCCGGATTCAGCCCCTCGCTGACAAGATCCGCTGCTGTGCTTGGCAGACCGATTTCGTCTCCGGCCATCAGGAAAACCTGACCGCTGGAAAGAAGCTGAACGCCAAGCAGCATTTTTAACGAAGCCATTCTCTTCTGTGATTTGAGAAGATCGAGCGTATTTTCAGAATTATTGATAAAGCTGGCCAGAAGATCGTTTCTTTCAGCTTCTTCTGCCCACAGTTTTCCCAGATCGGATGCTGAAAGCGAACCGGTGACGGCTCTGGCCATATTGCCTTCCGCTCCTATATTGCTGTCATCGGCAATCCAGGCATCATGCACTTCAGAAAACTCATCTCCCGGATTGTTTGCGCTGACGACCACCCAGGCGTCCGGATTGATGGCGTGAACCGTATCCGTAATCCAGTTTACAAAATCGGCGTTCTTTTCCCCAGAATTGGAGTAAAACGCATTGGCATCATCGATATAAAAACCCTGAATGCCAAATGAAAGATAGTATGCGATAACCCCTTCCACCATGCTGCGGTAGGTTTCAGAATCCTGATCATAGTTCGGCGAATCGGTGCCCGCAAAACCGAGATAGTAGATGTTAGAGCTTCCAAGCTGAATCCAGTTTGAATTGGCCTGCTCTGTGCTCAGAGTGAACATGCTGGCCAGTTCCGGGTTCAGATCATCAATTCCCTGGTCTTTTTCGAGGTTGTCTGCTTCGCTGACAAGATCCTGAAAATCCTGATTTTTCGCAGAGCAGCTCGCGATATCAAGTTCCATCATCACCGGAAGTCCCATCTCTGAAGCCTGTGCACAGAGATCCTCCAGGTCCTGATCGGTCCCGATGGAAGAATTGATACGGTAATAGTCGATGACGGAGCCGGATGAATCGGAAGCGAGAATATTATTCAGAAAAAGTCCGGAAATATTCAGATCCTCTTCAATTTTTGAAGGATCATTATCCGAAAGATAGGAAAGATAAGGCAGAATCCCCCTAAGATCGCCTTTTCCATCCTGGTCTGAATCCGCAAAAACTTCCGGTGTGATCTGATACCACAGCCGGCAGTCCGGATCGGAATGATAGACATTATTATGATTCACCTCTTCCATCAGAGACAGAGAGGTGTTGCTGTCGATTGAATTAACAGAGCATCCTGTCAGGCTGAGCAGAAGCGCACCTGACAGCAGCGCCAAGATATATTTCTTCATGTAAATCCTCATGTCGAATGTTTATGTATATTAAACAGTCTGAAATCAGACTGATTCTATTTTCTTATCCCAGATCCTGAAAGATTTTTTTCAGGACCATTTCCATTATAGACGTTACAATCTACTGAGACAAAAAGTTCTAAGAGCGAATTTCAAAAGAATACGTTGTAAATGAAAAAAAGTGAAAAGCTTTTCAGCTTTTCACCTGTTCTGCGAAACTGTTTCAATTTAAGTGATAATGACTATTATCGGACCCGGTTAAAGACCTTTGTCTTCTTTGAGTCCCATGACTTCATCCGTAAAGATTCTCGGGTCCATGATCTTGAGATCTTCTGCAATAGCCGGAGTGAATTCCATCTGCTCCAGCACATCTTTCTGCAGATCAATTCCCGGAGCGATTTCAGTCAGAGTGAACTTGCCGTCTCTTAATTCAAATACAGCCCGTTCGGTAATATACATAACCCGCTGACCTGTTTCATTGGCAAAGTCAGCAGAGAATGTGATCTGCTCCACGCTGTCCTTGAACTTTTTGACCTGGCCTTCCTGCAGAATTTCCAGTTTTCCGTCGCCGATTTTTTCCTTGACGCCCTTGGCTGTGAAGGTGCCGCAGAAAATAACGTCCGGAGAAGTCTGTGTGATATTGATAAATCCGCCGGCACCGGCAATTCTGGGTCCGAAACGGCTTACGTTGATGTTTCCGTCACGATCGCATTCCGCCAGTCCGAGGAATGCCTGATCCAGACCGCCGCCATCATAGAAATCAAACTGAGCCGGCTGGTCAATAATGGCGGAAGGATTGGTGACAGAGCCGAATCCAACACCGGAATTGGGCACGCCGCCGATTCCTCCGGCTTCTACTGTCATTTTCAGATCCGGAAGTCCTTCTTCATTGGCTACATTGGCAATTCCTTCCGGCATGCCGATGCCCAGGTTCAGGATTCCGTTCGGGTTGAGTTCCATGGCGGCTCTGCGGCTGATGACTTTTCTGGCATTCAGCGGCATCGGTTCGATGGCATCGACCGGAATGCGGACTTCGCCGGAGAATTCCGGCTTATACGGAGCAAGATAAGTCTGCCAGTGGTTTTCCGGTTTGCCGATGATTACGGCATCCACATAGATCCCCGGAACAACAACATCCATCGGCTTGATTGTACCGTTCTGAACGACTTCTTCCACCTGAACGATGACTTTGCCTCCTGAGTTTTTCGCTGCCTGGGCAATAGCCAGGTTATCCAGTTTGGCCGCTTCCTTGGACATGGAGATGTTGCCCTCTTCGTCTGCATAAGTGCCGCGGATAATGGCTACGTTGACCGGGAAGCTCTTGTAGCGGAGCCATTCTTCCCCGTCCATTTCAATCAGTTCAACGAGATCTTCGCACTGACGGGTTTTTTCATTCATTTTGGCTCCTTCAAGACGCGGGTCTACGAAAGTCTTCAGACCGATCTTGGTGATGACACCCGGACGGTGACCGGCGATTTCTCTGAACAGCAGAGAAACAGTGCCGAGAGGCAGATTATATCCTTCAATCTTGTTATCAAGGACCAGTTTCTGAATTTTTGGAATCAGATTCCAGTGACCGGCTACGACACGCTTGAGCAGTCCTTCATGGCCAATGTAGTTCAGACCAAGCTTATCGGTGCCATCACCGATTCCGGCTGAAAACATTACAGTCAGATCACGGGGATGACCGGTTTCGAGGAATGATTTTTCGATATCGACAGACATCTGCTGTGGATGCGCCATGCCGATGAATCCGCCGAATCCGACGGTATCGCCGTCTTTAATCAGTTTGACAGCTTCTTCTGGCGTCATGAGTTTTGACATTGTATTTCCTCCAGTAATAAGAAAAACAGAAAGACGAAAGAACCCGGGCTTCCGGGCTCTTTCATAGATTTAATTTTATTTGTTCTTGAACTGTTTGGCCGGCTTTTCCTTGTTTTTATCCAGGAAATATTCCATACCGTAAGTCTGATCTTCTGTATTGAAGCAGTTGGAGAATTCATCCACTTCAATTGCAATGCCTTCATCCATTGTTCCTTCAAGACCTTTGTTAATGGCGCGTTTTGCAGCAGCAACGGCTTTCGGAGCGTTTTTCGCAATTCCGGCTGCCATTTTCTTTGCAGCAGGCATCAGTTCGTCATGAGGATAAACTGCATTGACCAGACCGATCTGAGCCGCTTTGTCTGCTTTGATGTTTCTTCCGCCGTAGATCAGTTCTTTGGCATAGCCTACCGGTACCAGGCGGGCCAGTCTCTGGGTTCCGCCAAATCCGGGAGTAATTCCCAGACCTACTTCAGGCTGACCGAATACTGCATTGTCTGCAGCCAGACGGATATCGCAGCTCATAGCGAGCTCGTTTCCGCCGCCTAAAGCAAAGCCGTTGATTGCAGCGATCACAGGCTTATCCATTGTTTCGATCGTACGGAAGATCTTGTTTCCATAAGCACCGTATTCGCCAGCTTCTTCCTGGTTCTTGTCCTTCATTTCGGCAATGTCAGCACCGGCAACGAAAGATTTGTCTCCGGCTCCGGTGATGATAACGGCATAAGTATCTTCGTCATTGGCCACTGTGTTCACGGCTTCTTCAAGATCTTTTAATACAGCTGTAGAAAGCGCATTGAGGGCTTTCGGATTGTTGATGGTAATAGTTGAAACGTTTCCGTCTTTTTCTAAGAGTACGTATTCCATGTGATTTCCTTTCCGGGAGCTGTCTGGCTCTGGATCCTGCAGAAAGATTCTTTTTCTGCTCTGGTTAGTAAAAGAAAAGGGAGAAACGTACTGTCTCCCCCTGTAACTTCGGTATTCAGCTATCCGTTCAGATTAGCTGTATTTGTAGAAACCTTCTCCGGTTTTGCGTCCGAGTTTTCCGGCACGAACCATTTTCTTTAACAGAGTGGTCGGACGGTATTTCGGATCGCCGGTTTCATCATAAAGCACGTTCATGATGGCCAGAACGATATCCAGACCGATCAGGTCGCCTAAAGCAAGAGGTCCCATGGGGTGGTTGGCACCTAATTTCATAGCTGTGTCAATATCTTCAACGGAAGCGATGCCTTCCTGAAGAATGCCGGTTGCTTCGTTGACCATCGGGATCAGGATGCGGTTAACAACGAATCCAGGACCTTCGTTGACTTCAACCGGTGTTTTTCCGATTTCTTTGGCAGTTTCGATGATGTATTCTTTTGTTTCTTCCGGAGTGTTTGCGCCGGAGATTACTTCAACGAGCTTCATTCTGTCAGCCGGGTTGAAGAAGTGCATTCCGATGACCGGATGCTTGATGCCGTTGGCGATTTCAGTAATGGATAAAGAAGAAGTGTTTGTTCCGAATACTGCATCGTCTTTTACGATTTCGTCAAGTTTCTTGAAGATGTCTTTTTTCAGATCCATCTGTTCAAGAGCGGCTTCAACGATCAGATCTGCGTCAGCGAGATCTTCGTATTCTCCGGCTTTCAGATTGGCTTTTGCAGCTTCTGCATCTTCAGCAGAGATTTTTCCTTTGGCTACCAGTTTGTCTTTGGAAGCTTTGATTTTGTTTACACCGTTTTCGGCCCATTCTTTTTTAACGTCAACTACTGTTACGTCATTTCCGGCAGAAGCAAATGCGTTGGCAATGCCCTGTCCCATGGTTCCGGCGCCGATTACACCGATTTTTTTCATGATTTGTTCTCCTTTGAGTCAGGTTTCTCGAAACAAAGAAACGTCAGTTAGGCGTTTCTGGCTTTTTTGATTTCTTCAACAAGCAGCGGGAGCACTTCGTCTACGTTGCCGATGAAGCCCATGTTCGCGATATTGAAGATTTCTGCTTCCGGATCGCGGTTGATGGCGATGATGAAGTCAGATTTTTCCATACCGGCAACATGCTGTACAGCACCGGAGATGCCGCAGGCAATGTACAGAGAAGGACGTACGGTTTTGCCTGTCTGGCCTACCTGTCTGCTCTTGTCCATGAATCCGTCTTCTACAACGGCACGTGTAGCGCAGACTTCGCCGCCAAGTTCCTTAGCCGCTTCTTCAAGAACCGGCAGGGAGTTTTCAGCACCGCGTCCTGCACCGATCAGAATGTCGCATTTTGTAATGTCGATTCCTTCGATTTTCTTTGGCAGGATTTCTTCCACTTCCACTTCAGGCACTTCAGAAGTCCATACCGGTTTGAATTCAACAACTTCTCCGCTTCTTGTTTCATCAGCAGGAGCCATGTCGAATACCTTCGGACGGATAGTAGCCATCTGAGGACGGGTATTCGGGCAGACGATTGTTCCGAACAGGTTTCCGCCGAATGTAGGACGGGTAACCAGCAGTAGAGCATCACCGTCAGCCACTTTGGTCTGATCAATTTCAATACCGGTAGCATCAGCTGTCAGACCGGCATCGATTCTGGCTGCAACACGCGGAGCCAGGTCGCGTCCTAACACAGTCGCACCGGTCAGCAGTGAATCCGGTTTGAATTCATTGATAACCTGAGTCAGAGCATCTGCATAGAACTGAGTGGAATAGTCTTTCAGTTTCGGGTCATCGACAACGATCACTTTGTCAGCGCCGTGGGCGATAACTTCCTGTGCCTTGTCTTTTACATTGTCACCGAGCAGAACACCGACTACCTGAAAACCGAGTTCAGGTGCGGATTCTGTCAGTTTGCGGGCCTCGGAAATCAGCTCATAGCCAACTTCAGCGGGCTGAGAATCCTTCTGTTCAACGAAGACATATATGTCTTTGTAATCTGGAAATGTAGCCATTACTTGATTTCCTTTCTACTTCTTAATCAGCTGCTTTTCTTTTAAGGCTTCAACAATGCGTTCAGCTGTTTCAGCAGCAGGCAGGTCGAATTTTTCAGTGGCAGCAGATACTTCTTTGGTGAAAGTTCTGTGAACTTTCGTCGGAGAACCGGCCAGACCGATCAGGTTCTGAGGCAGTTCGTCCATGATATCATCGTAAGTCATGATCTTGACGGGATTGTTGAAGGAGTCAACGATATCCACGCAGTTCATGTAACGGGGTTTGTTCATTCCGGAAAGAGTGGTGATAACAGCAGGGAGTTTTACTTTGACAACCTGTTCTTCGTCTTCGAGTGATTTTTTCACTTTGGCGTATTCAGGAGTCAGTTCGATGATTTCATCAACATAAGTTACCTGAGGAATTCCAAGACGTTCAGCTGTCTGCGGTCCTACCTGTGCGGTATCGCCGTCAATAGCCTGACGTCCGGCAATGATGAAATCGTAGCCGATTTTGTTTAATGCAGCAGCCAGAGTACGGCTTGTTGCACAGGTATCGGCACCGCCAAGACGGCGGTCAGTCAGCAGAACCGCATGGTCTGCGCCGCGGGAAATAGCTTCCTGCAGCATGCCGGCAGCCTGTGGAGGTCCCATGCTGATTACGGTAATGTCAATGGAATCGTCCTTGTCTTTTAAAGCAAGAGCGGCTTCCAGTCCGGCCAGATCGTCCGGGTTCATAATGGAAGGTACGCCGTCACGCACGAGAGTTCCTGTGTTTTTATCAACAGTGATTTCTGTGGAGTCCGGTACCTGTTTGATTAATACAGCAATTTTCATAGTGTCCAGGTTCCTTTCAGATTAGCGAAGCATTGCGCCGGAGATTACCATGCGCTGTACTTCGGATGTTCCTTCGTAGATCTCGGTGATCTTGGCGTCGCGGAACATTCTTTCAACAGGCAGGTCTCTGGTATAGCCGTATCCGCCCATCAGCTGAATGCACTTTGTGGTAACATCCATTGCTGTTTCAGCCGCAAACAGTTTTGCTTCGGCTGCCAGTACGGAATAAGGCTTACCTTCTTCTTTTGCCATGGCTGCTCTGTAAACGAGCATTTTTGCAGCGTCAATTCTTGTCTGCATATTGGCAAGCTGGAACTGTGTGTTCTGGAATTTGGAAATCGGACGGCCGAACTGCTTTCTCTGTTTTACATATTCGATAGTTTCTTCCAGAGCGCCTTCGGCAATTCCTAAAGCCTGCGCAGCGATACCGATACGTCCGCCGTCAAGAGTTGCCATGGCGATTTTGAATCCCTGGCCTTCTTTGCCGAGCAGGTTTTCCTTCGGAACGCGCACGTTATTGAAAATCAGTTCGCTGGTAGCGGAACCGCGGATACCCAGTTTCTTTTCATGCTGACCAATGGTGAAGCCCGGAGTGTCCTTTTCTACGATGAAAGCAGAAATTCCACGGGTTCCCTTGGATTTGTCAGTCATGGCAAAGATGATGTAAACATCGGCTTCGCCGGCATTGGTGATAAAGATTTTGGTGCCGTTGATGACATAATCGTCGCCATCAAGAACGGCTGTTGTCTGCTGTCCGGCAGCGTCAGTACCGGCGTTAGGTTCGGTCAGACCGAATGCGCCGAGCTTTTCGCCGCTGGCGAGCGGTTTCAGATATTTTTCTTTCTGTTCCGGTGTTCCGAACTGTGCGATCGGCCAGGAACCTAAAGAAGTGTGAGCAGAAAGTACAACGCCGGTTGTGGCGCAGGTCTTGCTCAGTTCTTCAACGGCCAGGATGTAGGACAGGTAATCTGCTCCGGCTCCTCCGTATTCACGCGGATACGGGATGCCAAGCATTTTTGCCTGGCGTAAAACTTCAACGTTTTCTTTTGGGAAACGCTCTTTTTCGTCTACGTCGGCAGCATTGTCTTTTACTTCTGCCTGGGCAACTTCCCGGAACAACTTCTGCATGAGTTTCTGTTGTTCTGTTAAATTGAAATCCATAAAAGTGAATTTCTCCTTTCCTCTTTCGAAATGAACTTAGGATTTACACGGAGATTCGCTCCGCATCAACACAATAATAAAACGGAGCAAATATTTGTCAACGAAATTTGTACATAATTTCACAATGTAAAAAACGCTTTCCGTCTGGCTTTTCAGCCTGGAAAGCGTTTTCAGTTTACAATTTTTCTGTAAATCGACTCCTATAATAATATATAGAAGATATATCCCATATTTGTATCTGTTCTGTCAGGAAAACAGATTTTTAAGTGAAGAAAACAGATTGCTTATTTTCCCTTAATCCGGGAAATCTGTCATTTCGTGCCTGTTTCAGGCACTCAGGAAAGACAGTGCGTTCTGTCTGCGGCTGGTTTTCTTCTGCATATCCATACCCGCGGTTTCACTCTGCTGCAGAAGTTCGTAGCTGATATCCTGAATCAGCACTTTTTTTGCCAGCTCGTTTTCCTTAACTCGTCGCAGGTAGGATTCGTATGACATGGTTTTTGGCCGTTTCAGAAGCTGAAGAGCTTCAAGGATGCTTTCTGAGAAGCCGCATCCGGCCAGATCCTGAATACTCATGGTTCTCTCCTCCAGAATGTCTTTGAGAAGCGCCGTGCAGATTTCGTTTTCCTGTTCCATCTGCATGGCGATGTAGTAAAGCCTGAACACATAGGGATTTCCCTGTCTGTCCATCTGTTTTTCGTGGATCTTATAGCTCAGATCCAGAGCTTTCTTAATCAGCGGTGTATATAACATGAATAACCAAACCTTTCTGCTAAACACCGCGGGCAATGACAGCTATATTCTATCCGGAAAATGTAAATCTTTCAAAGAAGATACATCATTATTTACAGTATTTTTCATAAAGAGCTTTCAGAATTTTCATTTCAGCTGGATCTGACCTGAATTTTCCTGCCGTTCCCTGTCTTCAGAGAGCGTTTTTTTCATCCGAATCAGAGATTCCGGACCGCTCCCCCGTTTACCGGACAAATTTTCCCGAATGTAAGTGAAAACTTTCACAGAGCAAATTGAAATGTCATTTGATTGTGGTAACATGGTCGTGTGAAAACTCATCAGTGAGTAGAAAGAGGATATTTAATGTCTCAAAAAGCTTATATTGTCGGCGCTAAGAGAAGTGCCATCGGAACTTTCATGGGTTCTTTAACAAACGTTACTCCGGCTGAAATGGGAGCAACTGTTTTAAAAGCTGCGCTTGAAGAAGCTCATGTAAAACCGGACATGGTCAACGAAGTCATCATCGGTAACGTAATTTCTGCCGGTCTCGGTCAGAATATCGCCCGTCACGTGGCTCTGGATGCTGGAATTCCTCAGAGTGTTCCTGCTCATTCCCTGAACATGGTCTGCGGTTCCGGTCTCGAAGCCGTTATCGAAGCTGCTATCCGCATCAACGCAGGATGGGGCGATATCTTCGTAGCCGGCGGTGTGGAAAACATGTCTGCTGCTCCGTATCTGATCAGCGGCAAAAACCGTCAGGGTGTCAAGATGGGCAACCAGACTGTTGTTGACTCCATGATCAATGACGCGTTAACTGACGCTATGAACAACGTGCACATGGGTGTAACAGCTGAAAACATTGCTGCAAAATACGGCATTACCCGTGAAATGCAGGATGAATTTGCTTTAGCTTCTCAGGAAAAAGCTCTGAAAGCCATTGAAGAAGGCAAATTCAAAGATGAAATCGTTCCAATCGAAGTAAAACAGAAAAAGAAAACTGTCGTTTTCGATACAGATGAACATCCAAGAAAAACCAGCATGGAACTGCTTGCCAAACTGCGCCCTTCTTTCATCAAAGACGGAACAGTTACTGCAGGAAACGCATCCGGAATCAATGACGGTGCTTCCATGATCATCGTAGCCAGCGAAGAAGCTGTGAAGAAATACGACCTGAAACCAATCGCCGAAATCATCGGTATGGGACAGGGCGGTGTAGATCCGCTGTATATGGGTCTTGGACCTACTCCGGCTATCCTGAACGCATTAAAATATGCTGACATGAAGCTTGATCAGATGCAGTTAATCGAACTGAACGAAGCCTTCGCTTCTCAGTCTCTGGGCGTAATCCACGAACTGATCGAAAACACTGGAATCGATCGTGAAGCCCTGATGGAAATCACCAACGTAAACGGCGGTGCCATTGCATTAGGTCATCCGGTTGGCGCATCCGGAAACAGAATCCTGGTTTCCCTGCTGCACGAACTGCAGAAACGTCACCTCACTTACGGTCTGGCCTCTCTGTGCATCGGCGGCGGTATGGGTGTAGCTGTCATCGTAAAAATGGTTGACAACGACTAATCCTGCCTGCGGATCAGCAAAATCAGTTAATACTTTATCCAGTTCTCATGATCTGCAGATCATGACCTGAGAATAAACAGAGTACTCAATTTTGGAGCTCTCCTTCGGAGAGCTCCTTTTTTCTTAAATTAGACTGCTGAACGGTTTTACGCTTCAGAAAACTCCTCTTTATCCCTGCTTTTGTTTCTCCTCTTTTCCGTACACTGAGGCGTTTCTTTTCTTTTCAAGGCAGATTCATCCGTTTAAAAGAAGAAGTGCAGAACAGATGCCAGAACATCACAGTATACGGCTCCGAATGATTTCCATCAAAATACAATGAAGACTCCATCCGCAAAGTGAATCCGGACAGAATGTTCTGGAATGTAAAAAAAAGCCTGCCGGAAAACGGCAGGCGCTGACGGTGGTCTATATATTGGATTCAGCGCATATTCAGCTTTCAGTCTTGACTGTCAGCTCAGTCTGCAGATACGGATAACGGGCTTCGAAAAATTCAAACAGCGGCAGACTCAGCTGTTTTAAACGGTCCGGGTACAGGAAATAATAAACTCCGGCTTCCGCAAAATATTCCGTTCTTGCGGTCGAACCATATTCGCCGAGCAGTTCCGGAGCAGCCTCGTAAAGGTCCCGGAACTCAGCTGAATAGCTGGTCAGATTTCCGGTGCCTGATGAATAAAGATCCAGAAGATGGCTCAGTTCGTGAACGATCGTCTCCTTGTAAAAGTCAGGATTCGAAAGAATAACCTGCTCTCCTTCTTTTGTCAGGGTATAAAGCTGATCTGCATTCTGATGAATCAGACGAATGGAAGCTGCCACATTCTGAACATCTGAGACCCCGTATATATCCCCTGTATGCTCCAGATCATCATTCTGGTTCAGAAACAGATCATCTTCGACAAAATAAAGGGCGGCTGTGTTGGAAGTCAGAACATCCGGAAGAGACTGAATGAACTGTGTCAGATAACTCAGATCTTCAGGATTCATCGATTCAGGAGTATTGACATCATCCGTATAGAAAATCAGAAACGGCTGATCTTCCTCCAGGACTGAATCGTCGTAGAGGGGATCCTTTTTCTGCATATTTTTCTGTTCGGAAATCCGAAGATCCAGAATGTATTCGGATGCAATCTCCTGAACAGCCGTTCCATGCCATATGGCTGTATAAATCAGGACAGCGGAAAAAGCAATCGTGACCAGTATTTTCCAGATCGCATGCTTTGACAGATGATACAGAAAACTGAACAGAAAACCGCAGGCAGGAAATACCCACAGCTGCCAGTGCAGAAGCTCGTGATTCAGAAGATGCCAGAGATTCAGGAAAGAAATTTCAAAAATAAGAATGCCGAGTCCCCAGAAAAGGGAAACTGCGGCATTCTTAAGCAGACTGCGAAGGATAAAGATCCCTCTTATTCTTCATTTTCTGAAACCGGAGCGTCGGTTTCAGCTTCATCTTCCGGCTTTCTGGTCCGGCTGATGTCATCAAGAATATTTTCAATTCTTCTTGATTTCTCCAGTGTTTTGTCCTGTACAAAAATCAGGTCCGGAATTTTGTAGGCTTTGACATTCTTCGCCAGAATGGATTTGATAAATCCCTTGGACTGACGAAGAATCTTCATGCCTGCATCGTTTCTTTCCTGCTTGCCAAGAAAGCTGACATAAACCTTGGCCTGAGACATGTCTCTTGTGCACTGCACATCGGTGACTGTGACAAATCCAAGTTTCGGGTTCTTCAGCTCAAACTGGAGGATCCGGCTGATTTCACGCAGCAGGATCTGGTCCATTCTTTCCTGTTTAAGCGTCATTTTTTACTTCCTGATCTTCAAATGCTTCGATGATATCTCCAACTTTGATATCGTTGAAGTTCTCTATCGTCATACCACATTCAAATCCCTGTGTAACTTCTTTTACATCATTGTCAAAGCGGCGCAGACTTCCAAGCTTGCCGGTGTAGACAACAATGCCGTCACGGATCAGGCGGCATCCGGAATCGCGTTTGATGACTCCGTCTGTCACATAGCATCCGGCAATCGTTCCGACCTTGGAAACCTTATAAATCTGACGTACTTCTGCCTGACCGGTAACCACTTCTTCGTAAACCGGAGCCAGAAGACCCTTCATGGCGCTTTCAAGCTCTTCGAGCGCTTTATAGATAATATTGTGCAGACGGATTTCAACGCCTTCTTCTTCCGCTTTTTTACGGATAGCGGCTGTCGGGCGGATGTTGAATCCGTAAATAATGGCATTGGAGGCACTGGCCAGCATAATATCGCTTTCGGTAATGGTTCCGACGGTAGAGCGGATGACATTCACCTTTACCGTATCCACATCCAGTTTTTCGATCGATGCTTTCAGTGCTTCGGCAGAACCCTGCACATCGGCTTTGATCAGAACATTGATTTCTTTCACATCGCCTTCAGAAATCATCTTGGCCATATCTTCCAGAGATCTGGCAGAAGAAGCGTTTCTTTCTTTCTCAATCTTCTTATCCTGACGGGACTGAGCGATTTCAGCTGCCTTTTTGTAGGAATCGTAAACCATGAATACATCTCCGGCCTGCGGCACTTCGTTCAGACCGATAATCTCAACCGGAGTGCTTGGTCCGGCACTCTTGATTTCCTGTCCACGGTCATTGGTCATCTTACGGATTCTTCCATAAGCGCTTCCTACAACGATGGAGTCTCCTGTTTTTAATGTACCCTGCTGTACAAGCAGTGTGGTAACAGGTCCGCGACCTTTGTCGAGTTTGGCTTCTACAACGGTGCCGGAAGCCAGAGTATTCGGATTGGCTTTCAGTTCCTGCATTTCCGCTACAAGCAGAATGGATTCAAGCAGTTCATCCACGCCCTGTCCGTTTCTGGCAGAAATTGGGACAAAGACGGTATCTCCTCCCCATTCTTCCGGCATAACGCCTTCATTGGAGAGTTCGCTCATGACTTTATCCGGGTTGGCTCCGGATTTGTCGATCTTATTGACCGCTACGACAATCGGAACACCGGCTGCTCTGGCATGGTCAATGGATTCCTTGGTCTGCGGCATAACGCCGTCATCGGCGGCAACGATCAGAACGACAACGTCGGTGATCTGCGCTCCTCTGGCACGCATGGCAGTAAAGGCTTCATGACCCGGAGTATCCAGGAAAGTCACTTTTCTTCCATTGAGATCCACCTGGTAGGCACCGATGTGCTGCGTAATTCCTCCGAACTCTCCGCTGGTTACATGCGTGTTTCGAATTGTATCGAGCAGAGTGGTCTTTCCGTGATCGACATGTCCCATGATGGTAACGACCGGCGGACGCGGTACCAGATCCTTTTCATCGAATGTCCGGTTGGAGATCTGCTCTTCAATATCGTCTTCTTCAATGATGATTTCCTTATGCGGGGTGACATTGAAGTTCATGCAGATCAGTTCCACATCTTCATCTGTAAGCGTCGTGTTGATTGTGGACATATTGCCGAGCATGAACAGGAATTTGATCAGTTCGGAAGAGTTTCTCTTCATCAGTTCAGCAAGCTGTCCGACGGTCGGCTGACCATTGTAGGTGATTTCCTTCGGATATTCCACTCTGGGTCTGGGAGTATAGTTTCCGCGGTTTCCATTCCGGTTGTTATTTCTGTTCCGGTTGTTGTTATTGCTGTTCTTATTACGGTTGCTGCTGTTGTTGGTACGTCTGCGCTGAGGCTTATTGGCCATCATTTCACCTTCCTTTTCTGTGCCGCCCGGTTATTGATGACCTAAAATCTGCCTCCGCTTCCTGTCCTGGCCGGTTCGTTTTCTTCCGTTTCCGGCTTTGCATCCGGATCCGGAGAAGCGCCAAGATTTTTCAGAATCGCACCGGCAAAACCGGCGTCGGTAATAGAATACGCTGCAGCCGGTTTGTCGGAGATGGCATTAAATCGCAAATAATCGAGCTCATGAGCCGGAATACCGGCTGTGGCACTTTTGTTGAGTATCTTTTTTTTCGAATTCATCCCGATTTTGCTGGAATAAACGACCAGTTTCGCTTTTCCGTTCTGAATCGAGGTCAGCAGTCCATCGCCCCGTACGGTTTTCCCCGCCCGGATGGCCATCTGGATGCTGTTTACGGCTTTATCCCTCATGGATGAGCCTTTCAAGCTGTTCATAGATTTCTTCAGGAATCTCCGTTTCGAGCGCTCGGGCCAGAGCTTTGTTCTTTCTGGCTTTTGCAAGCGTCTCTTCAGATTTCTGAATATAAGCGCCGTGACCGTTCTTCTTTCCGGTAAGATCGACTTCGACCCTGTTTTCCGGGGTACGGACTACGCGGATCAGCTCCTTTTTCGGGAACCGGTCATTAGTCACCACGCATTTTCTCATTGGAATTTTTCTGACTGGCATGGAATGTCCTTTACTGCAAATCTGTGATGAAAAACTCAGTATTCCTCATCATAGTATTTGTCATATTCTTCATAATCCACATCATCATTCCAGCTCGCATTGAGTTCTTCTTCCAGTTCGTTTTCCTCAATTTCTGCAAGCTCTTCTTCACTGTAAATCGGCTGCATGGTCTGGAATGCAGGTTTCTTCTTAAGAGTCGGTTTCTTTTCTTCTTTTTCCGGCTTTTCATAACGATGAGATTTTTTAGCCGGTTTCTGTTCATGGGGCGTGCTTGGAGAGGCAGCGGATTCGAATTTGGAAACGTAGCTGGTTTCTCTCTTTTCCGCCAGAGATTTTCTCTTTTCTCTGGCAATCCGGGCCGCTTCTTCCATCTCGTCCAGAACTTTCTGATCTGTTTCTTTGGCTGCAGGCTGCTTTGGTGCTGCTTTTGCAGAAGAATCAGCTGCCGGAGCTTCGGTTTCCTTACGGGCCAGAGTTTCCAGAGAATCAAGATGACGGTCGTCATCGTAGTCATCCGAATAGGTGAAGTCGACAGAATCGATATCCATGCCTTCTGAGGTATCGGCTCTGAGCTCTTCGATTCTCTGCTGCTGCTTATACGCTCTTTCAGCGGCTTTTTTCGCTTCGTATTCAGCATGCATTTCATCGGCGATTGCCTGATAGTCAATGCCGAGCTCCTTCATTTCCGTCTGAGACTTGATGTCAATCCGGTGGTTGGTGAGCTTCACGGCAAGTCTGGCGTTCTGGCCTTTTTTGCCGATGGCCAGAGAAAGCTGGTTGTCCGGGACAACGGCGATCAGGCCGTTTTTCTGTCCTTCTTTCGGAATAACCACCACGCCCTGCGCCGGAGACAGGGCATTGGCTACGAGTTTCTGAATGTCGTCGCTCCATTCAAAGATATCGATTTTTTCACCGTTCAGTTCCGAGATAATGGACTGTACACGGCTTCCGCGCGGGCCGATGCAGGCGCCGATCGGGTCAATGTTTTCATTGTGGGAATAAACCGCAATCTTGGCCCGCAGACCGGGATCTCTGGCGATGGCTTTGATTTCGATGATTCCCTGATAAATTTCCGGAACTTCTTTTTCAAACAGACGTTTGACAAACATCGGATCCGCACGGGACACCGTCACAAGGGCTCCCTTGGATTCTTTGTTTACATCTGTTATCACCACGTTGATCCGGTCGCCGTCAAAATACTGTTCTGTCGGAATCTGATCGGATTTTTTCATCATGGCAAGAGTGGATCCGTTCTGATGCTTTCCTTCCGGGGTTCCGCCAAGCAGAACGAGAACAAAACGGTCTTCCGCGCTTTCAACGAATCCGGAAACCATATCGCCGACCCGGTCAACATAGTTTTCATATACTACAGCCTTTTCCGCTTCGCGGATTTTCTGCTTGATCACGTTTTTGGCCAGAACAATGGCCGCCCGGTCAAAGTTGGCAAGGCTGACTTCCTCGTCAATATAGTCGCCGAGCTGAGCACCCGGCTTTTCCTTCTTCGCGTCTTCGAGAGAAATCTCAAATTCGTCGTCGTCTACATTTTCAACTACTTCCCGCTGTCTGTAGATATGGAGTCCGGTTTTGGGAGAGATTTCGGTTCTTACTTTCAGATCCTTGAGTCCGGACTGTTTCTGGTAGGCTTTTTCCATCGCCTCGGAAAGAGCTTCTTCCACCACTTCCTTGGGAAGATTTCTTGTTTCTACAAGATCCAGAAAGGCAAGATCTGGATTTTTCTTCTTTGATTTAGCTGGCATACTTTTTCCTTTACATCTTCACTGCTGTCATAATCAGAGCTATGTTGTCTTTTGAAACCTCAGCTTTTCTGGGACGACCTTTGTCATAGTATCTGACAGTCAGCACCTCATCTTCTACTGAGCTGAGATCTCCGGTCACATCGTTCTGACCGTTGACCGGGTTTTTAAATTTTACATAGACATGCTTTCCAAGCGCACCGGCGATTTCTTCATCGTTTCTCAGTTCGCGCTCAGCTCCCGGAGAGCAGACTTCCAGCATGTATTCCCCGTCGATTTCATCGCGGGTATCCAGTTCAGCGCTGATGGCATCGCTCGCAAGAGCGCAGGTGTCCAGATCGATCGTTCCGTCCTTCTTTTCAATACTGATTCGGAGTACAGGCGGTTTTATGGATTTATCCCATTCAACGTCGTACAACTTGCATCCCAGCCTGTCCAAAAGCGGGATGAGCCAAGTTTTCAAATTGTCCATTCGTTTTTTGACCGGGTAATTTACCCGGCAGCATCTCCTTTCTGAATCGGCAGCAACTGCCTTCCTGCTTCCCGCTTCAGCTGACTGATCCCGGGAAGTCACAAATAAAATTTTTAGGGAGTGGCTGCCCACTCCCTAAAAGGTCTTTATCGAAAACTACTATATCACCGCCACTGCAAATCCTCAAGCCATTCAAACGGAAAGCAGAAGCGGCAAACTCCCGATAACAAAGCCATATTCGACAGATCTTCTTCAGAGATTCATCTCGCATCGCATGTCTCTGTTTACATCTCTGCATGCGTTCGCGTTTATTTTAATGAAGCGTCTGCGGCGTTTTCGATGATTTCCGTCACCTCTTTTACGCAGGCATCCAGATCATCGTTGACCACGACATAATCATATTTTGACTTCTGGGCGAGTTCTTCTTCAGCCCGGTCAACCCGTTTCTGAAGCTGTTCCGGGGTTTCGCTTCCGCGGTTCTGAATGCGTGCAATCAGATCTTCCGGCTTTGGCGGAACGAGAAATATGCTCAGCGTGTCTTTACACTGCTTCATTACCTGGGCGGCGCCATTGGTTTCGATCTCTAAAAGAACATTTTTCCCTTCGTTTCGAAGCTTTTCTACCGGTTCTTTCGGAGTTCCATAATAATTATCAAAATGGCAGTCATATTCAAGCATCCGGTTGTCATCGATCGCGGCTCTGAACTGTTCCTGACTGACAAAATAATAGGAGATTCCTTCTTTTTCCCCTTCACGCGGACTGCGCGTTGTCATCGAAGTGGAAATTCGCATATTCAGCCTGTCGAGATCAAGTTTTTTGCAGACAGTTCCCTTTCCGACACCGGAAGGTCCGCTGAGCACGACAAGCAGTCCTCTTTTTTCTGACATTCAAATCCTCCGTTGATTCGTTTTCTACTGTACATTGTTCAGTTACTGATATCACTTTACCTGTTCATTCCATTTTCAGAAAGATTATTTTTTCAGAACAAAATTCATCGGGTGGTCTGCAGAACTCTGTTTTTCTTTCCCTGTTCAGCACGCGTTTTGCAGATTTCTAAGAAAACAGAATCTGGATGCGTTTCACATGTGGCCTTTTTATGAAACCTTGGTATCAGATTTTTAGATCCGGTTCATTTTTTTAGCCTTTTTCTTAAAATAAATCTGCCTTCCGGTCATCAGAGCTTACTTAAAGCCTTCTGAAGCCGAATCAGGCTGAAAGAGACTGATTTATTTCACAGTAAAAGAAAGGGAGGAATAATTTGAAACAGAATATGCTGCTTGAAGGATCCATCCGCAGAGGTCTGCTGCTTTTTGCCATTCCCCTGCTCGGATCGCTTGTTTTTCAGATGCTTTACAACACGATGGATACGGTCATCATCGGTTATTACATCGGTGACAATGCTCTGGCTGCCATTGGAGGAGTCGCTGCCATTTTTGAGCTGATTGTCGGCCTCTGCACCGGATTCGGTCAGGGAATGGCCATAATCATCGGCCAGGCTTTCGGTTCAGAAAATTCCCGGAAACTGTCCGAATCCGTATCCTGGGCCGCCATTCTTGCACTCGGTTTTTCTCTTGTCTTCATGGTGCTCGGACTCTGTTTTCTGCCTGTACTGCTTGAAATTCTTAAAACACCGGCTGAAGTGTTTGATCTGTCCTGTTCGTATATCCTGATTATTGCAGCCGGACTTCCGGTTACCATGTTCTACAACTATTTTGCGGCTGGATTAAGAGCGGTCGGCGATTCGGTCACTCCGCTCGTGATTCTGATTGTCTCCAGCGTTCTCAATGTATTTTTTGATATCTTCTTTATTACCGTGCTTCATCTGAGCGTTCCCGGTACAGCTTACGCCACCGTTCTGGCTCAGCTGATTTCTCTGATTCTGACCGTCGTCTGGGTTTTCCTGAAACGGCCTCTGCTTATTCCGAGAAGACAGTTTCTGCATCGCAATCCGGCACTGATCCGGGAGCTGACCGAACAGGGACTGGCGATGGCGCTGATGAGCAGCATTGTCTCCATCGGAACCGTCATTCTGCAGGGAGCGATCAATTCTCTGGGCACTGTCTACATGGCTTCTCAGATTGCAGCAAGAAAAGTCTGCTCTCTGATCAATATGCCGATTTTTGCCATGATGACAGCCGTTTCGGTATTTACCGCCCAGAATGTCGGCTCCGGCCAGATTGACAGGGTTTCTCAGGGAATTGCCTTTTCGAACCGGTTTGGTCTTTATTATGGAATCGTTATTTCGCTTTCCACACTGTTTTTCGCCGAACAGATCATTTCTCTGATTTCCGGAAGCAGCAATCCGGACATTCTGTCAAACGGCGCTTTTTACATGAAGACCAACATCCCGTTCAATGCGGTGCTCGCTCTTGTTCTGAATCTCCGCAGCAGCATGCAGTCGATGGGATTTAAAACCCTCCCGGTTATTTCTTCCGTGATCGAACTGATCGGCAAAGTGATCTTCACCTGGATGATTATTCCGCTCTCCGGCTATGCAGCCGTCTGTCTGTGTGAGCCGATCATCTGGTGTGCGATGGCTGCCTATCTCATCTGGTGCTATCTGAACAATTCGCTGATGAAAGCATCAAATGTAAAAGCCTGCGTCTACTGATCAGAAGTCAGAGATCCGCAGTTTTTAAATCACATTAAGTAAAGGGCATCTCTGTTCTGCTGATGAAGGATGCAGGAAAGCAGGTGAGTGCCTGCTTTTTTTGTCTTTCGTTCAGAGGCTGAGAGAACTGAGAGAATAAGGATAAGAAACAGAAAGCCATAAGAAGACAGTTATTTAAATCGGAAGTATGTTTCTAAATCGAAACAGTCCATTTCAGGCATAAAAATTCTGTCCGAGTCTGCTTCTTCATATACTGAAACTGAATAGAAGGAGATAAATATGTGTACATCTGTTCTCTATAACAATAATGGAATCGCCTATTTTGGACGAAACCTGGATCTGCAGTATGTAATGGGCAACAGCGTAGCCGCTGTTCCCCGCAACTTTAAACTGAATTTTAATGAAATTGATGCAATCGATACCCATGCCGCTATGGTTGGCATGTGTCTGGTTGAAGAAGGATATCCGCTTTTCTTTGAAGCGGTTAACGAATTTGGCGTTGGTATAGCCGGCCTGAACTTTTCGGGCTTCTGCAAATACAGCTCAGAAAAAATGGAAGGAAAAGCGAACATCACTTCCTATGAACTGATTCCGTATCTGCTTGCCACATCGAAATCAGTAGAAGATGTCCGGAAACTCGCAGAAAATATGAACATTCTGGATACTTCCATCAATGCGAAGTATCCGGCTTCCCCTCTGCACTGGATGGCATCCGACAAAAACGGATCCATCGTCATTGAGCAGACTGATACCGGGCTTCACATTTACGACAACCCGATCAATGTGCTGACCAACCAGCCGGATTATCCGTTCCATTACTACAATTTCTGCAACTACATCAATGTGACCGCAAAATATCCGAACAACCGGATTGCCCCGAAAGAAAACCTGCCGATTTTCGGTACGGCTATGGGCTCCAACGGTCTGCCTGGCGGTCTCAGCTCAGTTGAACGTTTTGTCCGCGCCGGATTTACGCTGGCAAATTCCCTGGCAGCTGACACGGACGATGCCACTCTTTCGCAGTATTTCCATATCATGCAGTCAGTCGGTCAGGCGGATGGCTGCGACCAGGTTGAAGACGGACTGTACGAAATTACGCAGTACACCTGCGGCGCCAATCTTGAAACCATGGATTTCTACTGGTCTACCTACAACAACCAGCGGATCAACGGACTTCATACAAAATCTCTGAATCTGGATTCCGATACCATTATGGATTTCCCTGTTTCGGAAAAACAGGATGTAAATTTCATCAACTGATCATTCAGCCAATAAAGAAACCGCCGGCTCAGGCGGTTTTTTCATTCTCCTGATTGCTGTCAACCAGGCATGACAGTCAATTCAGTCGTGTTCAGTCCTGGTTCTGGCTGAGTGCAGTCAGGTTCAGTATGGATGGAAGAAGGAATTGAAGGGAAAGTTTTGAGACAGAGTCTGAATCCATTACAATAATCAGGATCAGAAAACAGAAACGGAGGGATTTATATGGCAATGGACGGCCTGATGCTGGCAGTCATCACAGAATCTCTGAAAGAGCTGAAAGATTCGAAAATCTCCAGAATCCAGTCCCTTTCAGAAGATGAGCTGCTCATTCTGACGCATGGAAGAAACGGAACCAGAAAACTGGTGATCAATACCCATTCCAACACCAACAGACTGTATCTGGCAAAAGACGCCAGAGATTTTCTTCCGAGCCCGACCAATTTTGTCATGGTGCTTCGCAAGCATCTTTCTCAGGGCATCATCACAGATGTCAGACAGGCGGGTTTTGACAGAATCCTGATTCTGTCGATTCTCGGTCACAACGAACTGGGCGATCCGGTCAATTATGATCTTTACATTGAACTGATGGGCAAATACTCAAATATTGTTCTGGTCTATCAAGATACCGGAATTATTCTGGACTGCCAGAAACGGATTCCCGTTTTTGAAAACTCGAAACGGCTGCTTCATCCGGGAGCAAAGTATACCCTTCCCCTGCAGCAGGAAAAGCAGAATCCGCTGCATCCGGTATCCATCGATCTCGATCAGACCTTCGTAAAGCAGTTTGAAGGCTTTTCTCCTCTGCTTTCCAAAGAATACCAGTACCGCATTCAGAACGGAGAAAAGTTTGAGGATATTACCAGCGAGCTTCTGAACAGCAGAAGCCTGTATGTCTATCCGAAAGAATATCACATGCTGAAGATGAAGCATCTTGAACAGGAGCCTCAGGTTTTCGAAGTCATGGAAGGTCTGAATTCTCTGTATCGAAGCAATGAACAGAAAATCCGGATTCAGGAGCAGTGCGGCGACGTATTTAAGGCAGTGGACAAGGAAGTCAGAAGACTCTCCAAGAAAATTCCGAAGCTTGAGCAGTCGCTTGACGAATCGATGGATTATGACCGGTTCCGCGAATACGGGAGTCTTCTTTTTGCCTATATGTACGACATAAAAAAGGAGAAAGAGCTGCGGCTTGAGTCATTTGAAACCGGTGAAGAAGTCGTGATCCCGATTGATATGCGCTTTGATCTGAAGGACAATGCGAATCTTTATTATAAGAAATACCACAAACTCAAACGCGGTCAGTCTATTCTGAAAGAGCAGATTGCACAGGCCAGAGAAGAGCTGGCTTATTTTGAACAGATGCAGGAGCAGCTGAAGCATGCCAGCATTGAAGACGCTCTAGAGATCCGGGAAGAGCTGGTGCGCAGCCGGGTTCTGATGAATAAGAAAAGTGGTCCCCGAAAAAAGAAAAACAAGAATCCGAACGTTCTGCGTCTTCAGTTTGACGACTGTGAAATCTTCTGCGGACGCAACAATCTGCAGAATCAGTACATTCTGTCAAAAATCGCCAGAAAGCAGGATCTCTGGTTTCATGTCAAAGACTATCATGGTGCTTATGTGCTGCTGAAAACGGAAGATCCGACCGAACAGCAGATCAGACTCTGCGCCAGTCTGGCTGCCTGGTTTTCCAAAGGCAGAGATTCAAGCAGCGTTCCGGTCGACTACACGCATGTTTCGCAGCTTCGAAAAGTTCCAGGGGCAAAAGTCGGTTTCATTACAATGAAAAGCTACCGGACAATTTTCATCGATCCGGATGCGCAGCAGATTCAGGAAACGATCCGGACGCACTCCAGAAAGCAGTAGATCGTCTGAAAGCAGAAGCCTGTCTGATCTTTCTCAGGATATGAAATGTATCCATCTGCAAAAAACAGCAACCATAAATCGCATCAGTAAAAACCGGTTCAGAACCGCTGTATCAATCAGCGGCTGAACCGGTTTTCTGCTTTTCTATTTTCGAATTTCCTGTCTGCTTTCGGACCAGGCAGTCTGAACCAGTACTTTTATTTCAGCAGAGCTTTGTCGATAATCTGAAAGTTTGCTCTGTGAATATACAGCTGTTTTCCATCCACATTGATCCGGGTAAATTTGGGCAGATCATCCGGGATTTCCCAGTACACGCGGTCTCCGGAAAATGCATAGATCGGTGCACCTGTCTGTGACTTAATGACAATGACTTCTGATTTTCCAAAGACATTTTTCACGGCATTGACCTGACCGGCGATCAGGGTGTTGTCTGTCGGATCGAGCGGATTGGATGTGGATTCAATTTCCCGGATGGACCAGTCGTATTCCGGTTCAAGTCCAGTTTCATAAAAAACCAGCGTATCCCCGGAAGAAATGATCTGATTTCCATCCACATTGATGGTAATGACACTGGTCAGAGTCCGGTTTTCTTCACTGTCCGCAGAGTTTGTATAATTTCCGTTCACACTGATCTTTTTTCCTGAGGTCTCCATTACTTTCTTGCCGAAATTGTCAAATGTATCAATCGTATAGGAGTTTCCAATCAGGCTGCCTTTGAACTCGCTGATCCGGTTGGAGATCCAAGCGCATCCGCTCAACGAAAAACAGATGGTTAAAAAAGCTGCGGCAGCGACCAGTTTTGAAACTGCGGCAGTTCTTTTTTTCCATCTGAAGCTCCTTTGTTTACTGTTTCTGTTTTCTGATGTTCTGTTCTTCTGCATAACTTCTTCTCTTCTCTGTTTTTCTTTCCTCATATCTGATATCTTCCTGCTCTCCTTTTTCTGCCCGGCTGCGGTTTTCCCATTCGATTTTACCGGATACAGAAACATACAAAGTCAGGTACAGACTTCATTGTATTGAAAAGTCTCTCCTGAAAAAAGGGGTTCAGATCCGATGTCATGCAGGTGTTCAGCCTGAATGATCTGATGGCAAAAAAATAGAGTAGAGGGGAGGTTGTACCTCCGCCCCTCTCGTTGAACCGTACGTACGGG